>Ga0335082_10004888_pt1 | contig 14649 bp, 11 predicted proteins | sample Lox_Sample_41_FD_206718 | JGI IMG/M metagenome (GOLD analysis project Ga0335082, IMG submission 206718) | Soil microbial communities from Loxahatchee National Wildlife Refuge, Florida, United States - Lox_Sample_4.1 | ecosystem: Environmental > Terrestrial > Soil > Wetlands | place: USA...
GGCGCCGCAGCGCTGGCCGGAGGCGAGGTGGAAGCCGCGGCGCACGAAGGCCTTGGCCGGGCCGGGGCCGCAGAGATGGATGAGCGCGGCGAGCGCCTGCGTCTGCTGCGCGGTCGGCTTGGCGCGCGGCTGCTGCGCCAGCACGGTCGCGACCTTGCGGTCGAGCGAGACGGCGGCGAGCTCGATGGCGTGGCCCGGCACCAGGCGGCTGTAGAGGCCGGTGAACCAGCAGTCGTCGCTGACGGCGTGGTCGCGGATGCAGGAGCCGCGCGCCTCGGCGAAGGTCGGGTCGGTCATCTGGTACATGCCGACCGCGCTCGAGGCCGGCGCGTAGACGGCGAACAGGTTCCAGCTGAAGCGCCAGCGCCAGTAGGTGCGCGCCAGCGGATTGCCGGCGCCCTCGACCTGCGCCAGCGCCGCCAGCAGCTCCGGCGTGATGGCGGCGGTCGCATGCTCCTGGAAGAGCGGACCGTATTCCGCCCAGGTTTCGGCCGGCATCTTGTCGAGCGCGCCGGCCACGGGGAAGAGCATCTCCGTCGGCTTGCGCACGACCTGGTAGCCCAGGTTCGCGGCGGCGAGGAGCGCCAGCACCAGCGTCGCGATGATCGGAATGCGCAGGCACAGCGGCGCCGTGCTGAGCCTGCGCCACGCCCAGAGTGCGTGGGCGCGCCAGCGAGCGCGGCCCTTGCGCCTGCGGCGCGGGCGCCGGATGGGCAGCACGCCGAGGGCGGGCGACAGGGACAGCGGGATCATGCGGCCATTAAGCATGCAGCGCCCCGAAAAGGCCAGCAGCGAACCGGATGTGTCGTTAGCGACTCAGCCATCGGATTCTGGCGAAATTGGGGACGCCTGCGCGTCTCCGCGGCTCCGCGTGATTCACTCGCGTAAGCAGGCGGCGGAGCTCGGGGTGGGCATGCTAAAGTGCCGCGAGCGCAAGGAGCGACGGGCATGATCTGGGATGACGAGACCGGGATCGGCACGATCGAGGACGTGCTGAACGCCGCCGAGTGCGCGGCGCATATCGACCGGGCCGAGCGCGCGGGCTTTGCCGCGGCGCCCATCATCACCCGCTTCGGCGAGGTGATCGCGGAGGACGTGCGCAACAACACCCGCGTAATGCTCGACGACTTCGCGCTGGCGGCGACGATCTGGGAGCGAACGCGCGAGCAGCTGCCGATCTTCCTCGATGGGCGGCAGGCGATCGCCATGAACGAGCGCTTCCGCTACTACCGCTACCGGGCGGGACAGCGCTTCGCCTGGCATGCCGACGCCTCGTTCCGGCGCGCCAACGGCGAGGCCAGCCGGCTCTCCTTCATCATGTACCTGAACGATGACTTCAGCGGCGGCGAGACGACCGTGATGGACACGGTGATAAAACCCCGGCGCGGCATGGCCCTCTTCTTCCGGCACGAGCTGGTGCACGAGGGCGGGGCCGTGAAATCGGGGACGAAGTACGTGATGCGCACCGACGTGATGTATGGGCCGGTCGGCGAGACACGCGGATAGGAAGACGGGCGACCTCCCGGTCGCCCCTACAGATACGGCTTGAACTGCTTGCCCAGCTGCAGGCCTTGGGCCTGGTAGTGGGAGCCGATGCCCTGGCCGTAGAGGCGGTCGGGTGTGCTGGTGAGGCGCTCGTAGCGCAGCCAGCCGACGATCTGCTCGTGCTCGAGCACGAACGGCACCTCGTGGGAGCGCACCTCAAGGACGGCCTTGCTGCCGGGCTCGCCTTCGGCGTTCCAGCCGAAACCGGGGTCGAAGAAGCCGGCGTAGTGGACGCGGAACTCGCCGACGAGCGTGTCGTAGGCCACCATCTCCGCGGCGTGGTCGGGCGGCACGCGCACGAACTCCTTGGTGGCGAGGATGTAGAAATCGTCGGGGTCGAGGATGATGCCGGTGCCGGGCTTGGTGTGGATGGGGTCCCAATACTCGGAGGGGTCGTAGGCCTGGCGGACGTCGACGTCGACGATGCCCGTGTGCTGCTTGGCGCGGAAGCCGACCAGGCGCGTGGCCGGGTCGCCGCCGAGATCGAGGGTGACGCCGATGGTGTCGTCGCGGATCGTCTCCTGGCCGGCGGGCACGTCGACCAGGCGGCAGGTCTCCTGCAGGCGGCGAAGGCCGGCGGCGTTCGACGACGGCGCGCCGCGGCGCAGGCGCAGCTGCACGAGGCGCGAGCCCTTGCGCACGAGGATGCTGAAGGTGCGCGGCGCGATCTCGATGTAGAGGCGGCCGTCGTAGCCGGCGTCGATGCGGTCGAACACGGTGGCGCCGTCGGCGATGACGCGGGTGAAGACGTCGAGCCGGCCGGTGGAGCTCTTGGGATTGGCGATGCCGGCGATGCGGCTGGAGAGCGCCAGCTGCTCCATCAGCGGCACGATGTAGACGCAGCCCTTCTCCAGCACGGCGCCCTTCGTGAGGTCGATCTCGTGCATGCCGAACTGCTGGATCTTCTGCTGCACCGTGGCGCCGGCGCCCGGCAGGAAGCTGGCGCGCACGCGATAGGCGACGTGGCCGAGGCGCAAGTCGAGGCTGGCGGGCTGGAACTGCTCGGGCTCGATCGGCTCGACGGCGAAGACCTCGCGGGCGCGGACGAGCTCGCGCAGCGACTGGTAGGGCAGCACGCCCGTGTTGTGCTGGGCGGCGGCTTCCTTGGCGGGGAAGAGCTCGGCGGCGGGTTGAGTCATGCGGGCAGAGTACCAGGGAGAGAGCGAGCGATTCAAAGCGATAGATATCCCCGAGATTCCCGAAATATCCACGGAGTTGTGCACAGCGCTATGCCTGGCGACAGCAATACCCGTCGCGACATTGCGGAGTTATCCAGACCATTCAACCGTCGTTGTAGGGGCGGCCCCATGTGGCCGCCCTGGCGCCGTCCGCTCGATACCGGTCAAAGGGCGACCAAATAGGGCCGCCCCTACACTTGCCATGGATAATCTGACATCGGAATTTCCGAGGCTGCGACGTTCTCGCGGTCGGCGGCCCACTTGGCGGGGTTCATGGCGATGTATTCGCGGATGTGGTTGAGGTCGTCTTCGCTGCGAATGATGTGCTCGTAGTAGTTGCGCTGCCAGAGGCGGCCGTCGAATGAGCGCCAGCCATCGTCGGTCACACCGCGGATATACGCATTGGTGGTCATGGTCTTGAACCACGCCACGATCTGGCCCAGCGCGGCAGGTCCTTCCGGCGTGGCGGTCGCCTGGTTCATGACGATCCCGTGGATATGGTTGGGCATGACCACGAACTCATCGACAGCCACAAAACGAAATTTCTCCGGAAGACGATTCCACCAGCATGCGACCATGCGGCCGGCGCCATTGAGGCGCATTTCCGTGCCAGCGATGTCGCCGAAAAGACTTATGCGCCGTTGGACGCACGCCGTCACGAAATAGGCGCCCGGTTGCCCGTAGTCGTAGCCGGCGTAGCGAAGAGATCGGCGTCGCGGCGGCGATGGGATATCGGGCATCGCCAGACGTTATCATGACCGGCGGCGGCGGCGATGTGGCCCGAAGGGGGCGACCACATGGGGTCGCCCCTACAGCTCACCGTCAGGCGTCAGAACAGCCCCTCCACCTGGCCGTCCTTGTTGACGAAGATGCTGTTGGCGGCGGGGACCTTCGGGAGGCCGGGCATGGTCATGATCTCGCCGCAGATCACCACCAGGAACTCGGCGCCGGCGGAGAGCTTCAGCTCGCGGATGGGGACGACGTGGTTGGAGGGGGCGCCCTTGAGGTTGGGGTCGGTGGAGAAGCTGTATTGGGTCTTGGCCATGCAGATCGGATAGTTGCCGAAGCCGGCCTTCTGCAGCTCGGTGAACTGGTCGCGGATCTTCTTGTCGGCGATGATGCCCTGGGCGCCGTACAGAGTCTGGGCGATGGTGCGGACCTTGTCCCAGAGCGGGAGGTCGTCAGCGTAGAGGTAGCGGAAGTTGGCCTTGCCGGACCCGGCGAGCTTCACGACGGCGTTGGCCAGCTTCTCCGTGCCGGCGCTGCCGTCGGCCCAGTGGGTGCACTCGATGGCCTCGACGCCGAGCTCGGCGCAGGCCTGGCGCACGGTCGCCAGCTCGGCATCGGTGTCGGCGGAGAAGCGGTTGATGGCGACCACGGCGGGCACGCCGAACGTGCGGACGTTCTCGACATGGCGGGCGAGGTTCGTGATGCCCTTCTTCAGGGCCTCGATGTTCTCCTTGCCGAGATCTTCCTTGGCGACGCCGCCATGCATCTTGAGGGCGCGCACGGTGGCGACGATGACGACGGCGCTCGGCTTCAGGCCGGTCTTGCGGCACTTGATGTCGAAGAACTTCTCGGCCCCGAGATCGGCGCCGAAGCCGGCCTCGGTCACCACGTACTCGCCGAGCTTGAGCGCGGTCTTGGTGGCGATCACGGAGTTGCAGCCGTGCGCGATGTTGGCGAAGGGGCCGCCATGGACGAAGGCCGGGTTGTTCTCGAGGGTCTGCACGAGGTTCGGCATGACCGCGTCCTTCAGCAGGACGGTCATGGGGCCGTCGGCCTTGAGATCGCGGGCGTAGACGGGCTTCCGGTCGCGCGTGTAGGCGACGATGATATTGCCCAGGCGTCGCGTGAGATCCTGCAGGTCGGTGGAGAGGCAGAAGATGGCCATCACCTCCGACGCGACGGTGATGTCGAAGCCGTCTTCGCGCGGGAAGCCATTGGAGACGCCGCCGAGCGAGGACACGATGCTGCGGAGCGCGCGGTCGTTCATGTCCATCACGCGGCGCCAGGTGATGCGGCGCTCGTCAATGGCGAGCTCGTTGCCCCAGTAGACATGGTTGTCGATGAGGGCGGCGAGCAGGTTGTTGGCCGTGCCGATGGCGTGGAAATCGCCGGTGAAATGGAGGTTGATGTCCTCCATCGGCACGACCTGGGCATAGCCCCCGCCGGCCGCACCGCCCTTCACGCCGAAGCAGGGGCCGAGGCTGGGCTCGCGCAGGCAGATCACGGCCTTCTTGCCGATGCGGTTGAGGCCGTCGCCGAGACCGACGGTGGTGGTGGTCTTGCCTTCGCCCGCCGGCGTCGGCGTGATGGCGGTGACCAGCACGAGCTTCCCGTCCGGGCGGTCCTTCAGGCCGTTGATGAAGTCGAACGAGACCTTCGCCTTGCTGGGGCCGTAGCGGTAGAGGTGCTTCTCCTCGATGCCGAGCTTGGCCGCCACCTGCTCGATCGGCAGCATCTTGGCCGCCCGCGCAATCTCGATATCGCTTCCGACTTTCTTGGCCATGGGTCTCGGTCTCTCGGGTCTGCGTTGGGGTGATGCAATGTAGGGGCGACCAGCGGGCCGCCCCTACAGGAATTTCTCGCGCCGCAATTTACCGGTTTGCACCGGTGCGAATAGTCCGGCGGCGACAGCTAGTTGCGACAAATCGCAGCGGCATCGGATGCCCGTAGGGGCGCGCTGCGCGCGCCCGCGGCGCCACAGCCGCAATCGCCGGAGTCTTGCCCGACCACGGGCGGGCGCAGCCCGCCCCTACATGAGACCGTGTCAGCAATCCAGCGTGTGCTCCAGCTCCCACTGGGTCAGGTGGCGGCAGTAGCTGTTCCAGTCGTCCATGCGCAGCTTGAGATAGCTGTCGATGACGGCGTCGCCGAAGGCCGCGCGCAGCATCTTGCTCTTGTCGGTGGCGCGCAGGGCGTCGAGGAGGTTGAGGGGGAGCTTCCTGGCGTTCTTAACCGTGTGGCCTTCGGTGTACATGTTGATGTCCAGGCGCTTGCCGGGGTCGCGGTGGTTGGCGGCGCCGTCGAGGCCGGCGGCCAGCACGCCGGCCTGGATCAGGTAGGGGTTGGCGGCGCCGTCCATGAGGCGCAGCTCGAAGCGGCCGGCGTCGGGAATCCGCACCATGTGCGTGCGGTTGTTGCCGCCGTAGGTGATGGTGTTGGGCGACCAGGTGGCGCCGGAGAGGGTACGCGGCGCGTTGATCCGCTTGTAGCTGTTCACGGTCGGGTTGAAGAAGGAGCAGAGCGCCTCGGCGTTGTGGATGACTCCGCCCAGGAACTCGTAGGCCAGCCTGGAAAGGCCGAGCTCGCCCTTGGCGTCGTGGAAGAGGTTGGTCTTCCCCGTCTTGTCCCAGACCGAGACGTGGGCGTGGCAGCCGTTGCCGGTGAGGTTCAGGAACGGCTTCGGCATGAAGGACGCCCGGAAGCCATGCTTCTCGGCGATCGATTTAACCATGTACTTGAAGAAGGCGTGGCGGTCGGCCGTAACCAGGCAGTCGTCGAACTCCCAGTTCATCTCGAACTGGCCGTTGGCGTCCTCATGGTCGTTCTGGTAGGGCTTCCAACCCAACGCGAGCATGCTGTCGCAAATCTCTGTAATGACATGATATCTTCGCATCAGCGCCTGCTGGTCGTAGCAGGGCTTCTCCTGGGTGTCGTCGCCGTCGCTGATGGCCTTGCCGTCGTTGGCCAGGAGGAAGAACTCGCACTCGACGCCTGACTTCATGCGGTGGCCCTGCTTGGCCGCGGCCGCGATCTGGTTCTTCAGCATCTTGCGCGGATAGGCCTCGACCTCCTTGCCGTCCATGATCAGGTCGCTGGCGAGCCAGCCCACCTCCGGCTTCCAGGGCAGCTGGATCAGGCTGGCGGCGTCGGGCTTGGCGAAGAGGTCGGAGTCGGCCGGGGTCATATCGAGCCAGGTCGCGAAGCCGGCGAAGCCGGCGCCGTCGCGCTGCATGGCGCCGATGGCCGCCGCCGGCACCAGCTTGGCGCGCAGCCCGCCGAAGAGATCGACGTAGCTGATGAGGAAGTACTTAATCTTGCGTTCTTTGGCGACCTTCTCGAGATCGGCGGCCATGGTCGGCTCCCCTGTGCTTGCGGCTGCGGATGGTCGCACGGGGCCGGCGATCGTTGCGACCGCTCGACGACGCGATGGATCCTGTCCGCTTGCCCCCGTTTGATTGTGCGAATTCTGTACCCCGCCGCAGCGGAGCGCGCTATTTTATCGTCTCCGGGCCGGGACGCTAACGGATCACCTGTCCGGAATCAATGTTAAGAAACAAATTTTACTGGGAGGAATAATGGCAGCGTATTGCACTGCCGTCGCCAATCCCGAAAGCCGTGACCGAAAAGAGCACAGCGAGCACCGCGGCGGCGACATTGGTGTCAAGCGTGTGGCACCTCTTGAATCTGATCAGGAAATCCTGATTATACGCGGGCAACAGGGAGAGAAGCGCCATCGGGACAAGAATGCAGTCCCAACGCCGCGACAGTTTGTCACGCACGTCACCGGCAGCCTTCCTATCGCCGGTTTTGCAGTGCAACATGAGGCGGGAAATCGTTGGCTGTGGCACAGAATAAAGAAGAGCAATGGGTCAGCCACCGTCCGTACCGAGATAGGCGCAACCAGACGGCCGGCGTAGCGCGGCAGCGCTGCGATGAGCGTGGCTGGTCGCGGGATCGATCTCTGGGAAGGATGGCATGCCGTCGTACCGGTCGATCGAAGGCCGGAAGGCAGCGGCCGACAACAACAAGAAGACGAGAACCAACGCGTATGACCCTTGCCAACCGAAAGTTCAGCCGGCGATCGATGCTGACTTCCGGCGCCGCAGCAGCACTGTGCGGCGGCGTAAGCGGGCTGTGGCCCGCGCGGGCAGTACGTGGCGCGACGCTGGCGGAGCCGTCGGCGCCCTTCACCGTCTCCTGGCTGCATCAGCGCGTGCGCGAGCTGGCGGGCCGCCCGTTCGAGCCCGTAAAGATCGACCTGCCGGCGCCGCTGACGGACATGAATTTTACCCAGTACCATGACATCCGGTTCCGCGGCGACCAGGCGCTCTGGCGCGATCTGAACCTGACGTTCGAGGCGCAGTTCTTCCATCTCGGTTACCAGTACCGCGAACCGGTGCACGTCTTCGACGTGGTCGACGGCGTTGCCCGCGAGGTCGTGTATGCGCCGGCCCTGTTCGACTACGGCAAGAGCGGCATCGATCCGGGTTCGCTGACGGCGCTCGGGTTCTCCGGCTTTCGCCTGCACTATCCGCTGAACCGGCCCGACTATCGCGACGAGGTGGCGGTTTTCCAGGGCGCCAGCTACTTCCGCTGCCTCGGTCGCGGCGAGGGCTTCGGGCTTTCCGCCCGCGGCCTGGCCGTCAACACCGGCCTTTCGGAAGGCGAAGAGTTTCCCGCCTTCCGCAGCTTCTGGCTGGAGCGCCCGCAGGCGGGAGCGGCCGAGATCAAGCTGCATGCCCTGCTGGACAGCCCGAGCGTGGCCGGGGCCTACAGCTTCGCCATCCGGCCGGGGGAGACCACGGCGGTCGACGTCAGCGTGTTCCTGATGGCCCGCAACACTATCAAGCTGATCGGGCTGGCGCCGCTCACCAGCATGTATTTCTTCGGCGAGAACGACCGCCAGGGCGTCGACGACTACCGGCCGGAGGTGCACGATTCCGACGGCATGGCCATCTGGCATGCGAGCGGCGAGTGGCTGTGGCGCCCGCTCATCAATCCGGCCGAGCTGGCCGTCACCTCGTTCGGCGGCGACGCCCCGCGCGGCTTCGGTTTGCTGCAGCGCGACCGCGACTTCGCCAGCTATGAAGACCTCTACACCCATCCGGAGCGCCGGCCGTCGCTATGGATCGAGCCGCTGGCCGGCTGGGGCCGTGGCGAGATCCGCCTGATCGAAATCCCGAGCGACCAGGAAATCCACGACAACATCGTCGGCTTCTGGGTGCCGGAGAAGCCCGTGGCCGCCGGCGACACCGTCGAGATTTCCTACCGCCTGCACTGGGGTGACACGCCGCCGTTCCAGCCGCCCGGTGCGGTCGTGCGGGCGACCCGCATCGGCCGGGGTAAGGTCGACAACGCCCGGCGCTTTGCCGTCGACTTCGCCGGCGGCGACCTCCCGCACCTGCCGCCGGACGCGGCTATCGAGGCTGTCGTGACGGCCTCCGCCGGCAAGATCGACGAGGTGATCGTGCAGGAGAACCAGCCGATCGGAGGGTGGCGCGCCCTCTTCGATTTCCTCCCGGACGATAATAATCCGGCCGACCTCCGTTGCTTTTTGCGCCAGCAGGACAAATTTCTAAGCGAAACCTGGAGCTATCGATGGATGCGGTAAGTGTCATGCGGCACGAGCGCCAGCCGGCGCCGGCCGTGCTTGACCTGTTGAGGTCGTTGGGCGTGCGCGATCCCAACACGCTCTATGCGCTCGCCGCCCGGCTGCCGGCGGCGCCGCCCGACGGCGCCGGCGATCCGGCGCGCGCCGCGCGGGTGATCCTGGGCGAGTGGTTCGGCCGACTGCTGGAGCGGCCGGAGCTCGACGCCGAGCAGGCCTTTCTTGTGGGCCGCGCCGCCTTCGTGGGGCTCGACGGCGGTAGCCGCTATCCGGGCGCCCTCATGGCCGATGAACCGCCGGCCGAACTGTGCGCCGAGCTTCGCCAAGGCGTACCCCTACCCTCTCCGGCCGCGGCGCCGGCCGCCATGTTCGTCCAATCGCTCGATCCGCCGGCGCTGCTGGCGCCGGTCGCGGCGCTGCTGCGCGGCACGCGAACCAAGGGCGCCAACGCGGCATGAGGTCGTGAGCAGCCGATGTTCGTGAGGAAGCCCCTGCATTTCGGACCGCGCCCGGATCTGATCCGGGTGGTGCTGTTCTCGCTGACCGTGGCGACGACCGCCATGGCGGGCTCGCAGTTCCTGCAGATCTTCGACGATCATCGGGCGGAGTTCTTCGAGGTCTCGCTGCTGCTGCTGTTCGTCATCGGCTTCTGCTGGCTGGCGCTGTCGTTCTGGTCGGCGATCGGCGGCTTCCTGTCGCTCGGCTGGCATTGGCAGTGGCGCGGCCTGCGGATGCCGATGGCCGACGAAGCGTGCAAGCCGCTCGCCGGCCGCACGGCCATCCTGATGCCGATCCACAACGAGGATCCGGCGCAGGTCTTCTCCGCGCTGCAGGCCATGTACGAGGACCTGCAGGCCGCCGGCGCGCTCGAGACGTTCGAGTTCCTGATCCTCAGCGACAGCACCGACCCCGACGCCTGGATCGCCGAGGAGGCCGCCTGGCGGCTGCTCTGCCGGCAGGTGAAGGGCGACGGGCGCATCTTCTACCGCAAGCGCCGCCGCAACACCGCCCACAAGAGCGGCAACATCGCCGATTTCTGCCGGCGCTGGGGCGGGCGCTACGATCACATGGTCGTGCTCGACGCCGACAGCCTGATGACGGCCGATGCCCTCGTCACGCTCGTGCGCCTGATGAACGACAACCCGCGCGTCGGCCTGATCCAGGTGCCGCCGACGATCGTGAAGGCCGAGACCCTGTTCGGCCGGCTGCAGCAGTTCGCCAGCCGGCTGTACGGGCCGGTGTTCACGGCCGGCACCGCGCTCTGGCACCAGGGCGACGGCAACTACTGGGGCCACAACGCCATCATCCGCACGTCGGCCTTCGCCGGCCACTGTGGCCTGCCCATCCTGCCGGGCCGCAAGCCGTTCGGCGGCCACGTCATGAGCCACGACTTCGTCGAGGCGGCGATGCTGCGGCGCGCCGGCTGGCAGGTCTGGATGGTGCCGGACCTCGGCGGCAGCTACGAGCAGACGCCGCCGACCCTGATCGAGCATGCCAAGCGCGACCGCCGCTGGTGCCAGGGCAACCTGCAGCATATGCGCGTGCTGCCGGCCAAGGGCCTGCATGCCCTGAGCCGCCTGCACCTGTTCACGGGCATCATGTGCTACGTGGCCTCGCCGCTCTGGCTCGCCTTCCTGGCCGCGGGCATCGCCTTCTTCGCCTGGCGGATGGCGCATCCGCCGAGCTATTTCGCGCAGTACGTCACGCTGTTCCCGCTGTGGCCGAAGTTCGATGAGTCGGTAGCGATCGGTCTCGCCGTCCTGGTCTTCGCCATGCTGCTGGTGCCGCGCCTGCTCGGCTTCGTCTACGCGCTCGCGAGCCGCCAGCGGCGGGCCGCCTATGGCGGCGGCGGACGGATGCTGGCCAGCCTCGTCATCGAGCTGCTGCTGTCGACCCTGATGGCGCCGGTGCTGATGCTGCTGCAAAGCTGGTTCGTGGTCAGCATCCTCGCGGGACGCACGGCCGGCTGGGGATCGCAGCGCCGCGACGGCGAGGCGATCAGCTGGAAGGAGGGCTGGTCGGCGCTCGGCTGGCAGAGCGTCGTCGGCATCGCCCTGACGGTCTTCGTGGCCCGCGCGGCCACGGACCTCATGTGGTGGCTGGTGCCCCTGCTGGCCGGCTTGTCCCTGGCGGTGCCCCTGACCGTGCTCACGACGCGCCGCCGGCTGGCTGCGACCTTCGCGCGGCTGGGCCTGCTGCTGACGCCCGAGGAGACCGCGCCACCCGCGCTGCTCGTGCGGGCCGACCGGCTCGAGGCGACCTGGCGCACGATGCTGGGAGCGCGCAGCACTGCGTTGCGCCGCCTGACGAGCGAGCCGCCGCTGCTGGCCCTCCACCTCGCCCTCCTGCCCCATCATTCCGAATGGCAGGTGGTCGATGCCGAGGTGCTCGCGAGCGCGCGCAGCAAGCTCTCGGCGAGCGGCGATCCCGCGACGCTGACGCGGCCGGAGGTCACCGCGCTGCTGTTCGACCCGCCCTTCCTCGAGGGCCTGGCGGCCGGGCACGAGCTGCCGGAGGCCGCGCGCATCGGTACCGCGACGGAGCCGCTGCCGGCGGCGGCGTAACCGGAATTCGTGCCAACGGCGGGCGCGACAGGCGCGCCCCTACTCCACGCCTTCGCGCGCGTAGCAGATGATCGACAGGAAGCGGATCGGGAGCTTGCGCAGCTCGTCCGGGCCGTGGGGGGCGTCGGCATCGAAGAACAGGGAATCGCCGGGGCGCATGACGTACGTCTTGTTGCCGTGGCGGTAGCCGACCTCGCCCTCCAGCATGTACAGGAACTCGACGCCGGCATGCTGGAAGATCGGGAAGACGTCCGACTTCTCCGTGAGCGTGATCAGGTAGGGCTCGACCGCGATGTTCTTGCGGAGCGTGTGGCCCAGCAGCTGATACTGGTGGCCGGCCCGCGTGCCGCGGCGCTCGATGGTGAGCCCCTGCCCGGCCGGCACGAAGGTGGCGTCGCGCTCCTCCTCGTAGCGACGGAAGAAGGCGGTGACCGGCACCTGCAGCGCGCGCGACAGCGCCTGCAGCGTGTCGAGCGATGGCGACGTCATGCCGTTCTCGATCTTCGAGAGCATGCCGGCGGAGAGATCGGCGAGCTTGGCGAGATCGGCCACGGTCATGTCGAGCTTCTTGCGGAACTCGCGGACCTCTCGGCCGATGGCGATCTCGAGCTGGGCGTGGGTGGCGCCGACGAGGCCGTGAGGATCCTGAAACGCCGGCGCCGTAGCGCGCGGCGCAGCTCGCGCCTTGGCGGGGTGGCCGCTGGCTCGCACCGTCGTCTGGGTCGCTTTGCCGTCGCTCTTCTTCAACCGCCACCCGCCAGTTGCCGCAGGGCGGACCAGCCGACGGGGCCGCCGTCGAATTCCGCCATGGCATCGCGCACGCAGGTCCAAAGGTACAAGGCGGACGCGCTGTCGGCCAGCAGATGAAAGGCGGGCGTGCCGCCGAGATCGGCGCGGATGACGATGGCGCTCATCTTGGCGACCGAGGTCTGGGCGATGGCGCCGGCGGCGAAGCGATGCCGGCGCAGATCGACGCCGCAGATCTTGGCGAACATCCCAGGCGCCTGCTCGCCCGCGACCAGGAACCGGGCATGGCTCTCCGCGCGCGGCATGGGATAGCCGATGAGCCGGCGCGGTTGCTCGCTGCCCCACCCCCAGGCGGCATTGAGGCGGCGGATGAGTTCGCCGCCGCCCGCGAGGCTGTCGATCAGGAAGATCTCGGTCGGCGCCAGGCGGGCCGCCAGCTCGCCGCCGGCCTGAGGATAGGCGCGATTGCTGTCGGGGCCGATCGTGAGGCCCTGGGCGGTCAGCCACTCCACCGTGCCTGCACCCTTGAAGCCGGTGCGCGGCAGGACCGAGAGGTCGGCTATGCCCAGGCGGCGCGCCTGCGCGGCCTCGACCTCCACCGGCTTGCCGAAGTCGACGGCGATGGCGGCATCGTTGAGCGGCGCGAAGCGCGCACCCGCCTCCTGCAGCGCCCGGTAGAGGAAGCTGCGGCGCGGGAAATTCGTGGGCGAGGCATCCGACATCGCTCACATCTCCTGCCGCTTGTTTTCGGGGTCATAGAAGGGGATCGGGATGACCGCGGCCTGGATGATGCGGCCGCCGGCGACCTTGATGTCGAAGCTCTTGCCGGGCTCGGCCTGGTCAGGCGCGACATAGGCGAGGCCGACCACCTTGTCGAGCGAGGGCGAGCGCACGGCCGAGGTCACCCGGCCGACGATCTCCGGGCCGCGCACGACCAGATGGCATTCCTCCGGCGGCGGCGCCGACGGATCGGCCAGCGTGAAGCCGACGAGCTTGCGCGTCAGGCCCTTGGCGTTCTGGATCGCGATCGAGCGCTGTCCGACGAAGAACGGCTTGGTCTTTGCGATGGCCCAGGGCATGTCGGCCTCGTAGGGGTGCGTGAGGCCGTCGGTGTCCTGGCCGATGATGATGTGGCCCTTCTCCAGGCGCAGCACGCGCTGGGCCTCGACGCCGAACGGGCGGATGCCCTGCGGTTTGCCTGCCTCCATGAGGGCGTCCCAGACATGCTCGCCGTAGTGCGCGGGCATGTGGATCTCGTAGCCGAGCTCGCCGACGAAGCCGACGCGCAGCAGGCGGCAGGGCACGCCCGCCACCGTCGCCAGACGCACGCCGAGATAGGGGAAGGCCGTGGGCGACAGATCGGCGTCGACGCAGAGTTTCTGCAGGACCTCGCGCGAGCGCGGTCCGGCGATGTTGACGCCGGCATAGGCGGCGGTGACGTTGGCGACGTCGACGTTGAGACGCCACTGCGCGTTCCAGAACAGCATGGCGCGATAGACGCCGTCGACGCCGCTGGTCGTGGCGGTGACGTAGAAATGCTCGTCGTGGAAGCGGCAGGCGACGCCGTCGTCGATGACGGCGCCGGCCTGGTCGGTCATCAGCACGTAGCGCGAGCGGCCGACCGGCAGCTTCGTGTAGGTGAAGGTGTACATGCGGTTGAGGAACTCGGCCGCGTCGGGACCGCGCACATCGAGACCGCCGAGCGTGGAGACGTCGATCAGCCCGACGTTGTTGCGGACGCTCAGCACCTCCTCGCGGATCGCCCCCTCGCGCTCGGCCGACTTGCCATAGTAGGCGGGGCGCCACCACAGGCCGGCCGGCATGAAGCGGGCGCCCAGCTCGACATGGCGGTGATGCATGGCCGTGCGGCGCTCCGGCTCGAACACGCGGCCGGCCATGTGGCCGAACTTCTCAGGGATGAAGGGCGGGCGCTGGGTGGTGACCTTCATGCCGGCGAGGTCGCGGCCCATCTCCTTGGCGAGGATGCGCACGGCCGCGACCGCCGAATGCTTGCCCTGCGAGGGGCCCATGCCGACGGTCGTATAGCGCTTCAGCAGCTCGATGTCGTCGTAGCCGTCGGCGACGCCGTGGATCAGGTCCTTCACCTGCAGGTCTTCGTCGAAATCGACGAAGTCCTTGCCCCGCTTGTGATGGAAGATCGGCCAGGGATGGGTCTGATTGAGGCCGCCGCGGTCGATCGGCGCCGACGGCTCGGCGCCGGCCGCGAAGCCCGCATCCCGCGCCGCCGCCCAGCCGGCGCGCCGGCCCTCCGCCACGA
>Ga0335082_10004889_pt1 | contig 14648 bp, 2 predicted proteins | sample Lox_Sample_41_FD_206718 | JGI IMG/M metagenome (GOLD analysis project Ga0335082, IMG submission 206718) | Soil microbial communities from Loxahatchee National Wildlife Refuge, Florida, United States - Lox_Sample_4.1 | ecosystem: Environmental > Terrestrial > Soil > Wetlands | place: USA: Florida...
GGCGGTGACCAACGGCACGCGCGAACGCGAACACGTCGAAGGTTCCGTCGTCGCCCATCGTCGCGATCTGCCGCCCGATCGCCCAGTCGAGGTTGTCGAGATAGGTCTCGATCTCCTGGGCGCCGAACAGATCGTGCGCGAAGGTTCGTCGCGCGGCGAAGAGCTCCACGGGCAGCTTGCGCACGAGCATCCGGTAGTCGGCGAGGCCCTTGCTCGCGTCGCGCTCCGCGAGCGCGTAGAACGAGCGCAATCCCGGTTCACCGAACACGAAGAGATAAGTCGTCTCGCCTGACTCGACCACGAACGTGTCGCCGAGCTCGCGGCGAGCGCTCGTCAGCATCGCGACCGGGTCGTCGACGGTCGGATCGTCCCACGGCAGCCCGCCGGCCGCTCGGGGCGGCGCCGGTTCGACGGCACGCTTGTCGCTCACGACAAGATGAGCTGCGGAGGGGCGATCATGCCGAGGTCGTCGAACATGGCCGCGGCGCGGGCGTCGTCGGCCGCGGCGCGTTCGTCGCCCCGGCGGCGACGCAGCTCGGCGCGCCCGCGCAGCGCCAACGCGATCTCGTAGCCCACGGCGATCGCTTCTGCGCGCGCGAGCGCGGCGTCGATCGCGACCTCGGCCTCGGCGATGCGGCCGAGACGCAGCAGCGCCCAACCGCGCAGCCGGTACAACATGGCGACGAAGCGCGCTTCGAAGGCGTCGTCGCCGAGTGCGATGAGCTCCTCGGCGAGCGCGCACGCCTCCTCGTCGCGTCCGATCGTCACGAGTGCCTCCGCTTTGCGCATGCCGATCTCGTGGACGAGCGCGATCGCATTCAGCGCCCGGGCCGACTCGGCCGCTTCTTCGAAGACGGCGAAGGCGCGGTCGGCGTCGCCGAGGAGCGCGCACGCCCGTCCGAGCGCGTTGAGGCCGATCACCACGCCCAACGGATGGCCCGCCGAGCGCCACACGTGGAGCGCGGGCTCGAGCAGCGCGATCGCTTCATCGGCCCGGCCCTGGTCGAGCAATGCTTCCGCGGCGTTGCTCATCGCGGCGGCCTCGCCCACGACGTCGCCGGCACGCTGGCGCGCGGTCCGCGCCCGATCGAGGAGATCGAGCGCTTCCTGCAGACGGCCTTCACCGAGCGCGAACACGCCGAGGTTGCTCAGCTCGTCGGCAATCCCAATCTGGTCGTCGAGCTCCTCGAAGAGCGGGAGCGCGCGGCCGCGGTACTCGAGCCGTTCCGGGTCGCCGAGATCTTCGAGGCACACCTCGAGCGTTCGCAGCGCGTGCGCGAGTGCGCGTTGATCCCCCGCGCGCTCGGCCTGTTCCATAGACCGACGGGCCCACTGCAGCGCGTCGCGTAAACGGCCCTGCCGGAAGCGCGCCGAACCGTATGCCGCGAACAGCGCGGCGCGCGCCGAAACCGCATTCCGCGTATCGAGCGTCTCGATGCACTTCACCCCACGCGAGAAGGAGCGCAGCGCCTGCGTATAGCGGCCCTCGCGCTCGTACATCCGACCTTCCTTGCGCAACAGCTCGGCCCACGCGACCGCATCCTCGCGCCGGTGCTTCCGGGCGAAGGCGTAGGCCCGCAGCGACTCGTCGTAGCGCGTCGACAAGTCGCAGACGTCGCCGAGAGCTTCGGCGACCTCGGCCAGCTTCGCGGCATCGACGTCGGCCAAGGTGCGCGCGCTGTCGAGGGCGCGCCGGTAGAACTCGGCCGCCTCGATGTTCGCGTACTGGCCGCGGGCGTCGTCACCGGCGAGGACCGAGAACTGCCACGACGGCCCGTGCTCGCCGGCGCGGAAGTAGTGCGTCGACAGCAGACCGGCCACCGCGTCGAGCCGATCGGTCGCGCGCTGCTCGATCGCGCGCGCGGCGCGCCCGTGCACCTCGCGGCGCCGGCGGTAGGAGAGACCGCCGTATGCCACTTGCTGATGGATCGCGTGCCGGAAACGAAACGTCGTGGGTCCTTCACGGACGACGAAGTCGTCGAGGGACCGCCACCGGCTCGGATCGCGCACGTCGTCGCGGCCGAGCGCGTCGGCGAGCAGACCGGCGTCGACAACACTGCCGAGCACCGAGCTCTCCCGCAACAAGAGTCGATCGCGCGCGGGCAGCGTGTCGATCTTCGACGTGACGAGACTCTCGACCGAGTCGGCGAGCGCGTCGGCCGAACCCTGCGACCGCGCCGCCGCCGCCAACTCGATGGCAAACAGCGGGTTCCCGCCCGCGCGCTCGACGAGCGTCGTCCACTCGTGCGGCGCGAGCGCGCCCTCGTCGCCGGCTGCACTGACGAGCAGCGCGAGGGCCGCGCCGGGATCGAGGGGGCCGAGGGTGATGCGATCGACGTTGTCACCCTCGAGCTCGAGCGGCGCGAGCCCCGGCCGCCGGCTGAGCACCAACAACCAAGGTGCGAGCGCGGCGCGCTCCGAGAGCTCGCGCAGGAGGTCACGCGACGCGTCGTCGACCCAGTGCAGGTCCTCGACGAGCAACAGCGTGGGGTCGCGCACAACGAGCGTGACGAGATCGGCGACGGCCTCGTGCGCCCGGGCGCGCCGGAACTGGGGTGCGATGCGGCTGACGTCGATATTCAGGGGAATCGCCGCATCGAACGGAATCGCGATGAGCGGCAGCATCGGCGTCAACTCGGGCGCGACGTCGTCGACGAACTCGCAGAGCACAGTCCCGGCGGCATCGGGCGAGGCGTCAGCGGCGATACCCGCGAGCTCGCGGAGCATCGGTCGCACCGCGAAGTACGGCGAGGTGCGCGCGTACTGGCCGCACTGGACGGTGAGGAGCGCGAGCTTCTCCTCGCGCCGGCGCAGCTCCTCCAAGAGCCGCGTCTTGCCCGCGCCCGGTTCGCCGATCAGCTCGACGACCCGGCCTGCACCTTCGCGGGCCGACGCCGCAGCCCGCTGCAGCAATGCCAGCTCCTCGTCGCGACCGGTCAACGGCAGCATGCCGATGCCCGCGCGCCGCTCGCGCGCGGCCCCGACAACGGCGGCGTGTATCGGAACCGTCTTGCCCTTCACGAAGAACGGCTCGAGATCGTCGGTCTCGAAGTGCGTGAGCGAGCGGTCGATGGCTGTGCGCGAGGCCACGAGCTGGCCCGAAGTGGCGTGCTGCATGAGTCGCGCGGCGAGATTGACCGCGTCGCCCATGACCGTGAACGTGCGCCGGGTCGGTGATCCGAGATCGCCGACGAACACGGGGCCGGCGTTGACGCCGATGCGCAGATCCAGCCCGAAGACCGTGTCGAGGATCGATCGCGCCGCGCGCAGCATGCGCTCCTCGTCGTCGCCCATCGACACTGGTGCGCCGGCGGTGAGGATCACCTTGCCGCCGTCGGGATACACGTCGCTCGCGAGCCAGTGCACGCCGTACTCGCGTTCGGCCGTCGCGACTGCGTCCGCGAGCTCCTGCAGACGGTCGGCCAGCGCGTCGGGCCCGTCCGAACGCAACAACACGTCGGTGTGGGAGAACTTCACGAAGCCGATCGTGACGCCCCGGTGCTCGCTCGGCGCGCCGACGGCGATCTGCTCGCGTTGGGCGGCCGGCACGAACCGCGTGACGTCGATGGCGCGCGGCGGCGCCACGTCGAGCACCTCTTCGAGCGACACGATGCGTCGCAACAATTTCCGATCGTCGACGGCGCGGCCGAGCCACGACCGGTCGACGTTCGCGGCCGCGGCTGCCGACAGCAGGATCTGACCCGCGTTCGCCGTCGCCTCGCACTCCACCGTCTCCGTCGTGTCGGGACCGGTCACGATGAGCTCGCTGTGGTTTCCCTCCACGAGAAACAGCGAGAACGATCCGGCGTGGACCCCTTGGGAGATACGCAAGCGCACGCGCATGCCGGCGCTCGTCGCCAGCGGCTGCGCGATCAGCTCGCGCATGGCGAGCGTGCTCATGCACGCGCGTTCCGTGTGTTTCGCGCCGCGGTACAGGATCAGGAGCGCGTCGCCACCGAACTTCAGCACGTCGCCGCCGAACCGCTCGATCTCGCCGATCATCCCGGTGAAGCACCCGTTGAGCAGCGTGGTGAGCTCTTCGGCGCCTTCGCGTCCGAGCGCGGCGAGCCGCTCCGAAAGGCGCGTGAAGCCCGACAGATCGGCCGAGACCAGCGTTCCCTCGACCTCCAGACTGCGCACGCCCGCCGGCCAGGCGAGCAGGAGGCGAGGGATGTAGGGAAGCAGTCGCTCCCCTACATCCTCGCGAGCACCTTCCTGCGCGCGGACCGCGTCCATGCGCCGCGCTCTACTTCAGCGTGAATGGCATGGCGTACACCGGCGTCGACGCTCCGTTCACCGTGAAGTACAGGTTGTGCGAGCCCGAGCTCACCTTCGGAGCGTCGTTCTTGTCGACACAGTACTGGTACGCGTTCGAGATGAAGTTGAAGTTCAGCGAGTCGGTCGGGCATCCGTCGTTGATCGGCGGCGCGTTCCCCGGCTTGTCGATGTACACCGCCTTGAGCACGATGCTCGACGACGAGAGGTTCTTGCCGGTCGAGTCACAGAGCTGCAACCGGAAGGCGAAGTAATTCGCCTGCGGCGTGGTCGGGTTGTACAGGAGACAGACCTGATATCCGATCGAGTACGTGACCGAGCTCGTCGCGGTGTTGCCCGCAACGTCGAGCGCGTTGACGGTGAACGTGTGCGAACCCACGGCTGGATTGATGGCGGTCGCGACACATCCATTCGTCGCGGCGATACCCGAACCCCCCGAACCGTCGGAACAGCTGAAAACGGGAGTCGGGGCTTGTTGATACGTCGCACCGTTCGCGGGCGTCGTGATCGCGATCGTCGGCACCTGCTTGTCGACCTTGAACGAGAACGGACCCACAGTCACGCAGTTGTTCAACTTGTCGCACAGGAGCTTGCTTCCGGTCATCGCATTCGCCGACTGCGTCCCGGCCGGGACTGCAGTCGTGAGCGAGAACGACGCATCGGCCGGGTTCGCCAACCCGACGCCCGTATCGCTTGCCGTGCAGTTCGCGGTGACGTCGGTCTTGTACCAGGCATTCGGATCCGGATACGTGCACGTCGGCGCCGGCGCGTTGGCGTCGACGTTGATCGTCGTCGAACCCTGCGGCGAGGTGTTCCCGGCCACGTCGGTGGCGCTGTACGAGAACGTCGTGCTCCCGTTGCTCGGAGTAGTCATGGCGATCGTCGTCGTCGCCCCGCTCACCGATCCCGACGACACGAACGCGCCCGTCGAGCTGTACGCGATCGACGCCACACCCGAACCGTTGCCGTCGGTTCCGTCGGACGCGTCGAGCTCGAGCGAGACCGGCGCGTTCCACCATGTGTGCCCGCTGCCGTCGGAGGCCGAGGTCGCGCCGTTCGGCACAATCGTTCCTGTGATCGTGGGCTTCTGCTCGTCGATCGCGAACGAGAACGGACCGACCGTCACGCAGTTCCCGAGCGCGTCGCAGAGGTTCTTCGTCGCCGTCAGCGCGGCCGCCGACTGCGTGCCCGCGGGCAGTGCCGTCGACAACGAGAACGACGCGTCGCCTGCGCTCGCCAAACCAACACCCGTATCGGTCGCGGTGCAATTCACGGTCACGTCGGCGTGGTACACCCCGTGCGGATCCGGCACCGTGCACGTCGGGTCGGGCGGCTTGCGATCGATGCCGATCGTCGTCGAACCCTGCGGCGAGGTGTTGGCGGCGACGTCGGACGCGCTATAGGTGACGGTTGCGAGGCCATCGGTGTCGGGCGCGATGGGCAACGTCGTCGATGCCGTGTCGACCGTGCCGGAGTCGTGCAACGTTCCCGACTCGCCGTACGTGATCGAGGCGACCCCCGAACCACCGGTGTCGTCGGCCGCGAGCTGCAGCGATACAGGACCGCTGAACCACTTCTGCCCACTGCCGTCGACGGCCGACGTAACGCCGTTCGCAACGATGGTCGCGTTGATCGTCGGCGCCTGCTCGTCGACCTGGAACGTGAACGGCCCGACGGTCGTGCAGTTGTTCAAATTGTCGCAGACCTTGCGGCTCGGGGTCGAGACCGTGCCCTGCGTACCGGCGACCTGCATGGTCGCCAACGAGAACGACCCGTCGCTCGCGTTCGCCAAGCCGGAACCCGCGTCGGCAACCGTGCAGTTCACGGTCACGTCGGCCGGGAGCCACGAGGTCGAGGTCGACGGCTGGCAGCTCGCGTTCGGCGGTGTCGTGTCGATGTTGATCGTGGTCGATCCCGTCGGCGAGCCGTTGCCCGCGTTGTCGGTCGCGGAGTAGCTGAACTGGGTCGCGCCGTCGGTCGACGGGTTCACCGTCACGGTCGCGCTCGCGGTGCCGAGCGGCGAGCGGACGAGGCCGGGCGGGCCGCTCGCGGTCGTGCTCCCGACGCTCAACGCGCCGGTTGCCGAGTACGTGATCGACTGCACGCCGGAACCACCGCCGCCGTCGTCGGCTGTCATCGTCAACGCGACGGGTCCGCCGTACCACGTTGTGTGCGACGACGGATCCGTAAACGTCGCGTTGCCCTGCGGATCGATCGCGCCCGAGATACGCGGCGCATCGGCGTCGATCGACACCTGCCCGGCCGCGAAGTCTCCTTCGGGACTGTCGAACGTCAGGATGTGGTGTATGCCACTGCCCGAGATCTGCACTCCTCCGCTCACAGGGAAGGGCGTGATCGGGCCGCCGTCGAGGCTGTACTGCACGGTCGCGTCCGACGGAGCGGTGACGTTCGCAATCGCGGCGCTCGCGATCCAGCCGCTCGGACCGGCGACCGGCGTGATCGCAACCGACAGCGAGCTTCCGCTGTTCTGCAAGGTGTTCGCAACGAAGTTCGACACCTTGTTGTTCGAGAGCCCCACGTTGCCCGACCCGTCGACGGCCTCGACCGCGAACTCCACGTTCGGCGTGCTTGCGGGCGCGCCGCCCCACCACTGGATGCTGCCGTCGGTTTGCGGCGTCGGGGTGAGCTCGGCGGACTTCCAATCGCCGTTGCTTCCTTGCGCCTTGAACAGCACCAGCACGCGCTTGGCCGTGCCGTCGGTGAACACCGTGAAGCCGGCGGTGCCGTTCACGATCTCACCGCTGCTGCGCAAGATCGTCGGGGCCGTGAAGTCGGTGTCGTCGAGCGACGAGTACTCGACGATACCCCCAATGTGGTTGAAGAACCGTTGCGTACCGTTCCCGTTCGTGGTCGGATCGCGGAACTGGCCCGCGGTGAGCGTGACGTTGTCGCGGTCCCCGTTCTCGCCGATCGCCGAAGTCACGTTCGAGAGCGCCGACGGGAACACCGCGTCGCCGACCGGCGCGAGCAGCTGCTCGTTCCCTTGCTGATCGAGCTTCGGTAGGAAGTAGTCGGGCTGGAGGTTGTTGCGATCGACCGAGCTGAGCGCGGTGATCAGCACGCCGTGGGCGCGGCGTGCGAGCTTGCCCGTGTTCGGATCCGTCTGCGACACGTCGACGCTCGTCGACGGTTCGATCGGGTGTGACTGCACTTGGATCGTCTCGCCGTTCACGTCGAAGTACGTGCCGTGCGGCGTGTCGTTCTCGTTGAACGTGTTCGGCCCGGTGCCTGCGCCCGGGAGCGTGAGCGACACGTCGAGCGGCGCAACCGGGAGACCCGTGCTCGGGTCGGTCCCGCTGATCGTCACGCTCGAGCCGCCGTTCACGACCGACGTCTTGCGCAACGCAGTGTGTACGAGCGGCGCGGACAGCTTGTAGAAGGGCAAGCCGTAGAACACCGACTCCTGCGTGACCTTCTCGTCGTACGGGTTCAGCACCTCGGTCGATGCGTAGTACTGCTGCTTGGCGATCATGAGCGCGCGACCGACGCTCACCTTGCCGTCGAGCGACTGCGCGTACAGGCCCATGAGGCGTTCGCCAAGCGCGACACTCGTGTCGTCGCCGTACCCGTAGCCGGTGTTCGCGGCGTAGAGCGCGCTCTGATCGGTACCGGTGAACGCTTGTGGCCAGTCGAGCTGCGTACCGATCGAGACGTCGTCGACCGACAGGCCCGAGTGGCAGCCCATGCTGAACAGCAGATGACGCGCGAGCTTGCCCGCGTTCGCGGGATCGGCCAGCACCGAGCTGTTCAGGACGGTCCTGCCGTCGCCCGCGAGCATGTGCGTCTGGTCGAAGTGGCCGTTGAAGCTCACAATTCCGGGTGACGAGCCGCTCGCCGGGAGCAGCTTGTTCTGGAGATCGGTCGCGGTCCACGAGTTGCTGATCAACGACGAGTCGACGTTCGTCACGCCGTTCTTGGTCAGCGCCGATGCCACGCCGTTCGCGCCGTCGATGGTGAAGTCCATGCCCGTCACCAGAGCCGACGATGCGGTCGACACATCGAGGGTGCCGTTGTTGTCGAGATAGGTCTGCATTGCGTTCGCGATGTCTTCGGGCGATTCGACCAGGCGGCCGAGCGCGACGTCGGGAACGAACAGCTCGTGGTCGTTCACCGAGATGCCGGCGCTCGAGCCGTAGACGTCGTCGGTGAGGAGGTTGCCGTCGCCGAGCGATCCCGACAGCTCGTTGTCGGACACTGAGCCGCCCGACGCCGTCACCAGCGCGTCGCCGTAGCCGGCCTCGTTCGCGATGCGCGTGCGGTCGGAGATGCGGGCCATCGGCACCATCGGGTCTCCACCGACGATCACGACGCTGTCGATCGCGGGATTGGCCTGCCGGGCCGCGGTGATCTGACGCGCGACCTCACGGACCACGTCGTTCGCCGCCTTCGGCGAGCACCGGTTCTGATCCCAGGCCGCGTACATGGGCGCGGCCGTCGTGTCGGGATTATCGACCGCGAGGATCGTGCCGCCGACATTGGTCGCGAGCGTGTTCAGCTTCGCCATCAATGGGTCGACGCGCGCCGCGCCGTACGTCTGGTACAGGCGGTGCTGCGGCACGACGAACAGCACGTGCGGGTCCGAACCCAACGTGGTCACGTCGGCCAAGGAGCCGCCGTCGGCGAACGCACGAGCCGGCGCCGCTGCGCACGGCGGAGGTGTCGCGCCGATCAGTGACATCCGCAACGTGTACGGCAACGCGCTGAACGCGCCGTTGTAGCCCGAGACCTGCACCGCGTAGTCGCCGGGCGCGAGCGTGCCCGTGTCGATCTGCTCGTCGACCGTGCCGCGCTGCGCCGAGATCTGGATCACACCCGGCGCGTACGACGGCGGTGTGAGGGGTACGTCCTGCACCGTGTCGGGCGAAACGTGATCGCCGCTCGGGTACAAGCTGAGGCCGGTGTCGTTCACCGGGTTCACGCTCTTCTCCGGACCCTGGAGCAACGGCACCGTGGCCGGGCCGTACAGCACGAGGTCGGCGTCGATCGGGAGGTTCGACAGGATGATCGACGCGTGCGTCTTCTGCCCGTTGTTCGGCACGTTGAAGCGGTAGTAGTCGCGGTCGGTCGGCGACGAGATGTGCCCGACGTACAACACGTCGGGTTGCAGTGTCTGCGAGCACGGATCAGTGTCGCTGCACACGCCGATGCCGCCGCTCTTGAACGCCTCGGTCACTTGCACGCCCGAGGATGCCGTCGCGTTCACCACGTCGGTCCCCGCGGTCGCAGTCGCGTTCGCGGTGGTGTTCGTCGGCCCGGTGTTGAGTCCGGCGCGCGCGCCCAGCGCGGCGGTGTGCGGTCCGGGCGCGAGGGTGCCGAGCGTGAGCGTGACAGTGTTGGTCGACAGATCGACGGACGGATCGGCCTGCGTCGCGCCGTCCAAAATGAAGGTGCCGGGCGCGATGACGAATCCGGCCGGCAAGACGAGCTTCACCGTGGTCGCCGCCGGACGGTCGCCCTTCACGTTGAGCGACATCGTGTACGTCTCGACCGGTTGCAACGGTGACGCGTCGTTCTGCAGCGGCGTCGAGCCGATGTCGATCGTTTGCCACTGCTGGTAGTCGGGCGGCAGGAGCGCGGTGATGAGCGCGGGCAAAGTGAACGTCGCGATCTGCGGGATCTGCGCTGCTCCCTGGTCAGTGAACAAGTCGAGCAAGGTCTTGTTGGGGTCGATGCCGCCGATCGCCGCCGCGTCGGCCAGCGTCGGACAGGTCGTCGCCGCGCACGTGACGTAGCCCGCCGGCAACGAGCCCACGGGAATCGTGCCGAGCGACGAGCCGATTGCCGCGAAGCCGGCGAGCGACAGGTTCGCGAAGGTCGCGCTGTCGGGACCGGCGACGTCGCGCACGAGCACCTGGTCGAGCCCGATGCCGTCGACGTTGTATCCCGCGAGGCTGACCGCGAGCAGCGTGAGGTTCGGGTCATGACCGAGCGCGGTGCACGGGTCGGGGTTCGCGCTGGGGTTCGCCGTCTGCAGGTTCGCGCACCACTGCGCGAGCCGCTGCGCGTCGGTGGCCCCTTCGAGCTGGGTCGTCAGCGGGATCGAGCGCAGCGGCGTCCCGCCGAGGAACGGCGCGATGTACGGGATCGATCCGAGCGGTGTGCCGGAGAAGTCGATCTGGTCGATCGTGACGTTCGACGCTTCGAGGATCGGCACGACCTGCGCGAACGTGAGCGTGTTGAGCGGCACGCCACCGAATTGCGTGTTCGCGAGGAAGGCCGGCCAGCCACCGGGCAGATCGAGGGTCACGTCGGTGAGCGGGATGGTCGCGAGCGGATCCTTGATGCCCGCCGCCGTGAGCAGCGTCTCGGCCGCGAGGAATTTGTAGGTGAGGAACTTGTATGTCGTGAACTTGTACGGCGTGAACTTGTAGGGCAGGAACTTGTACGTGAGGAACTTGTAGGTGAGGAACTTGTACGTCGTGAACTTGTAGGGCGTGAATTTGTAGGGAAGGCCCTGGGTCGCGCTCGTCCCGGCGGGCGGCGGGAGCAGCGCAGATTGCGGGATGTTCGGCAGCGGCACCGTCGCGGTGCCGACGGGAATCGTCGGCGAGCTCGCGGAGAGCGACAGATCGAGACCGAGCGCGAGCACTTCTTGCGCGCCGAGGTCGCACTTCCCGCCGGTGGGCTGGGGTCGCGCGACACCGCGCTGGTCGGTTGCGGTGAGACACGCAGCCGGCGAACCGGTCGCCGCGTACGCGTCGATCGCGGGGCTGCCCGACTGCGGCCGTTGGGTCAGCGTCGGTCCGCCGTTGTCGGCGAGCGCGCCGAGCTTGGGATCGCCCGTGGCGGGAGCGGTGCCCGCGGGTGAGCACGCAGTCGTGGTCTGCACGATGTTCGTGCCCGAGAAGGTGGGCGCGCCGTTGCAGTCGGGTCCGGTCGTCGCGGTGTTGCCGGCGATGATGCTGCCGCTCACCGTCACGGTGCCGCTCTTACGGTAGAGCCCGCCGCCGCTGTTGCTGCCCGTCGCCTTGTTCGCGGTGATCGTCGACGCGCGCACGGTCGTGGTGCCGTTCGCCCAGACGCCGCCGCCGTTCGCCGACGACGTGTTCCCCGTGATCGTGCTGTTCTCGATCGTGAGCGTGGAGTCGGAGGTGACGCCGCCGCCGTTGCTCGACGCGGTGTTGCCGCTGATCGTGCTCTGCTTGATGGTCGTCGGCGCGTCGACGTCGATGGCGCCGCCTTCGTGCACTGCGGTGTTTCCACTGACGGTGCTCTTGACGAGCGTGAGGTTGGCGCCGGTGGAGACGAGGATGCCGCCGCCGTCGCCCTGGATGTTGTCGTCGCCGCCGAAACCGTCGTTGCTCTTGGTCTTGCCGTTCCGGATGACGACGCCGTCGATCGTCACGCCGGTTGCCGTCACGCGGAACACGCGGTCCTTGGCGCCGCCGTCGATCGTCGTCGCGTTCGGTCCGGGCTGGGCCTCTGCACCGACGATCGTCATCGGCTTCGTGATCGCCAAGCTGCCCGCGGTCAGGTTGTACACAGCGGCGGGAACCTTGATCGTCACGCCCGAGAGCGCGTTCGCTTCCGCGATCGCGGCGCGCAAGGTGCACGGCCTGGCGGTGGTCGGTGGTTGGGTCGCGCACAGACCGGTGCCGGCCGCGTCCGTGGAGTCCGTGGTGGAGTTCACGGTGTACGTCGAGAACGTCGCAGCGCCGGCGGGCTGCGCGTTCGCGAACACGGCCGGAACGACCACCGTCGCGGCAGTCAGCATGGCCAACAACCGGACGCGCACAACTCGCGCACTCGCGCTCAATGGATCTCCCCAGATCGACGAGGGCGAACGGCGAGCCCCCACTCGCGCGGAGAGTAGCCGTTGCACCCACCGAGACGCACGTTCTCATGCGTACTTTCCTGAGTCTGGATCCGGACCGGAATCCGTCACGCGGTACCGTCGCCCGATGCCGCGACTCCGGGCCTTCTCCTTCGCGCTGGTCGCTGCACTCGCCGCCTGTAGTAGCCACGCATCGCACGGTTCGTCGACCACGACGACCGTTGCACCAGGCCGGCCTGCCATTACCGCGACCACTTTGTCGGGCGCAGCCATTGCCGCCGGAAGGGTTGCCGCCAAGGATGTCGGGATCAGGTCGTGTGCGGCCGACCGCGCGCACCACGTCGAGGTGAAGGGAAGCGCGCACAATCCGACGTCAGGACGAGTGAATTACAACATTTCAATTGCGATCTCCGGCCGGCCCGGAACGCCCGAGTACGCGACGGTCGCGTCGGCCACACGTGTTGCGCCCGGCTGGACCGCGCAGTGGGACGTCGCGACGACCGCGCCGTTTGCCTCCGGCATGCGCTGTTCGGTGACGCGCGTCAGTCGCCGGCCCGCGTGACCGCGCGTTCAGCCGTTGTTCAAATGTCGATCGCGTCCGCGTCGGCCCGTTCTTGCGGGCCGGGCAGGTGCCCGAACACCGCGGGCGGCTCGCGCCACGCTGCGGCGGGATTACCGGCCTCGGCGTCGCGCATCGCGCGCCACACCCGTTCCGGCGTGCACGGGATGTCGATGTGGCGCACGCCGAGATGCGCGAGCGCGTCGATCACGGCGCTCTGCACCGCAGGTGTCGAACCGATGGTGCCGGACTCACCGATGCCTTTGGCGCCGAGCGGGTTGCGCGGCGACGGCGTCTCGGTGTTCGAAGCCTCGAAGCTCGGGAGCTCGGCCGCGCTCGGCATCGCGTAATCGGTGAGCGTCGACGTCAGCGGGTTGCCGTCGCCGTCGTACACGAACTCCTCGTACAACGCCTGCGCGATGCCTTGCCCGATGCCACCGTGTTGTTGACCCGCGACGATCAACGGATTGAGAATGCGCCCGCAATCGTCGACCGCGACGTGACGCACCGGCGTCACCGCGCCGGTTTCGCGATCCACTTCGACGACGGCGACATGCGCGCCGAACGGGAACGTCGCACCGTCTTGCTTGAAATCGGCGACTGCATAGACCGGTTCGTCGCGCGCGATCTCGGCCCACGTGAGCGCGCGCGCGGGCACACCCGCCACGCCGACCCGACCGTCGTCGGTGACCACGATGTCGCGCGGATCGGCTTCGAGCATCGTCGCGGCGATCTCCTTGGCGCGCGCCAGCACGGCTTCCGTCGCGTCGAGCACCGCACTGCCGCCGAGCTGCAACGATCGCGACCCGCCGGTGCCGCCCCCCTCGGGCACCTCGGCGGTGTCGGACTGCACGAATCGCACGTTCTCGAGGGGGATGCGGAGCCGATCGGCGACGATCATCGCGAACGAGGTGGCGTGGCCCTGCCCGTGCGCTGACGTACCGACGCGGATGGTTGCGGTGCCGTCGTCGTGCACGGTCACCGACGCGTACTCGCCACCACCGCCGCCCGCCGTGATTTCCACGTACGCGCTGACGCCGATGCCGAGCAGTGAGCGATCGCCGCGTGCGCGGCGCTCGGCCTGCTCCTTGCGCAGCTCGTCGTAGCCGGCGACACGCAGTGCCTCGTCGAGCGCGCGCTCGTAGTCGCCGCTGTCGTACACGGTGCGCATCACCGTGGCGTACGGGAACTCGTCGGGCTGCAGGAAGTTCGCGCGCCGGATCTCGGCCGGATCGATGCCGAGCTCGGCCGCGGCGAGATCCATGATGCGCTCGAGCATCGCGGCCGCTTCCGGGCGGCCCGCACCGCGGAACGCTCCCATCGGCGTGGTGTTCGTCAGCGCGACCGCGGTCTCGTAGGAGATCTTCGGGATTCGGTACACGCCTTGGGCCATCATCCGGGTGGGGCCCATCGCGAGCGCGCCACCGAAGCCCGCGTACGCGCCCGCGTCGGCCACGATGCGGCACCGCATGCCCACGATCGTGCCGTCACGCCGCAACCCGAGCTCGACGTACTGCACTTGCCCCCGACCGTGCGGCATCGCGACGAGGTTCTCCGAGCGCGTCTCGATCCACTTCACGGGCCGCTCGAGCCGCAACGCCGCACCCACCGCGACGCAGTGCTCGGCCATCAATCCCGGCTTGCCGCCGAACGCCCCGCCCACGTGCGGCGCTATCACTCGGACGCGCGCGGGGTCGAGCTCGAACATCGGCGCGATGCGCGTGGCGACGCCGTGCGGCATCTGGGTCGACACGTACACGGTGAGGTCGTGACCCGCGCCGTCGTCGCCGGGCACGACCGCGATCGCGCTCGGTTCCATCGGCATCACCGCGATGCGCTGGTTCTCGAAGCGACCGCGCACCACCACGTCGGCGCCCGCGAGCGGATCGTCGTCGCCCCGCGGATGGATCGCGGCCGCGAGGTTCGAACCGAGTGCCTCGAACTGCAGCGGCGCGCCGGGCCCCAGCGCGTCCTCCATGTCGACGACGGCCGGCAACGGGTCGTAATCGACGACGACCG
>Ga0335082_10004890_pt1 | contig 14644 bp, 14 predicted proteins | sample Lox_Sample_41_FD_206718 | JGI IMG/M metagenome (GOLD analysis project Ga0335082, IMG submission 206718) | Soil microbial communities from Loxahatchee National Wildlife Refuge, Florida, United States - Lox_Sample_4.1 | ecosystem: Environmental > Terrestrial > Soil > Wetlands | place: USA...
TGCTTCCTCGGAAAGTTGACATAGAAGGGTCGCCACGCGTCGATCACCGGCGCACCGAGCGACTCGGCGAGCGCGACGAGGTGCGGCACGGCATCTCGATCCCTGCCGAGCTCCTCGGTGACGATCACCGGATTCGAAGCGGCGCACAGCGCGCGAGCGAGCTCGTCGATGGCCGCAGGCTGCGCCGAGGGAGCGCTCGGCAGGGCGGCCGCGGCTGCGTCGCAGCTCATCGTCTCGACCAGCATCTCGGTCGGAATGGACGCGAACACCGGGCCCTTCGGATGGCTCATGGCGAGCTGGCAGGCACGCTGGACGGTGTGCGGCAGGAGCTGAGCGGTGTTGAGGCCGACGCTCCACTTGACGCAATGCTCCATCAGCCGCGCGGGCCCGCCGACATCCGTGAGCAGCCGCAGCCATTGCCGGCCTACGTGCGGCGCCGGCGCCTCGGCGAAGCCTGCCGATTCGCCGGCGAGCACCACCATCGGGATGCGTTCGTGCAGCGCCGCCCTCAAGCCCATCGTCGCATGCAGTGCGCCGACAGTGGTGTGCAGCACGACCGCGGGCAATTTTCCCGTCGCCTTGGCGTAGCCCGTCGCCATCGCCACAGCGGTTTCCTCGTGACGGGAGGAGAGGTATTCGGGAATCTCGCCCAGTGCGTATTCGCCCGCGAGCGCTTCCCACAGCGGTGCCCACTCCGATCCAGGCGAGGCGAAGATGCGCTCGACGCCCATCTTCCGCAGCGTGCGCAGCAGCGCTTTGGCACCGATCATTCCGCGTGTGGTCATTGGTTTCTGGTGATCAGAGCTTCAACCGGATCACGCGCGTTGGGAGCGCTCGACGCGCCTCCAGCTTGACCGGCTGGCTTTTCCTGGCCGTGAGGACCTCATTCCGCTCAGTGCAGTCTTTCCGCTCCAGGGCTCGGGCCGGGCTCGCGGCCGACCAGCGCCGCCAGCTCCCATTCGCCCGACGCCACGTCGTGCCGCAGCACCAGAGTGCGCCCGTCGCTCGCCCTCACCTTGAAGTAGCGGTGCTCCGGGGCGATCCAGCGATCGAGGATCTCGGCGACAGTGAACCGCGTCTCCCCGAGTGTGAAGGCGCGCGGCTCCTCTTCGCCGCGGTAACCGGCATAGCATTCGACGCGGATGCGCATAGGGCCTTCCTTCTCGCGAGCGGGCATGAGCGTCAGTGGCACATGTGGAACCGTTCCGGACCGGCAGCGCCGAACTCGCGCACAGGCCGAACTCCGAACGTACGCTCATCAAACCAATTCTACCGAGGGATGGGTTGACGAGGGTCAAGCCAGCGCAACGTGGGCAGAAGGGGCTACGCATTGCGCCAGATCAAGACCGGATGAGCGCAACCGGGGTAGTCTCTGCGTTGTCGAGTTCGCGGACGCTAAGGCAATGATCGACGAGCAAATTCTCCGAATCCTGGAAGCGATCCCGGTTCTGCGAGCAGCGGACGGAGCTCGCTACGTGCGCACGAGCGACATTCCGGGCACCGCGCGCCCGGCGTTCGAGAAATGGGCAGCGGGTATCCGCACGCTGGATGTGCCCGGCGAGCAGCCCGGAGATCCCTTTCCCGAAGAGGAGTATCGGGAATGGCTGCGCACGCTCAAGCCGACGCGCCCTCAGCGCCCGCCAACGTCCTTGGAGAAGGAAGAATAAGTGCAGGGAGCAACCGTCGCGGGCACGGCCAGGGCCGCAGCGGCCTGCAGAGTAGGGCGCCGAACCGCCGCTCTCCGCCTGCCCGAACGCGTCCACCTCGTCGGAACCGCCGGCTGGCGGCCGAGCTTCGTCCTGCGACAAGCTGTCGGTCGTCGAGGATCCCCGAACGCTGCAGGTTGGAACCGGCGTCCACCGCCGCCGGCAGGCGTCAGGGGGCGAAGGACTTTCGATGAGTCGCTTCGCCCTTTATCTCCGAGGGGAGGGCGATGTCCATCCCATGTCGGTCGAACCCGGTGCTTCAACAAGCCGAGCGTTCGGAGCTGACGGCGGCCTACGCAACCGGTGCGACGCTTACGCCGTGCACGTTATGGCGCTCGATGAGCCGCGCGATGAGTCCCGACGCTTTCGCCTCTTCGACGAAGGCGGCTAGAAAAGCGGCGCTCGCGCCGCGCGTTTTCGGCGTCCCCACCGCTTGCTGCACGGCCGTGAATCGCCCCTCCAGCACCCGAGCGCCCGGCAGCTTCTGGACGTCTTTCACCAGACGCGGCCGTAAGCCCGCCAGCGCGTCGAGCTTCTCACGCACGAACAGCTCATAGGAGGCGTCAAGCCCGGCGGCGTGCACCAGCTCAGCGTTGCGGATGGTGCGACTGAGGTAGAGATCGTAGGCGCTCCTTGCCGCAACCGCGATGCGTATGCCTTTGCGGTCGACCTCGTCGATCGAGCGTATCTTCGACTCTGCCGGGACGAGGTAGGTGGCTTCGATCTCGAGATATGCCCCGGTGAACGCAATTTCCGCAGCGCGTGCGGGCTCCGCTCCGATCAGGCCGACATCCCAGTTCGCAACCGCGTCGGCGAGCTTTCCGGGCGACTCATAAGGAATGAGCTTGAGCGGTACCCCGAGCCGCGCCGCGATCTCGCCCGCCAGGTCGGGGGCGATGCCCTGCGGATCGCCATTTGGCGCCCGCCCGGTGACGAGCAGGAAGTTCGACAGGTTGATCCCCGCGCGGAGCACGCCCGTAGGCGCGAGCTCCCTGACCAGAGCTGCAGTCGAGGTGACAAGCATTGCACGGACTCCAGAGCAGTAGCACCTTGTAGCGAGAGCGCGGGCCACGAAAAGAGAAGCGCAACCGGCGCACGGACATCGGGAGTGTACCCGAGCTTACAGCGATAAGTTGTGAAGCGAAGTCAGGACCGAAGTGGGATCATAAGAACCCGCTGGCAGCGGGACCTCACCGAACCAGCGAACTCTTGGGGCAGCACGATCGCACAGCAAAATGGACAAGATCCGGGTTGGATTCATCGGCGCGGGGCGCATCTCTGACCTGCACGCAATCGAGTACATGCAGAATACGAGAGCCGAAATCGCTGCGGTGTGCGACGCTGATGCCGGCATCGCACAGCGTCAAGCGCAGCGCTGGGGTGTGCCGACGCAGCGCGTGTTCACCGACTATGCGGACCTCCTCGCATGCGAGGAGGTGAACCTCGTAGAGATCCTGCTCCCGCACCATCTCCACCACCCGGCGACGCTAGCCGCGGCCGCGGCGGGCAAGCACATCTCGGTGCAGAAGCCGATGGCCATCGACCTGGCACAAGCCGACGAGATGATCGCCGCAGCGCGTCGTGCCGGAGTTGTGCTGCGCGTGTTCGAAAACTTCTTGTTCTATCCCCCCGTGATGAAGGCGAAGGCGCTGATCGAGGCGGGTGCGATCGGAGATCCGCTCACGATCCGCATCAAGAGCAACTTCGGCGTCAGCCGCACCGCGTGGGCGATCCCGCCAGCCGCGCAGGCATGGCGTCTGGACCCTGCAAAGAACGGAGGCGGGCCGATCGTGTTCGACGACGGACATCACAAGTTCGCTCTGGCGTGGCACTTCATGGGGATGGCCCAACAGGTTCACGCATGGATCGACCGTACCGAAATCGCGCCGGGGAAATTTGTCGACAGCCCGGCCATCATTTCATGGAAGTTCTCTGGCGGCCGCTACGGCAACCTCGAGGCCGTCTATTCTCGGGAGCTGGAGATCGACACGGTGCACTATGCGCAGGATGACCGGTTGGAGATCACCGGCACCCGCGGTGTGTTGTGGATCACGCGTGGTCACGGCAAGATTTCCGACCAACCTCCGCTCATGCTCTATGCCGACGGGGAGATGCGCGGTTTCTCGAATCTCGCGAGCGGCTGGGAGGTGAGCTTCGTGGAGTCGACCCGGCATCACATCGATGCGCTCCTCTCCGGTGTGACGCCAGTGCTCACGGGAGAGCAGGGGCGGGAGATCTTGCGTTTTGCGCTAGCGGCACAAGAGTCGGCGCTGACCGAGCGTGCGGTATCCTTGGCGTAACGAGCCGAAGGCGCGAGATCAGGGGTTGGTCGACGCGCCCGAGGTTCGAAGCGAACGCGTCGACCCGGGCGTGATTGTGTTGCTGAGTGAGGCCGCGGCGTTGGCAGTCGACTGGATCGTTCAGGGACTGGTCGACCTCGTTGTCGCCGCGGTCAGGGGCGGCGGGTCTAACATGGGGAAACCACGTGAGGAGCAGGCGAGAGTCAACTCGCAACGGACTCGAGCGGCACCGAACAAGTCACGCGTCGACAGCGATCGGACATGCTGCCAAATCCTGCGATGGAGTCGACCGGCTTGCGTGAGAAGCTCAAGCAGCTTCAGAGTTAGATCACACGACGCGGGCGCAGTCGCATGAGACAGCAGTTCGGCAGCAAGGCATAGAGAATCTGAACTTGTGACCAGCTTCTCGGCGATACCGGTGCGGATGCATTCGGCACCGCTGGCGGCGGCCGTCGCCGGCGTGGGGGTATTGTTGCTGACGGCCTGCTCAGACTCGGGTCGTCTGCTCGATGCGAGCCGCACGGCGGGTGAGCGCAAAGCGGCCGCAGCGCTCGAGGCCGCGCTCGCCAATCCACTCGAGCTCCGCGCCTTCCTCTTTCGCATGCCGAAGGGCGCTGATCTGCACAACCACTTGAGTGGAGCCGTGTATGCCGAATCATGGCTGAGGGCCGCAAAGGAAGACGGATTGCTGATTGACCGCTCGTCGTCGAGGTTCGTCAAGCCGCCGACCGGAGAACATGAAGGGCAGCACACAAAGGCGGGGAAGGGCAGCGTCTCCGATGCATGTCCGCCGGACTTGCCGGCAACGCCGATCGACATCAACGCAAAGATGCCGGACGGGAAGCCGCGCTACATGCCCGCAGCTAGCATCTACCGCGACCAGCATCAGTTCGACGCTTTCGTCGACTTGTTCTCTATGCGCAACTTTGTCGCATCGAGCGGCAATACCGCGCACGATCACTTCTTCGACACCTTTGGGAAACTACCCAGCACGGATCGGTCGCATCTGGGCGAATGGGTGCAGGAAGTTGCCGTGAGGGCCGCGGCCCAGAACGAGCAGTATCTCGAGCTGATGCATACGCCCAAGCCATCCGGAATGAGCGACATCGTCAAGCTGGTGGAGAAGGACGTCGAGGATGTGGAGCACCTCGACCCCAAACCGATCCTCCCGATCATCGGCAAAGGTGTTGGCGAGGCAAGACAAGAGCTCGACCGGATCGAGGCCACTCGCCGCCGACTGGGCCACTGTGGTCAGCGGGAGCAGATGGCAGCCTGCAAGGTCGAGGTTCGATACATCTACCAGGTCTCGCGTGGCAAGCCGAAGTGCCAGGTGCTGGCGAGCACCTTGTTCGGCTTCGCGCTGGCGTCTGCGGATCCTCGGGTCGTCGGCATCAATTTCGTCATGCCGGAGGATGGCACCTTTTCCATGCTGGACTACGCTACGCACATGCGCTACGTGCGGTTTTTCCATGCCCTCTATCCCAAAGTCCGCATCGCTCTGCACGCCGGCGAGCTCGCGCCGGGACTGGTACCGCCCGAAGGCCTGTGCTGCCACATACGCAAGGCGATCGAGGCGGGTGCAGAACGCATCGGCCATGGCGTCGACATCATGTATGAGACCGGCCCCTACGACGGTCCCCAGGAGAGCCCCTACGAGCTCCTGGATATCATGGCCAAGAAGCACGTGATGGTCGAGATCAACCTTTCCAGCAACGACCTGATCCTGGGTATAGTCGGCGACAAGCATCCATTTCCGATCTATCGCAAGCATGCCGTCCCCGTCGCTCTGTCGACCGACGACGAGGGCATATCCCGCATCGACCTCACGCACGAATACGTGCGCGCCGTGCAAGCGTATGGCCTGCACTATGCGGATCTCAAGCAGATCGTGCGAACCAGTCTGGAGCACAGCTTCCTGCCGGGGACCAGTCTGTGGAAGAAGCCGGATCAGTTCGCGGCGCCGGTTGCCGCGTGCGCGGACGACAGGCTTGGCAGCGAGAAACCTTCCTCGCCGTGCAGCGACTTCCTGGAAGCGAACGAGCGAGCCCGAGAGCAATGGGAGCTCGAGCGACGCTTCGTCGCGTTCGAAGCGACATTCCATTAGCGGAGAGGCGTTGGAAAGGCGATAGACGGTCTGCGCCTCACCGAGCTCCTCAAAGCGCTTCAGGGCCGAAGGGCAGACCCTATCCGCTCAAGTCCCGCGGCGACGTAGCCCAGCACCCGGAGGGATCAGTTCGGACGCCGATTCAGCTGCAGCCGGTGATGGTGTACGGATCCGACAGGTCAGCCTCGGCAGATGCCAACGAGTCTTTGATGTCGGTGAGCGATGCCAAGAAACGGCGTCATCTCACCGTCATCTGATGCTTCTGGAGAAGCTCCTTTTTCGCGTTGTAAACGCTAACCGTGTACGAGCCCGTCGCCGACACGCTAAACGACCCCCACTCGTGACCTGCTTCGGTCCGCTTGTCGACGCGGTGTTCACCTGGGTAGACCCTCACCGGCTGGGCATCTGCCGGACCGGACATGGTGACGTAGAACCTGCCGTCCCTTTGCGACGCGCCTCGCGGTTGCTCCGATAAGCTGCCGGCCCAAGACGGCGTGGACGGTCGGCCTGCTGGCGGTGGTCTCTCCCGGCGGCCATCAGTAAGGGTGTAAAATCGTGTCGCAACCGGCGGTATCTCTGACATCGTTGCCTTCATCTTCTCGACAGAACGGAGGAAGGATGAACGACGTGACATCCCGGGCATTCCTGTCCGCGGCCGAGCATGCTGACGCGATGAAGGCATACTTCGCTGAGGGAACCGAGCGCGCTCGAGCTCTCGGCAATCGCGGACCCATTCGCATGGGCCCAGACGGAAACCTCCAGCGCGAGATCCTTGATGCCTATTGGGAGTTCGGGTTCTACATCTTCGAAGGCGTCGTCGGAACCGAAGAACTGCACGAGCTGCGCGCTGACGTTGAATGGATGCTCGATCACGCGCCAGCGGGTCCTGACGCCAAACACGACGCCACAGGCCGCCCCGCGTTCGGTACGGACTTTGTACGCCCGCCGTATCGCTTCGCCAAACCGCTTAGCGATCCTCTCGGCGGCACCGGAAAGAACAAAGGCCGTCATCCGGTCAAAATGCACGAGGCAACCCCGGAGGGTGGGGCCCCTGCCTATACGGTCGAGCTTCTTCACGGCAATCTGCAGCTGATGGATTCGGCACTGCGGCTCTACGGCCACCCGGGCCTGCTTGCAGTCGCCGAGGCCGTGCTCGGCCCGGATTTCGTGCCGTATAACGAGGTCACTTTTATCAAGGAGCCCGGTCTCGGCCCGTCAGTGGCCTGGCACCGGGACGGCACGACGCACTGGGATGCGCCGGACTGGGATCACGGTGCACATGGTTTCAATTTCATGACCCAACTGTATCCGAGCACGGCTGGGAACTGCGTGTGGATCCTGCCCGGCAGCCACAAGCAGCGCCGCGTCGACATCAAACAGATGGTCATCGACGCCGGCTCGGAACGCATACGCGGCGCGATTCCATTGCTGGGTGCGCCCGGCGATACCTTCATCCTCAATCGGCAGATGGTGCACGGCTCGTTTGCCAACTCCTCGCCCGACCGCCGCGTTACCCTGAACATGGGCTTCTTTCCGCGCTCGCGTGTCCAGGACGTCGCTGCCACCCATCTCGACGGACGCGTCGTCACCTTCACCAGTGAACAGATTCACGAACGCACGCGTATGATCGCCATTGGCATCGACGCGCGCCGCCAGCGCTTCCCGGACGAAACGCCCTATTGCTACCAACCGCTCGTCGGGGAGGAGGAGCAAAACCGCTGGACAGAAGAAACGCGCGGGAGCGTCGTCAAGAATTACAATTCGCGCGACATGTATATTTAGATCCATGTCCAACGCTGATGGAGTTCCTGGTATGACCATGACCGTTACGCCGACCGATGCCACACTGGGAGCCGTCGTCACCGGCATCGACGTAGGCAACCTCACCGACCAAGCCTGGGCCAAGCTTCATGCCGCGTTTCTGCAGTACGGTGTCCTCGTGTTTCCCGGCCAGAGCCTCGATGAGCCCTCGCAGGGGGCGTTTGCACTGCGTTTCGGAGACGTGGAGCAGCTCTCCCCGAAACAGAAAGGCGCGACCATCGAGTTCACCAACGTCAAGCCGGACGGCTCACTGGCGAGCCAGGAGGAACAGACATACAAGCTGATGAAGGGAAATGAGGGCTGGCACACCGACAGCACCTACATGCCGCTCGCCTCCAAGGCGGCGATGCTGTATGCCCTGGTCGTGCCTCCGGAAGGCGGTGAAACCGAGTTTGCCGACATGCGTGCGGCATGGGAAGCGCTCGACAAGGCGACGCAGGCCCGGCTCGAGCAGCTGTCAGCCTATCACTCGCTGTATTACTCGCAGGAGCGGATCGGTTTTGTGCACAAGACGGACCAGGTGTACGGGTTCCATGACAAGGGCGCGCCGCTGCGCCCGATCATCAAGACCCACCCCGAGACCGGACGCAAGTCCATCTACACCGGCCGTCACGCCCACGACATACCCGGCATGAGCAAGGAAGACTCGAAGGCCCTGCTCGATCAACTGATGGAAGATGCTTGCCGGCCGCCACGCCTGTACAAGCACGCGTGGACACCCGGCGATCTCGTCGTCTGGGACAACCGATGTTTGATGCACCGCGCCCGACCTTTCGACATGCGCTTCCCTCGCGTGTTGCGCGCGAGCCGAATCTCGGGCGATCCGCGCACAGAACTTGCGCCCGCGGTCGCCGACCCGCGGGCCGATGGATATCGCACCACGACGTCGAACAAGTCTGCTCTGGTTTCGTAGACAGGACGAGAGGCTGTCGGTTGCCTGGATCGAGATCCAGGTGTGTGGGCGAATCCGCGTCCCACCACTGCAGAACTTCCCTACATGCAGATGCCAACCCTAGGGGAGGGAGCAGTCACCGGAGCATGGTGCTCTCCATGCTGCTGTACAGGACGATGCGCGTTCGGCCGGGGAGAGGCTATGGTAGCAGCGACATCCCGGTCCGCCGTCTGGATTCCGTTTGGCGCACTGACGTTGGGCTATACCCCTGAGCAGGCGTCGGATTGCCCCTACCTCACCCACCAACCTGAAGGGCAGGTGTCGGCTGACTCCGGACCGTCAATGCCAGATCTCAAATCGCTCGGCCTGAGACCTCCCTACGAACGGCAACTACCCTCCGGGAGCTATCGTTCGACGAGGGGGCTACTGTGGGCACCTGCGACGATACAAGGACAAACGGCGACCGGCAGGTTGCTTCGTTTGCCAACAGCGTTCGGTCATCGCCCCTCAACGGTCTTGATGCCGCCCAGGGGCTCCCAGTGCTTGCCGTCGAAGCGCAGCATTTGAAGCTGTGTGATCGGGCGGTAATCGGTGGGGCTCGTGTGCAAGCGCACCCCAGGAAGCAGCAGGGGGAGCTCGACATCCTTCATGTTCGTGGCGATTCGCATCACGTTGCTCCGGGTGAGATCGTCTCCGCAGCGCCGCAGCACATACTCGAGCGTCTGGGCCAGCTGATAGCCGTAGCTCGCGATCCCGTCGTATGCATCGCCGTCGTAGTACACTTTCGCCCAAGCAGCGTAGGCTTCGACGTCGGGGTCTTCGCGGTATTTCGTGAAGTCGATGTCTTTCGCATAATGCGCCGAGATCAGCCCTGCGGCGTTTCCCAGGCCGGCATGCTCCAGAACCGATCGAGTCACGCTGCTCGACACCGCCACGTAGTGCGGAGGCCGCCAGCCGATCTCCGCGATCTTGCGCAGCGCCTGGGAGGTACGTTTGCCGAGCATGGCGCTGAACAGCACATCGGCGCCTGAGGCCCTGAGCGCATGGATCTGCGTATCGAGCGTCGCATCGGTCTGCTCCACGGTCTGCTCGCCGACGATCATGGTGGCAGCCTTGTGCCCGAGACCCTCCTTGAACCCCTGGACGTAGTCGTGCGCGTAGTCGTCGTTCGCGTACAGCAACCCGATGCGTGCGCCCGGCCTCGTGCTCAAGATGTGCTCGGCAAGCAGCTTCGCTTTGAGCCGGTTGGATGGCATCCAGCCCATCGTCCAGGGAAAGTGACCAGGGTCTGCCCAGGCGCCATCTCCGCTTGCGGCGAATAGCTGGGGGATGCCGTGAGCGTTCGCGTAGTTGCGGATCGCCAGGTTGGGGGACTTTCCGATCACGCTGAACAACAACAGGACCTGCTCCTTCTCCACCAGCCTGCGCACCTGTTCGAGGGTTCTCGCATAGTTGTAGCCGTCGTCCAGGCTGATCAGGGTGACCTTGCGCCCGTTGATGCCGCCTTCGGCGTTGAGCTTGGCGAAGTAAGCGAGCTCGGCGTGGCCCACGGCGCCATATGCTGAAATGGGACCGCTGTAGGGCATCGTCTGGCCGATCTTGATCTCCGTGTCGGTCACGCCGGGGGCATCCGCTTTCCCGGCTTGAGCTGCGCTGGAGAATGCGACCCATGCTGCGACGTGTAGCGCCGCAGCTAGCAGCCTGGATGGCGGCATCCCGGTGCTACCGACTTGCTCGCACGCCGCTATCCGTTCTGCATCTTGAACAGCTTGAGCGCGTTGAGGCGGCCGATCTTGAGGCGATCGGCCTCGCTGATCGAAGCGCTGTCAAACCAGTCGGCTGCTTCACGGACCTGCTCGAACGGATAATCGGTAGAGAACAGGATGCGCTCGGAGCCGACCTCGAGGATGCAGTCGATCAAGGTCTGGGTGCGGAAGTTTCCCGCGGTCGTGATGTAGACGTTCTGCTGGAAATACTCCGAAATCTTCTTCTTGGCGGGATAGCCCTTCGCCGACCACGCGATGCGCTGATCGATGCGATAGAGATTGAAGGGCAGTGCCTCGCCGAGATGGCCGAGGATCAGGGTGAGCTTCGGATATTTGTCGAACAGCCCGCTGCCCAGCAGGCGCAGCGCGTGCAATCCCGTCTCGGCCGCAAAGCCGTAGGCCGGGCCAATCAGCCAGGGATGCCCTTCGTAGGCGCGCCGCTGACTTGGCTCTCGGGGATGCAGATAGAACGGCACGTCGAGCTGTTCGACCACGCCCCAGAAGTCCCAGTACTGTCGCAGATCGTAGTAGAGGCAGTTCTCCGGGTTGTCGAGTTGCGAGTAGCCGTTCACCATCGCGCCCTTCAAGCCATAGTCGGTCACGCAGCGCTGCAGCTCCTTCGCGGCCGCATCCGGATCCTGCATGGCTAGGGCGGCGAATCCCTCGAAGCGGTCGCGCCGTCTCGCGATCTGCTCCGCGAGAAGGCCGTTGGCGCGGCGCGCGAGCTCGATTGCTTTGCGCTTGTCATCGATGCGCTGAACGGCCGGGGCATTCAGCGATACGATCATCTTCTCCATGCCGTGGCGATCCATCTCCGCCAGCCGCTTGTCCTGAAAATCGAGCAGGCGCTCGCGGATGTCGATCCAGGTCGCTTCGCCAACAAAACCACGGGCACCGTCGAGCGTCTCAGGTATCGCAAAATGCTCCTCGAGACCGATCTTGCCGTTCATACTGGTTCCTCCGCAAGGACCTCGCTCGTGAGTAGATTGCGCTCGTACGCTGTCATGATGAACGCATCTCGCTGCTCCTGTCTTGATCCGCGATGTTCACCGCTCGCCTGACGCTGGGGTGGCGTGGAGCGCATGAGCTGCTGGTGCGCCCACGCGGCCCCATGCCTTGCCATCGAAGCGCCGCAGCACGATTTGCCGGATCGGGTAGAAGTCGGCCGGACTCGTGCTGATGGGAATCCCGGGCAACAACATCGGCAGTGCGAGCTCTCGGATGTTCGCCGCTTCTCGCATCACATTCTCGCGAGTCAGGTTGTCGCCACAGCGCTGCAGTACATACACGAGGGCTTGAGCTGAGGTGTATCCGTAAACGTTCAGCCAATCCGCGACATCGCCATCGGGAGAGTAGTGCTTCATCCAGGCGAGCCATTCTTTGGTCGCCGCGTCGTCTTGCCACTCCGCAGCGCTCGGATCCTTGAGGTGGCCTGCGGACATGAGGCCCATCGCCTTTTCGAGCCTGGCCGGTGCCAGCGTTGCGGCCATCGACGTGCTGGGGCCGGTGACGAAGTGGAGGGGGCGCCATCCCATGTCGTAGGCCTTGCGGATCGCGAACGAGCCGAACTTGGGCGTGGAGAAATCGAACAGCGTGTCGGCGCCGGCGCCGCGCAATGCAATGATCTGGGGATCGATCGAAGGATCCGTGACTGCGTACGAAGCCTCGGCAACTATCGCCGGCCCAGGCTGGCCCGCCAGTGCTTCCTTCAATGCTTCCACGAAGCCCTTCCCGTAGTCATCGTCCTGGTACAGCACTCCGATCTTCATGCTGGGGATCTCGCGCTTGCTCACGTAGCTCGCCACGAGCCTCGTCTTGCCCGCGCCAGGCGGGCCGCACACCCAGATCGCCGCGTGCTCGCGCGCCTGGTCCAGCCGCTGAAAGAGCCGCGCCCGCGGAATCGCGCTGCAGAGCTTGGGGCGGGTCAGCTTGGCAAGAGCAGTGGCCATAGCCGTCAACTCCCGACCCTGCGGCATCGGAAAGGATCCGAAACGAAGGTGGCTTCCACCTTACGCCCAGGCGCTGTCAAATCCCTGTCGGAGACCTCTTTGGGTCAAACGCCTGTCCGACGCTGCACGCTCGTAGCATGGGACGCCTCTCAACACGGGCAGAGCTGCCAACTGATCCGGAGATCAGCGGGATAGGAAGCAGGCCCGGCTCCCTCGTCTCCCGCGGCCCGGGCTGGTAAGACCGGCGTCTCCGCCGAGAAAACCGGCGCTGCGATATCGGCCTGCAAGTTGATGACGATCATGGCCAACGTCAGGGCTATGGTGAGAGTGATGGCACGTACGCGTGTCCTGCTGTGCATGGCGTCGTTCCCTCCTCGTCGAGTGCGGACCTAAGCCGCGTTGCGTAGCTCAGTTTCAGGCTGAGGGACTTACAGTTGGCTGGCAGATCGGGGAACATACGACAACCGGGGCAGTGGCGGGATACGCCACGACGGCGGCCATGGCGATCTGCCTTTGAGAAAACTCGAGGAGGCCTTCCGGCCGCCTAGCGCGCGTGAACCCGGATGGCGTGGATCGGCCAGATCCGGTCGTTCGCGGGCCCACTGGCGACCCTCTAACTCGGAGTCTCGACCCATTCTACGGAGCCCCTGAGCGTCACTACGCCACGAACGCGGGGATGACGTCTTGGCCGATCAGCTGTGTCGTCTGCATCGCTTCATCGAACGTCATATCTCCAAACGCGACGTCGCACGTGATGTAATTCGCGCCGATGGATTCAACGCTATGGGCGACAAAATCTCGGAAGCCTGCCGCTGTCCCGACGAACGCTGCACCGACTTGGATCATCGGAGCGATTTCAGGTGGTAGACGCAGCGGAAATTCCATGCCGCGTTGATCCCACAGCAGTCGCATGTGTCCAAGCCAGGATGCGTAGGCACGCTCTGCCGTGCGTAGAGCCTGCGCGTCTGTCTCGGCCAATACCACCAGCCGCATCACGCCCATCAGAGGCAGCTCTTTCTTCGGCCTGCCGAAGTCGGCCCACTCGGATCTATAGCGATCGATTACGGCGCGCGCGCCATCGGTGGGCAGCAAGGTAACCATATGTGCGCTTTCCAGGGCCGCCCAGTGAGTCGCATCGGGCGCAACCACCCCGTACCACAGTGGTGGGTACGGCTTCTGGGCAGGGTGCAGCACCATTGGGACTTTCTCGAACTTATAGAACTCGCCGCTGAAGGTCAGTTCGTCGGCTGTCAGCCCCTCTTTGATCAGCGTCAACGCTTCGGGAAACTGCCGTGGCCCGGCTTCTGCATCGACACCGTAAAAACTGACTTCTATCGGCGATACGCCGCGGCCGACACCAAACTCAAATCGCCCGCCACTCAACTGATCCAACATACAGATCTCTTCGATCAAGCGGATCGGATGATATAGCGGCAAGGAGTATACGAGCGGCCCGAATCGCAACCGTTTCGTACGTTGGGCAACGGCCGCCAGAAAGATGCCAGGCGACGGCGCAAGTCCCAGCGGTGTACCGTGATGTTCGGCGAGATGATAAGCATAGAAGCCCAAGCCGTCATAGGCCTCGATCAGCTTCAGCCGGTCTTCGAATTGCTGCGCGAGCGGAACATCGCCCTCGTCCATGTGATCAAAGACGCCAAACTTCATTTCTGCCCCCTCCTTGCTTTAGGTGCGTACCGCGCGAAAACGGTCATGACGGACCGAGCACCGCGTCGCCGCGTCCGCTGTGATCGCCTCGGCGAACGGCGCGCTGCCCGACTGGGCGGGGTGCCTCAAGCTCGCCTCGGTAACGCCCTGGATGAAGGCGGACTCCCCAGTCTACGACTGGCCGACTGCTCAGGAGGCGTTCGCGGCAGATTGAGTAATAGCTACGCTACTGCGGGATCGGTGCCTTCCGCGCGTTCGTTATGGCCTTTCCGAACAGTTCCGGAGACATAAGGGGTGTGAACTTCGGTTCGGTACCGCTGGTCCGCGTGAGGATAAACATCAGCTCCGCGATGTCGGCGTCAGACGGCAAGTCGACGATCAAGAAAACCTGTCGCCGGGTCGGGTTCCCGTAGAACGCTGCTGGCTTGAACCGCTTTCCAA
>Ga0335082_10004891_pt1 | contig 14644 bp, 15 predicted proteins | sample Lox_Sample_41_FD_206718 | JGI IMG/M metagenome (GOLD analysis project Ga0335082, IMG submission 206718) | Soil microbial communities from Loxahatchee National Wildlife Refuge, Florida, United States - Lox_Sample_4.1 | ecosystem: Environmental > Terrestrial > Soil > Wetlands | place: USA...
GAGGACTACGTCGCCGGAGGCGGTGAAGCGGCCGCGCGCGACGCCGGTAAGTTGCGGGTGGAAGGCAAGGAGTATGTGGTGCAGGATGGCGATGTGATGCACTTCAGGTTTAATGTCTAACCCCCGAGTACGAAGGAATCCATAATCGTTCATCGAACCGTGAGGAACTCGACCATGCCAGTCACTACCACCGCTGTACGCCAAATTGTTTTGATCCTGCTCGTGGCCGCAAGCACAGCTATGTTACCGGCAGCCCGTGCGCAAGACGGCGCTGCGGATCTGGACAAGATCCTTGCGGGCGATCATCGCGATCCAAAAAATGCAGCCCGCGACAAATATCGCCATCCGCAGCAGGTGCTGACCTTTTTCGGAATTCGCCCCGACATGACGGTGGTGGAAATCTGGCCGAGTACCGGCTGGTGGACTGAGATCCTGGCGCCGCTGCTCAAGGATCGAGGCAAGTACTACGCGGCCTACTTGCCGGGCCAAGCGCCGAATGCGCCTACATACGTCAAACGAATGGAACAACAATACGATGCCAAGCTGGCGGCCCGCCCCGACCTGTACGGGAAAGTGATCAAGACGAGCGTGCTAGTGCCGGGCTATGTCAATCCCGCGCCGAAAGGTTCGGCCGATATGGTGCTGACGTTCCGCAATGTCCACAACTGGGCGAAAGCTGGAACGACCGACGCTATGTTCAAGGCGTTCCATGATGTGCTCAAACCCGGCGGGATTCTCGGCGTAACGGATCACCGCGCGCAGCCGGGCATTCCGTTCGAGAAGCAGATCGAAACCGGTTACCTGACCGAAGACTACGTGATTGGCGCGGCGGAAAAGGCCGGCTTCAAGCTGATGGCGAAGTCGGAGGTCAATGCCAATCCGAAAGACACCAAGGACCATCCGCGCGGGGTATGGACATTACCACCGACGCTGGCGCTCGGAGATCAGGATCGCGAGAAGTATCTGGCTATCGGCGAGTCCGATCGCATGACGCTGAAGTTCGTCAAGCCGTAAGGCCCGCCGAAACGCAGCAGCCGGCCCTCGCTCGAGAACGTGGATCAGGTCCGATTACGGCGACGCGCAACAACGAGCAAAGTGAGACCTGCCAACAGAATCAGATATCCGCTCGGCTCTGGAATCACTCCGGCAGTGCCCACGGTAAATCCGTAGAAATTCTCGAATGTATTCGTCCAAGAGAGAGAACTGAATGTACCGGTGAGCTGCACAACGCCATTGCCCTCTTGTCCAGAGACTACATTACCAGCTACGGCGATTGATGAACCGCCGAACTGGGAATTGGGTCCGCCGGCTTCGAGCGTGGGCGTCTGAGTAAAGGTAAACGTTGCCAAAGCCCCAGGGGCCCCTAGACTCCAGATGGCAATGAGAGGGTTGACGACTGGCGACGAAAAGGTGATCGTGTTCGTGCCAGAAAACGAGCCATTCAGGAATATGGCGTCGCGTACGGTACTCGGCGAGTCGGTGGACGTGCCGCCGATGAAAGAGCTATTTGGTGCCCAGATCGCGGTGTTTGCGGTCGTCGCGGCGGAGTCAACTTCGCCATTGTAGGTGACACCCACACCGTTCAACGTGCCCGAGGCAGACCCTGGAGCGCCCGCCGTAGCACTTGTCCAGTCTGTCCACACAGTGGCCGCAGCTGCCTGCTGTGCCGCCCAAACGTAAGTGGCTATCGCGAACCCTCGTGCCGTACGAGCGAGAAGTCGATTCATATGCGTTAACCCTCCGTTGTTGATTCTTCGTTCCTCAGTCTTAGTGTGGCTCGCCCGATTTGCATGCGTCAAGAGTGTCGGAGCAGCGACGTGCGCGGTCATCGTGCGCTTTACCAGCTGTTATGCCAACGAACTCAATCAGGACACCCATTTGCTATTGATGAGATCGCAGCTTTACCGCGAAACGGGGGCGTTTGTCGCACGATGACGTCGCGATGTGGTAACCGAAGCGGACCCCGAGCCCACCTCGTAAACCGACTGGCCATGCTGTTGCCTGACGGAAACACCGTGTCGGTGATCAATGGCGTAGCGACAGTCGACGCGCACCGGACTCCGATGCTGGAGAGAAATTTGGAAGCTGTCGAAAATTACGCTGGGTATTGACATTGACCGCTGCGCCATGCCGGTGTCCTGGCATCACTTCCACCCATACCTCGCAGTCTTCTGCGCATCTTGCGCGCTGAACAGGTACGAGCGGGCTTCAGAACCGGAAATCGCTGCGTGTTGGGCCCCCCACGCAGGGTCCCATAAGTCGGCGCGAACCTGTGCCGACGCTGAAGCGAATCACCCTCCGTTCGCCTTCGCTTGCAACAAGCGGCGCAGGCGATCGAGCTCCTGCGCATTCAAATCGGACACGGCCCACATCCGCATGCTGTCCTGAGTCCATGCGAGTATGTTGTACCCGTTCATCGTCAATGTCCGCTCGCCGGCGGGATTGGCAGAGGGCGCTACGAAGACGTTGATGCGATGCTGCCGTCGCTGATAGACCAGTGCCGCCACCGTCTTGCCATCGAGATAGTCGAGTCGGCCGCCCATCAGCACAAAGCCATCGCTGGACAAATCGTGCACCGGCGGCGAGAAATCGAGTTTGCCGGCGAACCAGGGTTTCACCGTGTGCTGATCGGAGCTTGCGACATCGGCCAGATGAGCCACCATCAGCGAGCGCACGTGATTGGCCACCACTTCGCGTGCCAGCGCATCGGGGCTTTGGAGCTGGATCAAACTCAAGGTGGCAGCGACCGATAGCGCTACGGCCGCTGCAAGAGCACCCGCAAACGCCCACGACGGCAGCTGCATGCTGTGTTTCAGCCAGGACCACGCAGATTTCCGCGTCAGCTCCGTGACGTGAGCCCGCAGCTCGTGAGGTGCGGTGAAGTACGTGGCGCCTTCGCGAACCGTCGATCGCAAGCGCGCGTGCTGATCACTCAACATGGCACACGACGTACACTCGGAGAGATGCTGGCGCAGTGCGTCCGCGGCGGCTACATCGAGCTCGCCGTCGTGATATGGCCCTACCACTTGTTTCGATTCCGCGCACTGCATATCACTCATCCTCTGACTTGAGATAACGTGCGAGCAGTCCTCGCGCCCGGCTCAATCGCGACATCACCGTGCCGGTCGGAACGCTCAGCACCTCGGCGATCTCGCGGTACGACAGGTCCTCCAGTTCGCGCAGGATCACCACCTCCCTGAATTCCACCGGCAGCCGCAGCAACGCGCGGTCGATGCGCTCACGCTCGGTCTTGCGCAGGAACAGGAGCGCCGGATCGAGATTCCAGGCCTCCTGACTCTCGCTCCACAGCGCGTGGTCCGCATCGAAGTCCGGAGTGAGCTCCTCCGGCGGCCGCTTGCGCCAGGCGCTGTAGAAAGTATTACGAACGATGGTGAGCAGCCAGGCGCGGCCATCGTCGCCCTTGCAAGTGTCCAGGAACCGCAGCGCCCGCACACAAGCCTCCTGCACGACGTCCTGCGCCTGATGCGCGTCGAGTGCAAGCCAGCGCGCGAGGTTGTACGCCGCGTCGAGGTGCGGTTCTACCAGGCGCGCGAAGCGCAGCGCACGGGTGTGCGATTCCTGCATGTCGATAAAGCCCAGCATGTTTGCGGCGCAGGAGGGTTGTGAAAACGCTCAGTACGCAGACCAAGACGCTTTCCGCCGCGATTTTATTCCCAGTTTATTTCATCGATACCGGGAATGCGGACCGCGAATTTCGAGTACTGCACACGAGGCTTTCGCTTCGAGAGCTACCTTTGAAGGATTTCTTCCATGAACCTTACGCATACACGGCGCCGTTTTCTGAAACTGGCAGGGCTCGGAGGCGTGGTGTTCGCCTCGGGTCTGCCCGGCTGGGCGAGCGCGGCTCGACGCAGCGCATCAGCCCAGGACTTCTATTTTGTCCAACTCTCGGACACCCATATCGGCTTCAGCGATCCCACGATCAATCCGGATGCTGATGGAACGCTGACAAAAGCAGTCGCGGCAGTCAACGCACTTTCCGACGCGCCAGAGTTCGTGGTTTTTACCGGCGATCTCACGCATTCGACCGACGACCCGGTCGAGCGCCGCAAGCGCCTGATGCAGTTTCGCGACATCGCTGCTGGTTTGAAGGTCAAGGACGTGAAGTTCATGCCCGGCGAGCACGATGCCGCGCTCGACCGCGGCAAGGCCTTCGGCGAGTTCTTCGGCGCCACGCACTACACCTTCGATCACAAAGGGCTGCATTTTATCGCGCTCGACAACGTATCCGATCCGGCCGCGCTGATCGGCGATGAGCAATTGCAATGGTTGGCGGCAGACCTGGCAAAGCTAGACCGTCGCCAGCCCATCGTCGTGCTCACCCACCGGCCGCTCTTTGAGCTTTGTCCGGAGTGGGATTGGGCCACGCGCGATGGGCAGAAGGCCATCGATCTGTTGAGTCCCTTCGAATATGTGACGGTCTTCTACGGACATATTCATCAAGAACATCACCACAACACCGGCAAAATTGCGCACCACTCCGCGAAGTCGCTGATGTTTCCGTTGCCAGCGCCGGGATCCGTGCCCAAGCGCAAGCCTGTGCCCTGGGACGTGAATGCGCCTTATCGCGGGCTGGGCTTCCGCGAGGTCGACGCTGAAGCCAAAAGCGAGCGCTTGAGCCTCACCGAGTATCCAGTCCGGAGGGCTTGAGCATGCTAAGTCCAGACCGACGCATGATTATGGTAACGATTGTGCTTGCCGTTGCCAGTATCGGTGCATATACCGCGACACTGTTCGCCGAACGGCAGGCCGATGAACCGGTGATCAAGATGACGGTGAAGCGCTTCGAGTACGCGCCGCGCGAGATTCGAGTAAAGAGAGGCGTGCCGGTGGTGCTGGAGATCACTTCGCTCGATGTGCCGCACGGGTTCAATCTGCCGGAGTTGAAAGTGAGAGCGGACGTCATCCCCGGACAAGTCACGCGGGTCCATCTGGTTCCCGATCGCGTGGGTACGTTCACCTTTCGCTGCGATATCTTCTGCGGCACCCAACACGAGGACCTCGACGGCTAGCTTACCGTCACCGAATGAAGCCTTCACTTTTCCCCGGCATTTGCTCCCTCCCCTTCAAGGGGAGGCGCCGGGGGTGGGGTTGAAGCAACTGCGCCCAATCGGCGTATGCGCACTCCTCATCTCACGGCCCCTGCGGTGAGCCCCGCCACAATCCACCGTTGAAACACGAGTGCCAGCACGACGATCGGAACCGACACGATGACCGAAGCTGCCATGATCTGCCCCCACGGCAGCTCGTACGCACTGGCTCCGCTCATCAGTGCAATGGCTACCGGAACCGTGCGCTTATCCGGTGTGAGGGTGAAGGTGAGAGCGAACAAGAACTCATTCCATGCCGCGACGAACGCAAGCAGGCCTGTGCTCACCAATGCCGGTGCCATCACTGGCGCGAAGACGCGCGACGCGATGACCCAGGGGGACGCTCCATCGATGATCGCGGCCTCTTCGATCTCGCGGGGCACTTCGCGCATGTATGTGGTTAGCAGCCAGACGCTGAAAGGACAGGTCAGGACCAGATAGGAGATCGTCAACCCCGTACGCGTGTTATACAAGCCCAGCGCCCGGATCAATTCGAACAGCCCGGACAGCATGGCGATCTGCGGAAACATGGAGATGGCCAGGAAACTCACCAGCAACAAGCCACGCCCGCGAAACTGCAGACGTCCCAGGGCATAGGCGGCGATCAGGCCCAGCAGCAAGGCCACAGACACGGCTGCGCCGGCAACCAGGAGAGAGTTAGCGATACTCCAGCCGAACGGCTGCTCGCGGAACACCGCAACGTAGCTCTCGAGCGACCATGATATCGGCAGCAGATGCGGCTGCAGCGCCTGAGCGCCGTGCCCGACCGATGTGACGAAGGCATAGTACAGCGGGCCGACCGAGAACAGCACGATCGGCGCAGATACCAGCCATAGGAGAGCGGCGCGGCGGCCCTCGCTCATTGGGACACCCCCTCCCGCGTGAGTCGGACTCGGCCAACGACCATGACGACTGCGATGCTGAGTGCCATGACCACGAACAGCAATGTCGAAGCGGCCGAGCCGTAGCCCAGATCCTGAAACTCGATCGCCTGCTGCCGCGCATAGGACGACATCGACATGGTCTCGGCGCTGTTGGGCGTCAGAACGTAAATCAGATCGAACACACGCAAAGCATCCAGCGCGCGAAACACGACCGCTACCCACAACGCCGGACGGATCAGCGGCAGCGTCAAGTGCCAGAACTGCTGCAACGGGTTCGCGCCATCCACGCGCGCCGCCTCGTAAACCGAACGCGGGATCATCTGCAACGCCGCCAGCACCAGCAATGCGACGAACGGCGTGGTCTTCCAGACATCGACGACGACTACCGTCGCCATCGACAGCAACGGATCGGCGGTCCACGCGAGCGGAGTCTGGATCGCCCCCACGCGCAGCAGCACCTCATTGACGATGCCGAACTGATCGTTCAGCATCCAGCTCCACATCTTCGCCGAGACGATGGTCGGTACCGCCCATGGCACGAGCACCGCCGCACGCACCAGAGCACGTCCGCGAAACTTCGCATTGAGTACCAGGGCGATGCCTACACCGAGCAATCCCTCCAGGCTCACCGACACTACGGTGAACAGCACAGTATTGAGCACCGCGCGCCACCAATCGGGGTCGGCCAAAACACCAAACCAGATGCCATCCGCATAGGCGATGTAATTGCGCAATCCCACGAAGCGGGCCGGCTCAGCGCCGGCCAGACTCGCATCGGTCAGGCTGAGCCAGATGCTGCGCGCGAGCGGCCAGCCGGCCGCCAGCGTCAGCGCCAGCAGCAGCGGAGCGAGCAGCATCCATGCGCTCGACGATGCCCTGTCGAACCAGGCAGATCCACGTTTGGACGCGTTGCTCACCATCGTCCGACCCGTCGCAGTCGTTCCAGATCGCGTTGCAGTTCCTGCAGCGCTGCGTCAGCGCTTTGCTGGTGTGTGAGCGCTCGATGCGCGGCACCCCATATCTTGGCGCTCAGCTGGTTGTAGCGAGTGCCGACGCTGCCCGAAGGGCGCGCGACCGCATGCTCGATCAGCGGTTGCAGCATGGCGAAGAAAGGATTGGCAGCAAGCACCTCGGGATCCGTGTAAAGGCGCGCGATGGTCGGGTTGTATCCGCCGGCCAGGGCGCGCCGCTTCTGCTCGGCCGCGGAAGTCAGGTACACCACGAGGCTCGCGGCAGTGGCCGCGCGCGGCGAGTACCGAGATACGGACAACTGTCCACCGCCCAGTGTTCCGACATGCTGTCCTGTGCCGTCACCGACCGGCAGCGCCGCGATGCCGACGCGCCCACGCACGGGGCTGTCTTGCGCATTGGCGAGCGCCCAGGCATAGGGCCAGTTCCGCATGAACACGGCATGTCCGCTCTGAAACAGCGCGCGCGCTTCTTCTTCGGCGTAGTTGAGCACGCCGGGCGGGGAGATGTCGTTGATCCAGGTGGCGGCCTCGCGCAACGCGGAGCGCGCTGCTGCATTGTCGGCCTCGGGCTTGCCGTCGGCGGCAACGATGGTGCCGCCGCCACGGCTGGCGATCCATTCCAGCGCGTTGCAGGTCAAGCCTTCGTAAGCCCGTCCCTGGAACACCAGACCCCACAATCGCGCATCGGTGCCTCGCTCGCCGCTCTGGATGCGCCGTGCTGTATCGGCGAGCTGCTGCCATGTCTGGGGAACCGGCGCGTCATATTTTCCCAAAAGGTCTTTGCGGTAATAGAGCACGCCGACGTCCGCGTACCACGGTAGCGCCACCAGACGCCCACGCGCTTTTGCTCCGACCAGCGTTGCCGGCAGATGCTCGCGCAGCGCGTCGCCCGCGAAGGGGGTGAGGTCGATGAGGTGCGCGGCCAGAATGCCGCTCCAGACCACATCGAGCTGGAACACGTCGATATCGGTGGCCCGTGCGGCGAGCATTTGCTGGAATAGCGCCAGGCGCTCGCTCGCCGAGTTGGGAACTGGGACCAGACGTACTTGATTACCGGTCGTCTGCGCCCAAGCCTGGGCACCCTCACGGCACAGCTCCAGCTCTCGTCCCAATGCGCTGCAGGCGATGGTGATGGTCTCGCCAGCTGTGGCGAGATTCGTGGACGATGCGAAAAGAACGGCTGCCAGCCAATGGCGCGCTCGGCGCATCGAATTGCCGAGCGGTGCTTCCCTAACGCCTGCGGCCACCGATCAAAGAGCCCAGGACGCCGCGCACCACTTGTGAGCCGATCGAGCGCGCTGCACTCTTCGCCGCGGCCTCGAGCACGCCTTCGCGATGCCCGCCGCGCGGGCCGGTCGAGCCGAGCAGAATGTTGCTGAGCGCATCCATGACGCCACCGCCTGCGGTCGGTGTGGCGCCGCTCGGTACCTGCGACTGAGGTGCACCGCCGGCCGGAGCGGAAGCCGTACCCATGCGCGTTTGCGCCGCGGCCTTCAGCTTTTCGAACGCGGATTCTCGGTCGACGGTCTGCTCATAGTGTCCATGCACCAGGGACGAGCCGATGCTTTGCTGCCGTTCCTGGGGAGTGACCGGACCGATGCGGCTCGCCGGCGGCAGGATCCACGCGCGCTCGACTATGCTCGGGCGCCCCTTCTCGTCGAGAAACGAAACCAGCGCTTCGCCGACGCCGAGCTCGGTGATGGCCTTCTGCGTATCGAGCTCGGGATTCGCGCGCAAGGTGGTAGCAGCGGTCTGCACGGCTTTCTGATCGCGCGGCGTGAACGCGCGCAACGCATGCTGGACGCGATTGCCGAGCTGACCGAGCACGGTGTCGGGAACGTCGAGCGGATTCTGCGTGACGAAATAAACACCGACGCCTTTCGAGCGGATCAGTCGCACCACCTGCTCGATCTTCTGCAGCAGCGCTTTCGGGGCATCGTCGAACAGCAGATGCGCTTCATCGAAGAAGAACACGAGCTTGGGTTTGTCCGGATCGCCCACCTCGGGCAGGGCCTCGAACAGCTCGGAGAGCATCCACAGCAGGAAGGTCGCGTAGATGCGCGGGGACTGCATGAGCTTGTCCGCGGCCAGGATGTTGATCACGCCGCGGCTGCCGACGGTCTGCATCAGGTCGGCGACGTTCAGTGCGGGCTCGCCGAAGAATTTGTCTGCGCCCTGCTGCTCGAGGGCGAGCAGGCCGCGCTGGATCGCGCCGACGCTCGCGGTGGAAATGTTGCCATATGAAGTCGTGAACTGCTGTGCGTTGTCGCCGATGTACTGCAGGGCCGCGCGCAGGTCCTTGAGATCGAGCAGGAGCAGGCCGTTGTCATCGCAGACCTTGAACACCAGGGTCAGCACGCCTTCCTGCGTGTCGTTCAACTCCAGCACGCGGGCGAGCAGGAGCGGGCCCATCTCTGCGACGGTCGCGCGCACGGGACTCCCCTGTTCGCCGAACACGTCCCAGAATGTGACCGGGCATCCGGCGAACTTCGGCACGTCAAGCTTGAGCGACTCGAGCCGCTCTTTGAGCTTGGGCGACAGCTCTCCAGGCTGGCTCAGCCCCGCGAGATCGCCTTTGACGTCGGCCATGAACACCGGCACGCCGATCGCACTCAGCGCTTCGGCCATTTTCTGCAGCGTCACGGTCTTGCCGGTGCCGGTGGCGCCGGTGATCAAGCCGTGACGGTTGGTCATCCCGGGCAGCAGGCAGAGGGCCTGCTTGCTCTTCGCGATCAAAAGCGGTTCGACCATGAGGCGCTCCATGCTAATATTTAGCCCATTATATCTGCACGCAAAATCAGCCGGCGCTTCCGGTTGAGCGCAGCGCTGCAGAGCTCCCATTCGAAGGGGCGCCGGCGATTGCCAGACGGCGCTGCAAAGCCATGGCAGGACACAGCAAGTGGGCTAACATCAAGCACAAGAAAGCCGCGCAGGATGCCAAGCGCGGCAAGATCTTCACCCGCTTGATCAAGGAAATCACCGTCTCCTCCCGCATGGGCGGGCCCGATCCAAACACCAATGCGCGGCTGCGGCTGGCAGTGGACAAGGCGTACGAATCCAATATGCCGAAGGAAAACGTCGAGCGCGCCATCAAGCGCGGCAGCGGTGAGCTCGAAGGGATCAACTACGAGGAGGTGCGCTACGAGGGCTATGGCATCGGCGGGGCCGCGGTCATGGTCGATTGCATGACCGACAACAAGACGCGCACGGTCGCGGATGTGCGTCACGCCTTCGTCAAGTTCGGCGGCAATCTCGGCACAGACGGCTCTGTGGCCTTTCTGTTCAATCATTGTGGACAGCTCGTGTTCGCGCCCGGCACCAGCGAGGACAAAGTCATGGAGGCGGCGCTGGAAGCGGGTGCCGACGACGTGGTGACCAACGACGACGGCAGTATCGAGGTGATCTGCTCAGCCAACGATTTCGTCGTGGTCAAACACGCACTGGAGAAAGCCGGGCTCAAGCCTGAGCTCGCGGAGGTGACGATGAAGCCGACCACTGAGAACGAGCTCAAGGGCGAAGATGCGGCGAAGATGCAGAGACTGATCGACGCCCTGGAAGCACTGGACGATGTCCAGGACGTGTATACCACCGCCGTGTTGGAAGAATAGGCTGCCCCTCACCGTGAGCGGCGGTCCCCAAAGCATTGCCGCCATCCGCATCCTGGGCGTCGACCCCGGGTTGCGTGTCACCGGCTTCGGTCTGATCCAGCGCACCGGACAGAAGCTCGTATACATCACCAGTGGCGTCATCCGCACGCCAAGTGCGGAGCTGCCGCTAAGGCTCAAAGCGATTCTCGACAGCCTCAACGAGGTGATCGCGCAGCACCGGCCGGCGCAAGTCGCGGTGGAAAAGGTTTTCGTGAACGTCAATCCGCAATCGACGCTGCTGCTCGGGCAGGCGCGCGGAGCGGCCATCTGTGCCGCCGTTGCGTGCGGGCTGCCGGTCTCCGAATACACGGCGCTGCAGGTGAAGCAGGCCGTCGTGGGCAACGGGCACGCGGCGAAGGAGCAGGTGCAGGCGATGGTGCGCCGGCTCCTGGGGTTGCCTGGCGATCCCAGCGCGGATGCGGCCGATGCGCTCGCGTGCGCCATCTGCCACGCACATGGCGGCCAGGGGCTCGGCGCCATTCCTACCGCCGGTTACTCGATGCGCAACGGGAGGCTCGTGTGATCGGGCGCTTGTCGGGCACCATTCTGGAGAAGCAGCCGCCGCTGGTGTTGCTCGATGTGCAAGGCGTGGCCTACGAGGTCGACGTGCCGATGAGCACCTTCTACCAGCTGCCGGCCACCGGCACGAAGGTCACGCTGCACACCCATCTGCTGGTGCGCGAAGACGCGCATCTGCTCTACGGATTCGCCACCGAGTCCGAGCGCGTTGCGTTTCGCCAGCTGCTCAAGATCAGCGGTATCGGTGCGCGCACTGCCCTTTCCGTACTGTCCGGTCTGACCGTGGACGAGCTCTATAAGGCGGTGGCCGTGGAGGATGTTGCGCGGTTGATCAAGATTCCCGGCATTGGACGCAAGACCGCCGAGCGCCTACTCCTCGAGCTGCGCGACAAGCTCGACGCGGGCCTCGCCACGACGAGTGCCGCGCGACCCCAGTCGAGCCGCGGCGATGCGTTGCACGCGCTGATCGCGCTCGGCTACTCGGACAAGGAAGCGAACGCGGCGCTCGGGCGGGTGGATGCTGCGCTGCCCGTGCCTGAGGCGATTCGTCAGGCCTTGAAGCTGCTGTCTAAGGTGGCTTGAGCGTACCAGAACCCCAAAAGCCAACGCAGAGGGCGCAGAGTCAGAACCAGAGCGCGCAGAGAAACCTGGGCGTAACTTCCGCGGGTAGGGTGCATACCTTTGGGATGTCGTCGGAGTACCCGAAGGCCCGACACTGGTTTTGGGGTTCTCTGCGCCCTCTGCTTCCTCTGCGCCTCTGCGTTGGGTCTTAGTTTTTTGTCGTTTCCTCCCGACCAGAGACAACCTCGGCTCTCCGACGGCTCAGTAGCCCGATGAGATGCTATGATTCGCCAGTTTTGAACCCTAACGCCTAAGCTTGACGCATGCATCGGTTGCGCTTCTGGGCCGTCGTAGCGGGTTTGCTGGCGGTAACTCAAGCCGCGGCCGCGACCAACGAGCTCAAGCAGGAAGCGATCGCCCGGCTGGCCGCCAGCCATGATCCCGCGATCCCGGTCGCCATCGGCCGCGTGTACGTCAAGCAGGCCGGCCTGCTTGCTGCGCAACGTCTGCTCACGGAGCGCGGCGAGGCCGAGCACCTCGGGCCGCAATGGGGACCGCAGGCGCCCGAATGGCGTGCTGCGGAAGCCGAGCTCGCTGCGGTCATCGACGCCGTCATTGCCCGCGGGATCGAGGATCCTGCCTGGCTGCGCGAAGCCTGGGCGGGCGTCAGCGCTCCCATTCTCAACGCTGAGGAAGCCGATTACATCGCACAGCACTTCGCCACCGAGGGCGGAGCGCTCCAGCGGCGGGTCATCGAGATGCTGATCGTGGGCGAGACGCTGATGGCTTACTACACGTTCACCGATCGCCTCCGCTACGATATGCGCGGGTCGGAGCGCGAGGTGGTTGCGCTGCAGACTATATGGTGGGAGCGGGAGCCTTTCAAGCTGCACGACTTCACTGCCTATCCGGACGCGATGCGCTTCGCCGGCACCGATCCGGGGGTCAAATACTGCAAGATGCTGGCGATCCAGGGTATCGAAACCATCAACGCGCACTACGCCGTGGTGGTGGGCGAGACTGCGGCGGCGCTGCGTGCCCAGCAAGGCCGGATCGATCCGTACATCGGCGCGTTTCGCACCCGCACTGGCCATACCGGTCGCAACGATCAATCACGAGAAGAGAGCATCAGTCGATGAGGCAGGCGGTACCAGGCGCGGTTCGGGGAATTTGCATCATGGCGCTGGCGATGCTGTGCGCGCTGCCCGTGTTCGCCGCGAAAGCGGACAAGATCGAGGAACTGGTCGCTCTGCACGATCTCAGAACGGCGGTTGCCATCGGCAACTACTACTTGAAGCAGCGCGCACTGTTTGCGGTGCGCGAAGAGTTGACTCGCATCGGCGCGGAGCAGAAGCTCGGACCGCAGTGGAACCCGGCCGATCCGCGCTGGCAACAGGCGCAAACCGCGCTCATGAGCGCTGCGGTGAAGCAGATCAACCGGGACTTCTCCAGCCTGGAGTGGCTGTCCGAGGAATGGGGCCAGCTGAACGATCGGGACTTCAGCGAGCGCGATATCGACGTCCTGCTCTCGCACTTCCATACGGAGTACGGGCGCAAGCAGATCATGATCGTGGATCACGGTGTGGCGGTGCACGTGCAAAGTGCGCTCACCTTCAGCGGCAAGATGCAGTACGACGTACCCGGCCTTGAGCAGGATCGCGATCTGATGCAGCATCTGTTCTTCGACGAAGATCGCGACATGCGCTTCAACATCGCCGATTCTCCGGAAGGCACGCAGTTCGCGATGTCGGCGATGGGCAAGCGTTATTTCGTGAATGCGATGCTCAAGGTGAGCGGTATGATCAGTCGTCGCCTCGATCAGACGGCCGATGCGCTCCCACGCCTGGTTCGCGACGCCGACCTCCAGGCGCAGCCGGCGGTGCAGGCGTTCCGCCGCGATCACGAGGGATGACCCTGAACGGGAGCGCATTGAAAGCCAGTCCTAAGCCGCATCTTGCTGTATCGAACCTTCGCCCGCATCGGCGCGTGCAGTCGCGGGCCTGTCGTCGTCGGATGGTTGCAACGTGATCGAGACCGACCGACTCATCGCTCCCGCCGCCACGCCTCAGGAGGAGGCGGTAGAACGCGCGCTGCGGCCCCGACACCTCGGCGAATATATCGGCCAGGAGAAGATCCGCTCGCAGCTCGCCGTCTTCATCGAAGCAGCGCGCCACCGGCGGGAGTCGCTCGATCACGTCCTGCTGTTCGGTCCGCCAGGCCTGGGCAAGACCACGCTGGCGCACATCATCGCCAAGGAGATGGGCGTCAACCTGCGCCAGACCTCGGGGCCGGTGCTGGAACGTCCCGGGGATCTGGCGGCGCTGCTGACCAACCTGGAAGCCAACGACGTTCTGTTCATCGACGAAATCCATCGCCTCTCGCCGGTGGTCGAAGAAATCCTCTATCCGGCGCTGGAGGATTTTCAGATCGACATCATGATCGGCGAGGGCCCGGCGGCGCGCTCGGTGAAGCTCGATCTGCCGCCATTCACGCTGGTGGGAGCGACCACCCGCGCCGGCATGCTCACCAATCCCCTGCGCGACCGCTTCGGCATCGTCTCGCGCTTGGAGTTTTATTCACCGCAGGAGCTCGCGCAGATCGTCGAGCGCTCGGCGCGGCTCCTCAACGTCCATACCAGCGCGGAGGGTGCTGCCGAGATCGCCTTGCGCTCGCGCGGTACACCGCGCATTGCCAATCGGCTCCTGCGCCGCGTGCGCGACTACGCCGAGGTCAATGCGCGCCGTGCGGGAGGCGATAACGCGCAGGCCGTGGTGACGAAGGAGGTCGCCGATCAGGCGCTCTCCATGCTCGATGTCGACGGCATGGGGTTCGACGTGATGGATCGCAAGCTGCTGCTTACGGTTCTGGAGAAGTTCGACGGCGGGCCGGTAGGCCTGGACAATCTGGCCGCCGCGATCGGCGAGGAGCGCGATACTATCGAAGATGTGCTG
>Ga0335082_10004892_pt1 | contig 14641 bp, 10 predicted proteins | sample Lox_Sample_41_FD_206718 | JGI IMG/M metagenome (GOLD analysis project Ga0335082, IMG submission 206718) | Soil microbial communities from Loxahatchee National Wildlife Refuge, Florida, United States - Lox_Sample_4.1 | ecosystem: Environmental > Terrestrial > Soil > Wetlands | place: USA...
GTTCATGGTGGTATAGATCTTGAGCCCGTCCTTGTAGAGCCGGTCTTCGCCGTACTTCTGCTCCAGCTGGATGCGCACCTGCTCCAGGAAGTAGGCAGACTGCTCGCCGTTCACCTTTTTCCGGGAATGGATCGTGAGGGGGGTGTTCTTTGCGTACTCCGCCTCTGCCGGGGTGATGTACCCTTCCTTGACCATCCGCTCCAGCACGTACGCCTGCCGTTCCTTCGCCTTGTCGAAGTGCTTGAAGGGGGAGTATTTGTTGGGGGCCTTGGGGAGCCCCGCCAGCATCGCCATTTCCGCCAGATTGAGCTGGTCCACGTCCTTGGCGAAGTAGGTCTCGGCCGCCAGCTGGACCCCGTAGGCCCCCCCTCCCAGGTAGATCTGGTTCAGGTAGATGTAGAGAATCTCGTCCTTGGAGAGGCGGTCCTCCATCCGCTTGGCGAGAATCGCCTCCTTCAGCTTGCGGGAGTACTTCTTCTCCGGCTTGAGGAACATCGACTTGGCCACCTGCTGGGTGATGGTCGAAGCCCCTTCTTTCTTCCGCAGGGAGATGAGGTTCTTGGCGGTGGCCCGCACGATCCCCAGGTAGTCGATCCCCTTGTGCTGGTAGAAGTTGGAGTCCTCTGCCGCGACAAAGGCCTGGATGAGGCGGCGGGGTACCTTCTCCACCGGCACGACGGTGCGCCGCTCGATGTAGAATTCCCCCACCAGGCTGCCGTCCTCGCCGAATACCTGGGAGACGATAGGGGGGTGGTAATCGGCGAGACGGTCGACCTTCGGCAGGGTGGCCCGCAGATAGAAATAGTACCCGCACAGGGCGAAGAGTGCGGCGCCGGCAACGGACAGTGCGGCAAGGGCAAGGAAGCGGAGAAGGCCCCCGTCCGGCTTGCGCCGCGAATGCCGGGGAGGGGGCACGTGACCTTCATAGGTTCGCATGGAATGATGACTCCGGAAAAATGGGCTCATATTTCGGATAACACTTCATTATCCCTTTATTGCCGGGGGATTTCAAGGGATTTGTCACGGGGGGCAATTGCCCTGGTACGGGTCAGGCCGCGCGATACGGGGGAGAGGAGCGGTACTCCCGGAAGCGTCTCACTGCCAGGGGGAGGAGCACGGCGGCGAAGATAAGGATGCATCCCAGCCATTCCCGGCCCGAGAGCCGTTCGCCCAGGATCAGTATGCCGCCGAGCACGCTCCAGACCGGATCGAGAGTGTAGATGAGACCCGCCCGGGTGGGGGTGGTGAAGCGCTGGTAGGTGTTCTGCAGGGTGAAGCAGACCACGGTCGGGAAGACGGCGCAGTAGACGAGGGAGCCTGCGGCGAGCGGGCCGACCCGGAACGGCGAGGAGGGAAGGATCAGGACCAGCATCCCGCTCATCAGGGCCACCACGGCAAACTGGACGAGGCTCACCAGGTAGACGTCCTCGTCCCGCAGCACCCGGGAGACGGCGAGGATCTGGATGGAGATGAAGACGGCGCAGATGGTGGAGACGAGGTCGCCGCGGGTGAATCCTCCCGCGTTCCCCCGGGCGAGCTGCCACAGACCGGCCAGGGCGAGGATGATCCCCGCAAGGCTCCAGCGGTCGACCCGTTCCCGCCAGAGGAGAAAGCAGAGGAGGGGGATCACCAGGACGAACAGGTTGTTGAGGAACCCGGCCCGGGAGGCGGTGGTGCCGGCGAGGCCGACGACGAAGGAGAGGTTGGTGGCGGCCAGGGCGAGACCGACGATCGTCCCCTTGCGCAGGATGTCCCGGTTGAGGCCGGAGAGGCGCCGGAGGCAATACCCTCCCATGAGGAGGGTGGCCAGCGTGAAGCGGAGAAACATGAAGGTGACCGGCGGGATGTCCCGGAATCCGAGCTTGTTGAAGATGAAACTCCCTCCCCAGAAGAGAGTGGTGAGGATGAGGACGAAGTGGACTTTGGTGGCCGACGGGGCCGATGGCGCGGTGTTCATCCTTCCATTTACGACAGGGAGGGAGGGAAAGTCAACGGGGAAAAGGAAAACACGTCAGTGCGCAGTGCTCACGGCGGCGGAAACCCCTTCTCGGGAGGGCGTACGTCACTTGTGATGAGGCGGACCTGGCGCTCGTGAAACCAGTAGTACCAGGCCCAGTTGAGGGTGACCACGAGCCGGTTGCGGAAGCCGATCAGGTAGTAGAGATGGAGAAAAAGCCAGACCAGTCAGGCAAGGAAGCCGGAGAAGGTCAGACCGAAGGCTTCGGCCACGACGGCGCTCCGGCCGATGGTGGCCATGCTCCCCTTGCCCCGGTACCGGAACGGGGCGATTGCACCTCCCCGCTCCCTCGCGATGATGGCGCGGGCTGCGTAGACCCCCTGCTGCATCGCCACCGGAGCGGTCATGGGAAGCGGTGCGCCCTTATCCAGGGAGCAGGCCATGTCGCCGATGACGAAGACCTCGGGGTGGCCCGCCGGATTGAGTTCCGGGCCGACCGGCACCCGCCCGCCGGGGCCCTTCTCCCCCGGCACCAGCGAGGCGAGCGGGGCGGCCTTCACCCCGGCCGACCAGAAGAGGGTGTGGGCGGGGATTCTTTCCCCCGTGGCGAGCTGGACCTCGTCCGGCGCCACTCCCTCCACCATCGCTCCGCACCGGACCTCCACTCCCATGGTGCCGAGCTTTGCCGCCGCATAGCGCCGCAACCGCTCCGGCATGGCGGTGAGGAGTTCGGCGGCGGCCTCCAGCAGGACGATGCGGGCCTCCCGCACATCGAGGGCCGGATAGTCCTTAGACAGGAAGAAGCGGACTATTTCGACGAGGGCCCCGGCGAACTCCACGCCGGTGGGGCCGCCGCCGACAACGACGAAGGTGAGGAGCGCCCGCCGCCGGCCCGGTTCCTCCTCCACGAGTGCACGCTCGAAGCAGTGGAGGATGGTGTTACGCAGGCGCTCCGCATCCGCCAGGCTTTTCAGCTCGCAGGAGTTGCGGGCGATGCTCGCATTCTCGTAGAAATTGGTGACGCTCCCCGCGGCCAGCACCAGGTAGTCGTAGGGAAGCTCACCCGAGTCGGTGATGACCAGGCGCCTCTTTAGGTCGAGGCCGGTCACTTCGGCCAGGTGGAAAGAGACGCCGGGGAGCCGCCGGAGCATGGCCTGCACCGGGTAGGCGATTGCCTCCTGCTCCAGCCCGGCCGTGGCCACCTGGTAGAGGAGGGGCTGGAACAGGTGGTAGTTGTGCCGGTCGACGAGCACCACGTCGAGACTGCTTCCCGCCAGCCCGCGGGCTGTCCGGATCCCTCCGAATCCCGTACCTACGATGACGACGCGCTTGCGCCCGGCCGGTGCCATGATCCCCTCTCTCCCGCCGGCAGCGTCCGGCCGGCGACTCTCGTTTCCGTGCCTCACCAGTAGAGCATACCAGAAGGCGCCGCCGTGTCACGCCAGGAATTCCCCGTTCCATCGTTCGTCCAGAGGCCCGCCCATGGCTTCTCTCCGGCGGTGCACGGTGGGTGGAAAAACCCTTTCATTCGGCCGGGGGTATGGTATAGTTGTGTTCCGGAGCAGCCAACGACGCAGACGCAAGGGGGGTGCCATGGGTGCGGACAGGGGATGCAGGGGGATGAACCGGCGTCAGTTTCTGACGGCCGGACTGGTGGGAACGACCTCGGCCTTTCTCGGCGGCAACGCCTTGGCCGAGGCGCTTCAGAAATACTCGGTGACCGAGCCGTTCGTCTTTCCCGACCCGGTCTTCCGGACCCTAGGAAGGACCGGGCTCCGGGTGTCGGTGGTCAGTTTCGGCGCCATGCTGACCCCCGAGGCGGAGGTGATCAGGATCGCCCTGGAGCGGGGGGTCAACTATGTCGACACGGCCCGCAAGTACATGGACGGCAGGAACGAGGAGATAGTCGCCAAGGCCTTGAAGGGACGACGGGACAGGGTGCACGTGGCGACCAAGACCCTTCCGGGATCGACGAAGAAAGAGGAGATCGTGAGGGACGTGGAGGCGAGCCTCAAGGCGCTGGGGACCGACCACATCGACGTCATCCAGCTCCACAATCTGACCGGCAAGGAGCGGATTTTCGTGGCGGAGACGCGGGAGGCGCTCCTGCAGCTGCGCCGCCAGGGGAAAGTCCGCTTCTTCGGCGTCACCACCCACAAGAACCAGGCCGAGGTGCTCAACGCCCTGGTGGACGACCCGGACCGCTTCTTCGACACGGCCCTCGTTGCCTACAACTTCAAGAGCGACAAGGAGGTGGGTGATGCGATCGCCCGGGCCGCCGGGGCCGGAGTAGGCATCATCGCCATGAAGACCCAGGCCGGAGGCTACGCCGCCGAGGCCCTCGGCAAGATCAGCCCCCATCAGGCGGCCCTCAAGTGGGTGCTGCAGAACCCCCGGGTCAGCTGCGCCATTCCGGGGATGAAGGACCTGGCCCAGTTGAAGGAAGACATCGCCGTCATGGGGATGCCCTTCACCGTCGCCGACGCGCAGCTTCTCAGGCGGTACGCCGCCGCCGTGGAGCCCTACTACTGCCGTCACTGCGGCGCCTGCGAAGAAACCTGCCCGGCCGGGGTGGAGATCAGCACCGTGAACCGTGCCCTCATGTATGCGGAGGGGGGATACCTCAACCGCGAGCTTGCGGTTGCCACCTACCGGGAGCTTCCCGCGGCTCTCTCCGCCGCTGCCTGTCTCGATTGCGGCGGATGTGTCGCCCGCTGCGGCAACGGCCTCGATATCGCCGCCAAGATGGAGCGGGCGAGGACGCTGCTCGGCTAGGGCGCAGACACCGGAGGAAACCATGCGCAGTGCACCACTGTTCGCCGTTCTCGCCATATCGCTCCTGGTCGTCTTCGCCGCCTGGGGGGAGGAGCTTTCCGTCGCAAGGCTCCTCCCCGCACCCGCCTGCGCTCCGGGGTGGGCCCGGGAGGGGAAGGTACTCTTCTACGACCGGGAGAACCTGTTCGAGCGCATCAACGGCGAATCCGAGCTCTACTTTCCCTACGGCTTCCAGCAGCTCGCCTCTGCCAGGTACGCCGACAGCAGGAATCCCCAGACTGCCATCGAGATCGATATCTACCGCATGGGCTCGCTTCTGGACGCCTTCGGCATGTACGCCAACTACCGGCGACAGGATGACGCCGACGTGCAGGTGGGGGCCGAAGGAACGGCGTCAACCGGCCAGCTCTTCTTCTACCAGGACCGCTACCTGGTGCGGTTGCAGCTGTCTGGCCCCGGGACAGCGGCCCGGGAAACCTTCCTTGCCTGCGGCAGGAGCGTGGCCCGCAATCTTCCCCTCCCGGCCGTCCCTCCTCGGGAGCTGGCGGCGTTCGCTTTCCCGGCCGTGGAAGGGAAAAGCGTCCGCTACATCGCCCAGAGCTTGCTCGGTTACGAGTTCTTCAGGAGGGGGATGGTGGCCGAAGCCAGTCAGGGGGCGGACCAGGGGCAACTCTTCCTGGTGCTGGAGGAGTCCCGGGAGGATGCGGGGAAGGCACTCGAACGGTACCGTGCGTATCTCCGGGCCTCGGGGAAGGAGCCCAGGCTGGGGGGGACGCCCGAAAATCCTCTCCTGGAAGGGATCGATCCCCTCTATGGACCGGTTGTGGTGGAGAAGGCCGGCAGTTCCCTTGCGGGTGCCATTCGATTCAAGGATGCCGCCATTGCCCGCCGGCTCGTGGAAGAGTTGCGCAAGCGCGCGGCCGGCAGCTGATTTCCCTGTCGGCCGCCGAATGGCGGGCAGGTTACTGCTTCACGGCAAAGCCGTACCGTCCGAGCACAGTCTTCGCCTCTTCGCTGTGCAGGTGCTTGTAGAAGGCGGCGGCATCCCGGTTCTTCGCTCCAGCGGTGGTCAAGCCCATGGGATACATCACCCGCGGATACAGTTCCTGGGGAACGGTGAAAAGAATCTTCGCCTGCCGCGCCTGCAGGGCATCGGTCCGGTAGACGAAAGCGCCGTCCACTTCCCCCCGTTCCGCATACATCAGGCAGTCGCGCACGTCCCTCGCCATCACCAGCTTTTTCTCCAACTGCCTGTCGATACCGGCTTTCTTGAAGGCCTCCATGGCGTATTCTCCCGCCGGGACGCTCTTCGGACTGCCGATGGCGATTTTATCGAGGGCGACGAGGTCGTGCATGTTCGCTGTCTTCTTCCCGGTGCCCCCGGCAAAGACCAGGGTGTTGTAGGCGAAGGTGCCGATGCTTTCCGTATCCACCAGCTTCCGGTTCTTCAGGTAGTCCATCCACTCCAGGTTGGCGGAGATGAAAATGTCGGCGGGAGCTCCGTTTTCGATCTGCTTGGCCAGAGCGCCGGACGCACCGTAGTTTTTCTTGAAGGTCACGCCGGGGTTCTTCCGGGCAAAACTGTCGGTCAGGTCGTTGATGACTTCCCTGAGGCTGGCGGCGATGGACAGGTTGATCTCCCCTGCTGATGCCGGCGAACCGCACAGCACCAGGACAGAGAAGATTAAGGGCAGGCAGAAGCTGATTCTCTTCATGGAAGTTGATCCTCCTCGTTGAATCATGCCCATTGTCTTACGGGGACTCCGGCATCACGCGGACGGAAGCCCGGGCAGTTCGAGCGTTATATTGCATAAGCCATAACGGTGGCAGCAAAAAAGGGAGCAGCGTCGCTGGTGCTCCCTTCACGATCCTAGCTCACGCCCAGGATGACACTGGAAGCCTTGATCAGGGCACAGGCGTGGCCGCCGGCTTTCAGTTCGAGACGCTGTGCGCTCTCATGGGTGATGACCGTGCTGATGACGTTGCCGCCGCCGATCTCGATATCGACTTCGGCGTTGACCGGGCCATGGATTACCTTGGTTATGGTGCCGCAGTAGATATTGCGGGCGCTGACCCTGGCGTCGTGGAGATCGGTGCCGATGATGATGGAGCTGGCCTTGATGATGGCATAGGCATCCGTGCCTTCCTTGAGCCCCAGGTTGTCGATCGCGCCGTTGGTGACGGTGGCGGTCAGCGGCGCTCCCCCCTTGAGGGTCAGGGTTACCTCGGCATTGACCGCCCCCTTGGTGATCTTGGTGACTGTGCCTGCAAAGACGTTCCGTGCGCTTACTTTCATGGATATCCTCCTGAGGAATTTGTGGAGACTGTCGGTATCTCCCAGCCTCTGCTCCAAGTTTACCAGATATTTTCGATGCTCCTCCTGGATAATGCGGAACTGGCTGACGATTTTTTTCCCTTCCGGGGTGAGTGTGGTCCCCCCCCCTCCCTTGCCGCCGGTCAATCGCTCCACCAGCGGCTTTTCCGCCAGGTTGTTGATGATGTTCACCGTGTCCCAGGCGGTCTTGTAACTGACGCCGACCGCCTTTGCCGCCTTGGTGATCGAGCCCAGTTCGTCGATTTTTTCCAGCAGGGTAATCCGGTCTCCGCCGAGGAACTTCTGTTCGGCCTTGTGGAGCCATACCGAGCCGGCCACCTCCACCAGGTGCTTTCGGCATTCCATTCGGGAAGTCCCTTCCATTCTGCCAAAATGCAGCAAAACAGTATCTTATAGAAATATACTCGGAAATGCAGCTAAGTAAAGGTTGGCCGGCCGATCAGGTCAACCAATAAAATTGTTGAGGAGCGGATATGTGCAGATCAATCGGCCCAAAACGGGATGGTTCCTCGACACCACCCGTGGCCTTTTCTCGGTGCCGGAGCCCGAGCGAGTCCAGGCGACGGCGGAAAAAACGGATCACCTATTTTTTCCTTCGAGGCACTGGAGAGCCGTCGCGCAGGATCTCCCGCCGGTCGGCCATCTGCTCCAGCTCCCCCTCCTCGAATACCCTGATGACGCCGTACTGGCCGTCGTACCCGGGGCTGCGGATCACTCGGCCGCTGCGGATGCGGGCCACCGCCTCGCCGAGGAGGGGGGCCTCCCGGCGGATCTCCTCCGTCGGGGCATGGAGGAGGAGATCGAATTCCGAGCCGAAGCGGGCGATGCAGCGGCCATACTGGTGCATGACCCCCTTCATGCCGGCGCCGGCGCCGATGATCTCCCCCAGTACCTCGGGGAGGGGTATGAGGCTCGTGAAACCCGGTGCGTCCGGTCCATACAGCGGCACCTCCCGATCGGCCAGCTCCCGTACCCGGTGCTCCACACCGACAGTAAGGGACTTGGCGCAGACAGGGCAGAGGAGTCCCAGCCGTTTCGCCTCCAGCGGGTCGAGGCAGACCCTGCAGGCGCGGTGGCCGTCGGCGTGGTACTTCCCCTCCTCGGGGAAAAACTCCACGGTGCCGCGGAAGGTCTCCCGGCGGTTCTCCCGGATGGCGTCCCGCAGGGAGAAGAAGTCGAGGGAGGTGCTGAAGAGGTTCGCCTCCCGTCCCATGTTCCGGGGAGAGTGGCAGTCGGAGTTGGAGATGAGGGCGAAGCGGTCGAGGGCAGAGATCAGGCGGATCATGGCCGGGTCGGACGAGAGGCCGGTCTCCAGGGCGAAAACGTGGGGGCTGAGGTCGCCGAAGCACTCCTCGATGCTGTCGAACCCGGAGCGGGAGCCGAACAGGGAAAACCAGGGGGTCCAGATGTGGGCAGGGACGAGGAAGCCGCCGGGGGCCTCCTCCAGGAGGATCTCCAGGAGATCGCGGCTGTCGAGTCCAAGGATGGGGCGGCCATCGGAGGCGATGTTGCCGATGGCGGCGAGCCGGGCATTGACACGGCCGGCGGCGGCGAAGTCGGGGACGTAGAGGAGGTTGTGGACCTTTCGGGTGACGCCGTGACGCTTGTAGATGCTGCTCACCTCGGCGGAGAGGAGGAAGCGGACCGGTGCTGCCGGGGGCGCCGCTTCCGGCAGGGGAGAAGGAATCCGCGTTTCGTCCCTGAGCCGGAAAAGCCCTGGCTCGGACGGCTCCAGCTCCTCCTGCAGGCGCGCGAACCACGCGGGGTGGGTGAAGTCGCCGCTCGCCACCACCCTGATCCCCTTTACCCGCGCCCAGGCCGCGAGTCCCAGAAGGGTGCTTTCCCGGCTCGTGGCCCGGGAGTAGGGGGAGTGGATGTGGAGGTCGGCGATGAAGTCCATGGTGAGAGGATTGTAGCGGTTTGCCGGCGGGAAGGCAAGGGGTGAGATCAGTCTGCACGTGTGGCGCGTGCGCCAAGCAGGCGGTACCAAAAAACTGTTCTCACCCGAATCAATTAATGCTACGCTTACCTTTGTACCATCGGATTCCGGGGCGAGTCCTGCCACGTCCGGCCCCGGCGTACCCACCCACAGGAGAAGAGAGGGGAGAGCATTCATGATCCAACATCCAGCAGGGCATCACTCGGCCGCTTCCCTCTACCTGCCGTTCCCCTGCGAAATCGTCGCGGTGCAGGAGCTTACCCCCAGCGAAAGGCTCTTCCGGCTCAGGAGGAGAGACGGCGATCCCCTCTGCCACCTCCCGGGGCAGTTCGTCCAGGTATCGCTCCTGGGCTTCGGCGAGGCGCCGATCTCGGTGGCGTCGTCCCCCACCCGCCCCGGATACTTCGAGCTGGGGGTGCGCCGTGCCGGGGCCCTCACCTCCGCCCTCCACGAGCTGGGACCCGGCGACACGGTGGGGATCCGCGGTCCCTTCGGACGTCCCTTCGACCTGCAGCGGTTCGCCGGCCGGGACCTTCTCCTCGTCTCCGGCGGGTGCGGGCTTGCTCCCATGCGGTCGCTCATCCAGTACTGCGAGGACCGGCCCGAGGAGTTCGGCCGGATCGCCATTCTCTACGGGGCGAAGAGCCCCGCCGATCTCCTCTTCAGGGAAGAACTTGCCGCGTGGGAGGCCTCGGCCCGCTTCGCCTGCAGCCGCACCGTCGACCGGGTGGAGGAGGGCGACTGCTTCAGCGGCAGCGTCGGGCTCATTACGGCCCTCATTACCCCTCTCGACGTCGACCCGGCCCGGACAACGGCGGTCATCGTCGGCCCGCCGGTCATGTACCGCCCCGTCATCGCCGGCTTGAAGGAAAAGGGGCTCGGCTCCGACCGGATCGTCATCTCCCTGGAGCGGCAGATGCGCTGCGGGGTCGGCAAGTGCGGCCACTGTGCCATCGAGCACCTTTACTGCTGCCTCGACGGCCCGGTCTTCTGGCTGAACGAGGTGGAGCACCTGAGAGGTGTTTTCTGATGAAACGGACCCTGACGGTTTGCCCCTACTGCGGCACCGGCTGCATGCTCTACCTGGTGAGCGACGGCGGGCGCCTCATCGGGGTGGAACCCTCCGCCACCCACCCGGTGAGCCGCGGCTCCCTCTGCGTCAAGGGGTGGAACGCCCACGGCTTCGTCCACCACCCCGACCGTCTCACCACTCCCCTCGTCCGTCGCAACGGCGCGCTGCAGCCCGCCTCCTGGGACGAGGCATTGGGGTTGGTTGCAGACCGGCTGCAGGGGACACAGGAACGCTACGGCAGGGATGCGGTGATGTTCGCCTCGTCGGCCAAGGCGACCAACGAGGAGAACTACCTCCTCATGAAGCTGGCCCGTGCCGTGTTCGGCACCAACAACATCGACCACTGCGCCCGGCTCTGCCACTCCTCCACCGTGGTGGGGCTTGCCGAAACCTTCGGTTCCGGGGCCATGACCAATTCCATCGGCTGCATTGACTCCGCCGACCTGATCTTCGTCACCGGCTCCAACACCACGGAGCAGCATCCCCTCATCGGCACCCGCATCATCAACCGCGCCCGGCGCGGGGCGCGGCTCATCGTGGCCGACAACCGCCGCATCCGGCTCGCCCGCCATGCCGACCTGCACCTGCGCCACAAAAACGGCAGCGACGTCGCCCTCCTCAACGGCATGATGCACGTCATCATCGTCGAAGGGCTCGCCGACCGGGAGTTCATCGCCGGGCGCACGGAAGGCTACCACCTCCTGGAGGAGGCGGTGGCCCCCTGGACCCCGGAGCGGGCCGCCGCCGTGACGGGGCTCGCCCCCGGGGAGATCGTCGCGGCCGCCCGGCTCTTCGGGGAGGCACAATCCGCCATGATCGTCTACTCCATGGGGATAACCCAGCACAGCCACGGGGTCGACAATGTGCGCTGCTGCGCGGCGCTGGCCCTCCTCACCGGCAATGCGGGCCGTCCCGGGACGGGGGTGAACCCCTTGCGGGGCCAGAACAACGTCCAGGGAGGGTGCGACATGGGGGCGCTCCCCGATGTCTACAGCGGCTACCAGACGGTGGCCGAACCGGCGGTCCGGGAGAAGTTCGCCCGTGCCTGGGGGGTGGCACAGCTCCCGGAATCGCCGGGGCTTCCCCTCACCCAGGCCATGGATGCGGCGGTAACAGGGGATGTACGCGCCATGTTCATCATGGGGGAGAACCCGGTCCTCTCCGACCCGGACCAGGATCATGCCCGCCGGGCGCTGGAGGGTCTGGAGTTTCTCGCGGTTCAGGATATCTTCCTCACCGAGACCGCCCGCCTGGCCCATGTAGTGCTGCCTGCCGCCTGCTACGCCGAGAAGGAGGGGACCTTCACCACCACCGAGCGACGCGTGCAGCGACTCCGCAAGGCAATCGATCCGCCGGGGGAGGCCCGGCCCGACGGGGAAATCATCTGCGCCCTGGCGGAGCGCGCCGGGTACAGGGGGATGGGCTACCCAGACGTGGCCGCGGTCATGGACGAAATCGCCCGGCTCACGCCGATATACGGCGGAATCAGCTACGGCCGCCTCGATCCCCACGGCCTCCAGTGGCCCTGTCCCGACCGGGACCACCCCGGCACGCCGGTGCTCCACACGGAACGGTTCACCCGGGGGGCGGGCCGCTTCTCTCCGGTCGCCTACCGACCGCCGGCCGAGCTACCCGACGATGACTACCCCTTCGTCCTCACCACCGGCCGCACCTACTTCCACTGGCATACCGGCACCATGACCCGGCGGACCCACCTCCTCGACAGGGAGGAGCGCCATCCCTTCGTGGAGCTCCATCCCGACGACGCCGGCAGGCTCGGCGTGCGGGACGGCGAAACGGTCACCGTTGCCAGCCGCCGCGGCAGGGTGCAGGCGCGGGCCCGGGTCACCACCATGGTCGTTCCCGGAGTCGTCTTCATGCCGTTCCACTTCGCCGAGGGGGCGGCCAATGCCCTCACCAACAACGTCCTCGATCCCGAATCGGCCATCCCCGAGTACAAGGTCTGCGCCGTCCGGATCTGGCCTGCCGTCGCGGCCAAGGGGGGGGTATGACCGGTCGTCGTCGGCAACGGGTCCCTCTTCCGGTACAAACTGCCGTGAAGGCGCTTCGTCCCGGGGAGCTCCCCGGCTTTTTCGTCTCCCTCGTCCCGGCGTGGGAGGTGCGGCTTCCGGTCCGCCTTGCCGACGGCACCCGCGCCCTCGGCACCCTGGCGGACGGCCCGCCCGATCTCCACGGCGGGGCGTTGCCGGCCAAGCCGACGGCTGCCTTCTTTCCCCATCAGGAAACCCTCTTCATTTCAACCGGAGGCGCCGTGGGGCTCCCGGAGCCTCTTTCCCGCCCACTGTTCGTGGCCGGCTTCACCCCCCGAGACCTCGCCTGTCTGCGCTTCATCGACCGGTTCTTCGCCACGGGGTGGCGGGATGACGTCTACTTCCGCCAGCGCCAGGGCGCTGCGGTGGCGGGAGTCTCCGGGTTCTGCGGTCCTGGCGGCTCCTTCATCCCCCTGGCCGGGGGGGAGTGCGACCTGGAGCTGGCCTGCACCGGTGACCGGTGGTTCGTCCTCCCTTACAGCGATATCGGCAGGGAGATTGCCGCCTCCGTCCCCGACTCCGAAGACGGGGGAGCGCTGGCCCGGCTGCGGGAGGCGTCTGCCGCTACCGTCGACGAGGACGAACTCCTCATCCGCCACGCAGCGGAACTGGTGCGCGGCGACCGGATCCCCGACGCCTTCTGGGAGGAGGTGGGGGACCGCTGCATCGCCTGCACCGGCTGCAATCTCGCCTGCCCCACCTGCACCTGCTTCGGCGTCCAGGACTGGCGCTCCTCCGGGGTGGTGGAACGGAGCCGCATGTGGGACTCCTGCCAGCTGGACGGGTTCATGCGGGAGGCGAGCGGGCACAATCCCCTGGGGAGCGAAGCCTTGCGGACCCGCCGCCGCATCCACCACAAACTTGCCGCCGATCCGGAGCGGTGGGGGGAGATCAGCTGCTTCCTCTGCGGCCGCTGCGATGCCGTCTGTCCAACCGGCATCGGCATCGTCGCCGTGGCGATGGAGCTAGTGGAGCGATACGGGGGAAAATGACGGGTATGCGGGTGTATCCCCTCGAAGCGGCGAGCATCCGGTCAGGTTTGACTTGCCGCCGTTGTGCAAATATGACAGAATCGAGAAAACCCTTCCGCAATCATCTCTGAAGGAGAAACAGCCAGCCTTGAAGTTCCCGTTTCTGCCGTTTGTCAGAAAAGTGCGCCTCCGTGCCGTTGCAGGGCTCTTCCTCGCCGCCCTCCTTGTCTCGCCGGTCCTGGCCCAGGAAGAAATCGCCACGTACCCCCCCCTCCCCGCGGGGTACACGTCCATCCGCGTCTTCGACAGCCAGGGACGTTTCGTCGGTCGGATCCTGCCGGAGAAACGGTACTGGGTTCCCATCGACCGTATCCCCGCTTTCCTGCAAAAGGCCGTGGTGGCTGTCGAAGACTCCCGGTTCTATGAACACGGCGGGATCGACGTGCGCGGGATCGCCCGGGCGCTGGTGAAGGACGTGGTCAAGGGAAAGCTGGCCGAGGGGGGATCGACCATCACCCAGCAGCTCATCAAGAACCGGTACCTTTCCAACGAGAAGACCATCGACAGGAAATTCAAGGAAGGCCTCATGGCCGTCGAGTTCGAGCAGAAGTACACCAAGAAGCAGATCCTGGAGATGTACTTCAATGAGATCTACTACGGGAACGGCGCCTGGGGGATTGCCCAGGCCGCCCGACTCTATTTCGACAAGAACCCGGAGGAATTGACCGACGCGGAATGCGCCCTGCTGGCCGGCGTGCAGAAAAATCCGTCCCGGTACAACCCGCTGGGAAAGCCGGCCAACGTCACGGCACGGCGGGACGTGGTCCTCAAGCGGATGGTGGACCTGAAAATGATCACCCCCCGGCAGCAGGCCTACCTGCGGACCCACCCCCCGACGTTCACGCAACCCAATCAGGCCGCGCAGTACCTGGCCCATGTGCGGAGCAGGCTGGTCGAACGGTACGGGCAGGAGATCGTCGAGCAGGGGGGGCTGGAAGTAACGGCGGCCCTCGACCTGAACCTGCAAAAACTGGCGGAACAGGCAGTGCGCGACGGCGTCTCCCGGATTTCTCCCCAGCTGCAGGGGGCCCTCTTCTGTCTCGATACCGGCACGGGTGACGTGGTGGCGGTCGTCGGGGGAGTCGATTTCGCCAAGAGTCCCTATGACCGTGCCTTTACCGCGAAACGGCAGCCCGGCTCGTCCATCAAGCCGCTCATCTATGCCGCGGCCCTGGAGAAGGGGATCACCGCCAGCAGCATCTGGAGCGACGCGCCGGTGGCCTACAACCGGGGGAATGGCGAAGCCTGGAAACCACAGAACTACGAAGGAAAAGAGTACGGGGACCTTACCCTCCGGCAGGCTCTGGCATACTCCAATAACGTCATCACGGTGAAATTGCTGGAGACGATCGGGGTCCCGTATTTTGTCGATTTCGCCGGCAGGGTGGGACTCCCCCTGCAGGCGCAGAACGACCTGTCCGTGGCCCTCGGCACCGAAGAAGTAACCCTCCGGGACCTGGTCATGGCATACTCCCCCTTCG
>Ga0335082_10004893_pt1 | contig 14637 bp, 8 predicted proteins | sample Lox_Sample_41_FD_206718 | JGI IMG/M metagenome (GOLD analysis project Ga0335082, IMG submission 206718) | Soil microbial communities from Loxahatchee National Wildlife Refuge, Florida, United States - Lox_Sample_4.1 | ecosystem: Environmental > Terrestrial > Soil > Wetlands | place: USA: Florida...
TACATTAAATTGATCGCCCATCAGCACAAACATATTGGCCAAGAAAGCTATTTTTTCGCTTTGGATTTTGCCCTAATCTTCTAATTTTCACTAACAAATGGGCACATTTGCCCTGTGATCACCGCTGGCGAAGCGATAAAATTATCGGAGCGTTGCAAAAAGTCTAGTCTAGATTGTACCGGCGGTCAGGGACCGGATGTAGTTGAACTAGGAGTTGAAGAGGAAGTCGGGGGTGTTACCGGGAACGGCGTTCGGACAATAGGGGTAAGCGTACTAGAACTCGTACCCCGCGCCAAGCCTACATTTGGCCAAATATCAAAACTGGCTGTCAATGTGACGTAGACCGAATTCGCCCGAACTATTCCTTGTTGAAGCAGATTAGAACTAGCCGCCGCTGCTCCTGCGCTACTGTCCGACCATCGATAGGAATAAAATAAGTTCGAAGACAGCCAAGAGTTGAATAAGTATTGTGCTCCAGTAGAAGTCTGAAAGGTTTGGAGATTCCCACTATCCGTACGGTAAAGGGAGTAATTCACGCCGGCAATCATATTCAGTCTCTCAGCTAACTGCATGTTAAAGTTAGTATAGACTGAAGTCGTATTCGAAATGCCAAGACCAACAAAGCTGGGCGTCAACCCCTGTTGAACCCCGGCACTGAGCGTTGCCCTTTCCCAAATCTTGGTGATTGATATGTTACTGTTGTTGGCCGCGGCTGGCCCGCTGTTACCGGTATTTATCGATAAGCCGGTGCTCGCTGCCAGGGTCAATGTAGGCGACAACTGAATCCGGATATTGCTAAAATAATCATCACCTAAGTCGAAATTATTTATCACATTAGTGCCGCCATTTCGGGTTTTGTATATGCCGATCCAATAGCCGGCGTGGAAATTATGTTCTCGCCAGTGATAGGCACCTCTGAACCCAATAGTCTGATATAGATCAGTCCCTCCTTGGTCAATGAAATGATTGATATTGTTAGTGTAGCCGCCCGTGAAACTGATATCCGGACTATAAAGATATGTTCCCTGAAGGGAAAAATTATTCCAAATCTGAGAATTTTCCGACGCGGAAGTGAAATTTGAAAGATTTTGATTGCCCTGTCCTGGCGTAGTCCCGCCAACGGGTGGCGGAGAAGTCGGGGGATTGGACACTTGAAAAGCAGGCAACTGAAAAGCGCCCTGAGCTAGCGGCCCGAGTGAGAATCCGCCCTGACGTCCAAGCCAATCGGAAACATTGAAAGTGAGCCGAGGAGAATACTGGTAAGTGTACCCGCCATTGAGATTTAAGTTATCGCCAAAGCCGTTTAATTCGGGGTGGCGGGCAAAGATCAGTCCGCTCGGACTAAAATTCAGGTTTAAGGTAGGAGCAATCTCTCCCACCGGTGCGTATAAAAGTGATAGCGTTGGGGTTATGGTAGTAACAAAATCGTGGTCCTTGTTTTGGGTGAAAAAAATATTATCGGTGTATAGTTCTCCAAAGGTGAGAGAAGATCTAACTGCGAACGCAGCCTCGGAAATGCCGGAGTAAAACAGATAAACAACTGGGATAACGATTGTAATCCAACTATTCCATATCTTTAAATGATTCCTTATGCAGCCCATGCCTCCTCATCTTCCTATAGAGAGTCTTATTATCCACCTTGGCTTCTTTTGCGGTAGAGGAGATCCCACCCTTATATTTGATTAGCAAGCCCCGCAGGTAGTCCTTTTCACTATTAAGCAGCCATTGCTTCAAGGACAATTCGCTGCGCCCATTCCCGTTTGCGTAATGAAGGTCAACCACGCGCTGCGGGGGCGGAGGCAAATCCACTTCGTTGAGTACTTGACCACTGCATTTTACGATGGCCCGCTCCAGAATATTCTCTAGCTCCCTGATGTTACCGGGCCAATGATAGGCTAACATCTGGTCCAACACTTTTGGAGAAACTTGCCGTATGTTCCTCTCCTGCGCAAATGGATGTCGTCCAAGAATGTGCTCTATTAAAAGCGGCAGGTCTTCCAACCTTTCCCGTAAAGGCGGAAGCTGGACTGGAATCACATTGATACGATAATAGAAATCCTCACGAAGCGTTCCGCGAGCTAAGCAAAGTGAAAGATCCACATTGGTAGCTGCGATCACGCGCATATCCACCTTGACCTTACGATTACCCCCGAGGCGCTCCACCTCACGTTCTTGAAGAACTCGCAATAACTTGACCTGCATCGGTGCCGCCATGGCTTCGATCTCATCCAAAAAAAGCGTGCCCCCATCCGCGATCTCTATTTTACCGGCCCGGCTTTGCACGGCCCCTGTAAACGCACCTTTCTCGTAACCAAACAGCTCGCTTTCCAAGAGCGTATCAGGAAAGGCGCCGCAATTGATTGCGACGAACTGTCGATTCTTGCGACGACTCAAGTTATGGATAGCACACGCGACAAGTTCCTTTCCGGTACCCGTCTCCCCCGTAATCATCACGCCCGAATCCGTTTCAGCCAGGGACCGAATCAGATCAAACACCTTAAGCATCTTCGGGCTCTTGCTCAGAATGTTCTCGAACTTGTGCTCATCTTGAACTCTTTGCCGAAGATCTCTCACCTCTTCTATCAAACGTCTTTTTTCGATCAGCTTCTCGCTAACCAGCCGGATCGCCTCGGGTTGAAAGGGCTTGGTAATATAATCACTGGCCCCCAACTTCATGGCCTCCACTGCCTGCTTGATATTTCCGAACGCAGTTATCAGAATAATGTCCGTATCAGGATATTTTTCACGGACGTGGCGAGCTAGCTGAAAACCGTCAATGCCCGGCATTTTTACGTCTGAGACGACAATCGCAAACTTTTCTTTGCCGAGTCTTTCAATTCCATCTTCCCCACAGGCGGCCGTACTGACCCTGTAGCCCTCGTCTTCGTAAAAGCGGGCCAGCTGTTCTCGTAGCCGATCGTGATCTTCGACAATTAAGACGCTATCCATCGCGCTTACTTTTGATCCGCTTGTGACCGCTCAAGCGCACGAGAACTCTTTCGTTACGTCCAAGGGCAGTGAAATTTCTACTTCGGTCCCCTCACCTTCTCGACTTTTTACCCGCAAAAGTCCCCCGTGCATTTCAATGAACCGTGAAGCTACGCTCAGGCCCAAGCCATCGTGATTCTTCTTGGAGCCGACAGGCGGAGTAAGATCCCTAAGTTCGTTCTCCGTTATGCCGCGACCAGAATGTAGAACGCGGATTCTCGCGACCGAGGAGCACCCATTGCAGAGGTCCACCTCCCCATCGAATTTTACCACTCCGCCTGCGACTGTAGCATCTAACGCATTCTCAAGAACCTGGCCAAACGCGACTTCCAGCAAAAAAGGATCACCTACCATGGTCACCTCTTCCAAAACATCATTCATCCGTTCATCGAGGGCCACACTTTTGGCTCGAAATAAAGCTCGCCGGCTCGCTGCGGCAGCTTTAAGTACTTCAAGCAGCTGGATTTCCGTCATCCACGAAGGCAACTGATTACAATCCAAGAAAGTACGCGTTAGCTCGATGGCTTTTTCTACAGTGTCCTGCAGAATTTCCGTCTCACGTAATTCCGGCAGTGTCTTCCTTAGCGAATTAATAACAAGGGTTAGTAACTGAAAGTGGTTGCCCAATTTGTGGACAAATCGCGATATAACATTCTGGTCTAATGCATAGACCCTCTTATCGCATTCTATAGGCACGAGACATCCACGGATGAGAGGAGTCCCGTTTGTCAAGTCTTTCTTTAAGCTGTGGGAGACCCATACGGGCAAACCGGATGAATTGACCATTCTGTGGATAAACGATGTGGAACCCGATGCGTCCAGCTCCCTAAATTTTTCTTCAACGAGAGCGAGATCGTCGGCGAGTACGCACTCCCGCCAAAACGAACGCCAACCAATTACCGTATCACGCTGAAAACCGAGCAGGTTGACGATGCTCTCCGAAACGTATGTCAATTCAGCCGAAAACTTGGATTCATAAAGAACGCACGGCATTAAGGACGCGCTCTCGAGGGGACAAAGAGATTGCTCCCCGTATTGCCCTCGCCGATCCATCTCAGAAACAGTCATTGCTGGAGCAGCTGCTTCGCCAGCCCCTAACCGGCGCGCCCAATATGGAGTTACTCTCGCTGTCGGACTACTCACTGCTTTAACTCCTGAAGGAACGCAAAAAGACTCGCTGTGAAATATTATTTTCGCACAATAGAAGCACAACAGTCAAGTAAATGTCATAAAACTTTACACAAATCTGCCGCGTCCCATAAAAAAAAGCAAAATTATCCAGGGTTTCAAATTATGAAACCAATTCACCAATGTATAGTATCCTTACACCCCTTTATCGGCCATAGTAAGCAACTATTTACTTACATCACGCGGGCATGGTCCTTGGAATTATTGTATTTTTTTTAAATCAACCTATTTCTGGCAAGAAATCGCTTTGAGGGTTCGAGGAAACCGAATCATTCACTCCCGCCATAACTCGCATATTCAGGGCAAGTTCACAAAAAAGCGACAAACCGTCGAATTCAACACGCTTAATGGCTTCACTTGGGAGTTTCCGATTGCCTTTTATTGAGGTGCCTTACGTGAATCAGGGCGTGTTCGCCTGATGATAGCTTAATTTATTGGTCTCCGCATAGCGTTAGGACGGTTGTTGGGGTTCCAAGAGTGGCATCCAAATTGCTTTGTACAAATCCGAATTTCTCCCCGATTTAAGCAAAGAAAAATGGATTCTTTTTTGGCTGTAAAGCAATTGCCGCTAGTGAATGTTCTTTTTCTGGCGGTGATGTTCATTTATCTGATTTTCAAGGCCTACCGGCACACTGCTGTTTTGCTCTTCGCCATCTCGTTACTTCCTCTTTTGGCATTTGAGTTGGGAACTCATTTGTTTGTTTCGTCTAGTAGCTCGCCTTATGGCCCATTGCTTCTCGTCTTCGGCATGAATCTCATACCCTTAACCTTTACCCCTTTGAGTCACGTGCTAGCTCGCCCGCTGAAAACAAGGAAGATCTGGCTGGCCTACTACGGCGTGCAAGCGTTGATATTAGTAGCCATCAGCGGAGACATTTATACCGGTCACGTTGTCGAATGGGTGACCGGTATCTTAGATCAACCGGTGATACTGCTAGACAAAGCCCGCCGGTTTGTATTCTTGAACATCATGCTTGCAGGCGGTGTTACACTGCTATGCTACGAGAATACTTTAAAAAATGCCTCGCGGTCTGCCGTCGAAGCTCTCAAGTGCATCTTTATTGCCTTTCTTGGATTCATCGTCTATTTCTTTTACATCTCATCTCATGCGCTTTTGGCTTCCTACATCTCCCAGTCCATGCTCCTGTCAGGGGCGGGAGTGATATTCATTGGATCACTGCTGCTTTTTTATACTTTGCTCAAGTATCCTTTCTGGGAAGTCAAAGTTTTGGTCTCCCGAAGAATCGTCTTCGGCTCTCTTTCCGTCAGTGCATTTCTTCTGTACGTAGTTATCTCTGGAACCCTGCTCGATCTACTTCAATCCATCAAACTTCACGGGTACAACATTCTTTTCCCGGCAGCGGTCTTTGCCTTGACCGCGCTCTTCCTTCTTATGTATCTCTCGCCGAGATCCAAGAGGGCTTTCGAGGTTTTCGTCACCAGGCACTTCTTTAGAAACAAGTACGATTATAGGGACTTATGGATGAAATCTTCGGAGAAATTAAGTGGGTCATTGAATCTCAATGATCTCCTTTCCAAGGTGGGCGAATTTATCGCCGATTCGATGCTCGTTCGACAAGTTACGATATGGCTCCGGACACCAAACTCTGAAACACTCATGCTGGAATATAGCCACGAACCGGCCCTTGCAGTAACCGGAGGCAACACTTCGCTGCGCATGCGTCACGCGTTCACCGATACTCACTCCTACAAAATCTACAAGGTGCCCGGGAAAGATGCTTCTAATCAAGATGATAAGTTTCCGGTCGATAATCTAGACATTCTGAGGAAATTGGGGGTCCAGCGAATCGTTCCTGTTGAGAAAGACCATGACGTCCTCGGGCTGTTGGGGGTTGGCGGAGATGCTCGCGACAAGAATCCTTCGGGGGAAGACGATCAACTACTATCGAGCATGAGCAACCATCTGGCGCATCTTCTTCTCAATCAACGTTTATCGGACGAACTCTTGCTCGCCCGCGAATGGGAGTCGTTCAACCGCTTTTCGTCCTTCGTCGTTCATGATCTCAAAAATCTCGCTACGCTACAGAGCATGACGCTCGAAAACGCCAAGCAATTAGAAAATGATCCAAGATTTCTCGCCGACGCTTTCGGGACTTTCGCCCAAACCACTGACAAGATGATGAATCTAATTGCGGGCCTCTCGCTGCAGCGGGGGCAGTTTTCCCTTCAAAAACGCCCAGTCAATATTCTCGAGGTTCTATCTAGCACGTTCGATGAGCTCAAAATAAGTCAACGAAGTGGTCTCACCGTTACAACAACCTTTCCTGCGAAAGACAAACCACCGATGATTGCCGGCGACCCCGAACTGCTCAAAAAGGTCTTTACGAATTTATTATTAAATGCGATCCAAAGCCTGCCAAAAGGGCAAGGAGCCGTTGCGGTGACGGTTATCCATCCTGGCAATGGCAAAATTATGACTGAAATCAAAGATACCGGGTGTGGGATCTCCCCGGAGCAAATCAAGAATCTGTTCCGACCTTTCCAAACCACGAAAAAAAATGGCATGGGCATCGGACTCTGTCACACTCGTTCCATCATTGAAGTTCATGGGGGGCGCATCCACATCGACAGCGCGATCAACGCGGGCACTCAAGTTGAGATAGAATTTCCTACCCTCTAAGGACACACATGAGAGAAAGGATATAAACCTGTGAAGTCGAGAATTTTACTAGTAGATGATGAAGAGAATCTCCTCAAACAAATGCGCTGGGCACTGGACTCTGATTATGACGTACTCACAGCGTCAAACGAAAACGACGCCATCACGACGTTTGAAAATGAGCGGCCACCCGTCGTTACGGTGGATCTTTCCCTCAACAGGGAAAATCCTACGGATTTAGGGGGTCTTCGGCTCGTTGAACGCTTCCTGACTCAGGAACCCGCCACGCGTGTTATCGTTATCACAGGGAACGACGATGACAGCAATGCACTGCGGGCGGTGCGGCTGGGAGCATTTGATTATTATTGCAAGCCGATCCGCCTCGAAGAAATCAAAGTCATGATCCAGCGGGCACTGCACACTCATTATATTCATCAGCGTCTTCACAACAGCTACTCCTCTTCCGCGGACGGCTTTCAGGGCATCATCGGACAGTCCAAGACCATGCAGGATATTTTCAAGTTCATTGAACGCGTCGCTCCTTCCGACATCTCGGTTCTCATCTCCGGCGAAAGCGGCACGGGAAAAGAAATGGTAGCCGAGGCGATTCACCAACGCAGCCCGCGGAAGGACAATCCGTTTATCGCGGTGAATTGCGGAGCCATACCCGAGAACCTTTTGGAAAGCGAGCTTTTTGGCCACGAGAAGGGCGCCTTCACGGGGGCCTACACCCAAAAACGTGGCAAGTTCGAACTCGCCCATACCGGAACGCTTTTTCTGGATGAAATCGGCGAGCTGGTTCCGAGTCTTCAGGTGAAACTGTTACGGTTTCTCCAAGACCGAAAAATTGATCGTGTCGGGGGTAACCAATCGTTAGAGCTCGATGTCCGCATTATTGCGGCAACCAACCGCGATCTCAAGAAAGACATGGAAAACCATGTTTTTCGCGAAGACCTTTACTATCGACTGAAAGTCGTGCCAATGGAGATTCCTCCATTGCGCAAACGGCGAGAGGACATCATCCCCCTGGCCCAGCATTTTTTAAAAAAATACTGCCAAGAGCATCACAAACCGCTCATCAGCCTATCATCCGAAACCGAAGGAACTTTGTTGATGCAGCCTTGGCCCGGTAACGTGCGCGAATTGGAAAACTTGATCAGCCGTGCGGTTGTCCTCAGCACGCGTCCCGTACTTCAGCCCACCGATCTAGGGTTGGGTCTAGAATCGGTTCCCAGCGAAGTTAATCTCAAGTTTGCCAAGAAAGCCATCGAACTCGACTTTGTTAAAAAGGCGCTGTCCAAAAACAAAGGAATCGTGAGCCGGGCAGCGCGCGAGCTAGGAATAAGTCGCGTGAATCTCTACGAACTCATAGAGAAATACAGCATTCAAGTACAGGAGTATAAAGTGAACCGCGCGCGCGCGAAGCAATAGAACTACCTTGGAGGTTTCTGACGTGGAATCATTGAAGCACAAACTAGAGACTCGGCAGGCGACCGCTGCCGTGATCGGGCTCGGCTATGTTGGGTTACCTTTGGCGATGGAGATCGCGGCTGCTGGTTTCAATGTAGTTGGCATCGACCTTGACCGGAACAAAATAGCCACGCTCAAGGACGGCAAGTCTTATATCTTAGATGTACCCCAAAAGACCCTCGACGAGGCCTTGCAAACAGGACGCTTTACCCCGACTTCCGACTTCAGCGTGCTACGAAATGTCGATGCCGCCAGCATCTGCGTACCTACACCACTGAGCAAGAGTCGAGACCCGGACATCTCTTTTATTTTGGCGGCGACCGAAAAAATCCGCAAATACTTGCACAGCGGTCAGCTAATCGTACTCGAAAGCACGACCTATCCCGGGACAACCGATGAACTGATCTTGCCGGAACTTGAAAACTCCAATTTACAAGTCGGTAAAGACTTCTTTCTCGCCTTCTCGCCGGAACGGATCGACCCCGGAAATGCTTCCTTCAATACTCACAACACGCCGAAAATCGTCGGGGGAATAACGGAGCAGTGCACTGAGATCGCACACACCTTCTATTCACAGTTTATCGAACACGTCATTCCCGTTTCCAGCACAAAATGCGCCGAAATGGTCAAACTGCTCGAAAATACTTTTCGCAGCGTCAATATCGGCATGGTCAACGAAATGGCGCTCATGTGTGATCTCCTTGGCGTGGACATCTACGAGGTCATCGACGCCGCCGCAACCAAACCTTTCGGCTTTATCCCCTTCTACCCGGGTCCCGGACTGGGAGGTCACTGTATTCCAATCGATCCGCACTATCTAGCTTGGAAGCTTAAGGCGCTGAACTTTCAGGCCCGATTCATTGGTCTGGCAGCTGAAATCAATGGCATGATGCCGTCCGTGGTTACGACTTTAGTCAGTGAAGGACTCAACGGCGCGTCCAAAAGCATTCGCGGTTCAAAGATCTTGATCCTCGGCGTAGCATATAAGAAAAATGTCAGTGACTGCCGTGAGTCCCCGGCGCTTGACGTGATGCGGATGCTAACCGATAAGGGCGCGGATCTGTCGTACAATGACCCTTTGGTCCCAACCATGAGACTGGGCGCGAAAATTCTAACGTCTGTCGAACTATCCGCCGCAAACATCGAGAGCCAGGATTGCATCATCATCCTCACGGATCACGGCGCCTATGATTTCAGAAAGATCGTCGCTTCTGCAAAGTTGATTATCGACACCCGAAATGCCACGAAGGATCTGCACGAATTCAAAGATCGTATTATCAAGCTTGGGGCTGGAAATAACGCAACAGCATCGTCAAACCATGAAGATCCACACGACCTTATGGCAGCCGATTCAGCCACTCATTGAGCTGCACACGGAGCGGCGGTTCAGTTCAGGTTCGATATGCTGAGTTGATGCGAACGTATTCGTGAGATAGATCAGAGGTCCAGACAGACTTGGATTCATGTCCCGAGCCCAAACGGATTCTCACCGTAAAGGTTGAGCGGCTCATCACGCGAGCGGCTTGTCTTTCTTGGGCTATCAAACCTCTACCCTTTCTTACAACTGCTACGTGATTGAAGAAGACGTCTATTTTTTCAGGCTGTATTCGAACCCCGGCGTAACCCACGGCGCACATGATGCGCCCAAAGTTCGGGTCTTCCCCGTAAAAGGCCGTTTTCACAAGTTGAGACCTAGCCACGGAATTGGCAATTTTACTTGCGTCCTGAATGGTCCTCGCCCCTTCTACACGGACCTCCACCACCTTGGTCGCTCCCTCACCGTCTTCTACCAACTGAAGCGCTAGCTTCTTCATCACAAGCCGCGCTGTTTTCAAGAATACTGCCTCGTCCCTCGTACCCCGCTTCACGGGAGGATTGTTAGCAAATCCATTGGCCAAAATAAGCACAGTATCATTGGTGCTCATGTCACCATCGACCGTCACCGAATTGAACGTAGGGTCGGCTGCCTCTCGAAGAACGTGACGAAGACAACGGAGATCGACGGCTGCATCCGTGAGAATGTAGGCCAGCATGGTCGCCATGTTCGGCGCGATCATCCCCGCTCCCTTAACCATTCCTGCAATACGAACCGTTTTTCCCCCGACGACACAACGTGCGGAGGAAATTTTGGCAAACCGGTCGGTTGTCAAGATCGCGTCCGCCGCATCGCTGAAACTAGCTGTCGAAAGACGACCGGCAGCGGCATCGATGCCGCCAAGAAGTTTCTCCATCGGCAGTGGAACGCCAATAATTCCGGTCGAGGAAGGCAGCACCAACGTGGGGTTGATTCCCACCCTGGAAGCCGTCCTCCGACACATCGCTTCAGCGTCGCGGAGACCTCGCGCTCCGGTACACGCGTTGGCATTGCCGCTGTTGACGACGACAGCCTGAACTTTACCCTGTCGAACCCGCTCCATGCCAACAAGGACCGCCGGGCTCTTGATAACGTTGGTAGTAAACAGAGCCGCTGCGACAGCCGGACGTTCAGAGAAGATTAAGGCTAAATCTTTCTTCCTGCTTTTCTTAATACCGCAGGCAACCCCCGCGAACTTGAAACCAGGAATCGTTATGATGGGCATCGTCAATCAATGAGGTCCGTAGAGTGAGTCGGCAACCTGCTATTTCCCATGGCACCTCTTATATTTTTTTCCACTCCCGCAAGGACAAGGATCGTTGCGGCCGACTTTTGCTCCCTCCCGTTTGGCCGGCCCGGGCCGGGGCGCCTCGACATTTTCGCCGCCATGACTCAAGACCAATCTTTGAGGCCGCGGTTGTTGTACTTCCAGCTCCCGTGGGACGCTCTCGCGCGCCAGCTCGACCGTGAAAAGCTTCTGCACCACGTCCTCCTGGACGCGATGGATCATCTCCTCGAACATCTCAAAACCCTCTTTTTGGTATTCCTGCAGAGGGTTTTTCTGACCGTAGCCGCGCAGACCGATTCCCTCCTTCAGATGATCCATATTGAGAAGATGATCTTTCCAAAGGGTGTCGATGGTCTGCAGCAAGATAATCTTTTCGAGCTGCCGCAGCATCGGCGTTCCAAAGCGCTTTTCTTTGTCTTCATAAGCGTCGGTAACCCGTTGAGCGGCCATCTCCATGAGATCTTCCGCCGTCAAGTTCTCTTCTTCTTCCGGCTTGAGGTCGAAGCGCATATTGAATTGGTGGTACAACCCTTCACGCAACCCGTTCAGATCCCACTCGGAAGGATGGGAGTCTTTGTCGACATATCGCCCTACAATCTCTTCTGTGAGACCTTGAGCCATTTCGAGCACGTCCTCTTTCAAGGTCTCGCCCTTCAAAACTTCGCGCCTCTGGTTATAGATGACCTCCCGCTGTTTGTTCAGGACATCGTCGTATTCCAAGAGGTGTTTGCGGATGTCGAAATTATGAGCTTCGACTTTCTTTTGCGCGTTCTCTATGGCCCGCGTCACCAGACGATGCTCAATCGGCACGCCTTCCTCCATCCCTAATCGGCTCATGATTCCCTGGATGCGATCGGCTCCAAAAATGCGCATCAAATCATCTTCCAAAGACAGATAGAAGCGCGAAGAACCAGGGTCGCCTTGGCGTCCTGCCCGCCCGCGCAACTGATTGTCGATGCGTCGGCTCTCGTGGCGTTCCGTCCCGGTAATGTGGAGTCCGCCCGCGGCAATGACCCGCGCATTCTCCTCGGCGCAAACCTGGTTGTATTTTTTCAAGATCTCGTCGAAACGCTGGCGATATTCATCCGGCGCTTTGTCTAACTGCGCGCGGACCTCTTCCACCATTCGCAGATACTCCTGCCGCTTGGTTTCGTAATTCCGTTGCGCCTCCTGGACCGCCGTTTCGTAAGGATGGCGGATTTCCTCGCAGCGCGTTTCTGCTTCTTCGAAAGCCTGGTGAACGGTCTCGTATTCTTTCACTAAGGCAGCATCTTCCCCGTGCGCCAAGGCTGCTAGAGCCTTCTCAAACTCCAAATCAAGCACGCGCTGCTCATAGTTGCGCCGCTTTTCATCCAGCGCATCGACCAAAGAATCCCGATCACCGTTTTTGTGCTGCCAGCGATTGATGGTTTCATCAAAATCCTGCCTGGCTCCCTTAAACGTGTCGTCAGAATAGTCTGCTCCTGCATCGTCGGTATCCAGTAGCAAGCCCTCGAGATCTTCCTTGGCTTTGAGGTATCCCGCTGGAATTTGCCGCAGGCCATGGAGCGCCTCAATCAGTTCGGTTGACGACAAATCTTCGTACCGCTGCCTGGCTTCACGGAATGGCGACATTTCTCTGATCTGCCGTTGGAGTTCCGTCGACCGCTTGAGGGCGTCACTTCGCTGCTGCTGATAAAGCTCTCCCTCCTTGAGGTAGCGCTTCTCGGCCTTTTGCACCTCTTCTTCGTACTTCTCACGTAACTCCGTCAACGTGTCTTCATAGCGTCCCGCCCCTTGAATTGGCAGCTTTGCCGCGCGGCTGATCCATTCGTTTTCCATGTCCGAGCGCGCCAAGAACTCTGGATTGCCTCCGAGAAGAATATCGGTCCCCCGCCCGGCCATGTTCGTTGCGATGGTGACCGCGCCGAACCTACCCGCCTGAGCGATAATCGTGGCCTCGGCTTCGTGATTCACGGCATTGAGAACGTTATGTTTGATGCCTTTCTTCTTGAGCAAGCGGGACAACTTTTCTGACTTAGCCACCGAAGTCGTTCCCACCAACATGGGCTGCCCCTTCTTGTTTCGCTCCTCAATTTCATCAACCACCGCGTCAAATTTTTCATTTTCGGTCCGATATACGACGTCCGCGTTATCCACTCGGATCATGTCTCGATGGGTTGGGATGACCACGACGTCCAATTTATAAATCTTCTTGAACTCCGGCGCTTCCGTGTCCGCCGTTCCGGTCATCCCCGCTAGCTTCTTGTACATGCGAAAATAATTTTGAATCGTGATGGTAGCCAGAGTTTGGTTTTCCTCGCGGATGTGAACGCGCTCCTTGGCTTCCACCGCCTGGTGGAGTCCGTCGGACCAGCGCCTTCCGGGCATCAATCGCCCGGTAAATTCGTCGACGATGATGACTTCGCCATCTTTGAGAACATAATCGACATCACGCTTGAAAATGGCATGCGCTTTGAGGGCCTGCTGAACATGGTGCAGGGTGTCGATCTGCCGCGGATCGTAGAGATTGTGAACACCAAGCAGCCGTTCAACCTTCGCAACGCCGAGCTCTGTAAGGGTCACTGAACGACTCTTTTCATCAACCGTGTAGTCGCCCTGTTTTTCGATGGCCTCGCGATCTTCCTGCATCGGATCGCCCTGAATGACGGCGCCTCGCTGCAGCTTCGGAATAATACGGTCGATGACGTAGTATTTGTCAGTGGATTCTTCGGCCGGTCCGGAGATAATGAGTGGCGTCCGTGCCTCATCGATCAGAATATTGTCCACTTCATCGACGACGGCATAGTTGAGCTCCCGCTGGACATATTCCTCCAATGAAAACTTCATGTTGTCCCTAAGATAATCGAACCCAAACTCATTATTCGTGCCGTAGGTAATATCCGCGTGGTATCCCTCCTGGCGGGTGATTGGACGCAAGTTTAGAAAGCGATAATCTTTGGTCAAATACGCGGGATCAAAAAGATAGCTCGATTCGTGAACGATAGACGCCACGGAGAGTCCCAACTTGTGATAAATCGGCCCCATCCATTGGACATCGCGGCGCGCGAGGTAATCGTTGACCGTAATCAAATGAACCCCTCGCCCAGTAAGAGCGTTCAGATACAAAGGCAGGGTTGCAACCAAAGTCTTTCCTTCGCCGGTCCTCATCTCGGCGATCTTGCCTTCGTGAAGCACCGCGCCGCCAATCAATTGAACGTCGAAGTGCCGGAGTCCGATGGTGCGCCTCGAAGCTTCGCGCACCGCGGCAAAGGCTTCTGGTAGAAGCTCTTCCAACGCATCGGCTTCGGCTTGACGGGTCTGCTTATCTAACTCGTCCAACCGATTCTTGAACTCTTCACGTTGTTCGCTATCGGCGGCAAGTGCCTCTGCGTTAGCTTCTTCCAGCGATTTGCGTAAATCTGCGGTCGCTTCTTGGAGCCGTTTTTTGAATTCGTCGGTCTTTTCGCGCAGCTCAGCATCCGCGAGCTTTTGATACTCGGGCTCCAGGCTATTAATCGCCTCTACATACGGCCGGAGTCGCTTGATTTCCCTGTCGTTTTTGGTTCCGACGATCTTTTTGATTAGATTAAGCATCTAGAATTCCAAAGGCCCGAGAATTCCCTTGTTACCGCACTATTTAAGCAAGCCGCGACATTGCTTGTCAAATACACGACCTCGGAAATGAAGACATTGTCAGACCGAGAGACTGCCATTGATTACCGTTCAATACGCACTGCAGACTCAACT
>Ga0335082_10004894_pt1 | contig 14636 bp, 14 predicted proteins | sample Lox_Sample_41_FD_206718 | JGI IMG/M metagenome (GOLD analysis project Ga0335082, IMG submission 206718) | Soil microbial communities from Loxahatchee National Wildlife Refuge, Florida, United States - Lox_Sample_4.1 | ecosystem: Environmental > Terrestrial > Soil > Wetlands | place: USA...
CTTTGGAATAGGCTTTTATAAGTTTCCGTATACCCATACCATTCTTTACTTCATCATCATCCCCCTCTATATCCTTTCGGTCGTCTACGGATTGTTCCTCCCCCGGATAAGAAACCTGGTTATCTTTGCACACTTACAGTTGTTCGCAGACGCAATCTCATCCGTGTCGCTCATATTCTTAACAGGGGGTATTGAAAGCTGGTTTTCCTTCATAATGCTCCTGATCGTCATCGGCTCAGTAATCACAGTGAATAGAAAAGCGGGATATATCACTGCAACGATTTGCAGCATTCTTTACGGCCTCATGATAGATCTTCAGTTTTACCATCTCATTCCCGTCCCGTATGATCCCTCCGTGATGGAGAAAGACTTTCTCTACAATATCTTTTCCCATATTAGCGGGTTATATCTCACCGCGTACCTGACGGGATATCTTTCCTCCCGGTTAGAAAAGACGTCGAAGAAGCTGGAAGAAAAGGATTCTAATCTCAAGGACCTTACCTTCTTTCACAAGGAACTGATAGAGAGCCTTCCCAGCGGACTTCTCACCACAGACCTTTCAGGGAGTATCTTAATCTTCAACCGCGCAGCGGAACACATCACCGGCGTTCTCCGAACTGCTGCTATCGGGAATAATATCACCACCGTCTTCCCTTTTGTCATACCCCCTATCGAAACACTGAGGGGAGAGGGCATGATTACCGTTCACGGCACTCGCAGGACTATCGGGCTCACCCTCTCGCAGTCTACAGACAGCAGCGGACATGAAACGGGATATATCTGCATCTTCCAAGACATTACAGACCTGAAGAGACTTGAGGCTGAATTAAAGCACAAAGAGACGCTAGCCGCCATAGGAGAACTCTCTGCAAATATGGCTCATGAAATTAGAAACCCTCTCGCCTCCCTCAAGGGATCCATCGAGATTCTCAAAGAGGGAACACTGACAAGGGCTCACGGAGAGAAATTAATGGATATTGCCCTGAGCGAGATGGATCGTTTAAATACCATCATCACCGATTTTCTCACTTACTCGAGGCCGAAACCACCTGAATTTCTGAGCTTTGATCTCCACGTCATGCTTGACGAGATCATACAGCTCACAAGGAATGCGATCATGAGCCCGGATAATATATCGATTACAAAAGATTTCGGGGGCCACTATGAGATAGTCGCAGATCCCCAGAAACTGCGCCAGGTTTTTCTGAATCTCACCATGAATGCCGTAGAATCAATGCCTGACGGAGGTTCCCTCATCATAAAGACAAGGAGGGTTCATGATACAGTGGCCGTCTCCTTTAGAGATTCCGGAATTGGAATCCCTCCCGAAAATCTGAAGGAGATATTCTATCCGTTCTTTACCACAAAGGATAGGGGAACTGGTCTCGGTCTTTCCATCGCGTACAGGATCATCGAAGAACATCGGGGCAGAATCACGGTCAATAGTATTCCGGGGACAGGAACAACATTTGAGGTAACAATCCCCGTGAGCCAGCCTTCATCTGGAAGCACTCCTGAAATGCAGAATTCTCGTGCCAAAGGGGAGCACGCCGGTCTGGCCAGGCCATTCTGAAATAAAGACACCCAAATGGATATAACCTATGGAAGAACATAAGGGCAAGATACTCGTGATTGAGGATGAAAAGAACATGAGGGAAATCCTAAAGATACTCCTGGAAGGAGAAGGCTACAAGGTGTCCACTGCAACGGATGGTATAGAAGGTATCGGATGGATAAATAGAGAGATCTTTGATCTTATTATTACCGACATAAAGATGCCGGGGCTTGATGGCTTTCAGGTTCTCAAGAAGGCTCAAGAGTTGTCACCTGAAACCCTAGTGATCATGATCACCGCCTTTGGCACCACAGAATCCGCTATTGAGTCCATGAAGCTGGGCGCATACGATTATCTCCATAAACCCTTCAAGATCGACGAGATACGGTTAGTGGTGAAGAACGCCCTTGAGAAACGGAAATTGCGTGGAGAGGTCTCGATCCTTCGCGACAAAATACGAACTACCTATGAACTTGGCAATATTTTCTACAAGAGCCCAAAGATGCAGGAATTACTCAGGCTCCTCCCGAAAATCGCCAACAGCAATTCGAATGTTCTTATCACAGGAGAAAGTGGAACAGGAAAGGAGTTCGCTACCACCGCGATCCACAATCTTAGTCCCAGAAGGGACCGAAATCTCGTTGCGATAAACTGCGCGTCATTTCCCGAGGGGCTTCTGGAAAGTGAGCTCTTCGGGCATATGAGGGGTTCATTTACCGGCGCGGTATACAATAAGCAGGGACTTTTCGAGATTGCCAACGGCGGTACCCTTTTTCTTGACGAAATAGTGGAGATGCCCGTCAACCTCCAGGCAAAACTCCTCAGGGTTCTCCAGAACGGAACATTCAGGAGGGTTGGGGGAACAACCGACGTAACGGTAGACGTGAGGATTGTAGCGGCAACTAACAGGAATCCTGTGGAAGAGGTCTCCGCGGGGAGATTTCGCGAGGATCTCTATTACCGTCTGAATGTCGTGCCGCTCCATATTCCCCCTTTAAGGGAAAGGACGGAGGATATTCCTCTCCTCGTTGACCATTTTATCAAGAAGTTCTCCTCAACGCCACGCCGTTTATCCCCTGAGGCCATGAAACTCCTCATGCATCATCCATGGAAGGGGAATGTGCGGGAACTCGAAAATATCATAGAAAGAGTCCTCCTCCTGACCGACAAGGAAGAAATTACCCCCCCGGACATCCCTCTGGAGATCAGTGATACCGGTTGGGAGAGTAACGTGCTTCCCAAAATGGAAAAACCAGGGATCGATCTTGATGCCATAGTGGAAGGGATAGAAAAAAGATATCTCCTCGAAGCCCTTCAGTTCACCAACGGGGCAAAGACAGAGGCGGCAAAGATGCTGAATCTCTCTTTCAGGTCATTCAGACACAGGCTTCAGAAATACGGGATAAAGTAACCCGGGAAAGTCCTGAATTACAACACGATCCGCTTGGGATGGGTGTATATATTGAACCTGTTCCCCCTCACAAAGCCTACGATGGTTACCCCACGTTTCTCGGCAATCTCCACTGCAAGGTTTGTGGGAGCAGTACGGGTGGCAAGGATGGGGATGCCCCATCGGGAACATTTTGAGGAAATCTCGGAAGAAATTCGCCCGCTTGCAAGTAATATTTTCCCTGAAAAGGGGATGTGTTCGAGCAGGGCATAGCCAATCACCTTGTCTACCGCATTGTGCCTTCCGATGTCCTCTGCAAAACAGATAATGACCCTTCCATCCGAAAGGGCAGCGCTGTGCACACATCCTGTGGTCTTGTAAAGCTCTGACCTGGCCTGAAAGTCGTTAAAGATATATTTCAGATCAGCCCTGTGTAAGACGAATGTGTCGGTGATCATGTCTTCTTCCGCTTTCCTGTCAAAAGTGACACCGCCCACACATCCCGAGGTAATAGTTTTTCCTTCTGTCACTACCTCCCCTTCTGCCGGGATATCCACGGATATTTCATCTCCGTAGACGATACTCATCCTCTCCACACACCAGTTCCCCCTTATAATCCCCTCTGTCATTATGAGGCCCACTACGAGTTCCTTCACCATATGTGGAGTGCAATAGAGACCCATCACCTCCTTTCCGTTGACAGATATTCTCACCCTTTTCTCAAGGGCAATAAGGTCCTCCATATACTCCGTAGAGCCATCCGTATGTCTGCAAATGCTCCTCTTTGCAACTTTATCCATAGTGCATTTTATCTGTTCATCAGCCTTTCCGTCAAACTTACATGAGGATTTCATAACGTAAAAAGCCAATTTTCAGTTGAATCTGCCCATCATTATTTATATAATAGATAAGCGTACTCCGCGAATTGATTATGAAAAAACTCTTTACACTCATCTTTATCCTTGTAATATTCCCTCTTGCCTACGCAGATGAACTTGACGGCAAGAGACCGCTTCAGGTATCCGTGGCCTCTGTGGATTCCCTTACGAACCTCAAAAGGGGCAAGGAACTCTTCGATAAGGCAGAATATACAGAGGCGCTGGAACGCTTCAAGAGTGCCTATGAGGAAATCCCTGTCATAAGGGATTTTACGCTCCTCATGATGGCAAAGGCATATAACAGGACCGCAAGGTTCGGGGAATCCGGGGACGCTCTCCGCGAGCTCTTGGGCACCTATCCCGATTCACTGTTTATGCAGAGGGCAAGGGTTTTACAGATCAATTCGCTTATGCACGCCGCAGAAATAACCCCGAGGGAAAAGAGATTCTCGGAGAAGAGCGCTGCCGCACTAAAGCACATGGAATCCTATGTGACCGATTATCCTGAGGATGTGGAAATGACATTTTTTCTTGCTCAGCTGATGAAGAAACTTGGAAAGGTCCAAAACGCGAAAAAGCTCTTCATCGGGATATATACAGGTGTCAGCCCATATTCAGAATCTGCGTTTCAGGAACTACAACCCGCAGATATCACCCTGGATGATATTCTTGTAAAGGCATCAAACCTCATCAAGGCATTCGAGCATAAGAAAGCGGAAAGCCTCATCCGGAAAGCACTTCAAAAGGCCGACGCCGGTCAAGAAGACGAACTTTACAGGAAGCTGGGCCTTGCCCTCTTCAAGCAGAAAAAATACAGGGAAGCTGCTGATGCATTCCTGAAGGGAGGAGACCTTTACGACAGCGCTCGTTCCCTTTACCGGGCAGAAAACTTCACCGCGTTCAATGAAATCCTCTCTCAACTTATTTCCATGGAAGACACGCGCGCGGGTGCCCTTTTGCTCGCGTACGCCTCAACGAAAAGAAGAGAGGGTAAAAAGGACGAGACCCTGAATATTTATGCGGGGCTTAGGAAAAACTTCCCGCGGTACGGAGAGGAAGCGCTGTGGGGGGTTGCCTGGACTTACTACCGCGCTGGGAATTATAATGAGGCATCCGAGATTTTAACGGAGCTCAATGACCGGTATCCTAATCCCCGATACCGTTACTGGAAACAGGAAAGCAACCGAGGAAAATCATCCGACACGGCTTTTTCTGAAAAGCAGAAACAAGATCCAATTTCCCAAAAAGATTTTTACAGCCTGCTCACACTCATGAGAGACCCTGACCAGTTCAGCGGCCGTTCCATCAGACGTATCGCATATACACCGACTCCTGATCAGACTGTGCCCATGAGCAGACAGGCTTCCATCAAATTCGAGGAGCTTACCCCTGAGATCCGCTCGTCGTTGGAGCGGTTCCGGATACTCGTAGAGCTTGACATGAGAGAGGATGCGATCTCAGAGCTTGTCCGCATATCAAATCGCGTCTCAAGGCCTGATGCGCTTGTCTATTTATGCCATATCTTACAAAACGCGGGAGATTACAAACGGGCCATATCCCTCGTATCAAGATTCACTGAACATGCGCCACAAGGGAATGGCCAAATGAACATTTATGATATCCTGTATCCCATTGCATATTGGCCAACAGTCCGTGAAATATCTCAACACAATATGCTTGATCCTCTGCTTCTCTTGTCTGTGATGAGGGAAGAGAGCCGTTTTGATCCCCGTGCCCGTTCCGTTGCCGGGGCTCTTGGCCTTATGCAGATAATGCCCCATACTGCACGCAACCTCGATAGACGCCTCAATCTGGACATCTCTGACGATGCCGCAATCTGCGATGTAAGGACCAATATAACCATTGGCGGATACTACCTTAATTCCCTGCTAAAGGAATTCGGGTCTTTGCCTGTTGCCCTTGCCGCCTATAACGCAGGGCATGACACGGTGAGGGAATGGATAAAGAAAGGAAACTACAGATCCTTTGACGAATTTATTGAAGATATACCCTATGACGAGACCAGAAACTATGTTAAACGTGTGCTTTTGACCTATGCAACCTATATGAACCTATGGGATAAACAATAGGGAAACCGGGGAGACCATGGGAAAAACACTCTTTGATGACGATACATTTTCCAAAAGTTTGAATAGCAAGAAGGAGGAGAAACCATTGAACAGGCTCAAAAATCTTGACGAAAAGATCGCAGACGCAGTAAACAGGGTGAAGGCCCTGAAAGAGGAAAAGGTAATTTTAGAGCGGCGGATCAGGGATCTGGAGGCACAACTCACGGAGAAAAACCGGGAAGTGGAGAGACTCTCTTCTGAAAAGACGGCAATAAAAAACCAGGTGGAAGATCTCTTGAACGAACTTGAAACGCTGGAGATTGGGTAAGAAATGGGATCTGTAGAAGTGTATATACTCGGCCAGAAATATACCATTAAGGGTGATGCACCTGAGGAATACATACAACAACTTGCCAACTATGTCCAGGACAAGATAAAAGAGGTGTATAATAATTCACCCAGCATCACTCCGGTCAAGGCATCAATTCTTGCAGCCATAACCATCGCGGATGAACTCCACAGGCTCAGAAACGAACAGGAAAATCTCACAAAGAGCATAGAAGAAAAGACGGTCGAGCTGACGCGATTGTTTGACTGAGAAACTCTTCAAATCGGCGAGGGAACATCAAGAGAATCTTTTCTTTTACGAAATTCCACTAATCCCTGAGCATATTCTTGGCTTTTTATTGTATAATCGAAAATGGCATATCTCATTGCACTTGCAGGAAAAGGCGGAACGGGGAAAACGAGCGTCGCAGCCCTTACCGTACGGTATCTTACGGAAAAGCGCAAAGGGCCTGTGCTTGCCGTGGATGCGGACAGCAACGCATGCCTTAACGAGGCCCTCGGCATCTCTGTCCATACTACCATCGGGCACCTCAGAGAAGAGTCCCTTGAAGCCGTGAGGAGCGGAGGAGACCGGCCCGGTGGGATGAGTATGGAACAGCTCTTTGACTACCAGGTCCACCAGTCTGTCATCGAATCCAAGGGCGTTGACCTTATCGTCATGGGAAGACCCGAGGGACCCGGCTGCTACTGTGCTGCCAATAACATTATCAGAAAGTATACTGATAAGCTTTCCGAGACATATCCCTATGTGGTAATTGACAATGAGGCGGGCATGGAACATCTCTCGAGACGGACCACCCATAAAGTGGACCTTCTTTTCATGGTGAGTGATCCCACAGTCAAGGGGGTTCTGACCGCAAAAAGAATCAATGCCCTTGTTGATGAACTCGATCTCGAAATTGAAAAAAGGGTGCTCCTTATAAACCGCGTTGCCGGACCTGACGGGGAAAAACTGAAGACATTGGCTGAGAGTTACGGACTCACTGTGGGAGGGCTCATTCCCCAGGACAATACCATATTTGAATACGACCTCCAGGGTCTGCCCATTGCAGCACTTCCCTCAGATTCAGTGGCCCTCGGTTCCATATATCAGGTCCTCGACTCCCTCGGAATACCCTAATCATTCAATTCTAACCAATCCATGCACTTTTCTTGCAGTCTCTCATCCATTCCCGGATGAATGAGAAAATTCCGTGGCAACCACAATTAACAGGTCTATCTCCGGTTCTGTCACCATTAACGGCTTCGGACACTCAAATCCCCGGGCATCAATTCGCATTTTGCTCCTGTGAAGCATGAATCCATACCTAAGTTTATCCAATGGTCTCCCTGAGGACATTGAGTACCAGGGTAGCATCTGGGGGGAAAAGGACAAGCTAGCACATAAGAAAAGAGAAAAATGAGAACCACCTTCCATTTGATGGTTTTATTACTCAGTCAACGATTCGTTCTTAGGCCAATTCGAGATGACTTGCAAAACCTCACGCACATACGCACATTCACATTTCGCGGGACATGGGCGTAACTCATTTTCGTGCACACAGAATCCCTGGCACTCTTCGGTGCCAGTGAGCCTTTCGGTAAACATCGGCCCACTATAGAGGTCCTGAAACTCTTTTGTCTGAACGGAAAGCGTAGTCCCGCAACTGTGGTTGAATAAGATAAGGCCTGCAGTAAGCTCTTCAAAGTGGACTTGATAACCAACCAGGCAAAGCGCGGGATCACTGAGAAAAGAAGTCCTTCCGGGCCAAACAAACCCGCACTGAGAGCATATCTTGAATGATGCGGATTGCAGTCTGCTGACTGAAATCATTTTATCTGCGTTCATTTTCTCCCGGTATTATATGACGATTGTGTTATTTCCTTCAACTGACACAGTTACTTATAACTCTCAATAGGACAGAAAAGCCCTCCCTCCTTAATAATTCACAGCCTTCGGATATAAGCCTTGCAGGTAAAACCTGCTTGGTTTTTTTAAAGGGAAAACCCACATGGTAGGGACAATAACTTCAGGGTGAAAATGAAGAAGCCCGCAGCGAGTAACGGGGGACGCGCGTGCTACCTGTTTCAAAAAGAATGTTCACAAATGTGCCTTCAGATATTCCATGAAAATGCTGTACGCAAAGGGAAGTGTCCTCTTTCTGTGAGTCACTGCATAGAACTTCCGTTTCATCTGGACCCGTTTGACCTTTATTTTCTTCAGTGATTTGTATTTTAACTCGTCAGCAACCGCAAGTTCCGAGAGAATGGATACCCCCAACCCCGCTTTTACTGCTTGCTTGACTGCATCTGTTGAGCCGAAGCAACCCACCACTTTCAGCGCATCCATCGAGATGCCCCTTCCTTCCAAAATCCTTTCCATCTCTTTTCGCGTACCGGAGCCCTCTTCCCTCAAAATCATGGGGAAGCTCGTCAGTTCCTCCAATGACATCTCATGCGCCCTTATCAATGAGGGTGAAGAAACGGCAATCAATTCCTCTTCCATCACCGGCGTGAAGGTGAGCTGTCCGTGACCCATTTTTGCTCCGACCATACCCAGAAGCAGTTCATGCCGCAACACTTTTTCGATAACTCCCTTAGAGTCGGACTCTATAATCTGAAAGGAGACGGATGGATACCTCTTCTTAAAACCCGCGATGATACGCGGGATTACATAGGTTCCCGGAATTGTGCTCGCACCCACAATAAGTTCACCGGTAATTTCCTTTTTGAATTGTCCTATAAGTTCTTTGAGGGCGTCAGTCTTTTCGATGATCTCCGCAGCGTGACTGTAAAGGATATCTGCCTCTTTTGTGGGAGCAATGGACCTTCCCAATCTGTCAAAAAGCCTGCAGTGAAGCTCCTCCTCCAACGACTTCACGTGGTCGCTCACAGTGGGCTGCGTGAGATGGAGTTCTTCGGAAGCCCTGGAAAAGCTCCTGTTCCTGAATACTGTCACGAATACTCTGAGGTGATGTATATCCATACGCAGTGCGGTAACATTATACCACACACCAGAGAGAGTCAAGCCCCTTTGCAGCAAGCGACAAAGAGCGTACTTGTTCTCCATTTCTTTATGCGCAGCAGAGAGTGCGCAACGATAACATGAAAAAGTTGGGCGGATTTCTGTTAATATATATATATATATATGAAGCTCCTGATGCATATGTGCTGCTCAAATTGCAGTCTTTACCCGATGAAGAGCCTCCTCTCTAAGGGTGTGGACGTAAAAGGATTGTGGTTCAACCCCAATATTTATCCCCTTCCCGAGTATGAACTCCGGCTTGCCTCTCTTCAGGACCTCCAGAGGTTATGGCACATCGATGTGGAATATGTGGATAAGTACGGCTCTGACGATTTTGTGAGGGAATTGGGGAACTCCCATGATAATCGCTGCATCCGGTGTTACACGGTACGCCTTGAGAAAACAGCCAAGACTGCAAAAAAAATGAACCTCAAGGGATTCACCACATCACTCCTTGTGAGTCCTTACCAGAAGTTTGATTCCATAGTAAGCGTAGGGAAGGAGATGGAGAAGAGGTATTCCATTCCCTTTTATGTGGAGGATTTCAGGGTCGGGTACAGGGAAAACATCCCTTTATCAAAGGAGCTCGGACTTTACAGGCAGAAATATTGCGGGTGCGTGTTCTCACAGCAGGAGAGTACCCGGCAAAGAACAAAGATCAGGACCTTGCAGTGAATAACCCCTGTGTGGCAATTTCATGAATGAAGGCGTCCAGCACATAGGAAAATTCCTCATTATCACCGGGATTATTATCGCGGCTGTGGGGGCTCTACTCCTTTTGTCAGGGAAGATCCCCTGGCTTGGCAAACTCCCCGGAGACATCGTAATCGAGAGGAAGAACTTCACCTTCTATTTCCCCCTCGCAACGAGCATACTCTTGAGTATCATCATTACATTCATTTTCTGGCTTTTAGGGAGGAGATAAGCAGCTCATGGAAAAATACCTCTTGTCTGTGATAGTGACCATCCTTGTCTTATCTCCCGTTGCATCTACCGCCATGAATCCTGCAAAGATAAAGGTGCTTATTCTCGAAGACAGTCGCCCTACTATTCCGGACAAGGACGAAAAGCTCGTAAAGTTGGGAAACATGCAGGGGGATCTCCTCATGACCGGAATTCATTACAGCGGCAACATCGAAGTCTGGAAAGGCGACAAGGGACTCTATATTGTGAATGAACTCTCCCTTGAGGACTATGTGGAAAGTGTGGTCGTGGCCGAGGTGGGTACAAACTGGGATATTGAGGCCCTTAAGGCACAGGCGGTGATTACCCGTACCTATGCGATATATAAGAAGGCCATGAGCCAGGATTCGAGGTTTCATCTCACCTCTTCTGTGTTGCACCAGGTATATAAGGGAAACAATCCTCATATCCTCATCTCTTATGCAGTGAGAGAGACGGCGGGTGAGGTACTCATGTATAACGGCAAACCTATCGAGGCCCTCTACCACTCGACTTCCGGAGGCAGGACCGAAAACCCCGAAGAGGTGTTCGGGAAGAGTTATCCCTATCTCAAGTCAGTGGAGTCGAATTGCGAAATTTCTCCTTACTGGGTATGGGAAAAGAAGATTCCAAAGGAGGAGATTGAAAAGGCATTAGGAATTAAGAACCTCAAGGACATCACTATAACTACCTTTACATCTACGGGCAGAGTAAAGGAGCTCACCATAGGTCTGGAGTCCGGGCAGATGTCAATGAAGGCAACGGATTTCAGAAAGCTTCTTGGTTGGTCGAGACTGCCCAGCACCAGTTTCAGGATACATTCCGATGAAACCACCATAGCCTTCGAGGGAAAGGGCTATGGACATGGGGTTGGCCTCTGCCAATGGAGTGCCCTCCAGATGGCAAGGGACGGGAAAAGTTATAGGGAAATTCTCTCCTTCTTTTACCCGGGGACTGAGATACAACTGTATGAAGGTGACTGACCTCGATTTCCCTCTCCCGGAATCCCTCATAGCCCTAAGACCTGTTCTCCCAAGGGATAGCTGCAGGCTCCTGGTCCTCCACAGGGATGGCTCAGTGGAACACACAAGATTCAGCCATCTGCCCGCATTTCTCCATGAGGGGGACCTCTTGCTTTTGAATAATACAAAGGTATTTCCCGCTCGCCTCACAGGCACCAAAAAGACAGGGGGAAGGATTGAACTCCTCCTGGTGCGGGAAACGGAGCCCGGTCTCTGGGAAGTCCTCACCAGAGAGAAGTATACCGGCAGTGTATTCATATCAGAAGAACTTTCCGGAGAGCTGTTGGAGGGGAAATCACTAAGAATTTCCGTTCAGCCGACAGGGATAGTTTGCCGCAGGGAGGAGACATCAGATTTCATGAAAGCGGTGTGGAGAACGGGATCAATGCCCCTACCCCCCTATATCAAGAGGAAACCGGAGGAGATGGACAAGCAGTGGTATCAAACGGTATACGCGGAACACGTCGGTTCCATTGCTGCACCAACCGCTGGTCTGCACTTTACAGACAGCCTCTTTGCCGGGCTTGAGGAGAAGGGTGTCCTGATCAGATTTCTCACCCTCCATGTGGGCACCGGCACCTTCAGGCCGATACGGGTGAAAGACGTTGAAGAGCACCCTATGGATGCAGAGTATTTCGAGATAGACAGGTCCCTTATGGATACAATCGATCAGGTAAAGGGTTCCGGAAGGAGGGTCATTGCAGTGGGAACAACCACTACAAGGGCCATTGAAGGATTTGCCAGCAACAGATGGAAACCCGCCGGAGAAAACGGGAATTCGTCAGGAAGCGGATACATACGAGGGGTTTCTGACATCTTTATCTACCCGGGCTACACGTTCAAGGTTGTGGACTCCCTCATCACCAACTTTCATCTTCCCCGTTCCACCCCCCTCTTACTCACCTCTGCTCTCTGCGGAGCGCGGAACCTTATGAATGCATACCACTCAGCGCTCTCCATAGGATATAGATTTTTCTCCTATGGAGATGCTATGCTTGTTTTATGAAGAGGGATGCAGCAACGATTGCCGAATTGCTGCCGGGCAAGATCGTGCTTATTGTCATTACAGCTACCGCGGTTACGACAGGGTTCACCCTGGGTTATTTTGTGGGAAGAAGCGTGTCCTTTTCCCTTGAGTCGTCTATGCTCAAGCAATCTCCCAGCAGCGATCTGGCGGCAGTGCCGTCAGCGACGAACCCCTCATCAGAGCTTAAGAATGAAGCCTCATCCCCCTCTCTGCCTCAGATGCATCCTTCCTCTACGGAAAGCACACAGGCTTCCGTGCCTCCCTCACTCGGTGGGGCAATTCCTTTAACCGCAGACGTGAGGGATGAAGAGAAGATAAGCCCGAAAAGTCAAAAGGCCGCCATGACAGAAAAAAAGGTTATCCCTGCTGCAGGAGAACAATCCACTTTTCCCGCCAGGGTTTCGAATCCGGACATAGAGACAAGGAACGCCCTTAACCCAGAGAGTACACCAAAAAGTAGTCCGGCACCACACGCAGGTTCCTCACACAGCGAAGTTGTGTATACTGTCCAGGCAGCTGCATTTAAGAACCAAAAGGATGCTGACACCTTGAGACAAACCCTTGAGGGTAAGGGGTATAAGGTATTTATCAAGAAAGAATCTGGTCCAAAGGGGGTGGTCCTGTTTAAGGTCAGGGTTGGTGAATTCGAACAAAAAAAAGATGCTTCGGTATTTGCCTTAAGACTTATGAAAACGGATGGATTGAATGCCTTTGCCGTCGTGAAAAATTGATAAGGAGCAAATACGGTTACTACCCAAATAGATCTCGATACAGAAAAGGAACTTCCCCTCCTCTATGGTCCTCTCACTAAAAACCTTAAACTCATAGAAGAGTCACTCGGCGTCACCATAAGTGCAAGGGGAAGTACAATATTCATTCAGGGAGATGAGCCGTCAGCCCGGAAGGCCGGAGATCTGATCAATGAATTGCGGTCCTTGAGTGAAGAGGGGTATACCTTGAACCCCGACGACATCCGTTTTGCGGTAAGGGCAATTTCCTCTGGCGGAGAGGTATCCCTCAGAGACCTCATCATGAACCATATTCCCGTGTCCTCAAAAAAACGGTTTATAATTCCGAAGACAGAGGTACAAAGGGACTACGTTGAAGCCATCAAGAGCCATGATATTGTGATAGGCATAGGGCCTGCAGGTACGGGAAAGACCTATCTTTCCATGGCAATGGCGATCAATGCACTTCTCAAGAAAGAGGTGAGCAGGATTGTCCTCGCGCGCCCTGCGGTGGAAGCAGGGGAAAGGCTCGGCTTTCTCCCCGGTGACATGTATGAAAAGGTGAATCCTTTTCTCAGACCTCTCTACGATGCACTCTTTGATATGATGGAACCGGAAAAGGTGGGCAAGCTCATCGAACGCGGTGTCATAGAAATTGCCCCCCTCGCATTCATGAGGGGCAGAACCCTCAATGACTCCTTTATTATCCTTGACGAAGCGCAGAACACCACGTCCGAGCAGATGAAGATGTATCTCACAAGACTCGGGTTCAGCTCAAAGACCGTGATTACGGGAGATACCACACAGATAGACCTGCCTGCAGGAAAGAGTTCAGGGCTAATTGAGGTTGAAAAGATCCTTGAGGGAATCGACGGGATTAAATTCATCTATTTCTCCGAGAAAGATGTGGTGCGCCACAGACTGGTTCAGGAGATCGTAAAGGCATATGAAAGGCATGAAAAACGGAGCTCAGATCATTCAAAGACCCAGGAATGATCAAATAACCACGGCTAGGAAGTATACGCTCCTCATTGCCCTTGGCCTGTTCACTTCCCTTGCCATCCAGACAAAGATCGGCATTGAATCCTTCATCGGTGGCTTTCTCGTGGCCTCTCTGCTGCTCTTCATCCTCTATAGGGATATCCTGAGATATAAGCCCCAATATATGAAAAAGTATCCCATGCTCTTTCTCCTCGGGTTAATGATCATCACCACCATTGTGCTGGGAAGATTTTCTCATTATGTACTGCTCAACCTTTCCAAGGGGTTCGGCTCCCTTGCCATTGAAGGGGCAGTGTTTGGCATGCCTATCGCTGCGGGAGCCATGCTCGTTACCCTTATGTTTGACTTTCACACCGCCATCTTTTTTTCCTTTATCGTGAGCCTTTTGTCAGGCCTCTGGCTGCTGGATGCCGTCTATCCCGTCTACGTATTTGTAGGGAGTCTCACCGCCGCCTTTAGTGTAATCAGATGCAAAAAACGCTCGGCCTTTCTGAAGGGAGGTCTCTCTGTGGGCGGGGCAAGCATCGTCACCTCAATACTCCTCTTGCTTTCTCAGGGGGAACTCTTCACAGAAAAGGCTATTTCCACCTTAATCTTTGCCGCCTCAACAGGTCTCAGTGTGCCTGCCATCGTTTCCCTGCTCCTTCCGGTCCTCGAATACACTTTTCATG
>Ga0335082_10004896_pt1 | contig 14634 bp, 11 predicted proteins | sample Lox_Sample_41_FD_206718 | JGI IMG/M metagenome (GOLD analysis project Ga0335082, IMG submission 206718) | Soil microbial communities from Loxahatchee National Wildlife Refuge, Florida, United States - Lox_Sample_4.1 | ecosystem: Environmental > Terrestrial > Soil > Wetlands | place: USA...
GCTGTCGAACCGCCGCACCGCTTCCACCGTTCCGTCGACGCGCGCCCCGATGACCAGTGTCGACCAGCGCGCGAACAGGGTGTCGACGATGCGTCCCGCAGCGCTGGCGAGTGGACGCGGGAGTCCGCGACCGGCAAGGTAGTCGCGCGTGCGCAGCGGTAGGATTTACCGGCGCAGTGTCCCCACGAAGCGGTGGTCCTTGGCAGCCTTGCGCACGCGCCGACGCGAGGCGGCGTTCGGCCAGCCGTAGATGACGATGGAGCGCGTCCACGGGTGTGCGTCACGAATATCCACAGCGCGTTCATTGAGCCGTTGGCGTTGCCATCCCGGTGCGACCGCGGCATCACCGCCCTGAGCGGCCGGCAGTGGTCGCATCCCGCGCGCCAGAGGCCACGGCCAGTTGGCAACCGAGCCGACGAGTCTCCCGGTCGCACGCTCCACGCTGATCCAGCAGCGCGCCACGCCATAGGGATTGTCGCGATACAGCCACTGGCTCAGCGCGCGCGAACGCCTGAAGCCGAAGGCCTCGTCGACCAAGTCATAGATCCGCTCGAACTCCGACGGCCGCGCCTGCCGCACCTCGATGCGCGGGTCGGGTGACACTACAGGGACGGGCGCCTGCAGCCATTCTTGAAACTCGTCCGGCCGGTACGAAGGAAATGGGCTGCCTCCAGAATCCGCCATCGCTGCGGGCCCAGCTTGGGCCGTACGAACAGCAGTGGACAGATGCTCTTCCCCCGACACCCGACCTCCATCGAAGATTCGGACCGGATTCATATATGGGTGGCACAATCTACCGGTCAACCGTTCGAGTCCAACCCCCGGGGTTGGACGTGCCAACCGCAGGCTCGCTAATGGATCAGCCCCTTGCTCACGGTGGGTGCGTCGACCACGCGTCCTCTGTACCCTGCGTGGGTGTAAGTTTGTGCTGTACGAACGCTGCACGGATGTGTTGAGGTAGCTGGTCGCCGATCGAGGCACTCAAGCGGGCGACGAAAAACGTACCGGCAGGAGTCTGTCTCGGGAGATGTCGAAGGGCCGACCTTCACAAGGAAGCATCGTTGTGGGCCGTTTCGGCATCATCGACGACGTCGATGATGCTGCCTGCGCCCTCCTCGGTTACGCGAAGGCGGAGCTGATCGGTCTGCACGGCTCTGAGCTCATCGCCCCTGAAGCCCGGCCCGCGACGGCGGTATCGATCGACCGCATGCGCCGCGGTGAGTTATCATCGCTCCAAGGGCAAGTGCGGTGTAAGGACGGCTTGCGGCTGCGCGTCGACGTAAGCGTGCGAAGGCTTCCCGCCGATCGCCTGGAGTTTACGCTGCGTCCGCGCTAGCGCAGCGGGCGTGTATCGCGCACGGTTTGTTGAGCCCACTCGGCTCCTCCTTCCAGCGACCCGAGCGCAGATTGACAAGCCTGCTGAGAGGAAGGATGTAGAGGCCCGCGTGCGACGGGGGCCTGGCGGAATGAGCTTGCAACCAGGATGGCTCGGACCGCACCCGGTAGAGGGGGAGTTGTGGACAGGCGTACTGGAAGGCAAAGGCAACGCTGGGCGGCGCACGTGACAGTGGCGCTGGCAGTCGCGGCGGGCCTCATCGTCCCGCGCACGCTGCGAGCGATTCAATGCGGCACACCGAGTTTCGCGCCGGCCAACAACGTTTCCGTGGGTAGCTCGCCGATCTCCGTCGCGATGGGTGATTTCAATGGTGACGGCAAAGTCGATCTGGCGGTGGCGAATAGCAACTCCGAGAACGTGTCGATCTTGCTCGGTGTCGGCGCTGGCGCCTTTGGCAGCGCGACCAATTTCGGCGCCGGGAGCCGACCCTTCTCCGTGGTCGTTGGCGACTTCAATGGCGACAACAAACTCGACCTGGCGGTGGCCAACGGCGACTCCAACAACGTGTCGATCCTGCTCGGCACCGGCACCGGCAGCTTCGGCGCACCCACCAATTTCCAAGTCGGCGCTTTCCCTGAGTCCGTCGTGGTCGGGGACTTCAACCGCGATGGCAAGCTCGACCTGGCGGTGGCCAACGGCAACTCCAACAACGTATCGATCCTCCTCGGCCACGGCGACGGCAGCTTCGATCCGGCGAGCAACTTCGACGTCGGTAACGGCCCGGCATCCATTGCCGTGGGCAACTTCAACGGTGACAACTTTCCCGACCTGGCCGTGGCGCACAGCGTTTCCAGCGAGGTCGCTGTCCTGCTCGGCCACGGCGACGGCAGCTTCGATCCAGCGACCGGCTTCACCGTAGACCCGTCCTTCTCCGTTGCGGTGGGTCAGCTCAACGGTGACACCACACTTGATCTGGTTGTAACCCAGCACGATACGAACAACGTAGCCATCCTGATCGGCAACGGCCTCGGGGGCTTCGGCTCGCCGATGACGTCCGCTGCGGGCACGTTTCCGGTTTCTGTAGCGACGGGCGACTTCAACGGCGACGCGCAAGTCGATCTGGCCGTAGTCGACGAACTGTCCAACGGCGTGGCGATCCTGCTCGGGCACGGCGACGCCACCTTCGAGGCGCCGGCGAGTTTCGATGTTGGTAGCTTTCCAGGGTTCGTCGCGGCAGGTGACCTGAACGGCGACAGCCAGCTCGACCTGGTCGTGACGAACTTCGACTCGGACAACGTGTCGATCCTGCTGAATACCTGCGGCGCAACACCGACACCGACGATTACACTCACGCCCACGCGGACCCCGACGCCCACCCGTACTCCTACCAGCACCCCAAGTCGGACGCCCACCGCCACGCCGACGGTGACCCCGACGAGTACGCCCACGGCGACGCCGACGCACACGCCAACCGCCACCGTCACGGATACGGCGACACTGACGAGTACGCCGAGCGCAACGCAGACCGCCACACAAACCCCGACGGGGACCGCCACCGACAGCCCGAGCGCCACGGCGACCCGCACGCCGACCGTCACTCAGACCGCGACGCGCACCGCCACGAATGGTCCAAGCGCCACGGCGACAAGCAGCCCCACGCGCACACCCACAAGCACACCCGCCCAAACAGCGACCCTCACGCAAACCCCGACGAACACCGGCACCCCGACCCCAAGCGTGACCGGCACCCAACCGTCCACACCCACGCCGACGCGCACACCCAGCCGGACGCTGACCGCGACGCAGAGCCCCACCCACACGCCTACCAGCAGCCCGAGCGCGAGTACGACGGCGACTCGCACGGCGACGCCCACCGGCACTCCGAGCCGCACGCTGACCGCGACGCAGACCCCCACCCGCACGCCGACCAACACGCCGAGCGCGACCGCGACGGCGACCCGCACCCCCACGCCCACGAGCACCGCAAGCCGCACCCTGACCACAACCCGGACCCCGACCCGCACCGCCACCAGCAGCCCGAGCCGCACCGCGACCCAAACAGTCACGCAGACGCCTACCGCAACGTCCACCGCGACGCGGACGGCCACCGCAACGTTCACCGCGACAGCGTCGCAGACCCGAACGTCGACGCAGACCCCAACGGCGACACCGGTTCCTGCACCCCTCGGTGCGGCCTGCGTACTGGGATCGGAATGCGTCTCGACCTTTTGCGTCGACGCGGTCTGTTGTGACGTGCCGAGTTGCGGGGCTGGGCAACGCTGCAGCATCTATGGCTCGGCGGGCACGTGCGACGAGCCACTGCCGCTCGGCAAAGCCTGTCTGCAGGATTCCGATTGCGAGTCGAACAACTGTGCAGCCGGCACGCCGCCGCGCTGCGCCTTGCCGCTGCCCACACCGACACCCGGTTGCGTCGGCGACTGCGGCGGTCATGGCAGCGTGACGGCCACCGACCTCCTAGCGTTGGTCGACATTGCACTCGGCCACGATCCGGTCAGCGCCTGTCGCGTCAGCGATCGGAACCACAGTGGCACAATCACGGTGGATGAGATTCTCGCGGCGGTGAACCATGCCGTCAGCGGCTGTGTGCCCTGAGGCCGTGGGTTCGTTGTCTTCGAGGCTCCGGGTCTAGCGGTGTCCAGCGGCCCTCGTCGATCGTCACGACCGCAGCTCGTCGGTCGACCGGTCCGCGGTGCTCGCGCTCGGATCGAGAGGTATCGGCTGCTGACGGCGGACGAAGCCGAAGGATCCCTTGCGCAGGTTGACGAACGCCAGCTCCGGCAGACTGAACAGCATGCCGCGGAGCCCGGCGCTGAGCGCGTGGCCGCGGTCCAGCGGCGCCTGAATCAGGCCAACGACACTGGCGCCGAGGCCAGCCATGAAGTTGAACGCCCCGAAGATCGGTCGTGGTGCGAGAGAATCATCGGTGAAGAAGACAAAGAACGAATCGTCAGGGTCGCGACGATAGACCGTCGAGGTCACGGTATTCGACTCGCGCAGATACGCGACGAGTGGGTTCTCGCGACGGGACATCTCGTCGACCCGCAGTCGCCGGTAGGACAACAGCTCGTCGACGCCCGCGACGTCGTAGCTGTGGTCGACGGCGACGGCGGAGATGAAGGGGATGAAGTTGAGCGACCACGCCGTATCGAGGTATCCGCCGAGGGCGGCGGTCGAAACCTTCGGGATAGCGTCGCGCGCCGGCGCTGCCGCCGCGAACGACGTGTTGATCGTCCGGAAGAGCTCCGAGACGCAGTTGTGGGTGACCAGACGGTAGGCGTACATGCGCTCGAGCGCCGCCGCGTACGCGTCCTCGCGGACCCGCGCCGCGGTCAGGCTGCGCGCCAGGTCGGCTGCATCGAGATCGGGCAGCACGAGATCTGTCCAGCGCGCCGGCCGCGCCGGCAGCAGGTGCTCCGCCGCAACGCGCAGCGGGCGGGCTTCGACCGCCGCATGATCGAGCTCGACGAGCCGGTTGCCGGCGGCTTCCAGCGCGGTGAAGTCTTCCTCGCGCAATGCCGCGCCGCCGGTTAGCGGTTGCCGCGCAGCGGCGAATTGTGTCCGGGCTTCGCCGAGCAGGTCGGGGATGACCTCGCGGCGCTGTGCCACCACGGACGGACCGAGCACCTGCGCGTCGGGTGGAAACGCGTCCAAGAAGACGAAGCGCCCCAGCTGCTGCGTGTGCTCCAAGGCCACCAGGCGCGCCATGCCGACGAGCAGGGGGAAGCCCCAATCCGGCCGCTCCGACCCCAGCAGCCGGACGAGTTGGTCTGCCAGGCGCGCGGAGAAGGTCCGCAGACCCGCGAGCTCGGTCTCGTCGAGCACGAAGTCGTCGGTGACGGGCGTGATCGAGGCGCCGCGCTGGAGTGTCGGGGCGGCATCCAGGGCGCGCAACGCCAGTAGTCCCGTCAGCAGGTCCTTGTATCGCGCCGAGAAAGGATAGCGGGCGTTCGGATAGGCATCCTCGGTGACCGTGAGATCCGACCCCGCTTCCGGCTGCAGCGCCGTGAGGGTCCGATACAGAGCGTCAGTGCGGCGGCGAATGAAGTCGGCCCCGTAGGCCTGTGCCACGCGCTCGCGCAGGGCGAAGAGCACGGGCGAGCGGCCGCCAGGTAGCGTGGCCGATGCAGGTGATCCGCCATCGGGGAAGAAGAAGCCAACCCCGCGCAACGGGATGGCTGCCGCTGCAATACTCTGATCCGCACCGGCGTGTCGGTGTGCCTGCAGGGCCTCGAGGAGGGTGCGGTCATCGTGGAGCCCGGCGAGGACGTCGAACTGCTTCCGTTCCGTGAAGTAGCGCTCGACGAAGCGCTGCCGCAGCTGTGCATACGTGTCGGCCGAGACGTTGATCCGGCTGACATGGATGGTGCGGTTCTCGAGCATCGCATACCGATAGATGAAGGCATCGGAGTCGTCGCGATGCAGCCGGAGGATGCCCGGACTGTGGTGTTGGAAGTGATAGACCTGATCAGCGAAGCGGATGGCGACGTGCCCGCCGCTCGCCCCGCCTTCGTTCGCTTCGATGTACAGGTAGTCGATGCCGTTCGCCGCGACGGGAGCGGCCGTCGCCAACACGCGTAGCGCGACGAGCCAGGCGAGCGGCGGGCGCGCCCATCGTCTCATGTAGGCAGTGCCCCGCGGCAGTCGGCTACTTGGCGGCGTCGTAGCCGCGCTGAATGGCGTCCATCTTTTGGGTGTCGGACTTGCCGAGGGTGCGCTTGTAGGCGAGCAACTCGGCGCTGCTGACCTTGGCCTTGGCGAAGCCCTGGCCGATGGCCTCGTAGGTCGCCATGTTTTCTTCCCAGTTGGTGATGCCGTGTTGCTCGGCGAGCTTCGCAAGGTCGACCTGGAAGCTGCTGAAGTCGCCGCCTGCCTTGATGTGGGCGGCGGTGTAATCGGCGACGTCCTGCCGGTAAGCGCGCTCCGAGCCTCCGGGCGACGAACTGGAGACGGAGCCGGACACCGACTGCGAGATGCTGCTCACGCTGTCCGACAGCGAGCAGCCCAGGGGGGCGAGCATCAGCAGCGCGACCACGAAGCGAGAGAGGATACCTGACATGTAGCGCGTTCTCCTTTTTGGGGCGACGGCCCGAATGTCGGGCGACCATAGCAGCCGAGGCGCCTGCAGGACAATCTGGATCGTGCCGAGCGGCAGTGTCTTCAACGAGTGTCGTTGACCGGGTGGGCGCGCCCTGTTGGCGGAACAGGTGGGCCGCTTGATTTGCGACTGCGATCCAGTCACGCTCGCTGGAGCAAGACTTGCTCGTCGCGGCAAACGCGGGAGACCGACAGGCCGGTGATTCGACGCTTCACAATTGGGGTGGGGGTGCTGGTGGTGGTGAGTGGTCCGCCACCCGCCCGTGCCGCGTTGCAGACGGCACTGGCGCCCGTGTTCCGGTCCTCCGCGGCGGGGCTGGCGAGGGCACCGAGCGGTGCCCGGGGCGCGACCTTGCAGTACGTCTTCAACAAGCAGAACCCACGGTGGGAGGCGCCGAATCGCGGCCCGGCGCACCAGTTCCACAAACCCTACAAGCCCCTGCGGCAGCCGCCGGGCAATCTGCCGGCACGCAAGCACCGCGGCCAGCACGGCAGCTTGCTGTTCAGCCGGTACGTGGTCGCCGCGCTGTCGGGTATCGTTGCGCTGGGAATCGCTGCGGAGTGGTTGGGCTGGCTGTTCGGGTTGCCCTCGACGCTGGTCGCCCTCGTCTTCGGTATCGTTGCCGGTCCGGCGACCGGCTTCCTCGATCCGATCGCGCTGCTCGGCCACTTGCTCTTGCCGATTGTGTCATTGCTCCTCGCGTTTCTACTCTTCGACGGTGCCTTGCGCTGGCGCCGCGCCGTCGAGCTCGGAAGCCTCCGCGCGCTGGTCGTCCGCTTGGTGAGTGTTGGTGCGCTGCTGACGTGGGCGATCAGCGCGCTGGCGGCGAGCTTCATGCTCGCCCTCACGCCATCCTTGGCGGTGCTGTTGGGCGCCATCCTGGCCATCGCCGGCCGGCCGGCTACTCTCGCCGCGGCGCCGCGCCTCGACGGGAACGGACGACTGGCAGCGCTGCGCAGCTCGGAAGCCGCGGCCCTCGAGTTGCTCGGCACCGCCGCCGTGGTGCTCTGGTTCCAGATCGTGCTGACCGATACCGTCCGTCACGATACCCTGCAGGCGGTGATGAACCTGTTCAAGGTTGCCTGGATCGGCAGCCTCAGCGGCGTCGCCGTGGGCGTCATCGCGATGCTCCTGTTGCGCTATGAATGGATACCGGAGCGCCTGCGTCGGGCGGTGATGGTGATGCTGGTCGTCGGCGCGTTCGGGGCATCCAACCTACTGCAAGCCGACGCCGGCTTCGTGGCAGTGATCGCGATGGGCCTGTTCGCCGCAACTCAGCGCATCGTGCCGCTGGCGGCGAACGACGTCTTCGGCGACGGAGTGACGCCGCTCCTCACCACAAGCTTGCTCATCGTGCTGGCGGCGAGCATCAACGGCGAGGACGCTGCGGACGTGGCCCTGAGCGGCGTTGCGCTGTTGAGCGTCGCCGTGTTCGTGGCCCGGCCGGCCGGCGTGTTACTAGCGACCTGGCGGTCGACGCTGACCTGGCGCGACAAACTGCTGCTGTCGTGCAGCGCACCCGGTGGGGTCATCGGCGTGACCCTGGCGACGATTTTTACCCTGCGCCTGGCCGAAGCGCGCAACGCGCAAGCGGCTGAGCTGGTGCCGCTTGCCGCCGTCGTGATCTTCGGAACCCTGGCGCTTGGATCAGTGACGAGCGTGGTCGTGGCGCGCTTTCGCCACGCCGGGGAGCCGCCCGACGTGCTCGGTCAGCCGACCCCCGCGGCGCGCTGACCGCCAAGACTACGGCTCAGGTGGCGGGCAGAATGTACTGCGCCATGAACACGAAGTGGCAGGCGCTGCCGCCGAGCACGAAGATGTGGAAGATCTCGTGGTGGCCGAAGACGTTGGGATACGGATCGGGTCGCTGGACGCCGTAGATCACGCCCCCGATGGTGTACAGGAGTCCGCCGGCGAACAGCCAGGTGAGGGCGTTCAGCGGAAGCGCTTCCAGCAAAGGGCCGATGGCCAGCACGGCCATCCACCCCATGCCGAGATACAGGGCCGTCGTCAGCCAGCGCGGGTGGTGCTCATAGAGCAGCTTCAGTAACGCGCCGACGACCGCAAACGCCCACACCGCGGCGAACAAGCTCCAGCCCCACTTACTGCCGCGCAACGTCACCAGGCAAACGGGCGTGTACGAGCCGGCAATCAAGCAATAGATCGCGACGTGATCGAAACGGCGGAACAGATCTTCCTTCCGCGGCGACAACGGCAGCCAATGATACAGCGCGCTGGCGGAGTACAGTAGGATGAGCGACATGCCGTAGATGGTGAAGCCGACGGTCCGCCACGGATCGCCGTTCGACTGCAGGACGAGAAAGAGGAGCGCCGGAATCGCAAGGATCACTCCGAGCAGGTGGGAGTACGTGTTGAACGGCTCTTTGACGCGTAAGCGTTGGGTCAGCGACGGCATACGGAACCCATAGCTGAAGCCCCACGCGAAGGCCAGGTTAAACTGATGCCGGTCGGGCGTGAGGCGTGAGGCGTGAGGCTGAGGGCGGAGGCGCGGCGGTTGAACCCGCCTCCCTGAGGTAGCGCTCACGATCCGAGGTCGGTCTCGACCATGTTGCCGGCGACCGTCAATGCGGCCAGCGTCGCGTCGAGCTCGGCGCGTGCCCCGGCGAAGCGGGCGCGCAAGAAGGCGATGGTCGCTTGCTGCGCAGCGGCACGGGCCGGGACCGGCGGCTCGATCTGGCTTTCCAGGTCCTGGCTGTGGTCGGCACCGGCAAGCAGCACGAGGGTGCGCGGCGGATCAATGCGGTCGTAGAGGTGAACCGTGCTGGTGTAGTTGACGGCAGGATCCGCCGTGCCCTGGACGATGAGCGTGGGCGGGCCGGCGTCGATCGGATCGGCGCCGAAGCTGTCGTAGAGGGCCACCGGGGCGAACAGGAGAGTGGCGGCGACGCGGCTGTCGCGACAACAGTTCTTGCGAGTCAGGCCTACCGTGGTCAGTCCACCGAGGGAATGCCCGAGCACCGCGACGGCGTCGGCGCGAACGCGTCCGTGCAACGGATCACGCGGCGTGTCGTTGGCGGCCAGCAACTGCGAGAGCACGAAGCTCACGTCCGCCGGCTGATTGAGGAAGTCGCGCAGGTTGCTGTCATGGCCGCCGGGGGTGTTCTCATTGGTGAGGGGAAACGCCGGCGCGGCGACGACGAAGCCGGCGGCGCTGACGGTGCGTGCGAAGGCGTCGAACTTTTCCGGCAGACCGCCGAAGCCGTGCGCCATGAGCAGCAACGGCAAGGGCTTCGTGACCGTCGGCTGCCAGATCAGCGTGCGCAGCGTACGCTCGGGGGCGCCGGGGTAGGTTGCGGTGCGCGGCGTCGTGCGGCCGGCATCGACCCACACGCGTTCGCTGCGGCTCACGGTCACAGGCGGTGGATCCAGGTTGTCGCTGTCACCGCATGCTGACAGGAGGGCGCTGCCGGCGAGAAGGAACAGGGAAGTGATCGTGTGATGGCGCGACACGATCGCACGATATAGAGGGGCGCGGCGATTGTGCAAGGTATTGTGTGGCGCGAGATAGCCGCGGCATCAGCCGCCGGGTCCGCTGACCCAGTACCTTGCACCCGAGCCCGACTCGTGATTCGTCATGGCGCAACGAGAGGGGGTCGGAGATGGCCGGTCGCTTGTCTGTGGGAGTCGAGACCAATTGCACGGCGCCATTGAACCTCGAGCGCGCCAGTATGCGCTTGTTCCAGTTGATGGGCGTCGATTCGTTGTTCCTGCCGGATCACTACCTGAGCTTCGTGCCGCGTTCGGTGTGGGGTCCCGATCTGACGCCGGCGGCGAAGATGGTGCCGTCGCCCGACGCGTACTTCGATCCGTTCGTGATGATGGGCATGATGGCGGCGCGCCACCGCCGGGTGCGCATCGGCACCGGCGTGACCGAGCCGTTCCGGCGGCATCCGGCGACGTTGGCGCAGGCGTTCGTGACCCTCGACCATCTGACCAAGGGGCGCGCGATCCTCGGCATCGGCAACGGCGAGCGCGAGAACACGGAGCCGTACGGCATTCCATTCAAGCGTCGCGTCGGCCGCCTCGAAGAGGCGCTGACGATCATCCGCAAGCTGTGGGAGAGCCGCGGCGAACCCGTCGACTTCGACGGCTCGATCTGGCCGTTGCGTCGCGCCCTGTTCGCCACGCCGCTCTACAACGGCAAGGCGCCGCGGATCTGGATCGCGGCGCACGCCCCGAAGATGCTGGCGTTGACCGGCCGCTTTGCCGACGGCTGGTATCCGACGAAGAAGATGACCGGGCAGGAGTACGGCGAGTGCCTGACACGCATCCGCGCCGCGGCGGCGGAGGCGGGGCGGACGTTGACCGACTTCGAGCCGGCGCTGCAGATTCAGGTGGCGTTGGGGCGTGATCGTCGCTCGGTGATGCAGGCGTTGATGAAGGTGCCGGCGGTCGGCGCGATGGCGATGCTGCTGCCCGGGCCGTTGTGGACGCGGCACGGTCTCAAGCATCCGCTCGGCGAGACGTTCGAAGGGTTCCCGGATTTCGTGCCGGAGAGCATTACGCCCGAGCAGATCGACACGGCGCGCCGGCAGGTCACACCGGAGCTGATCGCCGACGGTATGTGCACCGGCAGCGTCGACGAGGTGGTCGAAGAGATGCGCCCGCTCGCGGCGGCAGGCATGCGGCACGTGGTGATCTGGAACATCGGCCCGCTCGCCACCGGCGCCGGGGCGGGAGACTTGGTGCGGTTGTGGTCGTTGATTCGCAAGCTGAAGCAGCTGCCGACGGGGGGACGAAATGGCGCCTGAGAGCACCTGCACCATCGGCAATGAACCCGCATCTGACCTCGCCGAGGAGATCCGCGGTGGCAACGGTCCGTTCGTCGGTTGCGCCATTCCCGCGAGAGTGGAGGAGTCGGGATACGTCGAACGAGAGTACGTGGCGTCGGGAACGGCTTCGTCGTACACCGCGACCGGCTCGCTCTGCGGTGACGGCCGCTGGACGTTCGAACCGGGTGGCACTGCACCGTATCGCACGCGAATCCTCGTCCGCTACCCGAAGGATGCTGCGGACTTCAGTGGCACGGTCGTCGTCGAATGGCTCAACGTCAGCGGTGGACTCGACGGCAATCCCGACTACGCCAGCTTGGAAGAGGAGTTGACGCGCCAGGGGCACGCGTGGGTTGGTGTCTCGGCGCAACGCATCGGCGTGGAGGGTGGCCCCGTGATCGTGTTCGCACCCGGTGCCGATGGCCTCGCGGGCAAGGGGCTGAAGACACTGGACCGGGTGCGCTACGGATCGCTCCAACACCCCGGAGACGGCTACTCGTTCGACATCTTCACGCAGGTGGCGCGCGCGCTGCGCCGGAGCGGAGCGGCGATGGGCGGCATGGCGCCGCGGCGGGTGCTCGCGGCCGGTGAGTCGCAATCGGCGCTCGCACTCGTGACCTACTACAACGGCGTGCAACCCTTGACGCGCGCGTTCGACGGTTTCTTCGTGCACAGTCGCGCCGCCGTGAGCCTTCCGCTGGTTGGGCCGGGGGAGTACGCCGACCTCGCCGGAGGGTTGGGGAGCGCACCGGCTATCTTCCGTAGCGACCTCGACACCCCCGTGCTCAATCTCCAGGCGGAAGGCGACGTCACCGGCATCTTGAATTCCGTCGCCGTACGCCAACCCGACAACCACACGTTCCGGCTGTGGGAGGTCGCGGGAACCGCCCATGCCGACGCGCATCTCCTCGGTCCAATCGCCGCCATGCTCGACTGCGGCAAGCCGATCAACGACGGACCACTCCACCTCGTCGCCAAGGCAGCGTTCCGCGGCCTCGACAAGTGGGTGCGCACTGGTGAACCGCCTGCCGAAGGAGCGCGCCTCGACGTGACGTCCGACAATCCGCCGGCGATCCGCCGCGACGCGGACGGCATTGCCCTGGGCGGCATCCGTACCCCACCCGTCGACGTACCGGTGAACGTGCTCTCCGGCGTTCCCGGGCCGAATCCACACCTCCTCTGCGTCCTGCTCGGATCGACGACGCCGTTGTCTGTCGAGCGTCTGGGCGAGCTCTATACGTCGCGTGAGGACTACGAGCGGCGTTACGAGGCCGCGGCGGACCAAGTAATCAGGATGGGCTTCGTGCTCGAAGACGATCGCAACGTGCTGCTAGCGTTCGCGGCTCCATCCAGGATCGCGCGCTGAGTCGGCTAGCGCAGCGCTCCTAGCAAACCTCCTGCGAGACGCGCTAGACAGCGTTACCTGAAAGGAGACGCAGGATGGGAAAGCTCGACGGAAAGGTCGCCGTCATCACCGGCGCGGCGTTCGGGAACGGACGCGGTATGGCGCTACGCTTCGCCGAGGAGGGCGCGGATATCGTCATCGCCGACATCGATGCGGAACGCATGGAGCAGACCGCGGCGCTGGTGCGCGAACGCGGACGGCGCGCGCTCGTGCAGCGCTGCGACGTCTCCAAGCAGGCCCACGTCGAGCAACTAGTCGCCACGGCCGTTGCACAGCTCGGGCACGTCGACGTCGCCGTCGCCAACGCCGGTGTCGTGGAGACGGAGACCGATTGCTTGCGCATGACCGAAGCGCAGTGGCAGCGAACCATCGGCGTCAACCTCACCGGCGTGTTCTTCACCCTGCAAGCCGCGGCCAAGCAGATGATCGCGCAAGGACGCGGCGGGCGGTTGATCGCGTTGGCGAGCGTGATGGCGGAGTGGGGCGGGGCGATGACGCCAGCGTACTGCGCCAGCAAGGGCGGCGTGAAGCAGCTGGTGAAGTCGTTTGCCTTGGCGTGCGGACGCCACGGCATCACCTGCAACGCTATTGGCCCCGGGTTCATCGAAACGGGCATGACCCAGATGATCACCGACAATCCGATGATGAGCGGGTACATCGTCGACCGCACGCCGGTCGGCCGCATCGGGCAGCCGGCCGACGTGGCCCAGGTGGCCGCGTTTCTGGCGAGCGACGAGGCCAGCTTCGTCACCGGTACCATCCTGTTTCCGGACGGCGGGATCACCGCCGGCATGTACAGCGCCACGGCGTTGCAGATGGCCGAGCAACAGCGCCAGCAGAGCTGACGCGCGACTCCCCCCTGAGGATCTCTTCGGAAGCGGCGTGGGGAGCCTGCGCAGGCAGGCTTGGTGCCTTTCGTAGCGCGCGGTTTCAACCGCCACGTCTGCGGGCGCAACACGTTGCCGCCCGCGTCAGCACGCGCTGATGTGCTGCGCGATCCGCGTCGCGAACGCCATGATCGACTCCTGCGGGTTCACGCTGGCGCAGCTCGGGAACAGACTGCCGTCGGCGACGAACAACCGCTCGACGCCGTGCACCTGGCCACGCAGATCGACCACCGCCTTGTCCGGGTTCGGGCCCATGCGGCAGGTGCCCATGGGATGGAAGCCCGTCGGGTTGAGTGCCCCAGGTCCCCAACGGTCCGCGGCGTGGAGTGCCTGTAGATCGCTACGGCTGTTGATCTCACGTAACCCAGGCAGACCGACCTGAACAGTGCGCGCCCCGGCGGCCAGGAAGATATCGGCGGTCAACGCCAGGCCACGCAACAAGCGGCGCGTGTCGTGACGGTTCAGGTTGTACAGCATGATCGGCCGGCCGCCCCGACGCAGGCGTAGTACCCGGCCGCTCGACGAATCGGAGACGAAGAGGCCTGCCACGGCGAGGTGTTTGAACGCCGCCAGCGCTTCCTTCGCCGCGGCGCCGACGGCACGCCCGGACACCAAGGCCATGCCGGGGATCGGGTTCGTCACTTCGATCATGACCTCGTCGGAGTCCATCAGATGGTCGACGAAGTACGACTGCAGCGTGCCGCGCCAGGCAAAGATCTCTTCGTCGAACTTCGCGGAGACCGCCAGTGCCGGGTGCAGCCGGAGGTTGCGCCCCAGTTGTCCGCTGCGCGCGCCGAGACCGTTGGCGTGCAGCAGCAGCGGCGTGTGGATCGTCCCGGCCGCGACGACGACGACATCGGCGCGGACCCGAAGGCGCCCGCGCACGGCATCGTCGTGGCGGTCGAGGATCTCGGCTTCGACGCCCACCGCGCGGCCGCGCTCGACCAGCAGACGGTCGACCCGACAGCGCGCAAAGATGCGCGCCCTGCGGGCCTCGGCGCGTGGCAGGTAGGACAAGTGCATCGCCTGCTTCGCGCCGCTCGGGCACCCGAAGGCGCAGACACCACAGCCGCGGCAGCCGCGGATGTTGCGGCGGA
>Ga0335082_10004897_pt1 | contig 14633 bp, 16 predicted proteins | sample Lox_Sample_41_FD_206718 | JGI IMG/M metagenome (GOLD analysis project Ga0335082, IMG submission 206718) | Soil microbial communities from Loxahatchee National Wildlife Refuge, Florida, United States - Lox_Sample_4.1 | ecosystem: Environmental > Terrestrial > Soil > Wetlands | place: USA...
GCAAGCGCATCAATTGCGAGTGCCATACGCTGCCGATCCAGGCAATCGGCCAGAAGGCGTGGACCGGGCAGTTCGGTCTCGCCGGGTCGGGTGCCTTCCAGCTCTACCCGAAGAACGGCTCGTCGCCCGTCCGCGTCTCGTCGCCCGATCGTGGCGGCAAGTGGGGCGACGGCGAGTCGATCGGGCCGCAGGATCCCGGTGGCTCCACGTCTGGCAGTGGCTGGAACGGCACGCCGGGCAGTGGATGGGATGGGCCGGTCATGACCCCGGATCAGTCAGCAGCACAGCTGAGCTGATGCGGCCTTCAGCGGGTGGGGAGGGTTTCGGCCCTCCCCACCCGCCGGCCTTGGCGGCGACGGGAGGTGAGGAGTAGGCTGAGCGGGCACGGGAAAGTCGCAAAGAGCGAGGTTCGAATGAGGGGGCGGCCGCCACGTGAGCTCCTGCGGCAATCCGCACCGCTGGTCGCGGTGGTGGCTGTGCTCGTCCTTGCGCCAGCCGCAGCGGGCGCCGGGCCGCAGCCGGATCGGCCGCCGTCGACTCCGGCCAAGTTGGCACCCGACCCGGTGCCTGGCACCGTGGTGCCAGGCACCTCCCGTGCGGCGCCCTCGCGCGTGACGACGCCGACGAGTGCGAGTCGCGTCTACGTCGCGCCGGCCCCGTCGAGGCCCGCAACGCCCGCGAAGCCGAAGCACGCGGTGGCTCCGCGACCGCACAAGCCGGTCCCGGCCCGTCCCTCCCGATACCTCCTTCCGCGGATCGCGCTGCCAGCGGTGATCGCCGCCGACCAGGTTCGTGCTCCGCGTGACCTCGATGCGGTGCTGGCGGGCGTCGCGTTGCTCCTCGCCGCGGCCACCGCAGGCTCGGGGGCGCGGCTCGTCTCCGTCTGGAACCGGCGGGCGGGAGCCTGATGCGGCGCCTTGCGTTCGGCTTCGTTCTTGCGCTCGCGATCGTCGTCGCGCCGTCTGCCGGCGGCGCCGGCTCACCGATCAGCTACACGATCACGTCCGGCACGCCTGGGAACAGCGGCTGGTACACGAGCCCGGTTACCGTGCACATCAGCGTCGACAACACGGTGACGAACTCCGACTGTCCGGTCGCCAAGACGTTCAACACGAGCAGCGACAGCCTCAACTGCACGGCGACCGACAATCAGGGGGGCACCTGGCAGCTGTCGTTGCAGTTCAAGATCGACTCGACGCCGCCGACCGTGACGTCGGCGTCCGTCGACCGCCCCGCCGACTCGAACGGCTGGTACAACCATCCGGTCACGATCACGTTCGTCGGGTCGGACGCGGGCTCCGGGATCGCGTCGTGCACGAGCGTCGCCTACAGCGGGCCGGACTCCTCGTCGGCGACGGTCGGCGGCGTGTGCAAGGACGTCGCCGGCAACACGAGCAGCCCGGGCGCGTTCGCCATCAAGTACGACTCCACGCCGCCGACCGTGACCGCGACACCGGCGCGAGCGCCCGACGGCGACGGTTGGTACACGCACGCGGTGCAGGTCGCGTTCACGGGAACGGATTCGCTGTCCGGGATCGCATCGTGCTCGAGCCCGGTCAGCTACTCGGGGCCCGACGCGGCGTCGGCGTCGGTATCGGGGTCGTGCACCGATCAGGCCGGCAACAAGGGGTCGGCCACGTCGACGTTCCACTACGACTCGACCGGGCCGACGGTCACGGTCGACCTGTCGCGCAAGCCCGACGCGAACGGCTGGTACACGAAGCCGGTCGTGGCGAAGTTCACCGGGACGGACACGGTCTCCGGCATCGCCTCGTGCTCGGCGCCGCAGACCTTCAAGGGCCCCGACGGCGCGGACGACAAGGTGACCGGGACGTGCCGCGACAAGGCGGGCAACACGGCGAGCGGCAGCACCGAGCTCCGCTACGACGGGTCCGGACCGCGCCTCGCGAAGGTCGCAGCTGCGGTCGGCGACCGCAGCGCGACGCTCAGCTGGAAGCGGCCGGCCGACCTCAAGACGATCGAGGTCGTCCGCAGGCCGGGGCGCACGTCGGCGGCGCCGTCCGTCGTCTATCGCGGGAACGGCACGGGCTTCCTGGACAAGAACCTGCGGGTTGGCGTGGCGTACCGCTACACGCTGACCAGCAAGGATGCCGCCGGGAACTCGGCCATCGTTTCGGTGACCGCCACGCCGCGTGCGCTCTACACGCCGGTCGCGGGGGCGAAGGTCGGCGCGGGTGCGGTCAAGCTGGCGTGGGTCGCGAAGCCCGGGTCGCGCTTCTACAACGTGCAGCTCTTCCGCGGCGGCAAGAAGATCCTCAGCGCGTGGCCGGTGACGGCGACGCTGCGCGTCGCGCGCCGGTGGGCGTACGCCGGCAAGGCGTACAAGCTGAGCCCCGGGACATACCACTGGTACGTGTGGCCCGGAATCGGTGCCCGCACGACGTCGCACTACGGGTCGCTGCTCGGCGGCAGCACCTTCGTCGTGCGCTGATTTCAGACGCGGCCGCGGGGGACCTGTCTAGTCACCAGGAAAGGGTTACAGCTCTGTAACGCCCCTGCAATTGGGGACGTCCGTCTTTCCTGGTGAGGGTTACGGATGTGCGACGGCGCGGTCAGACCGCGAACAGCGTCAGCTCGGCCTCGCGCGCGCCGCGCAGCAGCTCGAGGTCGACCTCGACGCAATCGATGCCCCGGCTCTCGGCGAGGGCGACGGCCTGCGGCCTGATCGACTGCGCGGCCAGCACGCCGCGACATCCGGTGCGCGCGGGGTCGACGCGGATGCAGTCGAGGTAGCGCGAAAGCTGCTCGACGGCGTCGATCGTCCCGATCCGCTTGATCTCGACCGCGACCCAGCCGTCGTCCGCCCCTCTGCACATCAGGTCGACGGGACCGACGTCGGTCGGCCATTCGCGCTTGACGAGGCGGAGGCCGGTCTCGATCTGCTCCGGTTGCTCGGCGAGCAGCAGTTGCAGGTCGCGCTCGACGCCGTCCTTCTGCAGACCGGCCGCCTCGCCCATGTCGTGCGTCACGTCCGAGAGCACGTCGACCAGCCTGATCTCGAGGCGGTCCTCCGACCGGCCGGCGCGCTTGCGCACGACGATCGTGGTCGCGTCCTGCTCGAGCACGGTCGGCGGCGTCATCCAGTTGAGCGGCTTGTACCCTCCGGCGTCCGCGTGGACGAGCACCGAGCCGTCGTCCTTTAGCATCAGGAGCCGCGTCGATTCGGGGAGGTAGGCGTGCAGCCGGCCGCTGTAGGTGACCTCGCAGCGGGCGACGATGAGGCGCATCGCGGCACCGTACTGCCCACTGCGGACGTGTCCATTTGCGGTGACGCTCTCAGCGTCGACGGCTTCTGCCGCCGCCGACCGCACGGATGACGAACCACGCTCCAAGCCCGAGCAGCGCCAGGAGCAGGATTACCAAGATGATGTTCCCCAACACTGGCCGCTCCTCCGATCGCGTTGTTTCTGACGGCAGGCGCAGCCTACGCCGTCGTGGCCCGGGCCTCCGGGCGAGCGGGCGGTCCTGGTCAGAAGTGCGTGTCGGCGATGAGCCGGACGTCGGGCGGCTGCGCCGTCGCGAGGTCGAAGCCGTGCACCTCCTCGACCATCGTGCGAAAGGCGCTGTCGAACGGCGTATCGGATCGGGCGATGTGACCGAATGCAGCCTCGGCATCGTCCGCCTCCAGCAGCACGATCGCCAGCGTCGTCCCGTCGGGCGTCTTCTGGTGCCAAATCGCCTCGCGCGTGACGCCGGCCGCCCGGCGCGCGGCCGCGTATTCGTCGCGCTGATCGCCCGAGCTGAGACGCGTCATCGTCTCCGCGTCGAGCTCTTCCTTCCCGGGCAGGATCGGGGCGACGAACGCGAACGCGGGCATTGGGCTGTCCTCCTGGTCGGTGGTCCCCGCGATCCTACGACGGCGACTCGGCTGCTCCCGCGTCGAACGGGATCAGCTCGGCTGGTGGCAGACCGCCTCGATGTTGTGCCCGTCCGGGTCGTGGACGAACGCGGCGTAGTAGTTCGCGTGGTAGTCGGATCGGACACCCGGTGCGCCGTTGTCGGTGCCCCCGGCCGCCAGCGCCGCCTCGTAGAACGCATCGACGCCGGATCGATCCGTCCTGAACGCGACGTGGATCGGCTGGACCTCGTCCCGCTGCCTGAGCGCGATGAACCCATCGTCGTTTCCGAGGAGGACAAACCCCGGTTCCGCCATCACGACCTTCCCGCCGAGCTTGTCGAGCACCGGCTCGTAGAACCTCCGGCTTGCCTCGGCGTCGTGCACCGGGATCGCCACGTGATCGAGCATCTCAACCTCCCGTTCGGTGGGACCCGATCTTCCCCGCTGGCTCGTCCCGGTGCAACGGTCGAACACCGGTGCCTGGCACCGCGGTGCCAGGCACCGTCTGGCGGGTCGGGCACGGCGTGCCCGGCCGCTCTAGTACGCGCGCCGGATGAGGGTGATCCCGTCGCGCACGGTGAGCAGCACCTGCACCGTGCGTGGGTCGGCGGCGACGTGCTCGTTGAAGCGCACGATCGGGCCCTCACCGTCGAGGACCGTTCCGCTCAGCAGCGTGTTGTCGGCGGCGATCAATCCGCGCTCCGAAAGGCGCGGCACGACTGTCTCGTAGTAGTCGACGTACCCGTCCTTGTCGGCGTCGAGGAAGACGAAGTCGAACTCACCCGCGAGCCTCGCGATCGTGTCGAGCGCGCGGCCGACGTGGAGCGTGATCTTCGAGCCGTGCGGGGAGCGGTCGAAGTACCGCTGCGCGACCGCGGCGCGCTGCGGGTCGAGCTCGCACGCGTCCAGATGGCCGTCGGCGGGGAGCGCCGCGGCCATCGCGAGCGCCGAATGCCCGGTGAACGTTCCGATCTCGAGCGCACGCCGCGGTTGCATGCCCCACACGAGCAGCTCGAGGAAACGACCCGCGACCGGACCTGTGAGCATGCTCGCCGGGCCGACGTGATCCCTGATCGTCTCCGCCGAGAGCTCCCCGAGCAGCGCCTCGTGCTGGGACGTCACCTGCTCGGCGTACGCCTCGATCTCCGGTGTGACGAGGTCCAACGCTACCCCCGCTCGACGCGCGAGCCGCCGACGATGGCGTCGGTGCCGTCGTCGAACCGAACCCACGCCTTCCCGTTCCCGTCGTAGTCGGGCGACCAGACGATCAGCGTCGCGTCCCGACCCGCGACCGCGACGCGCTCCTCGCCCTCGGGCTCGACGCCGCGCCACACGCGGATGAACGGGTTCTGCTCCCATTCGCGCCCGATCGTCGTCTCGTCCGTGTGCCCCGGTAGCACGCGCCGGTCATGCGGCATCGACATGTAGACGTCGAGCACTGCGCTCTTGATCTCCTCGAAGTTGCCCCCGCCGACTGCGTCCTTGAACAGAGTGTCGCCCGAGAAGACCGCCTCGTCGTCCACGACGAAGCAGACCATGTCGTCGGAGTGTCCGGGGGTCGGGATCGCCTCGATCACGAGCTTGCCCACCTCGAGCGAACCTCGCTCGACCGGCAGGCCGAGCTCGGCCTCGTGGGCGACGTGGTCGGCGTGTGAATGCGTGCGCAGGACGTGGGTCGGTGTGACGCGCCACTCCTCGGCGGCCCGCTGAAGCGGCTCGATCGGCGCTCCAGAATCGACGAAAACCGCAGCTCCGCCCGGCTCGTCGGCGACGAGGTACGCGTTCGAGAGCCACCGGTCGTCCATGCTCCGCGCCACCAGCACGCCGATAGGCTAACGGGGCCACACGACCCGAGGAGTTGAACGTCTATGCCCGGCCTGATGGGACGCGCTACCACGATCATCAAGGCGAAGTTCTCGAAGCTGCTCGATCGTGCAGAGAACCCCAACGAGACCCTCGACTACTCGTACGAGGAGCAGTTGAGACAGCTCCAGAACGTGAAGCGCGGCATCGCCGACGTGACGACGGCGAAGAAGCGCCTCGAGCTGCAGTACACATCGATGCAGCAGCAGGTCGACAAGCTCGACGGGCAGGCGAAGCAGGCGCTGCAGGCGAACCGGGAGGACCTCGCCCGGGAGGCGCTGGCGCGCAAGGCGGCCGTGCAGGCGCAGCTCGACGGCATCATGCAGCAGGGCCAGCAGCTCGAGGCCCAGCAGCAGAAGCTGATCGAGGGCGAAAAGACTCTGCAGACGAAGGTCGAGGCCTTCCGTACGCAGAAGGAAGTGATCAAGGCTCAGTACTCGGCGGCCGAGGCGCAGGTCCGCATCGGGGAGGCCGCGACCGGGCTCGGCGAGCAGATGGCCGACGTCGGCCTCGCGGTCCAGCGCGCGAAGGACAAGACGGAGCAGATGCAGGCGCGCGCGAACGCGATCGACGAGCTCACGACCTCGGGAGCGCTCGAGGACTACACCTCGGGCGGCGACGACATCGATCGCCAGCTGGCGCAGATTTCGCAGAGCGCTCAGGTCGACGACGAGCTCGCGAAGATGAAGGCCGAGCTCGGGCAGGGCGGTGATCCGCCGAAGGCGATCGAGGGTGCCGGCAGCGAGGAGGAGGCCCCGAAATGATCGTTCGCGTGCTCGGAGAGGGCCAGTGGCGCGTCGATGACTCGTTGCGCGCGCGGTTGCAGGAGCTCGACGACCAGGTGTCGCTGGCGCTCGACGCCGGCGACGAGGCGGCACTGCGCAGCGGCCTCGCCGCGCTCGCCGACGCGGTCCGCTCGCACGGGGAGGCGCTGCCGGCCGAGGATCTCTCGGCGTCCGACGCCATCGTCCCGCCCGCCGACCTCTCGCTCGAGGAGGCGCGCGAGCTGATGTCGAACGAGGGCTTCATCCCCGACCTGCCAACGCCCGCTTCGTGAGCAGGCAGGTGGTTCTCGTCGCGCGGCCCGAGGGGCCTCCGCGCGAGACCGACTTCGAGCTCCGCGACGCCGACGACGGCGACCCGGCCGCCGGCGAGGTCGCCGTCCGCAACGTGCTCGTGTCGGTCGATCCCTACATGCGGTCGCGGATGACCGGCGTGCGCACGTACGTGCCGCCCTACGAGATCGGCGACGTCGTCGACGGCGCTGCTGTCGGGCGCGTCGTCGCCTCGCGGCACGAGCGGTTCGCCGAAGGCGACTGGGTGCATTCGCGACTCGGGTGGCGCGAGCGGGGCGTCGTCCCCGGCGACGAGCTGCGCAAGCTCGACCCGGAGCTCGCGCCGCCCTCGACCGCGCTCGGCGTCCTTGGAATGCCCGGGCTGACCGCCTGGGTCGGCCTCGTCGACGTCGGCCGCGTGAAGGAGGGGGAGACCCTCTGGGTGTCGGGCGCCGCGGGAGCCGTCGGTTCCGTGGCGGCGCAGCTCGCAAAGCTGAAGGGGCTGCGCGTGATCGGCAGCGCGGGCTCGCCCGAGAAGGTCGAGTGGCTGCGGTCGCTCGGGATCGAGGCCTTCGACTACAACCACACTCTGGCGAAGGACGCGCTGGCCGACGGCATCGACGTGTACTTCGACAACGTCGGCGGCGCGCAGCTCGAGTCGGCTCTGTTCGCGCTCCGACCCTTCGGCCGCGTGATGGCGTGTGGGGCCATCTCGCGGTACAACGACGAAAGCCCGCAGCCGGGGCCACGCAACCTGAGCCTGATCGTCAGCAAACGGCTGCGCGTCGAGGGTTTCATCGTGCTCGACCATCTCGACCGCTTCCGCGCATTCGTCGAGGAGGTCAGGCCCTGGGTGCGCGACGGCAAGATCGTGTACCGCGAAACGATCGTCGACGGCATCGACAACCTGCCGTCCGCGTTCGCCGGGCTCTTTCGCGGCGCCAACATCGGCAAGATGCTCGTCCGCGTCGGACCGGACTGACGCCCCCGCCGGGACTCTAGGGCCGGACGAAAGCGATCTTCGTCGAGCCGAGGAGAGTCTGGCCGTCGATCACGAAGTGGCAGGTCTCCGGTTCGTCGGAGCGCGGGGCGTAGACCGTTCCGTTCCAGTAGGGGAGACCTGCTATCGAAGCCCGCTGGACGACCTTCCCGTTGAGGCGGATCGTCAACACCCTGGTCGACTTCGGCAGCAGCGTCAGCTCGAGCCTGCCGCCGGCACAGTCGAATGCGGTGACGTGCGCCGGCTCCGTCATGTCGCCGTTCGGGAGGATGCCGTCCTGGATCGTCGAGATGCGAGGCTTGCCGTCGAGTCGCCACAGCGTCAGCCCCGCTTGCTGGATCCCGGACTGCTTGAGCTCCGCGATCGGCGTTCCGACGAACGCGTGCACGTCGCTCGAGACGACGTAGTGGGCGCGAATCGGAAGCACGCCGTCCGCGCCGAGCCGCACGACTCGCTGCCGCATCGGTCCCGGCACGCGCGCGGGCGCGAGCGACACGACCTCGCTGACGTTCTTGTTCCAGAACAGAACCTGCCAGACGCCGTTCCAGTACGCCTCGCCGTCGTAGAGGTAGGCGACCTGAGAGCCGACCGCGCGCTCGACCCAGTTCGGCGGCGTGCCCACCAGGTACTTCTGGTCGTAGTTGACGCGCTTCGCGATGTCGCGTGCTGCAACCGTGCTCGAAGTCACCAGCAGCCCGAAAACGAGAACGGGCAGCGCCACGCGAAGTGCGCCGGTCGGGGCAGCGGCGACGAGCAGCAGCATCGCGAGCGCAGTTACCGCGACGGCGGTCGCGGCGTGCGACGCACCGAGGCTGTAGAGGATCACGATGCCGAACGTATCCGGGAGGGCGTTCGCGGCGACGAGGCGATGCCAAGGCGTCACCGCAAGCAGCACGAACAGGCCGAGGATCAGCGGCGTCGCGACGATGCGCTGTCGCGGCGCCCCGCGATCGAGCCAGAGCGCGAAGACGAGGAAGAGGATCGGCGGCAGCAGCGCCAGATCGCGGCCGAGCAGATGGAGTGCGTAGCGTGACGCAAAGAGCCCGACCTGGACGACGACGAGCACGACCGCGCTGCCCGTGACGGTCAGGAGCGCGCGCTCGGCCGGCGTTGCGCTGCGACGGTGGAGCGCATCGGCGATGAGCAGGACGAGCGCGACCATCGGTGCGATTCCGGTCTCGAGCACGAGGTAGGAGAGGTGGTCGATCGCGTAGCCGGCCGCGAGCCTCAGGGGGTACCTGCCGGTCACCGTGCCGGCGTAGGCGCCGAAGATCGCCGGCGACACGAGCGTCGCCGCGACGACGACGGCCAGGACGGCCCAGACCGGCCAGAACGAGCGCAGCCGGCGGCGGTCGCGCACCAGGAGCGAGTCGACGATCACCGAGGCCGCGAGGACGGCGACCAGTACGACGGCCTGAACGCGGGTCAGCACGGTCGCGGTGACCAGCAGCAGCGCGAGCGCCTGGTCGCGTAGCCTCGTGGTCTCGACGGCGTGAGCGATTGCGAGCAGTGCAAGCGTCCCGAGCGGGTAGACGAGGACCTCGGTCATGATCAGCCCCGAGTACAGGACGAGCGGGGAGGCGAGGGCGAGCGCGCCGGCGAGCAGGGCGTACCCAGGTCGCATCAGGCGGCGCCCGTAGAAGTAGAGCGGCACGGCGGTGAGCGACATCACGAACGACTGGAGCAATTTCAGCGACGCGTAGCCGCTCGTGAGCTTGCCGGCCGCAAGCGGGATCCCGGCGACGATCGGGTAGAGGACGCTGTAGCCGGCTCCGTGCCCGTGCAGGATCGAGAGGGTTCCGTGCCGCCAGAAGTCGAGGGCCCGCTCGCCGTAGATCGCTTCGTCCGGCATGATCCAGAGCCCCGTGAACCGTCGCGCGGTGATCCAGTGGATCACCGTCGAGAGCGCGACGAGTGCGAAGAGCGCGAGCCCTACATCGGTGCGTCGAACAACGCGAGCCATCGCGTCAGGTCCGGCTCGATCGGGAGCTCGTTCTCGAGCTTCGCCTTGAGCTCGAGTTCCGTCGCGTTGTCGCGCTGCTGCTCGCCCGACGGGACGAACGGCCAGAAGGTGCCGCGCTTGAAGCCATAGATCCAGTAAACGGGATGCTCGCCTCCTGAAAATCGAAATGCCGCACCGAGCAGCTGAGGGCCGAAGCCCTTCGCGGTCAGCTCGGCCGCCACGGCATGCACGGTCGTGACGAGGTCCTCGAGCTCGGGGTCGTGAACGATCACCCAGTCGAAGCCGTACTGGTCGCTCTTGCGCTCGATTGTTGACCCCGACTGCTGCGCGACCGCCTCGACGAGCTGGTCGACGTCGTCGAAGGCGCTCCGGAACTCACCCGACGACTGTGGCTTGAAGGCGATCGCACCGACGCCGGCGGTAGTCAGCCCAAGCTCGACCTTCAGGGTGACGGCGGCCGTCGTGAGCGCGAACAGCCGATCTTCCTTCGGCTCGGACAGCTTCTTCTTGCCCAGCAGCGCGTCCCGCAGCCCCATTCCGGCAGGTTATGCGACGGGGCGGCCCATCTCGCGCGCGATCTTGGCGAGAGCCGCGATCCGCTTCTCGAGCGGAGGATGATCCATGAAGAGCTCGGCCGCGGCGCCCTTGACCTTCGCCGGGACGATGAAGAAGGCGTTCATGCCCTCGACCTGCCGCAAATCCTGGTTCGGGATCAGCGTCATCTGCGACGAGATCTTCTGCAGCGCGCTCATCAGGTACTCCGGCGCGCCGGTGATCAGGGCCGAGCCGCGGTCCGCGCAGTACTCGCGGTAGCGCGAGATCGTGCGGATCAGGACGTAGCTGAGCGCATAGGTGACGATGGAGACGGCGAGCACGATCAGCCACACGGGTGGGCCGTTGTTGTCGCGCCGGCCGCCGCCGCCCCACATGCCTGCGTAAAGACCGAAGCGCGTGAGCATCGCGGCCAGCATCGCGAAGAAGCTCGCCACGGTCATGATCAGCACGTCGCGGTTCGCGATGTGCGAGAGCTCGTGGGCGAGAACGCCCTCGACCTCCTTCGGCTCGAGCCGGTTCCAGAGCCCGGTCGTGACGCAGACGGCGGCATGCTTCGGCGACCGGCCGGTCGCGAAGGCGTTCGGAACCGGCGTGTCCATGATCGCCACCCTGGGCTTGGGAAGGTCGGCCAACGCGCAGAGCCGCTCGACCATGTCGTGCAACTCGGGCGCCTCCTCGCGGGTGACGATGCGCGCCCCTGAGGCGGCGAGCGCGATCTTGTCCGAGGTGTAGTACTGGAATACCGCCAGCCCGGTCACGATCAGGAGCGCCGGCACGAGCTGGACGTTGAAGAGCGAGAACAGGACGACCGCGAACACGACGTAGAGCAGGCCGAGCAGGCCCGTCGTGAACAGCATCCGCAGGGTGAGGCCGGCATCGCGGCCATAGGAACGGCGCTTCATGAGCCTCATTGTAGGTAGCGGTGCGGGGGTGCTGATGGCGCTTAACCCCTGATGAACAGGCCGATCTCGGCACTCCCGCTCCGGCGGGCCGTATATGCTCAGCGCCCGATGCGCCGACTCGCGCCGCTGCTCGCCGCACCGCTCCTTCTCGTCCTCGCCTTCCTCCTCGCGGGCTGCTCGACGTCGAAGCCCGGCGAGGCCGTGACGCAGCCGCTTCCGTCCACGGTCGTCGGCACGGTGCCGGCGGCCACGACGACCGCCGTCACGGTGCCGGCCGAGTACCAGCACGGCGACCCGGTCGCGGGGAAGCAGGTGTTCGAGACCGCCGGCTGCAAGGGCTGCCACACGCTCAAGGACGCGGGCGCGACCGGGACGGTCGGGCCGAACCTCGACACGGTGCAGCCGCCGCCCTCGCTCTCGCTGGCGGTGGACCGCGTGACGAACGGCAAAAACGCGATGCCGTCGTTCAAAGGGCAGCTGACCACGAAACAGATCGCCGACGTGACGGCGTACGTCGTCAAGGCGACCGGCGGCAACGCGAACGGCTGACCCTCTCGCTCCCCGACGACGCTCCCCGCGACATCCGCGTCGTCGCGACGGACTTCGACCGGACGCTGACGTGGATGGACGGCCGCCTTCACGAGCGGACGCTGGCCGCGCTCGGCCGCGCGAAGACGCAGGGGCTCGACGTGATCGTCGTCACCGGGCGGATGGCGCAGTCGATTCGGCGCGCGATCGAACCGGCCGCCCTTCATGACCCGGTGATCTGCTACCAGGGCGCCGTGGTCACCGACGGGGAGTGGCGGTGGCTGCGGCACGAGCCGATCCCATTCGAGCTCGCGCGGGAGACGATCGCCGCCGTCCTTGCCGAGGGCTATCCGCCGAACGTCTACGTCGACGACGAGCTGTACGTCGAGAGCGCGACGGACGCGGCGCGCAACTATGCCGGCTTCCAGGGGATCGAGTTCCACGTCGTCGGCGACCTTCTGGGCTGGGTCACGAAGTCGCCGACGAAGCTCGTCTGCGTCGGCGATCCGGCGGAGCTCGACGGCGTCGAGGCGCGGATGCACGAGCAGTTCGCCGGGCGCCTGCACATCTCGAAGTCGCTGCCGTTCTTCCTCGAGTTTGCCGCCGCCGGTGTCACGAAAGGCTCGGGCCTCGACTTTCTCGCCGCGCGCATGGGCTTCACGAAGGAGCAGACGATCGCGTTCGGCGACGGCGAGAACGACATCGAGCTGCTCGAGTGGGCGGGCTACGGCGTCGCGGTCGAGAACGCGCACGACCGTGTGAAGGCGGTCGCCGACTGGGTCGGCCCGCCCGCGTCCGAGGAGGGCGTCGCCCAGGTGATCGAGGCCCTTCTACACTCACCACCGTGATCGACCTCCGCGCTGCGCGCAACGCCCCCGACGCCTACCGGGCCGCGCTCGCGCGCAAGGGGGCCGCCGGAGTCTTCGACGAGCTGCTCGAGGCCGACCGCGAGTGGCGCGAGCTCCAGCCGCGCGTCGACGAGCTTCGCGCGCGCACCAAGTTGAAGGGCAAACCGACTCCCGAGCAGCTCGCGGAGCTGCGCGGCGTGAAGGTGGAGCTGCAGGGGCTCGAGCAGCGGCTCGACGAGGCCGAGCGGCAGCGTCAGGCCCTCCTCGACCGCATCCCGAACCCCCCGGCCGAGGACACACCCGACGGCGCGACCGAGGAAGATGCGGCGGTCGTCAAGCTGGTCGGCGACCCTCCGTCGTTCTCGTTCGAGCCGCGCGACCACCTCGACCTGGCCGCCGCGTACGGCTGGATCGACGTCGAGCGCGCTGCGCGCGTCTCCGGCTCGCGGTTCGTGTATCGCGTCGGCGACGTTGCGCTGCTCGAGATCGCGCTGTACCGGTGGGCGATGGCGCGGATCGTGCAGAAAGGTCACGTGCCGATGCTGCCGCCGGTGCTCGTGCGCGACGAGGCGATGTACGGGACCGGCTTCTTCCCTTCGGAGAAGACCGACTTCTACTCGGTGCCGGAGGACGGCCTCTACCTCGTGGGCACGTCCGAGGTGCCGCTGGCGGCCTTCCACATGGGCGAGGAGATCGACGGGCTGCCGCTCCGCTACGTCGCGCTCTCGACCTGCTTCCGCCGCGAGGCGGGCGCGGCGGGTCGCGACACGCGCGGCATGTTCCGTGTTCACCAATTCGACAAGGTCGAGATGTTCGTCTTCTGCGAGCCCGACCGGTCGCGTGACGAGCACGAGCGCCTGCTGGCGCTCGAGGAGGAGCTCGTACAGGAGCTCGAGCTGCCCTACCGCGTGCTGAACATCGCCGCCGGCGAGCTTGGCGCCTCGGCCGCGAAGAAGTACGACATCGAAGCATGGTTCCCCGGCCAGTCCCGGTACCGGGAGCTCACCTCGACCTCGAACACCACCGACTTCCAGGCCCGGCGGCTGAATATCCGCTTCCGCCGGGACGGCAAGCTCGAGCACGTGCACACGCTCAACGGCACGGCAGTCACCGCGCGGGCGCTGATCGCGATCCTCGAGAACTTCCAGCACGAGGACGGCTCGGTCTCGGTTCCCGAGCCGCTCCACGAGTTCGGGGCGCCGGAGCGCCTCGGCGCCGCGTCGGTTGCTGCGGGCAAGCCCGTCTCTCGATAAGCTCGATGTCGTGAACTCGGCGCGGATCGTCCTGCTGCCCCTGATCGCCGCGGTTGCCATGCTCGCGGCTGGCTGCGGAAAGAGCAGCAAGCCCGAGACGGCGAACGACTGGGCGAGCAGCTTCTGCTCCTCGGTGACGACCTGGAAGGACTCCGTTCAGTCCGCAGCGTCGCCGCTGAAGAGCGGCAACATCACGAAGGACAGCGTCCAGACTGCCTTCAACGACTTCAAGTCCGCGACCGACACGTTCGTGAAGAGCATCAAGGATCTCGGCAAGCCGCCGACGGACGCCGGCGATCAGGCGAAGCAGAACGTCGACTCGCTCTCCACGCAGGTGGACGACGGCGTCCAGTCGATCCAGAACTCGGTCAAGGGCATCACCGACGTGACGACCGCACTTGCTGCCGCCACATCGGTGAGCAGCACGCTCTCGTCGATGACCAGTGCGGTGCAGCAGACCTATCAGCAACTGCAGCAGCTCGACCCGAAGGGTGAGCTCGCCACGGCGTTCCAGAACGCCGACTCCTGCAAGTCGCTCCAGGCGTCGGCGAACAGCTCGTAGCACTCGAAGCGAAAGGGGAGAGTCATGCCTCAGGAATCGACCGAAACGCCCGTCCTCGATCTGCTCGCGGAGATGACCGCGGATTCGATCAAGGCGACCAACCTCGACGAACGCGAGCTGATGCTCGTTCGGTTCGCGGCGCTCGTCGCGTCGGACGCGCCGCCTGCGTCCTACCTGTTGAACATCGGCGCGGCGTCAGACGCAGGCCTCGACGCCGACGACGCGCGGGACGTCCTGACAGCGAT
>Ga0335082_10004898_pt1 | contig 14633 bp, 12 predicted proteins | sample Lox_Sample_41_FD_206718 | JGI IMG/M metagenome (GOLD analysis project Ga0335082, IMG submission 206718) | Soil microbial communities from Loxahatchee National Wildlife Refuge, Florida, United States - Lox_Sample_4.1 | ecosystem: Environmental > Terrestrial > Soil > Wetlands | place: USA...
TTGTCGGGCAGGGAAGTCGATTGGAGCGCCGCGCCAATCTCTTGCTTCAATTCGTTTGGGTTGCGCTGTGGATCCAAGCCACAAACTGACACCTGCCCGCCGTCGGGCACACGGAGGCCCTCGAGCACTTCGATGGTGCTGGTTTTGCCGGCGCCGTTCGGACCCAGCAGCCCGAATACTTCGCCTTCCTGGACACTGAAGCTCACGCCGCGGACGGCATGAACATCCTCGTACCGCTTCTCGAGATTCTCGACGCGCAGAATGGGATTGCTCATGGTGTTGGAGCCTTCTATGGTAACTCAGCCGGCTCGATCCACACACCAGCCTTCATCTGGAACTACGTTTTGGACGGGCTTTTTCTTTCAGGGGGTTCGATTTCCTGACGGAAGGATGCCAAAGGTGGCGCTTCAAATCGGCGCGAAACTCGACGATTTGCACGCCTTCGCTTTCCAGTAGTTTGCGTTGCAGGGATGCATAAGGCTCGCGGATCAGGAGTTTGCCACGATCACCGACAACGCGGTGCCATGGAATTCCTTTTCCAGAGGGCGTTGCCGCCATAGCCCTGCCCGCGGTTCTCGCCCCGCCGCGCAAACGCAAGGCCCTGGCCAACGCCCCATAGGTAGTAACCCGACCACGAGGAATTTGTTTCACCACCCGGTAGACCGGCTCCCAGCCCATCCCGCGTCTCCTTAACAATGCAGGGGACATCATGCCAGTGGCGCAGCAGCAATGTCAGCAAGAGAATCTTCGGCGCAGACGGTGTTCAATGAAGTGGGTGGGCGGCGGCAGAAGCGGAGCCGGACGGCGATGGAAAAATCGATGAAATGCAGCGAAAAAATGAGGGCAAAAATGATGGCGGATGGGATACTGTGCGGCTTGACGGGTGTAGTGGAAGAGACTTACACTACACCCAGGATGCCTCTTCCCGAGGTTGTCCGGCGAGGACGTGCGATGGCTTTCGTTCGCCGCAAAGGCAATGCGTTCTACCTGGTGCACAATGTGCGCCGCGGCGGAAAAGTACGCCAGTTGCATCTGGCCAAGCTTGGCGAGCGCGCTCGAATTACCGACGACATAGTTCGTGAAGTCGCGAGAAAACATCCTTTCGTCGATCTCAATTGGCGCGCACTGCGCGAACAATTGAACAGCCAGATCGATCTGGCGGATCCGCAATCGCCGGCCGTCCAGAAGCTCATCCAGTCGCTGCGCTCGCTGCACGTGGACCTCGCGGACCTGTTTCCGCAGGCTCTCAATTTTTCCGAAACACCCGCGGTCGCACATGAACTTCTCGTTCAATTGCGATTGCTCAACTCGACGATCCAGGTGAAGCTTGATCAATTCCGTGAAAGGAACGATCTGAAGAAGCTGGCCCGGACGGGAGGGCGTTTCGGGAATGCGCATCCCGCATTGCGGGGGCGTTAGGGAGGGGGTCATGGGCACAGACGATCTTTCGCTGAATCCGAACATTCGCAGCGCGGAGACGGTGGAATTCCAGAAGGCTTTGCGCGCGAAGATCGTTGGGCAGGACGAGGCGGTCCAGGCGCTAGTTGAGTTGTTCCAGGTGTTCACGGCGGGACTGAATTCACCAGGGCGACCCGTCGGAAACCTGTTGTTCCTGGGGCCGACCGGGTCAGGCAAGACGAGAATCGTGGAAGCTGCGGCAGAGATCCTGTTCGGCAGTTCCCGGGCGGTCATCAAGATCGACTGCGCGGAATTTCAGCACTCCCATGAAATCGCCAAACTGATCGGCTCGCCGCCGGGGTATCTCGGCCACCGCGAAACTCATCCGCTGATCACGCAAGAAGCCCTGTCTGCCAATCATACGGACAAGCTGAAGCTGTCCTTCCTGCTGTTCGACGAGATCGAGAAGGCCAGCGACGCCCTCTGGCAACTGTTGTTGGGCATTCTGGACAAGGCCACGCTGACGCTCGGTGATAACCGACGGGTCGACCTCTCCCAGACGGTAATTTTCATGACGTCGAATCTCGGGGGAGGCGACATCACGGAGCTATTCGCGGGTGGCTACGGTTTTATTAAGGCCGAGGACGCACCGGCGGCGAACCTAGACGCCAAAGTGGAGCGGACCGCGGTGGAAGCGGCGCGGCGGAAGTTTTCGCCGGAGTTCATGAATCGCATTGACAAATTGGTTGTCTTCCACCCATTGCGACGAGATGAACTCCAGGCAGTGCTGGATATCGAGCTGGGGATGGTTCAAAAGCGTGTCCTCGACACTGCCACGGGGAAATTCCTGTTTCGCGTAACGGATGCGGGCCGCGGTTTTCTGCTGGGTGAAGGCACGGACCAGCGCTACGGTGCACGGCACCTGAAGCGCGCGATCGAACGGTACCTGGTCTATCCCCTCGCCAACCTTTTGGCAACGCAACAGGTTCGCATGGGAGACCTGGTTCGAGTGGACTGGGACGGTGTGCACAAGGAACTGACGTTCGTGCGCGAGCGTGAGGGCGCTCTGGTCACATCGGAAACGGGCGAGGGAGGCTCGGTGTCTGCAGTGCCCAACAGTGATGGGTTGGGCAAGGAGACCCCGGTGGAGGCGGTCGCCGAAGAGTCAGCCAGGCCAGCCGCCTTGCCGGCAGCGAGTCCCGCAGCCGCGCGGCAATCGCTGCAAGGACGAAAAGAAGAAAAGAGCTAAGCCGAAAGCTTGCAAGGGAGGGGGGCGTCATTTTTACATGGCGCCCCTTTTTGTCAACCAGCCGACGGCTGAAGTGACAGATTATGTATTCGCGCTCTCAATTTTGAGCAGCGGTGAAACAATGTCTCACCGTGTGAGACAGTTTGGTTTTTGAGCGTCCATCTATCTCATTGAGCCCATAACCAGTTGCAGAGCGCATCGAAATCGTCCGAATTGGCATCCTTCATGCTTCTTGCTACATGCACGCGTCATTGAGACGCTCGAAAGCGTGCTTGACCCGAGGGGCCGGGAATTAAAGCAAAGGGTCGGCGCGGCCGAGGATAGAGTCATGAGAGCAGCGGTTCGTCAACAACTCGATCCCACCATCCGCAGCAATGACACCCGGGACTTCCACCAATCGCTGCGGGCCAAGATCGTCGGTCAAGAAGAAGGCGTCCAGGCGCTCGTCGATCTGTACCAAGTTTTCTGTGCTGGTCTGAATTCGCCGGGGCGGCCGGTTGGGAATCTGCTTTTTCTAGGTCCCACGGGATCCGGCAAGACGCGGATCGTGGAAGCCGCTGCGGAGATCTTGTTTGGTGACGCGCGCGCGGTGATCAAAGTCGACTGCGCGGAATTCCAACACTCGCATGAAATCGCGAAACTGATCGGGTCGCCGCCAGGGTACCTGGGCCACCGCGAGACTCACCCACTGATCACTCAGGAAGCCCTCGCCGCTTCCCATACAGACAAGCTGAAGCTGTCTTTCTTGTTGTTCGACGAGATTGAGAAGGCCAGCGACGCACTCTGGCAGCTTTTGCTGGGCATGCTGGACAAGGCGACGCTGACCCTCGGCGACAACCGCCGGGTGGACCTGTCGCAGACGGTCATCTTCATGACCTCCAACCTCGGTGGTGGAGAAATCACCGAGCTGATGGCCGGTGGCTACGGCTTCATCAAATCGGACGACAAGCCAAGAGCGAACCTGGACCAAAAGGTCGAGCGGACGGCGGTCGAAGCCGCGCGCCGCAAGTTTTCTCCGGAATTCATGAACCGCCTGGACAAGGTTGTGGTGTTTCACCCGCTGCAGCGCACGCAGTTGGAGCAGGTTCTGGATATTGAGCTGTCGATGGTGCAACAGCGGGTTCTGGAAACGGCGAAGGGGCAATTCCTTTTCCGGGTTACGGAATCGGGCCGCGACTTCCTGTTGCAGGAAGGGACGGACCAGCGCTATGGAGCGCGACACCTGAAGCGAGCGATCGAGCGGCATGTGGTTTACCCGATGGCCAATCTGCTGGCCACCGACCAAGTGCACAGCGGCGACCTGGTGTGCATCGACTGGTCGCGCGACGACGAAAAACTGAGTTTTGTGCGAGAAGGCGAGAATATGGCGATCCCGGTCCGGCGTCCCGAACCGGCGCTGGGAGGCCGGCCATCGCAGGCACGGGGCGGCCGCCCCGTGGAAGCTCCCGGAGTGCAAGCTCCGCCGGAGCCGGCACCGCGGCTCGCACGCTGATCTTCCATCACTCCTCCACCCCAGAACAGCCCGGGCGAGTTTCTCGTCCGGGCTTTCTCTTTTCGCACCTGTTCGTATAATCGAGGGTAGCCGTTTCACCGCCCACGCCGTATTTCCCGTTCGGAGGACGTTATGTTGTCTCGGACGCACACGAGGTGCGCAAGCGCATTGCTCTTGGTGCTATTTCTCGGGGTTGTGCCCGCCGCGATTGCAGATCGCACCAAGCTCAAACCAGGCATGAACTCGTTCACACCACAGCAAGACGTTCAGCTCGGGCAGAAGTACGCCTCGGAAGCTGAGAAGCAGATGCCCCTGTGCAATGATCCGAAGGTTGACGCGTACTTGACGAAACTCGGCCATCGGTTGATCGAGCATCTCAATACGTTCGGCAATGAATATCCCTGGGAATTTCACTGCGTTAATGACAAGGCGATCAATGCATTCGCGTTGCCGGGCGGATTTGTGTTCGTGAATCGCGGTGCCATTGAGGCGGCCGATTACGAAGCCGAACTCGCCGGCGTGATGGCGCACGAGCTTTCGCACGTGGCCTTGCGCCACGGCACCAACCAGGCGACAAAGGCGCAGTACGCGCAGCTCGGCAGCGGGATTGCAGGAATCGCGGGCGGGATCCTGGGCGGTACGATCGGTGCGGCAACATCCACGCTGGGCCAATTCGCGGCGGGCAGCGTTCTTCTGAAGTATTCGCGAGGGGCCGAAACGCAGGCGGACGTGATGGGAACGCAAGTCCTGTACGATTCCGGATACGATCCACGGGCCATGGCGGCTTTCTTCGAAAAACTGGGCAGCAGTCAAGCGCCGCCCGAGTTCTTCTCTGATCATCCCAATCCCGATCATCGCATCGAGCGCGTCGACGAGGAAATCCAGAAGCTTGGAGGAGCTCCGGAAGGGGCCCAGCGAGATTCCGCCGACTTCAAAGCAATCAAGAAGCGCGTGGCGGCTCTTCCGGTCGTGGCAAAGCCGAAGGCGCCAGCAGCCAGTTCCGGAAGCGGCGCGGCATCCAACGTGCCCAAGGCTGGAACGGTCAAGGTGGCTCCACCCTCCACAAACCTGACGGACCTCGACATCGGCATTGCGGAACTGAAATATCCGGACAACTGGAAGAAGTACGGTAACGGCAAGGAAATCACGCTGGCGCCCGAAGGCGGCGTTGTCGATCCGGGAAACGGCCAGCCCGCCTTGGCGTATGGCGTGATCATCGCGGGCACAAAAGTATCCGGCCAGAGCCAGGACGCACTGAAATCCGCGACACAGAACCTGATTGATTCGCTGCAACAGGAAAACGCGAACATGAAAACTACCGAGCCGCCATCTCTGGGAATGTTGAACGGCCAACAGGCCATGACGACGTATCTGCGAAACGATTCTCCGGGCGGAGCGACAGAGACCGATATGCTCGTGACTGTCCTGCGGCCGGAGGGGCTTATTTATTTCGTGTGCGTTGCGCCGGAGAAAGAATTCAGCACGTTCAACCCGGCATTCGTCGCTATTCTGGACAGCGTCCGCTTCAAGAAGTGATTTTGGACGACGGCGGGCAGAACGCGTATCTAGCGTGACCCGGCGGGAGACCTGTGCTCTTCATGAATCTGGGCCGCCCGTTTGAGCGCCTCATGGATGTTCGGACAGATGTTCTCCGCGCCGATGTGCCTGTCGAAGCCAGCCTCGCGCATCAGGGCCTCGGGCTGAGGCCTAGCGCCGCAAATGATCATCGATCGACCGCTCTTGTCGAGGATGTCCGCGAGTTCCTCGAGTGCCGCGATTCCGGTGGCGTCGATGGCGGTCATATTGCGCAGGCGGAGAACCACGATGGGAGGCAGGGCATTGACGTCGGCAGTAACGGTTGCGATTTTGTCGGTAACGCCGAACAGAAACGGCCCGTGGATCCGGAAGACGGAGACATAGTCGGGTATATCTTTATCTTGCAGGCTGTGTACTTTTCCGTCTTCGATGTACTCGTCGGTCACGCGTGAGACCGTGGTGGTCTGCGAAATTTTGCGAATGAAGGTGAATGCCGCAAGGATCATTCCGACTTCGACGGCGAGAGTCAAGTCAGCAAATACGGTCAAACCCGCCGTCAGCAGCCAGACCGCGATATCGGCCTTGGTCAACTTGAGAATTTCAGGGATCTCGGCCCAATCGCCCATATTGTAGGCGACCATGAACAGGATGCTTGCCAGGGCCGCCAGCGGAACATTTTTCACCAGAGGCGCCGCGAACAGGATCACCGCGAGCAAGGTAAGGGCGTGAATTATTCCGGCGACTGGAGTCTTGGCGCCGGCCCGGACGTTTGTCGCGGTGCGGGCAATAGCGCCGGTAGCGGGCAGGCCGCCGAACATCGGCGAGAAAATATTGGCCACACCCTGGGCGACCAGTTCGACATTCGGGTTGTGCTTGTCGCCGCTCATGCGGTCTGAAACCACGGCGGAAAATAGCGACTCGATGGCTCCCAGCATTGCCACCGTTACTGCCGGCGACAACAGATGCAAGAGCAACTCTGGTCTCAATTCCGGAACATCGATGTGCGGCAGACCGCTGGGTATTCCCCCGAAGCGCGAACCAATCGTCTCCACTGGCAGATGGAACAAACTGACGACCGCGGTGGCGCCAAAACAGACCACGATGGCGCCGGGAACTTTCTTGAAGAAGCGCAGGCATACGATCATCACGGTGAGGCAGAGCGCGGCGAGCGTGGTCGCCACCCAATTGATGGTGTGGAAATTCTGCGCAAGCGCTTGCATCCGGTGGAAGAAGTCGCCCGGGACGTGGTCCATGCGCAGGCCAAAGAAATCTCGAATTTGCGTGCTGGCAATGAGAATGGCGATTCCGTTGGTGAATCCGACGACGACGGGGCGAGGAAAGTACTTCACCATGGCGCCGAGCCCGGTAATTCCCATGAGCACGAGAAGGACGCCCGCGAGCATGGTGCAAGTAAACAGCCCGTCGAGACCGTACTTCGCGATGATTCCCAGCACGACGACCACGAATGCCCCGGTGGGGCCGCCAATCTGCGTCTTTGATCCGCCCAGTGCGGAGATCAAGAAGCCAGTGACAATGGCGCAATAGATTCCCGCCTGGGGCGGGACGCCAGAAGCGATTGCGAAAGCCATGGCGAGGGGCAGGGCTACGAGGCCCACGGTGATCCCCGCAATTAGATCGTGAACAAACTTCTCGGCTGTATATTCGCGAAGGAGAAGGACCGATTTCGGTAACCAAGCTTCCAGTGATGCGTTCATCGTCGCATGGACCCTGCTTGAATTCTTCTGCCTAACAGTTTAACAGGTGAACGATGCGGTGCGATTCAGCGCGTGCGCCACGATTGTTGAAAAATGGAAGGGTACTGAAACGTGCGGAGCTATCCGGCGGCACCGCTGCGTTTTGCCTCGGGCTTCCAACGGAGCACGGGCTTGCGCGCAGCGGCAACCTCGTCGAGGCGCCGGATTCTGGTTGTATGAGGGGCTGTCTTGACAACTTCAGGCGCGTTTTCCGCCTCATCCGCGATCGCCTTCATCGCGGAGATAAAAAAGTCGCATTCCTCCTTGCTTTCCGATTCCGTCGGCTCAATCATGAGCGCCCCCGGCACAATCAAGGGGAATGCCGTGGTGTAGGGGTGGAAGCCATAATCAATCAGGCGTTTCGCAATATCCATGGTGTTGACGCCGTTACGTTTCTGGATGGCGTCGCTGAACACCACTTCGTGCATCGACGGCCGGGTATACGGCAAATCGAATACGCCCTCAAGCTGCTTCCGAATGTAATTCGCATTGGTGACGGCGTCCTCGGTGGCTTGCCGCACGCCAGGGCCGTACGCGAGGATATAGGCCAGCGCCCGCAACAGCACACCAAAGTTGCCGCCGAATGCCTTGACCTTTCCGATGGTCTCTTTGCGGAAATAGTCCAGCCCCAGTTTCCCGTCACCTTTTTTCACCAGCACCGGCACCGGCAAAAAGGGCGCTAAAATCTTCTTCATTGCCACGGGGCCGGCTCCGGGGCCCCCTCCCCCATGCGGAGTCGAGAATGTTTTGTGCAAATTCAAGTGCATGACGTCCACGCCCAGATCGCCGGGCCGGGTGATGCCGGCGAGCGCATTCATGTTGGCGCCGTCCATGTAGAGGAGAGCACCCTTGGCATGCAAAATCCCAGCAATCTCGGGGATTTGCTGTTCGAAAATCCCCAGCGTCGAAGGGTTCGTCAACATGAGCGCCGCGACGTCGCCAGTCACCTTTTGGCGGAGGATTTCGATGTCGACCTGCCCATCAGCGTTGGATTTGATGTTCTCGACTTCGTATCCGGCGATAACCGCGGTGGCGGGGTTCGTGCCGTGCGCGGAGTCCGGAATCAGAACTCTCTTGCGCGGGTTTCCATTCTTCTGGTGATAGGCTCGAATCAAAAGCAGGCCGGTTAACTCGCCTTGCGCACCCGCCGCGGGTTGCAGGGTGATGGCGTCCATGCCGGTGATTTCAAGCAGGCACTTTTCGAGCAGGGAGAGAATCTTCAGGCAGCCCTGCGACAGATCTTGAGGCTGGCACGGATGCTCGGTGGCGAGGCCTGCGAGCCGAGCGACATGTTCATTTACCCGCGGATTGTATTTCATGGTGCAGGAGCCAAGCGGGTACATGCCGAGGTCAATCGCATAATTCCATGTCGAGAGCCGCGTGAAGTGCCGGATGACCTCGATCTCGCTGACTTCGGGGAAATCCTGAATTCCGTCGCGACGGTGGAATCCGCCGAGCTCTGTGGCAACGTCCGCGTCCGGCACATCGAGGGGGGCCAGATCGAACGCCCGCTTCCCGGGCGATGATTTCTCAAAGATTAGTCCTTCATTCTGATTGGTGTGGCGCGTGGCCTTGGTGACTTTCTCGTTCATGTCTAGAGTGGCCGTTCCAGCGCCGTCCGCAAGGCGGAAGCGAACGTCTCAATTTGTTCGCGCGTCGTCGTTTCCGTGACGCAGACGAGCGCGTGTTTGGTCAATTCCGGGTACGCAGAACCCAAAACATAAGGACCGATAATCTTCGACTGGAGCAATTCGGAATTCACCATCCTCACCGACCTCGGCAGCTCGATCGCAAATTCGTTGAAAAATGGAGCCGTAAACGTACGTTTGACACCGGGAATCCTTTGGAGGGCAGCCAGCGCGAACCGGGCCTTTGCCAGGTTCTGTTCCGCCAATTCACGGATGCCTTCCTTGCCCAGCAAGGACAGATGGATTGTTGCCGCGAGCGCACACAGCGCCTGATTCGTGCAGATATTTGAAGTCGCTTTCTCGCGCCGAATGTGTTGTTCGCGTGTCGCTAGCGTGAGGACGAAGCCGCGCTTCCCGTCCTGGTCCACCGTTTGCCCCGCCAGCCGGCCGGGCATCTGCCGCACATACTTTTCGCGAGACGCGACCACTCCTACGAACGGCCCTCCGTAGCTTGGCGGCAACCCGAAGCTCTGTCCTTCCATTGCCACAATGTCCGCTTCGGACGGTGGCTTCACCACGGCCAGGGACAAAGCTTCCGTGACGGCCACGACGAGTAAGGCGCCAACGGAGTGAGTAGCTTCGGCCAGCGAACCAAGATTCTCTAGCGAGCCAAAGAAATTCGGCGACTGCACGACAACGGCGCAAACATCGTCTGTCAAAGACGCCTTCAGCTTTGCCAGGTCGACTCCGCCAGATTCGGCGAAGGAAATTTCCTCCACGCTCAGCCCGGAATTCCTGGCATAGGTGCGGAGCACGTCGCGATACTCGGGATGGAGTGATCGAGCCACCAGCACGCGATGCTTGCCGGTAATTCGCTCCGCCATCAGCACGGCCTCCGTCGTTGCGGTTGAGCCGTCATACATCGAGGCGTTCGCCACTTCTTGCCCCGTCAACTGGCACATCAATGTCTGAAACTCGAAAATGGCCTGAAGAGTCCCCTGCGTGATCTCCGCTTGGTACGGCGTGTACGAAGTCAGGAACTCGCCGCGCTGCAACAACGCATCGGTCACCACCGAACGCAGATGGGAGTACACACCTGCTCCCAGAAAGCTGGCATATCCGAGGGAATTCTCCCCGGCGCGCTCTTGAAAGTACTGAATGACTTCCGTTTCCGACAGCGGTCCCGGGAGATTCAGCGGCTTGCGCAGCCGGTACTGCTCCGGGATGGATGCAAATAGTTCGTCTACGGACTTGACGCCGATCGCGGCCAGCATTTCCTGGCGTTCGGCCGGGCTCTTCGGGAGATAGCGCATCAGGCGGAGGCTTCCTTCTTCTTCTGCTCGATAAAGGCTTCGTACGCCGCCGCATCCATCAAGGCAGTCACTTCAGCGAGGTTGGCGAGCTTCACCTTGACGAGCCAGCCTGCGCCGTGCGGATCGGAGTTGATGGTTTCGGGCTTGGTTTGCAAAGTCGTGTTGGCTTCCACCACCTCGCCGGAGGCCGGCGCATAGATTTCGCTTACGGCTTTCACCGATTCCACCGAGCTGAATGTTTTGCCGGTTGTCAGCGCCGTACCGACGGCGGGCAGTTCGACAAAGACAACGTCGCCAAGTTCGCTCTGAGCGTAGTCGGTGATGCCGATTGTCGCGACATCCCCCTTAACGTCAATCCATTCGTGATCTTTCGTGTAACGGAAATTGGTTGGATAGCTCATGCTGCCGCTCCTGAGATTGGTTTTCGCCCGCCTAGCTCGCGATCGTTTTTCGAATCCGCTTGTAAAAAGGAGTTGGAACGACTCGCGCCGTGCAACGCTGAGAGCGAATCTCCACGGAAATCGCCGTGCCGATTGCCGAAAGTGCCGGCGGCACGTAGGCGAGTGCGATGTTCTTGCCCAGCGTCGGGGAAGGGGAGCCGCTCGTTACATAGCCTACCGCTTCGCCCTGGCTGAAGCAGCGGTATCCATCCCGGGCGATGCCCCGCTCCACCATCTCCAAACCCACCAGAGTCCTTGTCACGCCTCTCGTCCGTGCCTTCTCCAACTCAGCGCGGCCGACGAAATCGCCTTTCTCCATCTTGCAGTAGCGATCCAGACCAGCCTCCCAAACATTAATGGAATCGCTGATTTCGTGTTCATACAGGGCCATTTTGGATTCCAGCCGGAGCGTGTTGCGCGCGCCGAGCCCGCACGGCAGGATGCCAAATTCACTGCCAGCCTTGACCACCTGTTCCCAGACCAATTGACTCGTCGCCGTATCCGACGGGATGTAAATCTCAAATCCGTCCTCGCCGGTATACCCTGTGCGCGCGATCAGAGTCTTCGCCAAGCCGCATACGGTGCCATGGGTAAACCAGTAATTCTTAACGGCGTCGAGGTTCGCATCGGTGAGTGGGCGCAAAACGTCAGCAGCTCGGGGACCTTGTATCGCCAATTGCGTGTAGGAGTCGCTCAAGTCCTCGACGACGCAATCGAAGTCCGCCGTGTTCTGTCGAACCCAGTTGATGTCTTTCTCGCGCGTGCCGGCATTGATCACCAAGAGGTAGTCATCCTCACCGAGGCGGTGAACGATCACATCGTCAACAAAGGTCCCACGCGGATAGAGCATCGCGGAGTACTGCGCCTGGCCGATCGCGAGTCTCGACGCATCGTTCATGGTCAAGTGTTGTACGGCTGCCAGAGCCCCGCCAAGCTTGCGGCCAGTCCTGATTCGGATATCTCCCATGTGGCTAACGTCGAAAAGGCCGACAGATGCGCGCACGGCCTTGTGCTCCGCGACCAGGCCGCCGCTGGAGGGATACTCGACAGGCATGTCCCAGCCGCCAAAGTTGACCATCTTCGCACCGAGCCGGCGGTGCTGCGCATTCAGCGGCGTCTTACGGAGAGTTGTAATTTGGGGAGAAGCTACGGATTCCATTCCCTTTGCCTGGGCAAATTGCGATGTTAGCATGCGCGGCAGGTGTCGTCAAAAGACCCGCATCAGCCGGCGCTTGGTACCGCTTTGTCTATTGCTGTGGCCGGCGCGCTTGCTGGTAAGCGGTCGCTCAGGTAAAGTTTCCTGTCGAGGAGCGAATGGCGGCCTATCAACAAATCGTCTGCGTGCAGTGTGACAAGTCCGAAGAATCCTGCACTTGCGAGAAATACTGCACGATCTGTAAGGGGCAGAGCAACGTGAGGCTGTGTGCAGACGGGTTATATTACTGTCCGGATTGCCGCGAAGCGTGCGACGTCGCGCTGGCCAATAACAGATAACCGTGGCGACCTTACCCCATCAGATTCAAGTGCATATGGATCCGGACGACCGTCTGGTGGCCGCAGTGGGCGGAGCGGCCCGCTACCTGGCGGACGCCGCGGGTCTGAGCACGGAGATGATCCTGCAATTCCAGGATTCCGTCATTTCCGCCTGCCGGCATTGCTTTCATTGCCATTCTTCGGCTATTCAGTGCGGAATTACCTTGCGTCGCTCCGTGGACCGGCTTGATGTTGAGGTGGCTCTGCCTGGGACGGAGCCGCCGCCGGATCAAGAGAAGCCGTCCTGGGCAGGAATCGACGAAGTGCACTGTGAATCGCGGGGGCACGCGGCTGTTCTTCGATTGACGAAGTTCGTTTCGCCGAATCCGCCGGCGGATTGATTCTACCGGCCGACTGCAGGTGAATCGGATCTCTACATTTTGATCAGGAATGTGTTCTTGCGGATCAATGAGCTCATCTGGTCGTCGCTCACGGACATTCGAATCTCGATGCGGTCCCCGGAAGGGGAGACCGCCGCTTGGTCCAGTAATTGCCCATACTCCGGGTTGTCCTTGCTCGCCTGATACTTTTTCAGCAGCAAACCTGCGGTAATCAACTGGCTCAACGTGTTCGCGTCGTTGCTTGAGGCACAGACGGCCTGCACCTTTGCGTCAACGCCGCTGCTCGCCGTAGCGCTCAGAATCATCGACTTCATATTGTTGACCAGCTTTGCGGCTTCCGGGAATTGCTGCACTTCCGGCGCAAGCTGCCTCATTGCGAGCCGGGTGTAGCCGGGATCGAGCACGGCCCACACCAGCCCCGATCCGTTGGCTTCATTGATGAGGTTGTACATCTCGTTGTTCCGGAGCAAACCGTCTTCGCGCCCCTGGCGGATTTCAACGAGCTTTTCGAGCAACGCCTTATGGCCGAAGACCGCCTTACCGGAGTCCAGAAAAAAGAAGTAGAGGTCGCTGGCACCCGCGCCGCTGCCAAAGGCAAACAGGGTGAACGTGTCCAGCTTTGTGGTCGGCAACTTTTGTTGCTTGAAGTAAGCCTCCGTTGAATCCGGGTTATAGTTACCCAGCGCAATTCCGACCGTCAGCTCGCTGGAGGGAATGCTCGTTGAAGCTCCCTTCTCGTCTTTTGCCATCACGTCGGGCACGAGCGCCCAAACCAGTTCATCGACCTGGCTGTTGGGATCCACTCCCGCGGAAGCCAGGAACTTCTCGAACTGCCGAAAGCGCTCGGGAATGATCTGTTGCTGGAGGGCAGGGAACCATTTCATGGTCCGCGCTTTCTTCATGTCCACGTATCCGAACTCGCCCGTGTTCTTCGGGAACAGCGCGATGGTGTCCGCTCCGATTCCGCCAGCCTGGACTGGTTTCGCCAGCATGCCCGCACACGCGAGAAGCGCGCTGACGGCCAGCGTCCGCTTCAAACTTACCCGCATCTTCATGAATTGCTCCTTCGTTGGCGGCTGGGGGAAACGAAACCTTATTTTACGCCACCTTTTTCCTCACTGCGCCAGCTGGGTGCGCAGTTCGCCAACCCGTTGCCGCAGTTTCGCCACGTATTCGGCGTCTTTCAGGCTGTCGAGATTGATCTCCACATTGGCCAGCGCGCCCTGAGCCCCCGCCACTGCTATTAGACGCGCTACCAGAAGATCTGACTTCATAGATGCGGCGGAGATTGTTTCCAGTTGCTGCAGCCGCGCCTTGAGTTTTGCGGCTTTTTCCGCAACCTGGAGAGGTACCTCGGCAGCGTGCCTGGTCGCCATTTGGATCGCCGCATCCCGCTGGGTGATTTCTTCACTGTTGCCTTGCGGCAACTTGAACGCCAGCATCACCGCGTCATACGACGCCGCGTCCTGATCGATGGCTTTTGCGAATTCATCGACGATGCCACGAAGGTCGTCGAGGTGTTGGGATAGTTTATCCACATGGAGGATTTGCGACTTCTTCTTGCGAGAAAGGCCGGCGACCATCTGCGCCAGCGCCGCCGCCAGCGCCGCCGCCAACGCCGAAACACTGCCTCCACCGGGTGTCGCTCTGGGTTCGGCCACCGCGTCGAGAAACGGCCGCGCGAGATTCGCCAGCTTTCCACCCGGCGCCTCGGCAGGCTGGCCACTCAAAACGGCGGACAGTTTGTTCTCGAACACCTGCGCAGGAGAGAAATTCTCGAGCTGCAGAAAGTAGTCGGCGGCCATCTCCATGGCCTTTTTGGGAACGAGTCCGACGATCTCGCTTCCGACCGGCACGGCACCATACCGGGCTGCCTCGCGTTTCACCATGTCGTAGACGCGATGCATCGGAGTCTGCTCGAAATCGGTCAGGTTGATCGACACCTGCGC
>Ga0335082_10004899_pt1 | contig 14631 bp, 9 predicted proteins | sample Lox_Sample_41_FD_206718 | JGI IMG/M metagenome (GOLD analysis project Ga0335082, IMG submission 206718) | Soil microbial communities from Loxahatchee National Wildlife Refuge, Florida, United States - Lox_Sample_4.1 | ecosystem: Environmental > Terrestrial > Soil > Wetlands | place: USA: Florida...
ATCTCTCCCGACGAGCGCTCGATACCCTGAGCGAGAGCATTCGCTTTTCCCCGGAGATTTCCGGTACCTGCTGTCGCGCGGATCATTTTGAGCCGGGAGGAGGAGCTGGAAATCGACCTAACGATCTCCTGCGTTCGATCGGTGGAACCGTCATCCACGACGATGACTTCGAGCTTGTTTTCCGGATAATCGACCCGCAGAAGCGATTCGACGCAGCGTGCAATGTGCTCTTCCTCGTTTCTCGCTGCGACGATGACGGACACCATCGGTTCGGCAGCTGAGGGAGCAGGTTTCCTGCTGGAGAGATTCAGTCCGACATAGAGCAAGATCATCTGCACAGTATAGGCGGCTGTGCAGGCGACGAGTATTTCAAGTATGACCGGCTCTGTCACCACGTGTGAAGTGCCAGCAATGTATAAAATCGATCTGTCGGAAACAACCGTTTTGCTTCTCCTGCCGCATTCCCGTATATTCCATGCCATGATTAATCCGCTTGTCATCGGTATCGCCGGCGGGACGGGCTCCGGAAAAACAACCGTTACTCATAAGATCGTCGGGCATTTCGATCGCAGCAATGTGCTTGTCCTGAGGCATGACTTTTATTACCGGGACCTGAACACGTTTGGGGGAATCCCCGCAGAAAAGATCAATTTTGACCATCCCGATGCACTTGAAACATCTCTCCTGATCGAGCATCTCTCTCGGCTGAAGCAGGGGAAATCCATCCAGCAACCTTTGTACGATTATACGACGTATCGGCGTCTTCCCGAATCCGTTCTCGTGCATCCATGCAACGTCATAATAGTAGAAGGAATTCTGATATTTGTTGATAAGGCGCTGCGCGATCTGATGGATATCAAGCTCTTTGTCGATACCGATGCCGATGAACGCCTCCTGCGACGACTGAAACGCGATCTTCTTGAACGCGGACGCTCGATCGAGTCGGTTATGCATCAGTATGTATCTACGGTAAAGCCGATGCATCTCGAGTTCGTCGAGCCGAGCAAACGCTGGGCTGATGTGATTATACCGGAAGGTGGGGAGAATGAAGTGGCGATCGATATGGTCGTCACGAAAATTCAGGAGCTTCTCCGTTCCGTCTCGCTGCATGCTTGAAGTGACCCGTCTTTAGTTGATTCTCGGCAACAAAATCAGTATATTTTTTTGTTCGATGTTTCCTGATACCACGAATGCATAAAATTTCCCCCATCTCCGCCGCGAAACTACATTCGTCGTTCCAATCCGAATACCGGAAAACCGTCCTTCCCAACGGGCTCCGTGTCGTTACCGAATCCACTTCCCATGTGCGGTCCGTTTCCGTCGGCGTCTGGATCGATGTCGGGTCCCGCGACGAAAATGAGCAGAATAATGGAATCTCTCATTTCATCGAACACATGGTGTTTAAAGGGACGAAGCGTTACAGCTGTCAGCAGATCGCCCGGTCGCTCGAATCCGTCGGCGGATATATGAATGCCTTCACGACGAAGGAGCATACCTGCTATTATGCGCGGGTCCTCGATGATCATCTCACCAAAGCTGTCGACGTTCTCTCCGATCTTGTTCAGTACCCCGTTTTCGCACCATCGGAAATAGAAAAAGAGCGAAGCGTTATCCTCGAGGAACTGAAAAACATCGAGGATGACCCCGACGATCTCATTCATGATTATCTCGATGCGAATGTCTATCACCATCACCCGCTCGGGTTTCCTATCATCGGAAAAAAGGAAACGATCGGGAGTATCCGCCGCATAGGGCTCCTGAAACATATCGAAGATCGGTACGTGCCGCAGAACATGGTTGTCGCGGCGGCCGGAAATCTGAACCACGAAGAGTTTGTCGGGATCGTGTCAAAATTCTTTTCACGGGAAGGAAGCAGGAGGGCTCCTGCGAAGCCCTCTCCCATCCCGAAACATGTGAACGCTAAAACTTTCGTCTATGAAAAACCGATCACACAGGCGCACGTTTGTCTCGGGACACTTGCGTACGGCGTGAAGAGCCGGCATCGTTATCCCTATCTTGTGATGAATTCGCTTCTCGGTGAAGGGATGAGCTCGCGCCTTTTCCAGAATATCCGTGAGAAATATGGATTCGCCTACAGTGTCTTCTCATTCGCAAATCTCTTAAGCGATACCGGTTCGTTCGGCATGTATATTGGAACGGATAACAAACATGTTGACAAATCGATCGAGTTGATTCATAAAGAGCTCGACAAGCTGAAAAGCAAACCGATCGGTGCGGCGGAACTGAAACGCACGAAGGCGCAGCTGAAGGGTACGACGATGCTGGGATTGGAGAGCATGTCGAACCGCATGATGCGCCTGGGAAGCGGCGAGCTCTATTATGGGCAGTACCTGACGCTGGATGAAATTCTCTCGTCGATCGACCGGGTACGTGTGGAAGACGTTTCGGCGATCGCGCATGATCTTCTCCGGATGGAGAATTTCTCCACGGTGATCTTCAAATCAAAACAGGACGGGAAGGAAGCCGCATGAAGCCGACCTGTCCGCAACTGAATTCTACCACAGTACATTGACGAGGACTTTGTGATTACGAAGGACTCACTCAACAAGAATCTCCTCACGGCGGAATATGCCGTTCGCGGTCCGACCGTGAACCGTGCACAGCAGCTGGAGGAGCAGGGAAGAAAAATTATTTATTGTAACATCGGAAACCCGCAGGCGCTGAAGCAGGAGCCGCTCAGTTACATCCGCCAGACATTAAGCCTTCTCGAGTATCCTGCAGTATTGAAGGAGCCCGATGTCTTAAAGCACTATCCGAAGGATATCGTCGAGCGCGCCAGGGAAATTCTGAAGCGCAATCCTCACGGCTTGGGTGCATACTCGCAGAGTGCCGGAATTCCGTTCATCCGGCAGGCGGTTGCCGACTTCGTACACCGGCGCGACAATATTCCGACGCGAAAAGAAGCGGTCATCCTGACCGACGGGGCAAGCAAAGGAATACAGGCCACGATCATCGCGCTTCTGCGGAAGCCGAACGACGGATTCATGATTCCGATCCCGCAATACCCGCTCTACAGTGCCACGATCGCGTTGTACGGCGGCAGGCAGGTCGATTATTATCTCGATGAATCGAATCACTGGCAGTTGAGCGAGCTTATTCTCACCGAAAGTTTGCAGCACGCTCGGCGGGCGGGAATCCATCCGGTTGCCATCGTGGTCATCAATCCGGGAAATCCGACCGGCGCGGTCCTTTCGTACGAAAATATCGAGATGATCATCCGGTTTGCCCGCCAGCATTCACTCGCCATCATGGCGGATGAAGTCTACCAGGAAAACGTTTACCGGGAAGGCTGCCGGTTCCATTCGTTTGCGAAAGTCCTGACGGAAATGAAGGAGCAGAATGTCTCACTCTTCAGCTATCATTCCGTCTCAAAGGGTTTCCTCGGCGAATGCGGTCATCGGGGAGGATATGCGGAGTTCCGCAACATCCCGGACGATGTTCTCGCCGAGCTTGTGAAGCTCCAGTCGATCAGTCTTTGCGCCAATCTTCCCGGCCAGCTTGCAACGTATCTCATGGTCTCGCCTCCGGTGAAAGGTGACGAGAGCTATGAGACATATGTTCGGGAGCGGAACGACATTCTCGGCGCCCTGAAACGGAAAGCCGAGGCGCTCGGGAAAGCCGTGAACCGCATTGGCGGAATGTCTCTCGAAATACCGCAGGGAGCCATGTACGCCTTTGTGAAGTTCGAGCTTCCGGTCGAGCGTGATGCCGATGTGGCGGCGATGAGTCCTGCACAGCGGCAGGCGTACGAAGCAAAAAGGGATTCCGATTACTGCATGGCGCTGCTCGAGGAAACCGGAATTTGCGTCGTTCCCGGATCGGGGTTCGGGCAGATGCCCGGCACGCTCCATTTCCGGACGACGTTTCTTCCGCCGGAAGACGAGATTGAAGAGTTTGTCCATCGGTTGAAGGATTTCCACACGAATTATGTGAAAAAGCTTGAGGGGCACTCCCAGTTTTCCCATGTGTAAACCCGGCATGGCGCGATTCGTGCCTGCCTGAATCACACTCACGATGAATGGATTGATGGACGCGCGATGGTAAAGATCACGATAGACGGCAAACAATATGAGGTCGAGAACAACCTGACGATCATTCAGGCCGCGCTCGAGCAGGGGATCCAGATTCCGCATTTCTGCTGGCATCCCAAACTCAGCGTTGCGGGAAACTGCCGCATGTGCCTCGTCGAGGTGGAAAAGATGCCGAAGCTTGCCATTGCCTGCTCCACGCAGGTTGCCGACGGGATGGTGGTGAAGACTGATTCTCCGAAAGTGATCAATGGGCGTGAAGCGGTGATGGAATTTCTTCTCATCAATCATCCGCTCGATTGTCCGATTTGTGACGAAGCGGGGGAGTGCAAGCTCCAGGATTATGCGTACCAGTACAGTGAAGGTGTAAGCAGGTTCGAGTTCGAGAAGGTCCGGAAGCCGAAGCGCGTTGAGCTTGGCCCGAGAGTGATGCTGGATACCGAACGGTGCATCATGTGTTCGCGGTGCATCCGGTTCTGCGACGAGATTGCGAAAAAGCCGCAGCTCACATTCATCCAGAGAGCCGATCACGTCGAGCTGACCACGTTCCCCGGCGAGAAGCTCGATAACCCGTACTCGATGAACACGATTGACATTTGTCCGGTGGGTGCGCTCACGAGCACCGACTTCCGGTTCAAAGCACGTGTCTGGGAAATGTCGTCCACCGATTCGGTCTGCACCGGATGTTCGCGCGGCTGCAATACAAAAGTCTGGGTGCGGAACAATGAAATTCTTCGCCTCACGCCGCGATTTAACGCTTCGGTAAATGATTACTGGATGTGTGATCATGGCCGGCTCGAGACTTTCAAATCCGTGCACGCCGATACGCGCATCAAGGCCCCGATGATCCGCAAGGAAGGCATTCTCGTTGAGGTCGCATGGGATGAAGCGATCGCCAAGACCGCATACGATCTGAAATCGTTCAAGAAGAATGAAATTGCCGCCCTTGGATCGCCGTTTGCATCGAACGAGGATAACTATCTTCTCGTGAAGCTGATGAATTTCCTCGGCGTCAAGCGGCTCGATGTCGTGCCGCATGTTGTGGAAGGCGACCAGGACGATCTTCTCATCCGGGCGGATAAAACTCCCAACATGACCGGCGCTAGGGAAGTCGGAGTCCATCCCGAAAAAGGGGATGCCGGATTCCAGTCGATACTTCACGACATCCGTAACGGGTCGATCAAGGCGCTCTATGTGCTGGAAGATGATCTTGCCGCCGTTCCGGCGGTTGCGGAAGTGCTTGGAAAGCTCGACCTGCTGATTGTTCACTCTTCACACGAAAATGAAACGACGAAGCTTGCAGACGTCGTGCTTTCTGCATCCACGTACGCCGAGAAGCATGGAACGATAACGAATTTCGAGCAGCGCGTGCAGCGCCTGAAGCCGGCCATCACGACGATCGAGTTCGACCGTGCGCTCGACGGATTTTCGATGAGCCGGTTGGACCGCTTCGGTGCGCATAACGACCGCTGGACAAAAGGTGTCCGGCGCGATGCCCGCTCGTCATGGAGGATCCTGAATGCCGTCGCCAATGCGCTCGGTGCGAAATGGAAATTCACCGCAGCCGAAGAGGTATTTCATGATCTCGCAGCTGCGGTGCCTTCGTTCAAGGGAATGACCTATCTGAAACTCGGCTCGCGGGGGATGCAGTTGAGTACTCAAACGAATAAAGTGCACGCGTAACGTATGGAGCTCCTGATTACCGTCATAAAGATCGCTGCGGTCCTGGGAATTATGCTCGGTGCGGTGGCGTACATCGTCCTTATGGAACGACGGCTTGCCGCGGCGATCCAGAACCGCATCGGCCCGAACCGCGTCGGCTGGCAGGGGCTTCTCCAGCCGTTGGCCGATGTCCTCAAGCTCGTGATGAAAGAGGATATCGTACCGAAAAAAGCCAACAAATTCATACACGATCTCGCGCCGGTCGTTTCGATCAGCGTGGCGCTCACGACCTTCGCAGTGGTTCCGTTCGGGAATCATATCAATCTCTGGGGATACGACGTTCAGCTGCAGATTGCCAATGTGAATGTCGGGATACTCTATATTCTCGCCCTCACATCGCTCGGCGTGTACGGGGTGACGCTCAGCGGCTGGTCATCCAACAATAAGTACTCTCTTCTCGGCGGGATGCGTTCATCCGCGCAGATGATCAGCTATGAGATTTCGATGGGACTTTCGGTCATCGGCGTGATCATGGTGACCGGCAGCTTACAGCTCGACCGGATCGTCCTTGCGCAGGAAGGGTGGAAGTGGAATATCCTCCTCCAGCCGATCGGGTTCATCACGTTTTTTGTCGCCTCGTTTGCGGAAACGAACCGCCTCCCGTTCGATCTCCCCGAAGCCGAGCCGGAGCTCGTGGGCGGATATCATACCGAGTACAGCGGATTGAAATTCGGGCTGTTTTATCTCACGGAATATGCCGGACTTCTGACATCGAGCGCGATCATCACGACGCTCTTTCTGGGAGGATGGCAGGTGCCGTTTGTGCACAATCTCGGATTATCGGATTTCTGGATTGCGATCATACAGGTGCTTGGATTTTGTGTGAAGGTGCTGGTGCTCGTGCTCTTTTATATCGTGGTGCGATGGACGATACCGCGGTTCCGGTACGACCAGCTGATGAATCTCGGGTGGAAAGTGATGCTCCCGCTGGCGATCATCAATCTTTTTGCCACGGGCGTGGTAATGCTGATCTTGTAGAGGAGAATGGATTGATGGCTGAAACGCAGAACAGGGTCGATTACAGCAAGGCGAAGCCGATCATACACCGGAGGGATCTCCGGTGGTGGAACAAGACATACATCCCGCAGATCCTGCGGGGCATGACGGTGACGCTGGCGCAGGTGTTCCGTCCGAAGTTCACGCGGCAGTATCCCGAAGAGAAATGGAATCCGCCGCCTTCGTTCCGCGGCAGGCCCGTGCTGGTGGAAGAGAAGAACGGCGTTGAGCGGTGTGTTGCCTGCGGTCTTTGCGCGCGTGTTTGTCCGGCTCTTGCGATAGAAGTCCAGGGCTCCGAAAGCGAGTACTGGAAAGAGCGCTACCCGGTGAAGTTCGAGATCAATATGCTTCGCTGTATCTACTGCGGATTCTGCGAGGAGGTCTGTCCCGAAGAAGCGATTGTGATGAGCCAGGATTACGAGCTGACGTTCACACGCCAGCAGGATGCGATATTCGGGAAGGAGAAGCTGTTGATACCGGCGGAGAAATTGAAGGAGCGGCTGGAGTTCTTAAGGGCGAACCGCTGAGAAAAAATCACATACCTTCAATAAAAACCCCTCGGGATGAGGGGTTTTTGCTTATTTGGGGAGATATTGTGGTATGTGATTTATTCGGGTGTTGGCGTGGGCATTCCTCTTGACAAGTGCCCTCGGACGGGCTTTTTGCCATGTGACCATTCGTGAGAAGGTGACCCATCATACAGGATCCAGATTGACTGTTCAATGCATTAATGAGCGCTCTCCAACATCCTGCCTATCTCTCCAACCAGACCTGATATTCTGTCCTGAGTTTTCTTGTTTAGTAAGCTCATTTTCAAATCGCCTTGCTTCACTCTTTGGAAGAAGTTAAGTGCAGCTACTCCCTTGGACAACGACTTCATATATTCTGAATTCGAAGTTTTCAACTCCACTGCATCATCTTGAAGTACCCACTTCTTAAAATCGTCACGCTCGAAGATGTCTTCGATGCCATGCATTCCCTTCAGTTTCAAGAGCTTTTTGGCTGCTACTCCATCGTCCGGAAAAAGGTCACTCTTTAACTGTGTGTAAATTCGTCGACCAGACGGTTCATCGTCCAGAATGACAATGAACTCAATTCCCCATCCTAGGAGTAAATTTGCCAACTGTGGAATGTTCGCACACCCAGTAGCGGGCAAGAATTGCATCTCTTGCTTGGACTCTGTGAGCGCCGCGAATGCTTTGAGATAGTAGAAGGCGCTGATTTCCTCCAGGATAATGTTATTAGTCTTCTTTATCACTTGTTGATCTGAAAAATTTGCCCCCATCAGTGTGTACAATGGGGAAAGTGTGTCCGTGCTCGCTGCTCCGAGTTCGTGCGCTGTCAAGACCTTTGTTTCGCTCTGCTCATCCGATTCATTCGATCTCTGAATTGCAAGCAACCTATAAATCTGATCCAACTTCAATAAGTAAGGAGAATGAGTTGTATAGACGATTTGGATGTTCTTCTTCAACGTGTCGAACACCTTGAGCACATTCTCTTGGGCCCTAGCGTGCAAGCAACTGCCTGGTTCGTCTATCAGTAATACCAAGCCCCCGTCTCCGGACTCATTCTGATAAGCCTTGAGTTGCAGATAGAACGAAAGGAACCAACGCACTCCGGCGCTTCGCTGCTTAGGGTACAACTTTTCGGTTCCATCATTTATCCAAAACTCTAAATAAGGTTTTCCCTGCTTGCCCTTTTGAGTCTCAGAGTGATGTTCCAGGTCAAACTCGATCCCGATCTTGTTCGATTTTCCAATTCTCTGTGACCAGAATTCCTGAAAGTTCACAGTTACAGTTCTGTTAATTTCTTTCATTTTTTGCTTCTGAATTCTGTGGGTTGGTTGCTCGAAGAAAGTGGCATCCAACCCAATTACTTTCAGAAAATTTCGAACGCCAGATTGACCCTCAACACTTGGGTCCGCAGCTCTTAGGTCATCCAAGTCCATCGAATTCGGGAGAAGGCTGCTATAATCCTGAAACAATTCAAAGCCTGGAAGATGCAAGCGGATCTCCTCTAAAAATTTTTCCAGGGTCATAAATTGCTTTGCGGACTCCTTAGTTTTTTGCACGTTTTGAATTGCGCTCTCCTCCGAAGCACCTCTAAGCAGCTCTTGGAATACCTTAAGCTTATTCTCCAAGAGAGCCGACTGGGCTTCATATATACCCCTAATTTGCTGCAAGTTCGATCTCGCGTCTTTGAGCTCTGTCTCTGCAAGTTTCTTGGCAGGATCTTGAATTGCACTGCGAACCTTAGCTTCGGTTTCGTTGACTACCTTCATAGCTTGATCAAGTGATCCACGCTGACTTTCCGCCTTACTCTCGGCTTCTTCCCATTCGCTCAAAAAACCGAATATTGCTTGCTGTTTATCCAATCTCTCAGTCTTGAGCTGAATAAGTCTAGTAAGTTCATCCATTTCGTCTCTTACCGCACCGAGTTGTGAGCGTGTGGCTCGTGCAGCATCATCCGTCGCTGTCTGGAGTTCTGATAATATCGCCGGCGGAGAATCTTGGGCAGCAATTGCCGCCTCTAGTTCCGTTACGCGTTTGGAAATTGTTTCACGTCTTTTGTTGAGTTCCTCGAGTTCAGAAAGATCTCTGCTCCTGGTCTCTTGGATAGACTTTCGCTCTCTCAGTAAATCTGATCTTTCTTGCTCAATTCTCTTCTGGTGCTTCTCGTACAACTCGGGGATGGGGGAGCCCCAGAATGAAGTGGTGCTGTCGTTTAAACCCGACCACGTCCTCGTTAGAGAGATAGTTCCATCTTCGCGCAAGGATTCCAATATCCCGTTGGGTAAATCCCAATCGGACTTAAGAGCCTCCAAGAGTCTAGCATCAAGACTAAACTTCATGGATATCTCTGGTAAACTTTCGTCACTCCTTAGCACGTCCTCTGAGATCTTGCCGTTTGCAAAACTTAGGAGCGATTCTAAAATACTGGTTTTTCCCGATTCGTTTTGGCCAATTAGCCCAGTCACGTTGTCAGAGGAAAGCTTACACCAATTGGTATCGACGATGGAGCGGTAGTTTCTAACCCTGAAGGCAAGTAGATTCATGATCACCTCGTTGAAAGTTCATTCTATCGGGGCAGAGTTTTACTCCCACAAAAAACCCGCTTCATGGTAGTTCCTGCCCAGGGAGGCGTTGGGCTCAGAGCTATAAGCGGGTCAACAAATTTAAGCTTCCTTGATGAGAAAGTCAAATTTTTTCGGGCAATTCGAAGGGAATTTTCAAATCACATCGTCGCTCATGGCCAAACGGCCACCTATCCGCAATATGCCAGTATTATCGTGCACCCATTAACCTTGGCAAGGTGCCTAAGCGACTTCGTTTTCAAATCATTTGAAAATATCGACTTCTGGAGGAACCGTGCATAGAAGCTAAGGAACGGAGAACCAAGTGCTTACCCAGTCCCACGATTGGGCGGACACTATCCCTTGCCTGTATACCTGACTATAGGTTTGCGTTACGAATCGAGAAAATATGGTGGCTGCGAAAACAGTACGAGTGCAACCTTCGAGATTGACTTGGAGACAATCTAGTGCCTTGAGTTCCGCCATTCTTTTTCATATCTTTTCCGGACTTTCTTCGTATACACTTCAAACCAGTTTTCCCGTCAAATAGGAGATCAATATGAGATCGAGCCGCGGGTTTGTCGTACTTCTTGTTCTCGCATTTTCATGCCTCGCTTCTTCACAACAACTTAATATCCCTTACGAGCGCTTCCAGCTGAAGAACGGGCTGGATGTCGTCCTTCACGAGGATCATACCGTCCCCGTCGTGTCCGTCAACTGCTGGTATCACGTCGGCTCGGGGATGGAAAAGCCGGGACGCACCGGGTTTGCCCATCTCTTCGAACATATCATGTTCGAGGGTTCAAAGAATGTCCCGGAAGGGAAGTTCGATGATTGGCTCGAAGCTGCCGGTGGTGATAATAATGGCTCGACCACGACATACCGCACAAACTACTGGGAAAATGTCCCGAGCAACGCGCTAGAGCTTGCTCTCTTTTTGGAAGCGGACAGAATGGGCACACTCCTCGATGTGATGTCTCCGGCACGCGTCGACCAGCAGCGCGACGTCGTGAAGAACGAGCGCCGCCAGTCGTACGAGAACCAGCCCTACGGCATGGCTTCCATCAAGCTCGACGAGAATCTCTATCCGCCGGATCACCCGTTTCACTGGCCGACCATCGGATACATGGAAGATCTCACGGCTGCAAGCCATCAGGACGTCGTCGATTTTTTCAAGGCATACTACCGGCCGAACAATGCGAGCCTGGTGATCGCCGGGGATATCGATCCTGCAAAGACGAAAGCCCTCGTGGAAAAATGGTTCGGGGATATTCCGGCGGGAAATCCTGTGCCGCCGCTGAGCGGGCCGCCGGCATATCTTATGGAATCGAAGAAACTGGTCATGGAAGACAAGGTGGAGCTCCCGCGGCTCTACATGAACTGGCTCACTCCGGCGTTGTTCAATCCGGGTGATGCCGAGCTCGATATCCTGGCGAATGTGCTCGCGGGCGGGAAAAATTCCCGGCTCTACAAACGGCTCGTGTATGATCTTCAGATCGCACAGGACGTGTTCGCAAACGAAGGGTCAAGTCCGCTCGTCTCGGTATTCACGATCGTTGCAACTGCCCGCTCAGGGCATTCACTTTCCGAGATCGAAAAGGTCATCTGGGAAGAGATCGCAAAGGTGAAGAAGGAACCCCCGGCACAGCGCGAGGTGCAGCGTGCGGTGAACGAATTCGAGTCGAGCTTTCTCAACCGCCTCGAGCTCGTCGGCGGATTCGGCGGCATCGCAGATCAGCTCAACCAGTATCTCGTGACGACAAAGAATCCCGATTATTTCAATGAAGATCTTGCCAGGTATAAAGCCCTCGCACCGGACGATGTTCAGGCGGCGGCACAATCATACCTGAAGGAAAATGCAAACGTCATTCTGAGCGTGGTTCCGGAAGGAAAAACGGAACTTGCCGTTCCTGCGAAAGGAGGGAAATAGTCATGAATTCCATACTTAAGATCCGGCACTGGAATATTGGAACGTCGATCATCATCGCGTCCGTACTCCTTTCAATCCTGGCATGTCCGGCAAACGCCCGCCAGTCTGACCGCGAAATGCCCCCGAAGCTGGGGCCGCCTCCGTCGATGCATCTTCCGGAGATTCAGCACTTCACGCTTTCCAACGGGCTGAAAGTCGCGCTCATGGAAAAACATAACGTGCCGCTTGTTCAGGCGGAGCTGGTGGTCTGGTGCGGCTCGGTCAATGATCCTCCGGGGAAAAGCGGTCTTGCCAGCATGTCTGCCGCAATGATGGAAGAAGGTGCAGGGTTGCGCAGTTCGCTCGAGCTTGCGGATGCCATCGACTTTCTCGGGGCGGATATTTCGGCATTTGCCGGAAATCATACTTCGGGTGTCGTGATGCATACGCCTCTTTCCAAGCTCGACTCCGCACTTGCGCTCTTTGCGGATATGTCTCTCCGTCCGACGTTTCCGGCAGAAGAGCTTGAACGCAACCGGAAGGAGCGTCTCACGACGCTGATGGAATGGCGTGACGAACCGCGGGCAATTGCATCGGTCATCTACAGCCGCACGCTCTACGGAACCGATCATCCGTACGGCGTCCCCTCCATGGGGAACGAACAGAGTGTCCGGTCGCTCACGGTTGAAGATCTGAAAGATTTCCACAAGACATATTTTCATCCGAACAACGGATTCATTGTCGTCTCAGGGGATGTTACGCAGGAACAGATTATGCCGCGTCTTGAAAAGCTTTTTGGTGACTGGAGCAAGGAAGATGTCCGGATTCCGACACTTCCTGCTGCCAGGCAGGTCGAAGCCCGGAAGATCTATCTCGTCGACAAGCCCGGTGCGGCGCAATCGGTCATCCGGATTGGCCGGATCGGAGCGGCCCGTATGACGAAGGACTATTTTCCTCTTCTCGTGATGAACACCATTCTTGGCGGCTCATTTACCTCCCGCCTGAACCACAATATCCGCGAAGTTCACGGGTATTCGTATGGCGCCGGATCGGGATTCGATTTTCGGCCAACGCCCGGGCCGTTTACCGCGGCGGCGGACGTTCAGACCAATGTCACCGACAAGGCACTCACGGAATTCATGAACGAACTGAAGGGGATTCTGCAGCCGGTCTCGGACGAGGAACTGACACGCGCAAAGAATTACCTCGCACTCCGGTACCCGGAGAGCTTTCAGACGGTCTCACAGCTATCGGGCCAGCTCTCCGATCTGAATGTGTACGGGCTCCCCGACGATTACTTCAACACGTACGTCGGGAATATTCTTGCCGTAACGAAAGAAGACGTACAGCGTGTCGCAAAGCAATACATCGATCCCGACAAGATCGCGATCATTGTCGTGGGGGATCGTAAACTGATCGAGTCCGGCATCAGTGCACTCAATCTTGGGCCGATCGAGAATTTGTCGGTCGACGATGTTCTCGGGAAGGCTCCCGAACCTTCGAATTAAGAAGATCCTGCCATAAACGGCTGCGGGCAATACATTTGAGTGTATTGCCCGCAGAATGTTACATCCGCAGTTCGGGTGCAAATCAAATCCGGATCTGTTTCCACCAGTTGTCGACGACGTGAGATACATCCGTCGTCGAGTCTTTCCGTTCCCACTTCTCGAAGAACTTGATATCTGCACCGGCCGGCGCGGGGGAGGGGAGATCGATGATTGCCCGGACGGGAACGGCCACGGCGTCGCCAATGACGACGGCTTCACCCTGCTGCAGTGTCGGCAATATGTCGACGAGGTTTGCCATCGAATCCGGAACGAGATTCCGCACATAATTCTGGTCGTTCGGGTTCAGGAGGCGCATGGCAATAAAATTGTTGCACTGTGCCGTGATCGTTTCGGAAATTTCGGAGGGTCGCTGGCTGACGATCATCGCGCTTACGCCGTATTTTCTTCCTTCCTTTGCAATGCGCTCCACGGTCTTTCTTGCCGCCGTGCTGCGCCCCGTCATCGAGAGGTACGTATGCGCTTCCTCGAAGACGATGAGTATCGGAAAATCCTGCCGCGTCGGGTTCCAGAGGTTGAAGTCGAAAATAATCCTCCCAAGAAGCGAAACCAGGACATTGATGACGTCGAACGGAACGCGACTGAGATCGAGGACGGTAATATGGTGGCCGGTATCAAGAGCGAAGAGACGCGTAAGCCATGATTCGAACGAATCCGAGAGCCGGTAGAGCTTCGGTTTGAAGAGGAATTCGTACCTCCGGTCCGTCAGTTTGCTCTCCAGCCGGACGAGAAAACGTGTGAACTGACCGAAGAAGGGCCCTTCCTTGCCGGCGAGCGTTCGCTCGGTATCCAGAGCGCGCATTCTCGCCATCACTTCGATAAAATCAAAAGAGACCGGGGTATCGACGGTGAGATAATCCTTCAGCGCAAGGTTTTTGCCGCGCTTCGAATCGATGATGGCATCTTTCAGTATCATCATCTGGTTATGTGCCGACGGCTCGTTCTCGTCGATGAACATTTCGGAGATCTCGTCGAAATTCATGAGCCAGTAAGGAAGTTCGAGCTCGGTGATCTTGACGATGTTCCCTGAGCCGCTGAACGCCGATGTATATTCGCCGTGGAGGTCGAGCAGCACGACGTGCGTATTTTCCAGCCAGTCGACTTTCTGAAGTATCGAGGCGGTTGTGCATGATTTTCCGGATCCGGTAGAGCCGAAGAGGGCGATATGTTTGGCGAAGAGCTTGTCGGGATTGAGGTACAACCGTTCCTGCTCGAACTGACTGATGGTGCCGAGTGAAAAATCGTGTTCGCGAAACGTGGAGAAAATCGTAGAAACGTCGTCTGCACTGGCGGAATAGACGCTGCTCCCGAGCTTGG
>Ga0335082_10004901_pt1 | contig 14629 bp, 13 predicted proteins | sample Lox_Sample_41_FD_206718 | JGI IMG/M metagenome (GOLD analysis project Ga0335082, IMG submission 206718) | Soil microbial communities from Loxahatchee National Wildlife Refuge, Florida, United States - Lox_Sample_4.1 | ecosystem: Environmental > Terrestrial > Soil > Wetlands | place: USA...
CGCGTCGTGCTCCCGCTCGCCGAGCGCGAGATCCCGGTCATCGCCGATGCCTGCGTCGACAAGGCGTTCGGCACCGGGTGCCTGAAGATCACGCCGGCGCACGACTTCAACGACTACCAGGTCGGGCAGCGGCACGGGCTGCCGCAGATCGGCGTCCTCACGCTCGAGGCGAAGATCAACGAGAACGCGCCGCCGAAGTATCGCGGCCTCGACCGCTACGAGGCCCGCAAGCGCATCGTCGAGGACCTGAAGGCGCGCGGGCTGCTCGAGTCGGTGAAGCCGCACCGGATGACGGTGCCGCGCTGCGGTCGCTCCGGCGCGGTCGTGGAGCCGATGCTCACCGACCAGTGGTTCGTCGCCATGTCGAAGCCCGCCCCGGAGGGCGCGCGCTTCCCCGGCCGGTCGATCGCCGGCGTCGCGCACGAGGTCGTCACCGGCGGAAGCGTGAAGTTCTTCCCCGAGAACTGGGTCAACACCTACAACCAGTGGCTCACGAACATCCAGGACTGGTGCATCTCGCGCCAGCTCTGGTGGGGCCACCAGATCCCGGCGTGGTACGACGACGCCGGCCGGATCCATGTCGCCCGCGACGAAGCGGCGGCGACCGCGCAGGCGCGCGCGGCCGGATTCAGCGGCACGCTGCGGCGCGACCCGGACGTGCTCGACACCTGGTTCTCCTCGGCGCTCGTCTGCCACTCGACGCTCGGCTGGCCCGACCCGCAGGGCGACGACCGCAAAGCGTACGAGCTCTATCTCCCTTCCTCGGTGCTCGTCACCGGCTACGAGATCATCTTCTTCTGGGTCGCGCGGATGATCATGATGACGACCCACTTCACCGGCCGGGTGCCGTTCCGCGACGTCTACATCCACGGCATCGTGCGCGACCACGACGGCGCGAAGATGTCGAAGTCCGAGGGCAACGTGATCGACCCGGTGGATCTGATCGACGGCATCGCGCTCGAACCCCTGCTCGAGAAGCGAACGACCGGCCTCCGCCGCCCCGAGACGGCGCCGCTCGTCCGCGAGCGCACGAAGAAGGAGTTCCCGGAGGGCATTCCCGCCTACGGCGCGGACGCGCTCCGGTTCACGATGGCCGCGTACGCGACGCTCGGCCGCAACGTGAACTTCGACTTCAAGCGCTGCGAGGGCTACCGCAACTTCTGCAACAAGCTCTGGAACGCGACCCGGTTCGTCCTCATGAACACCGAGGGCAAGGACTGCGGGCAGGGCGAGACCGAGCCGCTGACGCTTTCATTCGTCGACCGCTGGATCGTGAGCCGGCTGCAGCGCACCGAGGCCGAGGTCGAGCGGGCGTTCGCCGACTACCGTCTCGACAACGTCGCAACCGCGATCTACCGGTTCGTCTGGGACGAGTACTGCGACTGGTACGTCGAGCTCGCGAAAGTCCAGCTCCAGGGGGGCGACGAGGCGCAGCAACGCGGCACGCGCCGGACGCTCGTGCGTGCGCTCGAAACGGTGCTGCGGCTCGCCCACCCGGTCATCCCGTTCATCACCGAGGAGCTGTGGCAGAAGGTCGCGCCCCTCGCCGGAAAAACGGGCGCAAGCGTCGTGATCGCGCCCTATCCGAAGTCGGAGCCGGCGAAGATCGACGAAGCGGCCGAGCGCGAAGCCGAGACGCTGATGGCGTTGACGAATGCCTGCCGGAACCTTCGGAGCGAGATGAGCCTCTCGCCGGGCGAGCGCGTGCCCCTGCTCGCCGAGGGCAACGAGGCGCAGCTCGCACCGCTCTTCCCGTACCTGCAGTTCCTCGGGCGACTGTCCGAGGCGACGGTCGTCGCCCAGTTGCCCGACCTCGACGCGCCGGTGGCAGTGGTGGGCAACGCGCGGCTGATGCTGAAGATCGAGATCGACGTGGCGGCCGAGGTCGCACGGCTCGAGAAGGAGGCCGCGCGCCTGAAGGGCGAGGTGACGAAGGCCGAAGCGAAGCTCGGGAACAAGAGCTTCGTCGAGCGCGCGCCGGCGGCGGTGGTCGCCCAGGAGCGCGAGCGGCTCGCGAACTTCCAGTCGACGCTCGAGAAAGTGCTCGCGCAGCTCGAGCGCCTCAAAGCGAAGGCCTGACTCCCGTCCGATGCACCCCGCGCTGCGAGCGTTCCGCTATCGCAGCTTCCGCATCTTCTACGCCGGCCAGGGGCTGGCGATCCTCGGCACCTGGATGCAGACGATCGCGACGAGCTGGCTCGTGTACCGGCTTACCGGCTCGGCGTTCATGCTCGGTCTCGCCACCGCGGCGCTGCAGTTCCCGATGCTCTTCGTCGCTCCGGTCGCCGGCGTCTGGGCCGACCGCGTCGACCGGCGGCGGGTGCTGATCGTCGTCCAGGCGCTCGCCTCGGTCCAGGCGCTCGGGCTCGCCACCCTCACCTGGACCGGCGCCGTGCAGGTGTGGCAGGTGCTCGCGTTCTCGCTTCTCCTCGGCACCATCAACGCGTTCGAGACGCCTACCCGGCAGGCGTTCCTGCTCGACATGGTCGAGAACAAGGCCGACCTCCCCAACGCGATCGCGCTGCAGTCGATGCTCTTCAACAGCGCGCGGTTCGTCGGGCCGACGATCGCCGGCGTCGTGTTGGCATTCGCCGGCGAGGCGCTCTGCTTCCTGCTGAACTCGATATCCTATCTGGCGGTCGTCGTGGCCTACCTGCTCGTCCGCGTCGCCGCGCGCGCTCCGGCCCCCGAGCACAAGCCGCTCGTGCACGAGCTCCTCGCCGGCTTCCGCTACGTCTTCGGCGAGCCCGCGATGCGGCGCCTGATCCTGCTCCTCGCCGCGCTCTCGCTCTTCACCGCGCCGTGGCAGTCGCTGATGCCGATCTACGCCGGCGAGACCTTCGCCGGCGACTCGAAGACGCTCGGCCTTCTGATCGGCGCGGTGGGCTTCGGCGCGCTCGCCGCGACCGGCTTTCTCGCGATGCGGCCGAGCATCCGCGGGCTGGGGCGGATCATCAGGTCCGCTGGGCTCGTCGCCGGGCTCGCCCTGACCGGGTTTGCGCTGTCGCACTACTTCTGGCTCTCGCTCGCGCTGCTCGCCGTGTTCGGCTGCGGGCTGATCGCGTCGGTCGCCTCCACCAATACCATCCTGCAGACGATCGCCGACGACGACAAGCGCGGCCGGATCATCAGCATCTACGTCATGACCTTCCTCGGGCTCGCGCCGATCTCGAACTTCGTCGCCGGCGCCATCGCCCAGGCGATCGGTGCGCACTGGGCGATCTTCGGCTGCGGGGTCGGCCTCACGCTCGCGACCGGCCTCTTCGCTCTCAACTACGAGAGCTGGCGGCGCTCGATTCGCCCGATCTACATCAGGCAGGGGATCATCCCGCCCCCGCCGACCGAGATGCACTAGGGTCGCCGCTCCAGCATCCCCGCTCCTCTTCGACCCAGACCGGCACTCTGCCGTCCGGTTCGACCTGCGGCTCGGGTGCGGCGGTCTCGACGACCAGCGCCGCGAACACGGCCGCGAGCGCGGTCATCGCGGCCGACGCGACCGCGAATGCGACTTGTTCCATCACGACCATCTCCGATCTCCTCGACGCAAAGCGCAGCGACGCCATTGCACGCTGCCGGTCGGGAAGCGAAGGGGATGCGGACGGGCATAGCCACGGCGGAATGTGGCGAAAGGATGGCTGGTGTGTCGCGGCCAGCGTGGGTAGGGGGCTTTTGCCGCACCTTGGCGGCCGCGCTGACGCTCTCGTCGTCGACCGGCGGGGGCGCGAAGTACCGTTCGGCGACCGCCACGGCGGCGAGCACCAGCGTCGCGAGCACCAGCGTCCAGGTCGCCCACATCAGCCGCCTTGCATAGCGCTCCGACGCGGTTGCCGCCTTGGCAAGTGCGTCCGTAAGGCGATCGAGCGATCGCGTCAGCTGGTCCCCGTGCCCGGGTGTCTGGTCCAGGTCGCTATCAGTCATGGGCGCGAAGCTCTCCAAAGTCAAACCGCGAAGCGCGGCCGCGCAATCAGACCACGATCGCGGAGGGAGTTGAAGACGCTCGCGGGCGCGGGTCGTCCTGCCCTGCCCGGAGGAAGGCAAGTGCCTGAAATGCAAGGGCGCTGGCAGAACGTGGCAAAAGCATGGCTTTCGCAGCCCGCCGGGCGGTGCCCGCAGATCGCTGGTGTATAGTCGCCGCGACCTCTTCACCCTCCTCCACATGAGCCGCCGCATCGCAATCGTCGAGGACGACGCCGCCATCCGCGAGAACGTCGCCGACACGCTCCGCCGCCAGGGCTACGAGATCGCCGCCCACGCCGACCGCGCACAGGCGCTCGCGGCGTTCCAGGGACGGCTGCCGGATCTCGCCATCGTCGACATCGGGCTCGGCACCGACGTCGACGGCGGATTCACGCTGGTGCGCGAGCTGCGCGCGATGTCGGCGGAACTGCCGATCATCTTCCTCACCGCGCGCGACAGCGACTTCGATCTCGTCGCCGGCCTGCGGCTCGGCGCCGACGACTACCTCACCAAGAACATCAGCATGCCGCACCTGCTCGCGCGCATCGCCGCGCTGTTCCGGCGGAGCGACGTGCTGCGCTCGCCGCCGAAGAGCGAGGAGACGGTCGAACGGGGATCGCTGCGCCTCGATCTCAAGCGCATGACCGCCGCCTGGCGCGGCGAGCCGGTGGACCTCACGCTGACCGAGTTCTGGATGGTGCACGCACTCGCGAAGTACCCCGGCCACGTCAAGAACCGCGACAGCCTCATGTCGGACGCCAATCTGGTGGTCGACGACGCGACGGTCACCTCGCACATCAAGCGGATCCGCAAGAAGTTCGTCGCCGTCGACCCCGCGTTCGACGCCATCGACACCGTCTACGGCATGGGGTACCGCTGGGTATCGGGCTGAGTGGGCGCTGTCCCGGAACGGAAAGCACGCGGGACCAGCTAGACTCGGCGCCGATGCAGACCAGGGTCTCCGACGCGCCCGCCGCTCCCCGCGCGCGGCTCTCGATCCGCGCGAAGGTCGTGCTCGTCTCGCTCGTCCTCGCCGTGATCCCGTTCGTCGGCTACGGCTACGTGCGCGAGATGGAGAACATCCTGCGCGCGGCCCAGGAGCAGCGCGTCATCGCCACCGCGCGCGCGGTGGCGACCGCGCTCCACGACCGGCCGCGGCTGCTCGAGTTCAGGGTCGAGGAGGACGGCTCGAGCCGCCGCCCCGCCGCCCGCGCGGCGACGCAGGAGATCGAGCAGATCCTCATCGGCCTGCGCCGGGCGAGCTCGCGGATCTTCGTGATCGACCAGCAGCGGCGCCTGCTCGCGGTGGCCGGCAGCCTGCGCCAGGACTCACCGCCGGAGCCCGCCGACCCGGGCGGCGCGTGGAACTGGGTCCAGTCCCGGCTCCTTCGCCCGCTCTGGGCGCACCTTCTCGAGCGCCCGCCCGAGGACTTCGACGACGCCATCCCGGAGGCCCTGCTCTCCGGTGGCAAGGAGGTCGATGCGGCGCTGTCCGGCGTGCCGGCCTCACGATGGCGGCCTACCCCCGATGGACGGGCGGTGGTGCTTGGGGCGGCGCACCCGATCTGGAGCGGCACCGAGGTGATCGGCGCCGTCGTCGCCGAGGAGACAACGAACAGCGTGCTCACGCTCAGGAACCGGGTGTTCGAGCAGCTACTGACGGTCACGCTTGCGGTGTTCGTGCTCGGCGCGGGCACGCTCTTCGTGTTCGCCTCGCGCCTCTCGCGCCGGCTGCGACGCCTGCGCGACGAGGCCGAGCAGGCAATCGACGCGCGCGGCCGCGTGCGGCGCGGGTTCCGGGCGAGCGGCGACTCGGACGAGATCGGTGACCTCTCGCGCAGCTTCGCCACCGCGGTCGACCGGCTTACCGAGTACAACGAGTATCTCGAGCGGATGGCCGACCGCCTGTCGCACGAGCTGCGGACGCCAATCGCGGTGGTCGGTTCGTCGCTCGACAACCTCCGCACCCGCGACATCCCGCCGGATGCCCAGGTCTACATCGCTCGCGCCGAGGAGGGAGTGCGCCGGCTGAACGCGGTCCTCACGCGGATGAGCGAGGCGACGCGGCTCGAGCAGACCCTGCGCACGACCGAGCGCGAGCGGTTCGATCTCGGGCGCGTCGTGTCCGGATGCGTCGCCGGCTACACCGCGGCGTTCCCGCAGGCCCGCTTCGAGCTGCGGCTGCCGGAGCGCCGCGTCGAGATCGACGGCTCGCCGGACCTCGTCGCGCAGCTCCTCGACAAGCTGGTCGACAACGCACGCGACTTCGCGACGGCGGGCGAGCCGATCGCGGTCGCGCTCGACGCGGACGGAGCCGCGGCCCGGCTGTCGGTCTCGAACGTGGGCCCGCCGCTACCCGAGGCGATGGCCGACCGGCTGTTCGAGTCGATGGTCTCGGTCCGGGCGCCGGGCGCCAAGGCGGACGCCCCGGCGAAGCCCCGGGGCGAGCCCCATCTCGGCCTCGGTCTCTTCATCGTCCGGCTGATCGCCGAGTTCCACGGCGGGAGCGCACGCGCGCGCAACCGCGAGGACACCGGCGGCGTGACGGTCGAAGTCAGCTTTCCGGTCGCCGGCCACGCGGCCGCCGCCGGTCAGGCCGGCTGAGGCCGTGTCAGGGCCCGGGTGGGGCTTGCGGCCTGACGCCGCACCGCACCATCGCCTGTAAGCGATCCGCAACCATTCCGTAACCGGGCGGATGGGTCCCCCGCCCGCACCATGGCCTCGCGCGTCGACCCATTCCGGGCCGGCGGTTTCGAATCACCGAGGAGAGAACCATGGGATTCAGTATGAAACGGGCGGGCGTCGCACTGCTGTCGAGCGCCATTCTGGTCACCGGCTGCGCGGCCCCCGGCGCCGAGCGCGGCTTCGACACCTTCGGTCGCGGGATGGCGAACCTCATCCTGTCGCCGTTCATGATCGTCGGCGGGCTGCTGCAGGGGCTCGCGTTCCTGCCGTACACGGTCGGCATGGCGCTCGACGACCTCAACCGCAGCCTGCGGGAGGCGCAGGCGGTCACGCTGGATGACTCGTACCGCGCCACGTTCGGCGTCTCGTCGCTCGCCGACCCGCGCGTGGACAAGCGCACCGGGGAGGTCGCCGGCGAGAACTTCGGCTTCGGGCAGAACCGGCCGGAGGCGATGCTCGAGGCGACGCACGCCTTCCAGCGCCTGCTCGTCTCGCAGGGCATGCCGGAGGAGCGCGCCCGGCACTACGTCGTCGTCGGTGACTACACGTACGTGCGCTCACGCGGCCACCTGCTCGTCGCGGTGGTCTACCGGCACACCGCGATGGAACCGTTCCGCGTGCGGTCGAAGGAAACCGGAATCGTCACCACGCTCCGCCCGGAGCAGATGGGCTGGCGCTCGGCCTACGAACGCGACGTGAGCGGCCAGGTGATCGACGAGGTCATCGACTGGGCAGGCATCGAGTACGCGTCGCTCAGGCAAGACCGGGTCGTGGCGACGCTCATGGTGATCGCGGCCGAGTCGGTCAAGTCGGGCAAGCGCTCACCCGAGTACTGGCAGGTCGAGAACCGCTGGATCGCGGGCGCGACGACGCAGATCATGGCGGAGTCGTCCGGCAAGGTGAAGCGCGCCCTCGCGCTGTCGTAGGACGCGGGCACCCGGAAGCGCGTGCTCGGCTCGCCACTTCCTCTCCTCCCCCCCGCGGGGAGAGGGAGGGCCGCGATGACGCCGGGCCCGCTTCCGGCCTTAGCGCCCGGCGAGCCGCTCGGCGTGGAAGTCGCGGCGGTCGAGCGCCGCAAGCGTCGACGAGCGGTCCTTGGCGCCCTCGACCGCGATCGCGGCGAGCGCCACGCCCTGCTCGGCTTCGAGGATGTGGATCTGCCGCAGCAGATCCTCGTCGAACCCCAGGCACTGCTCGGCGAGCCGCTCCGGGCGTTCGAGATAGAGCAGCCATGGCCCGGGCGCGTCGGCGTCCACCGGCGAGAGCACAGCATGCCCGAGCCACGCGAGCCGCGCCGCCTGGTTGAACCGGTCGCCGTCGAGTTTCGCCGCGACCGCCGATTCCGCCAGCTCGTCGCGCAGCGCGCCGAGGTCGGTGACGTTGAGCCGTCTCATCGGTACCGGCTCACTTCTGGTCGGCCTCCTCCCGTCGCTCGTCGGCGGACCTCTGCAGCACCTGCTCCACGCCCTTCGCCTTGTCCATCGCCTGCCGCTGGCTCTTGATGATGTCGGGCGGCGGCTCCTTCGGCTTCGAGTCGCAGCCGGCGATCGCCGCGAGCCCCGCCGCAATCAGGAACGGCCATGGACGCATGTTGTCCTCCGATCTCTACAGTTCGAGACTGTCGCGGATCGCCGCGATCCCGGCCGCAGCGCACGCATCGTCGTCCTTCGCGCCCGGCGCACCCGAAACGCCGATCCCGCCGAGGATCGAGCCGCCGGCCTCGATCATCAGGCCGCCGCCCGCGGCGACCACGCCCGGACGGTTGCGGATGCCGCTCTGCGGCGACGCGCCCTGCGTCGCCTGGGCGAGGTCGGTGGTATTGGTGCGGAAGCTCACCGCAGTCCAGGCCTTGTCCCGGGCCATCTCGACCGTATGCGGGCCGGCAAAGCGGTCGCGGAGCACGACCTGCACGACGCCCATCCGGTCCACCACGGCGACGGTTGCCTGGAAACCGTTCGCACGGCACCGTGCGATCGCGGCCTGCGCCGCCTTCAATGCCGTCTCCGGGGTAAGCACGCGTACGCTGTAGGTCGCATCCTGCGCCGCCGCCGTCGCGGCAAGCATGGACGCGGCAAGGACCAGCGCGCGGGGCGAGGGGCTCACTTCTTCTTCATGAAGAACGTGAACTCCTTCCCCGCCTCGGAGTGCGAGAGGAGATCGTTGCCGGTCTGCTTCGAGAACGCCTGGAAGTCCTTCACCGATCCGGGATCGGTGGCGACGATGCGCAGCACCTGGCCCGTCGTCATCTCCGCGAGCGCCTTCTTCGCCCGCAGGATCGGCAGCGGGCAGTTGAGCCCGCGGGTGTCGAGGTCCTTGTCGAAGTCCATGACTGTGTCCTCCATCTCTTTGGGTGGCCGGTCGCGGCGATCGCCGCTGGCCCAGGGGCAATGATCAATATAGCAGAACGCGTGCGCCGCGCGCCCGTCCTCACGAGATGCGCTGGTAATAGAGGTTCTGCGGATGGTTCGCCTGCGCGAAGAAGAACCACCGCTCGGCGAGCAGCCCTCCGTACTGGACGAGGAACGCCGCGACGAGCAGCACCGGGGCCTGCCACGCGAGGCCGGCTGCGAGCAGCGCGAGCGGGACGGGGAAGACGGCGACGAGGAACGTCCACCTGATCGACCGCACGAGCCCCTGCGGGGCGCCGTGAAAGAACTCGCGGGTGTTGAACGAGCCGCCCATGAACCCCTGCGAGGTCTGCACGATGCGCGGGTGCTTCACGCCGATCGCGGTCTGCAGCGTCGATTTCGGCTTGAGCCGGGCGTTGCGAACCAGGCTTGCGGTGCGCGTCGCGAGCACCGCGAGCGTGAGTCCGGCCGCCCAGGCCGCGAGCGGCCGGACGAGCGCCGGCTCGACGAGCGCCGCGAATCCGGTCGCCAGCATCAGCCCGGACGCACAGCCGAAGAGCGCATAGTTGACGATCGTGAGCGGCGAATGCCATTCCTGCAGGAAGCGGAGGCAGGCGTAGATCATCCCGGTGCAGACGAAGAGCGCCGCGCACAGGACGATCCCGAGCGTGCCGATCGCGAGCGTGCCGAGCGGGCCTGACGCCGGCCAGCCGAGCGCGTGACCGAGCCCGTACGCGACAACGCACGCCATAAACGCCGGCAGGACGACCACCTCGCGCGAGAGCCACGACGTGCGCCACATCGCCGCCGTCCGCCAGGCGCGCTCGGGACGCCCGAGGTGGAAGAACGACGCGATCAGCCCCGCAGCGAGGAAAGCGAAGGCAAGCGCCGCACCGAACCGGTAGAACGCCGCGCCCGGCGGAACGAGCTCGAGCGCCTGCACGGCGACGAGCGCCGCAAAGAGCCCCTGCCCGACGCCGATGAGCGTCGTGAGGAGGATCACCGACCAGGCCGGGTGCACGCCAATTGCCTCGGCTACTCTCGCGGCTACCAGGACGTCACGTCGTCGAGCGACGGGTCTTTCAGCGCCGGCTTCGGCAGCCGTCCGTCGATCTTCAGCGGGTTGTCGACGCGCTCGAGGTCCTCGGCGCGGACCTTGATCTCGGTCTTCCGGCGCGGGAGATAGTGGTTCGCCGGATGCGTGCCCCACTCGGGCATCAGCTGGTAGCCGCCGGCATCCCGGATCGCCCGCGACACCTCCGACTGCGGGTCGTGGATGTCGCCGAAGAGCCGCGCGTTCGTCGGGCACGCCATCACGCACGCTGGCCGGCGGTCCGCAGGGGGCAGCAGCTCGTCGTAGATCCGGTCGACGCAGAGCGTGCATTTCTTCATCACCTTCTGGTGCTCGTCCACCTCGCGCACCCCGTACGGGCACGCCCACGCGCAGTACTTGCAGCCGATGCACTTGTCGTAGTCGACCAGGACGATCCCGTCCTCGGCGCGCTTGTAGCTCGCGCCGGTCGGGCAGACCGGCACACAGGGCGGGTCCTCGCAGTGCAGGCACGACTTCGGGAAGTGCACCGTCTGCGTGTTCGGATACTCGCCGACCTCGAAGCTCTGCACCCGGTTGAGGAACGTCCCGGTGGGATCCTTCCCGTACGGGTTGTCGTCGGAGAGGAAGCCGGCCACGCCGGAAGTGTTCCACTCCTTGCAGCTCGTCACGCACGCGTGACACCCGACGCAGACGTTGAGGTCGATCACCAACGCGAGCTGGGTCACAGCGAGCGTTCCTTCGGTTCCAACGGCGTCATCCGGAAATCCTTTTCCCCGCCACGAAGGCCTGCCACGTGCGGCGCGTCTGCGCGACGCCGGGAACGGTGCCGACCGCCGCCACCTGCGGCGAAGTCACTTCCGGCTCCTCCGCCGCCACCCTGTAGATCCGCACCCTGACGTCGTACCAGCCGGCCTGCCCGGTGACCGGGTCGGAGTTCGAGATCGCCCCGCCCGGGGCCGGCAGTTCGTCGGCGATCAGGTGATTCAGCAGGAACCCGCGCTGCGACTCGTTCGCGTCCGGCGCGAGCGTCCAGGCGCCGGGCGCCTTGCCGATCGCGTTCCAGGTCCACACGGTGCCCGCTTCGACCGCTTCGCTGTGACGCGCCATGCAGCGCACCCTGCCCCACTGCGACTCGACCCAGATCCAGTCGCCGTCGCCGATCCGGTGCGCGCTCGCCGTGCGCGGGTTCACGTACAGATAGTTGTGCGCGTGGATCTGCCGCAGCCACGCGTTCTGCGAGTCCCACGAGTGGTACATCGCCATCGGGCGCTGCGTCACCGCGTTCAGTGGATACTTCTGCGCGTCGGTGAGCTGCGCCTCGAGCGGCTCGTAGTAGAACGGCAGCGGATCGAAATACGTCTCGACGCGCCCGCGCAGGCGCTCCGGCGGGCGCCGCGTCGGCCACTTGCCCTGCGCTGCAAGGCGAAAGCGCTGCAGCACCTCCGAGTAGAGGTGGATGAGGATCGGCTCGCCGAAGCGGCGGATGCGCGTCCGCTGCGCCCACTCCACGTAGCCGCGGTTCCAGTTCCGCATGTAGCGGTAGGAGGGGGGCAGCGTGTGATGGAACACGCAGTCGTTCTTCGCGTACATCTCCCACTGCCGCGGGTTCGGCTCGCCGACCATGAACTTCTCGCCGCCCGTCCCGCGCCAGCCGGCGAGGAAGCCGATCCCGGAGCCCGGCTCGGTCTCGAAGTTCACGATGAAGTCGGGGTAGTCGCGGTACCTCCGCGACCCGTCGGGCCGCACGAACGCGGGCAGCTTGAGGCGCGTGCCGAGCTCGACCAGCACTTCCTGGAACGGCTTGCACTCGCCCTTCGGCGCCACCACCGGCACGCGCACCGAGTCGGTCGGGCCGTCGAACTCCGAGATCGGGCGGTCGAGGATCGACATCACGTCGTGCCGCTCGAGATACGTCGTGTCGGGCAGCACGAGGTCGGCGAACGCGGTCGTCTCCGACTGGAACGCATCGCACACGACGATGAACGGGATCTTGTACTCGCCCTCCGCGTCCCCGCCTTCGACGCGGTCGTTGAGCATCCGGCGCACTTCCATGGTGTTCATGGTCGAGTTCCACGCCATGTTCGCCATGAAGATCATCAGCGTGTCGATGCGATAGGGATCGCCGCGCCACGCGTTCGTGATCACGCTGTGCATCACGCCGTGCACCGAGAGCGGGTGTTCCCACGAGAATCCCTTGTCGATCCGTACCGGTCCGCCCGCCTCGTCGACGAAGAGATCGTCCGGCGAGCCGGGCCAGCCGAGCGCGAGGTTCCCGAGCGGGGTGTTCGGCTTGACCGCGTGCGGGCCGTTCGGCGGCTTCGCCTGCGGCGGGATCGCACGTGGGAACGGCGCCTTGTGCCGGAACCCGCCCGGCCGGTCGATGGTGCCGAGGAGGCTCATCAGGATCGCGAGCGCGCGAATCGTGTGGAAGCCGTTCGAGTGCGCGGCGAGGCCGCGCATCGCGTGGAACGCCACCGGGTTGCCGGTGACCGACTCGTGCTCCTTCCCCCAGCAGTCGGTCCACGGGATCGGCAGCTCGATCCGCTGGTCGCGCGCGGTGATCCCCATCTCCTGCGCGAGGCGCCGGATCGTCGCCGCCGGCACGCCGCTCACCTGCTCGGCCCATTCCGGCGTGTAGTGCTTCACCCGCTCCTCGAGGAGCTGGAACGCCGGCTTGACCGGCGTCCCGTCGGGCAGCCGGAACTCCCCGAGCAGAAACGGGTCGGCCCCCTCGGCGTGGGTCGCGACCGCGCGATCGGTGTGCCGGTCCCACCACATCTGGTTCTGCGGATACTGCGGGTTCACCTCGTCGGCGCCGGGGTCGCGGACGAAGAGGCCGAAGCGGTCGCTCGACTCGTCGAGGCTCACGAGCTGGCCGGCGTTGGTGTAGCGCACCAGGAACTCGCGGTCGTACAGCCCGAGCGCGATGATCTCGTGGATGAGCGAGACGAGGAGCGCGCCGTCGGTTCCGGGGCGGATCGGCACCCACTCGTCGGCGATCGCCGAATAACCGGTGCGCACCGGGTTGATCGAGACGAATTTTCCGCCCTCGCGCTTGAACCTGGAGATCGCGATCTTGAGCGGGTTCGAGTGATGGTCCTCGGCGGTGCCGATCATCACGAAGAGCTTCGCGCGCTCGAGGTCGGGGCCGCCGAACTCCCAGAACGAGCCGCCGATCGTGTAGATCATGCCGGCGGCCATGTTCACCGAGCAGAATCCCCCGTGCGCGGCGTAGTTCGGCGTGCCGAACTGGCGCGCGAAGAGGCCGGTGAGCGCCTGCATCTGGTCGCGCCCGGTGAAGAGCGCGAACTTCTTCGGGTCGGTCGAGCGGATGCGCCCGAGGCGCTCCTCGAGGATCCGGAACGTCTCCTCCCAGGAGATTTCGACGAACTCCCCGTCGCCGCGCGCGGTGCCGGGTTTGCGCATGAGCGGTCTTGTCAGGCGCGCCGGCGAGTACTGCTTCATGATCCCCGCCGCGCCCTTGGCGCAGATCACGCCCTTGTTGAGCGGGTGGTTCGGGTTGCCGTCGATGTAACGGACCTCGCCGTCGCGCAGGTGCACGCGGATGCCGCACCGGCACGCGCACATGTAGCAGGTGGTGGTCTTGACTTCGGAGGCCAACGCGACTGCTCCCGGCGCGGGGTGGCGAAGACGCATTCTGCGGTCGCTGCGGAGCCGAAGCAACGAGCGAAACTGATGCGGCCATAAGCAGTGCTCCGGCGCAGCTTATCGTCTATGATCGCCGAGTGAGGATCTGCATCGTGTCGGACAGCCACGACCGCGCCGACGCGCTCGCCCAGGCAGTGCGCGAGGCGAAAGCGCAAGGGGCCACCGCGGTCGTCCACTGCGGCGACCTCATCGGCACCCAGACGCTCAAGCCGGCCCTTGCGCTCGGGATGCCGCTGCACCTCATCCACGGCAATAACATCGGCGACCCGGCCACGCTGCACAACCTGGCGCGCGCAAGCGGCGGGCTGCTCCAGTACCACGGCCCCGACGCGCGCATCGAGCTCGCCGGCCGGCGCGTCTTCCTCGTCCACTATGACGACTACGGCTACGCCATGGCGTGCACCGGCGACTGGGAGCTCGTGTGCTGCGGGCACTCGCACCAGGCCGAGGTGCGCAAGGTCACGAGCGTGAAAGGCAGCGAGACCTGGCTCGTCAATCCGGGGACGGTGGCGGGTCTCGCCGCGCCTGCGACCTGGGCGCTCGGCGATCTCGCGGCGATGCGCTTCGAGGTGCGGGAGCTCGGCCGGTAATCGTCGCGATCCCGCATCGCATCATCGCTTCGCGCGCCGTCGCGCCGTGCAAGCATTCAACGCCTCTATCGATGCATAGCGAAGATCAAGGCCAGGGCTCGTCACGCGGCACTTAGAATCCTCGCCGAAACGGCGAGGAGACAAGAAATGTTCACCAGCAATCCGTTTGCCGGGCTTTCCATAGCGCCTGCCGTCATGCAGGCCTATGTCGTCATCATGATCGCCCTGGTTGCGGCAGGGACGCTGTTCGACGTCGTGCACAAGGGAAGCGCCAGGTATTTTTTCGATAACTGGCGGAGATCGAAGAGCAAAGCGTCGAAGCAAGT
>Ga0335082_10004902_pt1 | contig 14628 bp, 13 predicted proteins | sample Lox_Sample_41_FD_206718 | JGI IMG/M metagenome (GOLD analysis project Ga0335082, IMG submission 206718) | Soil microbial communities from Loxahatchee National Wildlife Refuge, Florida, United States - Lox_Sample_4.1 | ecosystem: Environmental > Terrestrial > Soil > Wetlands | place: USA...
TTCGATCATGCGCGACATCTCGACCACGCCGCGCACGTTAGATTTCTCGATTGAGTATTGAATCAGTCCGGCCTTTGTCGCCGGCTGCGGCGCCTCGCCGCCGGCCGGGTTGAAAGTGCCGTTGCCTGTCTTTTGCAGCTGCTGCATGTTGGTGAATGTGACCAGCCGCAGCTTGCCGCGCGCGGAATCGACCTTCGATGTGCCTTCGCGCACGCTGATCGTGCCGTCACGGCTGATCGACACTTGCCGATCGCCCTGCTGCAGCGTAATCGGACCGCCGTCGCCGAGCACCGGAAAGCCGTCGCTGGTGACGAGTTGGCCGGTGGGGCTGATTTGCAGTGCGCCGTTACGGGTATAGCGTTCGCCTGCCGGTGTTTGCACCACGAGGAAACCCTGGCCGTCGATCGCGACGTCGAGCGGATTGCCGGTGCGTTCGACCGCGCCTTGGCTCATGTCGTGCCAGACGCCGCGGTCCTGGACGAAGCTTACGCGGCTGCCGGTTTGGTCGGCGCGCGCGGCGGACCTGAGATATTCCTCGAATAGCGAACCGTCGGCCTTGTAGCCGGTGGTGTTGAGGTTGGCGATGTTGTTCGCGACCACATCCATCTCGCGTGCGAGACCGACCTGGCGCGACAGTCCAACAAGAATCGCATTCTGCATCGGCGGTCTCCCCATCTCACCCGGCGAAACCGCACCCTCCCGAGGCCGGCTTTGCCGAATGGTCGCCGCTAGCTCTCCCAAGCCGGCGGCTGTCTGGGGCATTGCAGCCGCCGTGCCAAACCTTAAAGTGTATATAAATCAAACAGCTGCTTAAAAACACGGGGCTGCCGGGCAGGGCAAAAACCGCCATTTTACCGTCCAACCCGGCAAAACATGCCGGGCTAAGGTCCGGCGGAAAGCAACTGTTAACCATACCGACCTAGGCTTGCAGGCACTGGGGGCGCGCGTGGATCGCGCAGCCGCCCGTGTCCCGCCCGGGACACGCCAGAGCGGCCCAGTTCCGTCGCATCGAGGTCATCATGGCAGCCAAGCCGAAAGACGAAGAAGGAGAGCTCGAGGACGAGCTGGACGAAGGCGAAGGGGGCGAAGAGAGCGCAGAAAAGCCAAAAGGCAAATTCGGCTGGCTAAAATTGCCGTCGCTGAAGATGCCGTCGCGCAAGATGATGATCATCATCGCGGGCGCGCTCTTGCTGGTCGGTGGTGGCGGCGGCGGAAGCTATTTCTATTTCTTCAAGCCCGTCGAGCACAAGGAAGAACCCAAGCCCGTGGTCAAGCCGGCGATCTTCGTCGATCTGCCCGACGTCCTGGTCAATCTGTCGAATGCCGCCAACGAGCGCACGCAATATCTCAAAGTGAAGATCGTGCTCGAGCTGCCGACGCCCGAAGTGGTCGCCGAAATCCAACCGCTGATGCCGCGCGTCTTGGACGCCTTCCAGACTTACTTGCGCGAATTGCGTCCGACCGATCTCGACGGCTCCGCAGGTCTGTACCGGCTCAAGGAGGAATTGACCCGGCGGGTCAATGCCGCGGTCGCGCCCAATCGCGTCACCGCCGTCCTGTTCAAGGAGATTGTCGTCCAGTGACGATCTGACCGATGGCACCCGAACAAGACATCAATCAAGACGCGCTCGCTGCCGAATGGAGCGTGGCGCTGGAGAAAGAGACGCCGGCAGCGCCGGGCGACGCCGAGAAGTCGCCTGTGTCCGCTACCGAAGAGGCGGACGCACAATGGGCGGCGATGGCGGGCGAGGGCGGCGGTAACAATAAGGGTGGTGGCGAGCGTATCCTCAGTCAAGACGAAATCGACACCATGCTCGGTTTCAGCCTGACCGATGTCTCGCTGAACGACAATTCCGGCATCCGCGCGATCATCGACTCGGCGATGGTATCGTACGAACGCCTGCCGATGCTGGAGATCGTCTTCGACCGCCTGGTGAGGCTGTTGACGACGAGCTTGCGCAATTTCACCTCCGACAACGTCGAAGTCTCGCTCGACCGCATCACCTCGGTGCGCTTCGGCGACTATCTCAATTCGATTCCGCTGCCCGCGATCCTCGCCGTATTTAAGGCCGAGGAGTGGGACAATTTCGGTCTTACCACCGTTAATTCCAGTCTAGTCTATTCGATCATCGATGTGCTGCTCGGCGGCCGGCGCGGACAAAATGCGGTGCGTGTGGAAGGCCGTCCCTACACCATGATCGAGACCAATTTGGTCAAGCGCCTGGTTGAGTTGGTGCTTGCCGACGCCGAACAGGCGTTCAAGCCGCTTTCGCCTGTCAAATTCAACATCGACCGGCTCGAGACCAATCCGCGTTTTGCCGCGATCTCGCGCCCGGCCAATGCAGCAATTCTGGTGCGGCTGCGCATCGACATGGAAGATCGCGGCGGCAGTGTCGAACTCCTGCTGCCCTACGCGACGATCGAGCCGATCCGTGCCGTGCTTCTGCAGATGTTCATGGGTGAGAAGTTCGGTCGCGATCCGATCTGGGAAGATCATCTGGCAAACGAAATCGGCCAGGCGCAGATCGCGGTCGATGCCGTGCTCTACGAGGAACGGCTGCCGCTGCGCAAGATGATGCAACTGAGCGTCGGCGACACGCTGCCGCTCGAGATCAAATCTGACGCTTTAGTCACCGTGCGTTGCGGCGAAGTCGTCCTCACCGAAGGCCGCATGGGCAAAGTCAATGGCCGCGTCGCCGTACGGGTATCCAAGGCCCTGCGCAAACCGCGGACCACGTTCGCCATGTTCGAGAAGTCGGACGATCCGACCAACAGGATGGAGAAGACGTGACTTATCATTACGGATATTTGGTCGAGAGCATGGTCTCGGTCCTGCTGCTGCTCACGATTCTCTATTGTGTGCGGCTTAACCGGCAGCTTCGTCTGCTCAAGGCCGACGAGCAGACACTGCGCGCCACCATTTCCGAATTGATTACCGCGACCGAGATCGCCGAACGCGCGATCGGTGGGCTCAAGGCGACCATGCGCGAAGGCGAACAGAGCCTGGCGGCACGGCTGCAGCGAGCCGAGACGCTCACCGCCGACGTCGAACGTCAGTTGGTCGCCGGCGAAGAATTGTTGACGCGGCTTACCCGCATCGCCACCGCCGCGCGGCCGACAAGCCCGCCGCCTCCAGCACCCGACGCCAAATCGGTAGCAGCCGCAGCGCAAGCCTTTGCCGAGCGTGCCAGCGCGCGATTGCGCGGGATTGCTGCATGATCCGCTTTGCGCGCGATTTTCGGCTGATTCCGGTCGTTCTGTTGGCGACGATCTGCCTGTTTGCGCTCAAAGTGTCAGGCTTGGTGTTTGACGGCGGCTACACGCTCGGCGACCGAATTCAGCAAAGCATCAATAAAGCCACCATGAAGGTCGCCACGCGCGAAAGCGTTCCCGACTACCCGAGGATCGTCTTCGCGAACGGGCAGGGGACGCCAGGGGCGGCCACGATGCCGGACAAGCGGTTCTTGCCGAAAGGGAGCACTGGCGACTCGGATGACATCACGGGTTCGGTTGAAGGCGGCGAAAAGCCGCCGGCCGGTGCGGCGCTCAAGGCCTCGACGGCAAAGCCGCCGGAGCAGCCCAAGGTCAAAGTGGACGACGTGACGGTACCGATCGAACCGGGCAAGATAGCCTCGGCCGGCGAACGCGCCATTCTCGGGCGCCTGCAGGACCGGCGCAAAGAGCTCGACGAACGCAGCCGCGAGCTGGAAATGCGCGAGAGCCTGCTCAAGGCGGCGGAAAAGCGCTTGGATGCTAAGCTCACCGAAATGAAGGATCTGGAAACTAAAGTCAGAGTCATGATGGGCACGCGCGAAAAGAACGACGCGGAGCGCTTCAAGAGTATCGTGAAGATGTACGAGAACATGAAGGCGAAGGACGCCGCGCGCATTCTCGAACGGCTCGACATGCGAATCCAGGCCGAGGTCACCAGCGAGATCAAGCCGGACAAGATGTCGGAAATCCTCGCGCAGATGAGTCCGGGAGCCGCGGAGCGGCTTACCGTCGAGCTTGCCCGCCGCGCCGATAACAAGCCGCAAAGTGCCGACCAATTGCCCAAAATCGAAGGCAAGCCGCCAGGCAGCTGAGATGCCGGAGCGCAGGTTTAATGTTTAATGTTTGGCAAAACGTGACGGTTAACGCGACTTTAATGGCCAATCCCTAGGCTGTCGCAGCCGGCATTGTTGCCGGCTGGAACGGCTGCGATGACGGCATCGCCTTTGAAACCGATGGCGTCCCGCGCGCGCGAGCGCTTGCGGGGGTGGCCGCTATGGCGCGGCGGTTTGGTCGCGGCTGTTGTCTTCTCGCAAGTTTTGGTGCTCGCCGTAACCCTGTTTGGCGGCTGTGCGCTCGCCGAGGATCGGACCAAGGGCGAAATTAGGGTTTTCACCGACGGCGGCTACGTGCGCCTCGCCTTCCGCTTCGAAAAGGAGGTGCCATCGACGGTCGAACTCAATTATCCGATCGTGGTGATTTCGTTCAGGAAGCCGGTCTCCGTCTCCGTTGACCAGCTCAACCTCGCCGCTGCTGGCTATATCAGCGCAGCGCGTCTCGATCCCGACGGGATGTCGATCCGTATTGCGCTCGCGCGTAAGGTGAAGCTGAACACCATCCCGGCCGCCGAGCGGCTCTTCGTCGATCTCCTGCCGGAGTCGTGGAGCGAAGGGATGCCAGGGCTGCCGCGCGACGTGGTCGAGGACCTTGCCAAGCGCGCGCTCGAGGCCGAACGCTTGCTGCGCCAGCAACGACTTACGTCCAGGCCGCAAAAAAATGCGCCGATCCGCGTCAAGGTCGCGACCCAGCCGACCTTCACCCGTTACATCTTTCCGCTGCCCGACGTCGCGAACGTCGTTCCCGAAAGCGCGAGCGACAAACTCACGCTCGAATTCGACCAGGCGATCAAATGGGATCTGGCGGATGCCAAGGCGGCCATGCCCTCGACTCTGCAGTCGATCGATACCGAAGTCGACGAAGATTCGACGACGGTCATTTTCGCCTTCAACGGCAATCCGAAAGTGCGCACCTTCCGTGAAGACCGCAGCATCATGGTCGATGTCGACCATGTCGCCGCTGCGCCGAAAGTGGCCGACAAGGCCGCCGCGCCCGCGCCGCCGGCGCAAGACGAAAAGCCCAAGCAGGACGTTGTCGCGCCCGCCGCTGTCCCGGGTATCGCGCAGCCGCGGACCGTACCTGCCGAAGACGAAGCGCCGCCGCCGCAAAAAGCGGGTCAGGCGCCTCCGGTCAAAGCTGCCGCAAGCGCGCCGCCGCCGGAGGCTCCGGCAAAAGGCACCGTTAAGCGGCGCAACACCGATCCCAAAGCAACCGTCGTCGCCGAAGTCGATCAGTCGGGCGACCGGCTGAGGGCCGATTTCCCGTTTGCGGTACCAACCCCCGCCGCCGTATTCCAGCGCGCCGACACGCTCTGGCTGATCTTTGACAACCCCGCCAATATCGACCTATCCCGCTTCAAAGACGACAGCCGCCATTCGGTGCGCAGCGCCACGCTGGGCCGCGGCGCCGATGGCGAAGCGATCGTTCGCATCAAGTTTGAGCGGCCGCGGCTGGTCAGCTTCGAGCCGGACGGCCCAGGTTGGGTGCTGACCATCGATAATACCATCGCGGCGCAGAGCCGCCCGCTCGGCATCGCCCGCAGCGTGGTTGGCAAAAACCGCGCCAGCCTTGTGATTCCATTCGCCCATCCCGGCCATCTGCATCGCATCACCGATAGCGACATCGGCGACCATCTCCTCGTGGTTACCGGGCTAGGGCCGGTGCGCGGATTCTTGAAGGGGCAGCGCTTCGTGGAATTGAACGCACTGCCGACGACGCAGGGCGTGGTGCTGCAGCCGCTCGCCGACGACATTTCCGTGGAGCTTGCGGTCGACAAGATCACCGTCTCCCGGCCAAGTGGACTCTCGCTCTCGCCGATGGCGGTCGGGCTGGAAGTCGCTAGTAACTTCCGCGCGTTGAGCTTCGACCCGGAGATCTGGGATTACAATCGCAAGGCCAACTACAACAAGCGCGAGTCCGAATTAATTCAGATCGCCGCCATGTCGCCGCAGAGCGCACGCAAGCAAGCGCGAATCAATCTCGCGCGTTTCTATCTTGCCCGCGGCATGTCGGCCGAAGCCAAGGGCGTACTCGACGTCGTGCGCGCCGACGCCAAGGGCGACGACGACGTCACCGCCAGCGTTCTGGATTCGGTCGCCAATCTAATGCTGCACCGGCCTGACGAAGCCATCAAGGATCTGTCCAATCCGCGGATCGGCAACCAACTGGATGCGCCTATATGGCGCGCCATCGCCTACACCGACCTCAGCAAATGGCCGACGGCGCAAGCCGCCTTCAAGAATGTCGACGGCGCGATCGCTGCGCTGCCGGTCGAGTTGCAGCGCCTGGCGTTACGCAAGGCGTTGCAAACTGCGGTCGAGGTGCGTGATTTCGCCGCCGCCGACCGCATCCTCAACGACCTCACGACGTTGGGTATTCCGCTCGATCTGCAGCCAACGATCAGCGTGCTGGTCGGGCGTCTGAAGGAAGCCATGGGCCGCAACACGGATGCACTCGCCAACTATCATGCCGCGGCGCTTTCATTCGATCGCCAGGCGGCGGCGCAAGGCCGGCTGCGCGAGATCCTGTTGCGCTACTCAACCGGCGACATGACGGCCACCGACGCAATCAACGCGCTGGAGACGCTCACCACAGTCTGGCGTGGTGACGACGTCGAGGCCGAAGGCCTGAAATTGCTCGGCCATCTCTATACCAAGGCGGACCGTTACCGCGCCGCTTTCCACGTCATGCGCACGGCGATGGTCGTGTTCCCCGAGTCGGAATACACGCAGCAAATCTTGGACGAGGCGCGCATCACCTTCGACAGGCTGTTCCTCGGCGGCAAGGCCGACGGGCTGCCGCCGATCGAGGCGCTCGGCCTGTTCTACGACTACCGCGAGCTTACGCCGATTGGATTCCGCGGCGACGAAATGATCCGGCGGCTGGCCGACCGGCTGGTGGCGGTCGATCTGCTCGATCAGGCCGCCGAACTGCTGCAGCATCAAGTAGACAACCGCCTGCAGGGGGTTGCGCGCGCCCAGGTCGCAACGCGCCTTGCTGTCGTCTACCTGATGAACCGCAAGCCGGAACGCGCGATCGCCACCTTGCAGAAGACACGCACGGCGGAAGTGTCGAACGAACTGCGCGACCAGCGGTTATTGTTGGAAGCACGCGCCTTATCAGAAACCGGACGGCACGATCTCGCCCTGGAATTGATCGCCGATATCAACAGCCACGAGGCGGGTCGGCTGCGTTCGGATATCCTGTGGTCGGCCAGACGTTGGCGTGAAGCCGCGGAACAGATCGAGACTCTTTACGGCGATCGTTGGAAAGATTTTACGCCGCTTACCGAGCCGGAGCGCTTCGACATCCTGCGCGCGGCGATCGGCTATTCGCTAGGCGACGAACCGCTCAGCCTGGCGCGGTTCCGCGAACGCTATGCGCCAATAATGATGAATACTCCGGACGGCCGCGCCTTCGACGTGGTCAGCGCGCCGGTCGGCACCGCCAATACCGAATTCCAGGATGTCGCCAAGCGCGTCACCGGCGTCGATTCGCTCGAGGCGTTTCTGCGCGACATGCGCAAGCGCTATCCGGATTCCTCGGCAATCTCGCGTCCCCCTGCGCCGGGCGCCGCCGGCGCTACGCCGCCAGCCGTGCAGCCTCCGCCGACGGCTCCGGCGACGAAGCCCTCGGCCGCCACCGCGCCACCGAAAGCGCCGGCCGCAGAGCAGCCCAAGGCCGACCGCACGCCGACCGGCTCGATTTCACTGCGCTAGGTGCAACAGTTTTCCGGCAATTTTCGATGGGGCGCGTCACGTTCCATAGCTCTGGATCAGCGACCCGGCGACCAGGCTCCAGCCGTCCACCAGCACGAAGAAGATCAGCTTGAACGGCAGCGACACCACGACGGGCGGCAGCATCATCATGCCCATCGACATCAGCACCGAAGCTACCACCAGGTCGATGATGAGGAATGGCAGGAATAGAAGAAAGCCGATCTCGAAGGCGCGCTTAAGCTCGGAGATCATGAAGGCCGGCACCAGCACCCGCAGCGAGATGTCCTCGGGCTTGGCGGGTTGCGCTTCCTTCGACATGTCGATGAAGAGCTTAAGGTCTTTTTCGTTGACGTTCTTTTCCATGAAGGCGCGCAAAGGCACCGCGCTGCGCTGAAGCGCCTGCTCGGCCGTGATCTCGTTGGCGACCAGCGGCCGGATGCCGGTGTCGTAGGCCTTTTGCAGCGACGGGCCCATGACGAAAGCCGTCAGGAACAACGCCAGCGAGACGATCACCGCATTGGGCGGGGCCGTCGCGGTCCCGAGTGCGGTGCGCAAAAGCGACAGCACCACCACGATGCGGGTGAACGACGTCATCATCACGAGAATCGACGGCGCCAGCGACAAAACCGTGAGCAGCGCTACCATCTGGATCACGCGTTCGGTCAGCCCGCTGCCTTGGCCGAAGTTGACGCTGATATCCTGCGCGGCAGCCGGCGTCGCCGCGGCTGCCATCAGCCCTGCTACCCCAACCACCACCGTCAAAAAATGACGAACGCGGCGGTCGGACAGAGCCCTCACGTCTTTCCTGTCGGACGGCCCAGCAAGTTGGCCATCTCCTCTTCAAGATTATCGAGCGGCGCCTTGGGCGGCGCGGCGGCGGTTTTGGGCTCGGCCTTAAGTTCGAGCGGCGGTTCGATCTTCGTCTCGACCTTGGCCGGCCTCTTGATGTCCAACTTGGGTTCGCGCGCGGGCTCGAACTTGGGTTCGGCGCGCGGCTTGAGATCACGCGGCGTCGCCGGCTTTGGCGGCGGCGCGACCAATGGGTCGGTAACTGGCGGCCGGCTTTCCGGCATCGGGCCGCGGCGCAGCGCGGCTTCGAGCTGCTGCGCCATCTCGGCGAGGTTGTTATCGGCATGCGCCGGTGCCGGCGGCGCCTCAAGCGGCGGCGGGATCACCGGCGCTACGCCTGGCGGCGGCTCGACGCGCGCAGGAGATTCCGGCGGCGTCAGCCGGGTCGACAACTCGGCGGCGAGGCCGGACAGGCTGTCGGCTGGACGCGGACGCGCGCCCGGTTCGGGCGGCAGCCAGGGTTCTTCGGTCGCCGAGGCGCGTGATGGGCGGGGTGGCGCCGTCGGCGGCGTCGGCTCATTCGACGGCTGCAGCGGCCATTGGCTTTCGGCAACCGGGGCAGCGCGCAGCGGCGGCTCGGTAATTGCTGCGGTTTTTGCCGGCTCGCGCACCGCCTCTCGGGCGCCGGCGGCGCGCACGATATTCGCCTCGACGACGACGTCGGTCGGCCCGCCGATCATCAAAAGATGTTCAATATTGTCACGGCGGATCAGCACCAGACGACGGCGGCCGTCGACGGGTGCCGCATCGATCACCGCTAGCCGCGGCTGCCGGCCGCGCGTGGCGCCGCCGAGGCGATTGGCGCCGAATCGACGCACCAACCACGCGGTCAAGGCGATCAGCGCCAGAACCACCAAAAACGCGATGAAGAATCGCGCTGCCAGGGGCACTTCCGCGCCAAACAGGGTCTCGAACATCAAAACGCTCCGTACCTGATAGGGCGGCTTGTCCAGGCTGCACGAGCCCGAATGGTTAATTTGGTCAGGCACTATTTGCCGCCCGGATTACTAACAGAGCCTTAACAAATATTCGGTCCTTTGCCATCCCACCGCGATATCTGCAAAGTTCCATAGCCTTAATGGTGTCAGCGTCCGCAAACGACCGGGTAACCTTTACCCGGCATTAACCATACGCCCGGCAAAGTCTGCCTATTGCGGCGCAGCCGCCAATAGGGGCTTTCGAGGGCTAGCTGATGGCGATCACCGACATTCCGATCCTCTCCATGCTGCGGACCCGGATGCAATGGGCGCAGGAGCGTCAGCGCGTCCTGGCGGAAAACGTCGCCAATGCCGACACGCCGCGTTATCGGCCGCGCGACCTGACGCCAGTGAAATTCGACGCTCCGCCCCAGGACCGCGGCGCGCCGCTCACATCGGTGACGCTGGTGCGCACCGAAAGCGGCCATCTTCCCGGAATCGGGCAGGACGCTTCTTCGTTCCATGCCAAGTCTGAAGGCAAGTACGAAATTCGCCCCACCGGCAACTCGGTGAATCTGGAGCAAGAGATGATGAAGGTGGCGGCGAACCAGATGGATTACCAGGCGGTGACCGCGCTTTACACGCGCAGCCTCGGCCTGCTCAAGACCGCGCTCGGAAAAGGTTGATTTCGCGCGCGGGATACGTCGACTGAACGAAGGAGACCGTAGTGGATTTCCTCAAGACCATGGCCATCGCCGCTTCCGGCCTGCGCGCGCAGGCCGGCCGCATGCGCATCATTTCGGAAAACGTCGCCAATGCGGATTCGACGCCGTTGACGCCGGATGCGCAGCCGTACCGGCGTAAGATCCCGACGTTCCAGTCCGAGATCGACCGCACACTCGATGTCAAACTGGTCGAACTCGGCCGCACGCGTCTCGACAACTCGGAATTCCGCATGAAATACGAGCCCGGAAATCCGGCCGCCGACAAGAACGGCAACGTCCGGTATCCCAACGTCAACCCGCTCCTGGAAATGTCCGACATGCGCGAGGCCCAGCGCTCCTACGAGGCCAACATCAACGTCATCAGCGCCACGCGGCGCATGCTTCAGCGCACCATCGACATCTTAAAGACCTAGATCAGAAGGGCTGACCCACCATGGCATCACCGATTTCGGCCGCCAGCGCCTATGCCAATATCCAACGGCTTGCCAACGACCTGACGCGCAAGGGCGCCGCCGCCCAGGGCGCCGACAATGCGGAGCAGAGCTTTACCACGCTGCTCAAGAACGCCATCGGCTCCGTCGTCGACGCCGGCCGCAAGTCCGACGCGCAGACGCAGGCGCTGGTCAACGGCAAATCAAACATGGTCGACGTGGTTACCGCGGTGGCGCAGACGGAGGTTGCCGTCGATGCCATGGTGGCGGTGCGCGACAAGGTGATCGCGGCCTACGAAGACATCATGAAAATGCCGATCTGATATTACCTCGTCCTGCGAAGCGGCGAGTGAAGCGGAGAGTCAATGACCGGACCCGAAGTACTCGATGTCGCGCGTGACGCGATCACCACGCTGATCATCGTCGCCAGTCCCGTCATGCTGGTCGGCCTCGCGGTCGGCGTTGTCATTTCGCTGCTGCAGGCGGTGACGCAGATCCAGGAAATGACGCTTGCTTTCGTACCGAAAATCCTGGCGATTTTCGTTTCGCTCCTCATCGCGCTGCCGTTCATGGCCGAGCGGCTGCATGCCGAGATGGTGCGGATCGCCGCCCGCATCGTCAGCGGCGGGTAGTGCATGACCCCGAAAAGTGGCCAGCGGTTTTCAGACAAGACCATGCGCGGGAAAAAATAATCACGATGCGCGTCGATGTCTCATTCCTGCCGCTTCTCGCCGCCGCATTCCTTTTGACCTTCGCTCGCGTCGGTACCATGGTCATGCTGATGCCCGGCGTCGGCGAATTGAATCTGCCCGCGCGTGTGCGCTTGACCATCGCGCTGCTCCTCACGGCCATCCTGCTGCCATCGCACCAGAAGGCCTACACCATCGATCTGACGGCGCTGGCGCCGGTTCTGACCATGCTGGTGCAGGAGATCGTCATCGGTGCGGTCATCGGTCTGACAGCGCGGCTTGCGGTTTCGGCCCTGCAGGTCGCCGGCTCGGTGGTCGCCCAACAACTCGGCCTCGGCTTCGTCACCGCAATCGACCCGACCCAGAACGAGCAGGGCCTGCTGGTCGGCAATTTTCTTACGTTGCTCGGCATTACGCTCGTCTTCGCCACCAACATGCATCACCTGGTGATCGCGGCGATGAACGACAGCTACGCGATCTTCCACCCGGGCGAGATGCCGCTGGTCGGCGATGCCGCGCAACACGTCACGCGCGTCGTCGCAACCGCGTTCCGCATCGGCATACAGCTGTCGGCGCCGTTTATGGTGTTCGGCTTGCTGTTCAATCTCGGTCTCGGTGTGCTGTCGCGCCTGATGCCGCAGATGCAAGTGTTCTTCATCGGCCTGCCGCTGTCGATTGTGCTCGGCCTGCTGCTGCTGTTGCTGGTGATCGGCGCCATGATGGGCACCTTCGTCGGTTATCTGCAGGGCGTACTTGGCCAGTTGGTCCCCTATAGCTGAGGTGACCGCGCATGGCCGAAGACGCCCCCGATAGTTCCGAGAAAACAGAAGACCCTACACAAAAGCGTCTCGACGAAGCGCTCAAGCGCGGCGACGTTGCCAAGAGCCAGGAGGTCAACACCTGGTTCATCATCGCCGGCGGCACGCTGGTGTTGAGCGCGTTTTCCGGCACCATGGGCTCTTCGCTCACGACCACTATGCGTGGGCTGATCGCCAACGCGCACGCGATCAACATGGACGGCCCGGCTTTGCCGCGGCTATTCGAAAAACTCGGCGTGGAGACGATCGCCGCGGTCGCCATTCCATTCCTGCTGCTGATGTTGGCCGCGCTCGGCGGCAATCTGATCCAGCACAAGCTCGTATGGTCCGCCGAGGCTTTGAAGCCGAAGCTGTCGAAAATCTCGCCGGCCGAGGGTTTCAAACGGCTGTTCGGCAAGCAGGCGCTGGTTAATTTTGCCAAAGGCCTCATCAAGCTCGTGCTGATCGGGACCGTGCTCACCGTGCTGATGTGGCCCGAGCGCGGACGCATCATGGCGCTCGAGCGCGCCGACCCGTCCATCATTCTGGCGCTCGCCCAATCGCTGGCGCTCAAACTGCTCGGCGCCGTGGTCGCCATTATGGCGGTGGTGGCGATCGCCGATTACCTGTTCCAGTACCGGCAATGGTTCGAGCGGCAAAAGATGTCACTGCGCGAAATGAAGGAGGAGTTCAAGCAGAGCGAAGGCGATCCCGCCATCAAGGGGAAGATGAAGCAGACGCGCAACACCCGTATGCGCAAGCGTATGATGGCGAACGTGCCTAAGGCGGCGGTGATCATCACCAACCCGACCCACTACTCGGTTGCCTTGCAATACGAACGGGGCATGGTTGCGCCGATCTGCGTCGCCAAGGGCGTCGACGCCGTCGCCATGAAGATCAGGGAAATTGCCAACGAGCATTCCATCCCGATCGTGGAAAATCCGCCGCTCGCCCGCGCCCTGCACGCGACCGTCGAGGTCGATCAGGCAATTCCGGTCGAGCACTATAAGGCGGTGGCCGAGGTGATCGGCTACGTCATGCGGCTGCGGCGGACCTATATCCGGGAGCCGGCGGCGAGCCGCCGATAAAGCCGGGATTGCTTTGGCCTACCTCTTGCGCCGGTAGGGCGGGTTAAGGCACTCAGGACTCATGGCAGCCGACATACCCCTGGCCCCGACACCGGACCCGGACCGCGGCACATCTGCGGGCCGGCCGGCGTTCGACAACAGCCAGAGCGCGCCGCGCTCGGGCTCGATCGGACTGGTGCTCTTGGTGGCGCTGGCGCTGATCGCGGCGGCCGTGGCCTTGATCTATATCGAGCCGCGCTACGGCGGCACCTATATTCTGACGCTCTTGGCTGTGCTCGGCACCATCGGCGTCGCCGCGTTGTTCGGGTTTGCCTCCGGCATCATGCAATGGACGGGTCGTAGCCAGGGCAATCCGCTGCTTAAGGCGGTGGTGGATGGATCGTCCTACGGCATCGTTGTCACCGACCAGTCGGGCCGCGTCTTTTATGCCAATGCCGCCTACCTCGACTTGATCGGCGCGGCCGATTCCAACGACGTGCGGCCGGTCGAGCGGGTCTTTGTCGGCGATCCCGACGTGTCAGAGGCGATCTACCGTCTTCTCAAAGCGGCGCGCGAAGGCCGCAGCCTGCAGGAAGAGGTGCGCATTCCCGGTGCTTCGCCGCAAGGCGCGCGCTGGCTGCGCCTCCAGGTGCGACCGCTCGGCGGCGGCAAGCGCGACGCCCGCATGACGGTGTGGGTGATCGCCGATGTGACGCGCGACCGCGAACGCCAGGAAAACGTGTTCCAGGAATTGCAGCACGCCATCGATTATCTCGATCATGCTCCGGCCGGCTTTTTCTCGGTCGATGCCGCGGGTGACATCGTCTATCTCAACGCCACGCTCGCCGACTGGCTCGACCACGATCTGGCGCAGGTCGGCGCCGGCTCGTTGAAACTCGCGGATATTGTCGCCGGCGAAGGCGCGGCACTGTTGACCACGCTCAACGCCGCGCCCGGCGAGGTGAAGACCGAGGTGCTCGACCTCGATCTCAAGACGCGCGGCGGCAAGCCGGTGCCGGTACGGCTGTTCCACAAAGTAGCGTTCGGCGCCGACGGCGCGGCGGGCGCCTCGCGCACGCTGGTGCTCAATCGCGCCAAGGACGCCGGCGACGATCCGCAACGGGCCGCGGAAGTTCGGTTCATGCGTTTCTTCGAAAACACGCCGATGGCCATCGCCACGGTGGACAAGACCGGCCGTATCGCGCGCAAGAACGCGCGCTTCGCCTCGACCTTCGTCGACATGCTCAAGGGCGAGGAGCGCTCGATTTTCGCCGTTGTTGCCGAGCGAGACAGGCCGGCGCTGGAGGCGGCGATCCGCAAAGCGGGC
>Ga0335082_10004903_pt1 | contig 14628 bp, 12 predicted proteins | sample Lox_Sample_41_FD_206718 | JGI IMG/M metagenome (GOLD analysis project Ga0335082, IMG submission 206718) | Soil microbial communities from Loxahatchee National Wildlife Refuge, Florida, United States - Lox_Sample_4.1 | ecosystem: Environmental > Terrestrial > Soil > Wetlands | place: USA...
GCCTCGGCTCGGTCCAGAGCAGCGGATGAGCTTGCCCGAGGCGCTGCTCGGACGGATGCGCAGCTGCCCGGGTTCCGGCGCTCGTGTCCGCGGCGCTCGCCGTCGGGCTCGCTCGAGAGCCCGGCACGCCGCCTCGGCGCGGTCCAGAGCAACGGATGAGCTTGCCCGAAGCGCTGCTCGGACGGATGCGCAGCTGCCCGGGTTCCGGCGCTCGTGTCCCCGGCGCGGAGACCGGCGCTCGATCCTTGCCCGGACCGTCCGCGTCCGGTCCCGGTCCGGCGCCCGAGGCCGCGCCCGCTGCGGGCCGATGCTCGGCCACTTCCGGCGTCCGGTCGCCCGGGCAGGCGTGGACGGAGCACCGGTCGGTCTTCTCGGACGGAGAGACAACGCATCCTCGGCGAGCTCCCGCTGCGGGCCGAGCGGCGGCAGTCACAAGCAGAACTGCTCCGATGCATCGGCCTCCTTTGATCTCGCCCCGGCCGTCGGTACGCCCGGTGCACGCCCCTCCCTCTCTGCGCGACGAGGGCGAGGATGAGCCAGGCATTCGAGGTGGACTGGACCGGGACGCAGGAGGAGGGTCCACTGTTTCGCGCGATGCGGGAGTTCGGCGTCGCCGAGGCCGCCGAGCTGCGACAGCGCCTCACCGAGCTCGGCGCGGGCGTTCCCATCCGGGTGGACTTCACCCGGACGGTGGACCTGTCGGATCACGCGCTGGCCGAGCTGGTCGTCTGGGTGCTGGACCGCCACCGCGGGCGGATCTCCTTCGTGGGCCTCAATGCGCACCACGAACGGTTGCTGCGGTACCTCGTGCCCCGGACCGAGGTGCCGGGGTAAGCCCCGGCTGAAGTCCCATCCCCGATGCCGGAGGACCCGATCCTGCGCCCCGCGCCGCTCGCCGCGATGCTGCTCTGCCTGGGCTGCGCCCATGCGCCGCCTCCGCCCGCGCCGCCGCGCGGATCGGCGCCAGCCACGGAGGCGCAGGCGGCTGCCTTGTCCGGCACTTGGATCCACACCGGCGGGGAGGGGGACCAGATCCTGGTCGACCTGGCCGTGGAGCACGCGGTGGCGGACATGGGTCTCGCCCGGGGATTCGCGGCCGACGCGCTCGCCGCGCGCGCCCGGCCCCGGGAGCGGTACGTCATCTCCTTCGAGGGGCAGACGGTGACCGTCGCCTCGCCCGATCATCCTCCCGAGCGGGGCGAGGTGGGCGGACCGCCCGTCCGGCTGGTCAATCGCTTCGGCGACGAGAGCCAGACCACGTTCCGGATGGAGGGACCGGCGCTGGTGGAGGAGGGCGCCACGTCCGACGGTTCGGGAAGGACCGTCTTCACCCCCGGCCCCGACGGAACGACCCTCGCCGTCCGGCGCGTCATGCAGAGCAGCCGGCTCTCCGCGCCGGTCGACGTGACGCTGAGCTACCGCAGGCAGTGACGCTGATCCTGCGGCCGCCCGTGTGGGCTGTGCTTGCCCGCGCACCGCCCCGGGAGGGACGGTCCGGGGCATGGACCCACTCGCTCCGCTCGATCGCGCGCTCGCCCATGCCCGTTCCTGGCTGGAGACCCTCGGGGAACGGCCGGTGCGGCCCTCCGTCTCGGTCGAGGCGCTGCGCGAGGCCTTCGCCGGCGAGCTGCCGGAGGAGGGCGAGGACCCGGCCCGGGTGATGGACCTGCTCGCCCAGGCCGGTGAGCCGGGCCTGATGGCCACCGCCGGTCCGCGCTTCTTCGGCTTCGTGATCGGAGGCAGCCAGCCCGTGGCGCTCGCCGCCGACTGGCTGGCCTCGGCGTGGGATCAGAACTGCGGCCTCTACGTGACCTCGCCCACCGTGGCGGTGCTCGAGGAGACGGCGGGGACCTGGCTCAACGGGCTGTTCGGCCTCCCGCCCGAAGCGGGGGTCGGGTTCGTCACCGGCGGGCAGATGGCGAACTTCACCGGCCTCGCCTGCGGGCGCTACGCGCTGCTCGCCCGGAGGGGCTGGGACGTCTCGGAGGCCGGCCTCTTCGGCGCACCGGAGATCCACGTCGTGGTCGGAGAGGAGGTGCACGTCACCGTCCTGCGCTCGCTGCGATTCCTCGGCCTCGGCCAGGCGCGGGTGAAGCGCGTCGCCGCGGACGCCCAGGGCCGGATGGAGCCGGGAGCGCTCGCCTCCGTCCTCGCCGGGTGCGACGGGCCGGTCCTGGTCTGCCTCCAGGCGGGAAACGTCAACACCGGGGCGGTGGATCCGATGGAACCGCTCACTGCGCTCGCCCGCGCCCATGGCGCCTGGGTCCACGTGGACGGAGCATTCGGGCTCTGGGGAGCGGCGAGCCCGGCCACCCGGGCTCTCCTGCGTGGGGTGGAGCGTGCCGACAGCTGGGCGGTGGACGCGCACAAGTGGCTGAACGTGCCCTACGACTCGGGAGTCGCCATCGTCCGCGACGTGGACCTCATGCGCCGGGCGATGGGCTCGTCGGCGAGCTACCTGGTGCGGTCCTCCGGGCTGCGGGATGGCGTCGACTTCGGCCCGGAGTTCAGCCGGCGGGGGCGCGGCGTCCCGGTGTACGCCGCGCTCCGGGCGCTGGGGAAGCGAGGGGTGGAGGCGCTGGTGGATCGCTGCTGCGCGATGGCCCGTCGCCTCGCGGCCGGACTGGGGCGGGCCCCCGGAGTGCACGTCCTGAACGAGGTGGTGCTCAACCAGGTGCTGGTCCGCTTCGAGCCCCCGGGTGGCGGAGACGTCGATGCCTTCACCCGGGAGGTGATCGGCCGGGTCCAGGCCGACGGGACGTGCTGGCTCGGGGGCAGCCGGTGGAAGGGCCTGGAGGTGATGCGGATCAGCGTCTCGGGCTGGAACACCTCCGAGGCCGACGTGGACCGCTCGGTGGCGGCGATCCTTCGCTGCGCCGGCCGGAGCTGATCGCGCGGGGGCGCGCCGTCCCGGACCGGACTACGCTCCGCCGGATGCGCCTCTCGACCCCGCTCGCGGCCGCCGCCCTCCTCGCAGGCTCCGCCGCGCTCGCCTCGGACAACGCCGCTCTGGTGTCGGACGCCCGGGCGACCGTCCAGACCTTCCGGAAGAAGGATCCGAAGATCGAGAAGTTCTTCTCCTCGGCAAGCGGATACGTGGTGTTCCCCACCGTGGCCAAGGGCGGATTCGTGGTGGCCGGCGCCGGAGGGGACGGCGTGCTCTTCGTCGGAGGCCAGCCCGTGGGGCGATCCTCGATGGGGCAGGCCAGCGTGGGGCTCCAGCTCGGAGGCCAGACCTACTCGGAGATCATCTTCTTCGAGAACGCCTCGACGCTGGCCGAGTTCAAGAAGGGCAACTTCGCGCTCGCGGCGCAGGCCTCGGGGGTGGCGCTCTCCGCCGGAGCGGCGGCCACGGCCAACTACGAGAACGGGGTGGCGATCTTCACCGCCACCAAGACCGGCCTGATGTACGAGGCGAGCGTGGGGGGGCAGAAGTTCGGCTACCAGCCGTTCGCCGCCCCGCACCGGTGAGCACGGACGAGCTCGCCCGGCGTCCGGCGGAGCGCGGGGCGGAGGACTGGGGAAAGCGGCCGCCCCCGAGCGACGAGCGCGAGTTCCTCGCCGGCCCGCGGAACCGCCCGCTCGAGCTGGCCTGGGTCATCCGGGCCGCGCTGGAGTTCGTGAAGTGCTTCCGCCAGCTTCACTTCGTGGGGCCGTGCGTGACGGTCTTCGGATCGGCTCGCTATGCCGAGGGGCACCCCGCGTATGCCCTCGCCCGGAGGATGGGCGCGGCGCTCGCCCGGGAGGGGTTCACGGTCATGACCGGCGGCGGGCCGGGGCTGATGGAGGCGGCGAACCGCGGTGCGAAGGAGGCGGGCGGCGTGTCGGTGGGATGCAACATCACCCTGCCCAGCGAGCAGAAGCCCAACGCCTATCTCGACCGCTGGGTGGAGACGCGCTCCTTCTTCGTCCGCAAGGTGGTGCTGGCCAAGTACTCCTACGGGTTCATCGCCGCGCCGGGCGGGCTGGGCACGCTGGACGAGCTGTTCGAGATCGGGGTGCTGGTGCAGACCGGCAAGATGCCGGACTTCCCGATCGTCCTCCTCGGGATCGAGTACTGGCGCCCGCTGGTGACCTGGCTCCGCGAGCAGCTGGTTCCCGACCGGACGCTCGATGCGGCGGACGTGGATCGGTTCCAGCTCACCGACTCCCCGGAGGAGGCCGCGGAGTACGTGCGGGAGCGCGCGGTCGCCAGCTTCGGGCTGGTCCCGGAGCACCGGATGCGCCGGAGGTGGTGGTTGCTCGAGCGCTGACGAGAGCCGGGGTCGTTCGCCCACGGCTCTCGTCCCCGCGAGCAGATGGCGCGGGGCCCCGGGGAGGCCAGCGCCGGGGAGGCCTAGCTCTTGGTCGCGCCGCACTGGGCGCGGAAGTCCTGCAGCGCGCCCTGCTGTGGCTGGATCTTCAGCGGGCCCTGCACGTCGCTGACGAAGGCGACGGGCGAGCCGTCCTGGCACTTCAGGTCGGAGGCCGGCTGCACCTTCACCGTCACCTCGCGGTCGGAGGGGACGTTGTCGATCTGGTAGGTGCAACGGTTCTTGCTCGCGTGAATCGAGGTGCGGCCCACCGGCTGCTCGCCGACCAGGGCCACCACGTTCAGGCCGTCGCAGCCGGTGTCGGCTGCGGCGGGCATCACGATCACGCCGTTGACGCTGCTGTTGTAGGTGTACTCCAGCCGGCTATCCACGGGCGAGCCCGAGGTGACGCACGCTGCGGCGCCGAGGAAAACGAGTGCTGCGATGACTGGCTTCACGGATTTCTCCCTCTAGAGTGGTGACGCGGACGAGCCCATCTCCATGAACCCTTCCGGCTGCCCGTACGACTCGAGCCCTGGGCTGATTGCGTTCCGGTTCCGGGATCCACCACCACAGTCCGGCGGAGCGCCGGGAAGTACAGCACCGGCTGCAGCCGCGACACCGCTCGCTGCGAACGTTGCGCGAGATCGCGTTCGTGTTCCGGATCTGCGACGGGGAAGGGCGTGAGGCAAGCCCCCACCTGGCTCCGGTGGGTCGTCGCGATCCAGCTCGTTCGCCTGCTGGTCGGGGCGCTGTTCGAGCTCGTGCCCCAAGAGGCCTACTACGTCTTCTACGCGCGGCATCCGGCGCTCTCCTACTTCGATCATCCGGGGCTCCTCGCCTGGCTCCTGGCCCTCCCGGCGCGGATGCGCCCTCCGGCCCCGGTGCTGGTCCGCCTGGTGCCCTTCCTGCTCTCGCTGCTGACCCTCGCCGGGGTGGCTCGCCTCGCCCGGCGCTTCGTCCCGGCCGCGCCGGGGCGCGCGGTGCTCCTGCTGCTGGGCACCGGCATGTTCAGCGTCCTCACCGTGGTCGCCCTGCCGGACGCGCCCCTCGTCGCCGCCTGGACCTGGACCCTCTGCTTCCTCGCGGAGGCCCTGCTCGACGGACGGCGCTCCGCCTGGCTGGGCGGCGGCCTCGCGCTCGGGCTGGCCTTCGACGGCAAGTACACCGCCGGGTTCCTCCTCCTCGGGGCAGGAGCGCTGCTGGTCGTCCTCCCGCGCGGCCGGGCGGCACTGCGCACGGCCTGGCCCTGGGCCGGCCTGCTGCTCGCCGTCCTGACCACCGCTCCGGTGTGGATCTGGAACGCGACCCACGGCTGGGCGTCGTTCCTCTTCCAGACCGAGGGAAGGATGGAGCACGCCCGCGGGCTCTCAGGGTGGAACCCGCTGGCGCTGATCCTCTCCGAGCTGGCGCTGGTGCTTCCCCCGCTGGTCTGGGCGTTCGTCCGCGAGGCGGCGGGCGCCTTCCCGCGAGCGGCGCGGAGGACGCTCGGGGAGGAGGAGACCTTCCTCGCCGCGTTCTCCCTGCTGCCCGGGGTGGTGCTGCTCGCGGTCAGCCTCTTCGCGGTGGTGAAGCCCAACTGGCCCTTCCCGCTGTGGATCGCCGGGACGCTGTGGGCCGCTCGCCGTTCCGGCCCCTGGCTGCTCCGCTGGAACACCGCCGCCTCGGCGGTGGTGCATGGCCTGGCGCTGGTGGAGCTCTTCGCCTACCCGGTGCGGCTGGGCGACGACACCTGGATCGGCTGGCGGGCGCTGAGCGAGCAGACCCGCGCCCGTCTCCAGCCGGGAGAGTTCGTCTTCTCCGCCGATGACTACAAGACCACCGCCGAGCTGCTCCTGGACGGGCGCGTGGAGGCGTACGGGCGAAACCTGCTGGGGCAGCCGGCGCTCCAGTTCGACTTCGTGGGCCTCGACACCCGGGCGCTCGCCGGCCGGACGGGGCTCTTCCTCGACTCCGACCCACAGCGCTTCGAGGATTCTCCCTCGGGACCGTCCCCGCCGGCGCTGCGTCCTCGCTGCGGAGAGGTGCGCGAGGAGCCCCCGGTGCTCGTCGTGCGCGGAGCCCGCATCGTCCGTCGCTTCGGGGCCTGGCGCTGCCTCGCCTACCGCCCGCCCTAGGTCCAGGCGTCGAAGAGGTTGTTCAGCGACTCCGCCAGCCCCGGATGGGGGTAGATGGCGTCCCGGAGCACCGGCCAGCGGAGGTCGGCCAGCATCGCGGTGTGCACCACCGAGGCCAGCTCTCCTCCCTCGAATCCCAGGGCCGCGAACCCGAGGATGCGCTCCGTCTCGGCGTGGACCACCGCCTGCAAGAGCCCGCGCATCTCGCCCGACTCGATCGCCCGGGCCACGTGGCTCATCGGGAGGCGGGCGACGCGGATCGGCAGCGAGCGCTCGCGGGCCTCGGTCTCGGTGATCCCGACGCGCCCGAGCTGGGGATCGGTGAAGAGCGTGTAGGGCACGAGCCGCCCCACCGGCGAGCGAGGCGGTCCACCCAGGAGCTCGGCCCGCAGCACCCGGTAGTCGTCGTAGGAGACGTGCGTGAACTGCGGCGACCCGGTGACGTCGCCCGCGGCGTACACGCCCTCCGCCGTGGTCCGGAGCCGGTCGTCCACCCGGACGAATCCCCGCCGGTCAAGCTCCACGCCGCCGGCCTGGCAATCGAGCGCGTCGGTGTTGGGGGCCCGTCCCACGGCCAGCAGCAGATGGCTCCCCTCCAGCGCCGGACCGCCCTCGAGCGCGAGCCGGACGCCCCTTCCGCCGGCCTCCACCCGCTGGACGCGGGCGCCGAGGTGCAGGTGGATCCCCTCGTCCCGGAGCAGGGCGGCGAGCGCCTCGGAGATCGGCGCGTCCTCGCGCGAGGCGAGGCGGTCGGCCATCTCCAGCACGGTGACGTCCGCGCCCAGCCGGCGGAACACCTGTCCCAGCTCGAGCGCGATGTAGCCGCCTCCGAGCACGAGGAGGTGCGCAGGGAACTCGGGGACGGTCAGGATCGACGAGGAGTCGAGCGCCGGGACCGATTCGAGCCCGGGGAGATCCGGCCGGCGGGGTCGCCCGCCGGTGTCGAGCACGAGCAGCGGCGCCGAGTGCTCGGCGGAGTCGCCGCCGGGACGGCTCACCAGCAGCCGCCTCGGGCCCACGAAGCGAGCCTCGCCGCGGACCAGCGTCACTCCGGCGTCACGCAGCCGCCGCTCTCCTCCGGAGCGGAACTGCCTGACGACGGACTGCGCGCGCTCGCGGACGGCCTCCCACCGCGCGCGGGGCGGGCCGGTCTCGATCCCGAACTCGGCGGCGCGCCGCACCAGGGCCGCGACCCGGGCGCTGGCCACGAGCGTCTTGGTCGGCGTGCATCCAACGTTGATGCAGGTGCCGCCCACCTCCGCTCGCTCCACCAGGGCGGTGCGCCTCCCGGCGCGGGCGAGCGCCACCGCCAGCGGCACGCCGGCCTGTCCCGCTCCGACGATCAGCGCGTCCCAGCCCGGCATGGGCGTCGACGTAGCACGTCCGCATCCTTCGCACACAGCAGCGCCGGTACTGCGCCTCGTAGCCACCTTGTTGTCCCCGGCGGTGCTGCGGAAGATCCGCGGGACTCCAGGTGAGACCCCTTCCGGCTTCCGCTCGCTCCGCACTCCGCGTTCTCCTGGTCGAGGACTCGGAGGCGGATGCAACGCTGATCGTCCACGCGCTCCAGACCGAGGGGCGGCTGGTGCGTTTCCACCGGGTGGACACCGCGGAGACCTTCCAGGAGGCGTTGCTCTCCGCTCCATGGGACGTGATCGTCTCCGATCACCGCCTCCCGCAGTTCGACGCGCTGGAGGCGCTGGCCACGCTCCAGCAGAGCGGGCTCGACGTGCCCTTCATCCTCGTGTCCGGGACGGTCGACGAGGCGCGGGCGGTGGCGGCGATGAAGGCCGGCGCCCACGACTACCTGATGAAGGACAACCTGGCCCGGCTGGCGCCGGCGGTGGAGCGGGAGTGCGCCGAGGCCGCCCAGCGCGCGGCCCGGCGCCGCGCCGACGCCGCGCTGCGCCGGAGCGAGATGGATCTCCGCGCGGTGATGGAGCACGTCCCGGACGGGCTCCTCACCGTCAGCGCCGGGGGGATGCTGGTCACCCTCAACCCGGCCGCGGAGGGCATCTTCGGGGTGCAGGCCTCGGAGGTCATCGGCCGCCCCGCGGACGAGCTGCTCCCCCCGGGGTTCCAGGGCTACGTGGGGCAGGGCTCGCGCTCCTCGGAGGCCCGCCGGCGCGACGGGACGATGGTCCATCTGGAGCTGGCGGTGGCGGAGGTGCCCGGCGGCGACCAGCGGCTGGTGGTCAGCGTCCGCGACGTGACCGAGCGCAAGCGCCTCGAGGCCGAGGTCCAGCGCACGCAGAAGATGGACACGGTGGGCATGCTCGCCGGCGGAGTGGCCCACGACTTCAACAACGTCCTCACCGGGATCCAGAGCGCCGCAGCCCTCGCCCGCCTGGACCTCCCGGTCGATCACACGGCGCAGTCGGACCTGTCGGAGATCGAGCGGCAGTGCCAGCGCGCGGGGGCCCTGGTCCGGCAGCTGCTCGCCTTCGCCCGCCGCCAGCCGCTCGCCCAGCGCTCGCTGAGCCTCAACCAGGTGGTGCTCGACGTGGAGAGCCTGCTCCGCCGGGTCATCGGCGAGCCGGTGAAGCTGGTGACCGAGCTCTCGGAGGATCTCTGGACGATCTCCGGTGACCCGGCCCAGCTCGAGCAGGTCCTGATGAACCTCTGCGTGAACGCCCGCGACGCCATGCCCGAGGGCGGCACGCTCACCATCCTCACCCGCAACGTGGAGGCCGAGCCCGACTTCGCCGCGCGGCACGGCACCGTCCCCGGACGGCGGATGGTGGAGCTGGCGGTGCGAGACACCGGGGTGGGCATGCCCGCCGGGACGCTGGAGCGGATCTTCGAGCCCTTCTTCACCACCAAGGCTCCGGGCCGGGGCACCGGGCTCGGGCTCGCGGTGGTGCACGGCATCGTCCGGCAGCACAGCGGAGTGGTGGAGGTGAGCAGCGCTCCGTCACGCGGCTCGACCTTCCAGATCCGGCTTCCGGCCATCGAGGGGGCGCCGGTGGAGGTGGAGCGGCGAGCCCGCGTCCCCGCTCCCCGGGCGGGAGGCACCATCCTGGTGGTGGAGGACGACGCCGCCGTGCGGCAGAGCCTGGCGCGGCTGCTGGAGCGGAGCGGCTTCCGCGCCCTCACCGCCGACGATGCCGAGTCCGCGCTGGCGCTCCTGGCCGGGGTGGCAGTCGATCTGGTCATCCTCGACGCGGTGCTGCCCGGCCTGAGCGGGCTGGCCGCCTACCGGACCATCCATCAGCGACACCCCGCGGCCCGGGTCCTGGTGGTGAGCGGCTACGGCGAGGGGCAGCTGGACCCCGAGCTGCGGCGCGAGCCGGGGACGAACTTCCTCCAGAAGCCCTTCACCCACCTCGAGCTGCTGGATGCCGTCCAGCGGGTGCTCGCCCGGCGTCCGGTCGGGGCCGGGGGCGCCTAGCGTCCGGCGACCGGAGGTGGGCGCAGCGCCCCCGCCGGGTGATCCACCTCGGGGAACTCGCGCCGGAGGTCCTGCAGCAGCTCGACCTGCGCCTCCGAGGGAGGTCGGGCCCGGAGCCGCTCCACCTGCTCGAGCCCCCGGCGAAGGTTCCCCGCGGAGAGGTGGGCGCGAGCGCTCCAGGCCAGCAGGCGCACGTTCTCCGGGTCGGACGAGAGGGCCTTCTCGAAGCGGAGCGCCGCGGTGGAGAACGCCTTCTTGTGGTACGAGCGCAGTCCCTCGTTGAAGTTCCACGCCGGCTCGTCCTCCAGGAGCTCCCGGGCCTGCGCCTCGAGCTCGGCGGCCAGCTGCTCGTTGCCCAGGCGCCGCGCGGCCTGCACCGCGTTCGAGACCAGCGGGCGGAAGCGGGGGAAGTGCTCCACCCCCGCTCGGAGGACCGCCATCGCCTCCGCGTTGCGGCCGGACTGCAGCAGGACCAGCGCCAGGTTGTTGTGCACCTCGGGCGTCCCGGGGGACCGGCCGAGGAAGAAGCGGAGGATGCGCTCGGCCCCCTCCGAGTCCCCGGCGAGCATCTTCTCCACCGCCACGTTGTTCTGGAAGAGGACGAAGGCCTCGTCGTCGGAGACGTCGTCATAGAGCGCGAAGCGCCAAGGAGAGGTGTGGACGTTGCCGAAGTCCACGATGAGCGCCTGGTCCCACGCCGCCTCCCGCCCCATGGCCACCGCCATGTGCGAGGACTCGAAGAACCGCCCGCCTGCTTCCCAGGTCACCGGGAGCTGGGTGATGCGGACGAAGCGCGCCGGGACGTCCATCGCCCGCGCGAGCGCGACGTACAGGTTCGCGTAGCTCATGCAGTCGCCGCGGCGCAGCGCGTAGGCCCCGTCCGCGGTGAGCGAGGTCTGCGCCTGGTAGCGGAAGGCGAGCCCCTCGAGATCCCCCAGGTAGCGGACCACCTTCAGCGCCCGTGCCTTCTCCGTGCCGTCGTACCCCAGCTGCTCGCGGACGTGGGCGCGGGTCTTGGGGGAGAGGGTCAGCGGGGCCTCGAGCCGGAGATTCTCGGCGCGGGCCTCCTGCATCCACTGCTCGCTCAGACTCCGGGAGCCGGTGGCGGTGGTGGCGCACCCCACCAGGCCCACGGCGATGACGACGACGGCCACCCACTTGGCCATCATGGGAACCTCCAGACAGCGCTCCCCTCGGCAACCAGAAACTTACTCTCCGCGACGCCCCCGGATCGACTCGCGGCAGGGATCGGGCCTACAGAGGCAGCCGTTGACTCGTGGCTCCACGGGCGGTTATACGCGCGCACCCTCGCGCAGCCAGGCGAGCGGGAGCGTAGCTCAATTGGCAGAGCAATGGACTCTTAATCCATAGGTTGTGGGTTCGATTCCCTCCGCTCTCAACTGACGGCGGCACGTGATCCCCGGCGGAGACGCCCGGCGCGTGCCGCCGTCGCCGTTGGCGCTCGTGCCGTCAGCCCCCCCTGGAGCGGTGACCTCGAGGTGACGAACCCGTCGCCTTCTGGTGTCCAATCCTCCGGATTTCCTGGGCGTTCCACGCCGGCTGGACCCGGCCCGCCGTTACCGTTGGTAACGCTCCGTTACCCATCCACACGCCCGGGGCTCCCGGCCGCCTCGCAAGTGCCCGAGGTGCGCAGGGACGGTCCCTGGAACGTGGATTGCCTACAGCGGGGCCGAAAAGTTCGTTGCGCCGACTGGCCACACGCCACCGGTGTGCCTTTTTGAAGCATCCACGTGGGAGAGGGGACGAATGAGGTCACAAACCTGGAAGTCGTGTCTCGGTGTGCTGTGCCTGTTGGCCGCTGGCACGGCGAACGCTGCGAAGATCTCCTTCAGCGAGAAGGGCTTCATCGACGTCGGAGCGCTGGTCCAGACGCAGTTCCGGATGGTCCAGGACGGCGCTCCGGACAAGAACGGTCCGTCCTACGACTTCATCTTCGGCCGGGCGCGCATCCTCCTGTCCGGCCAGTTCGACGAGCACATCGGCTTCATCATCGACACCGACGTGACCGGCGGCGCGACGACCATCGGCGGCCCGGTCGGCGGGGTGGGATGGAACAACAACATCTACCTGCTCGACGCGATCGGCACCTACAAGGTCGCCAAGGAGCTGATCATCGATGCGGGCCTCACCTTGCCCCCCTGGAGCCACAACTCGCTGACCAGCGGCGGCAAGTACGGGAGCATCACCCGCTTCCAGACGCGGGCGAACTCGCCCTTTGCGCCGAACGCCACCCGTGGTCTCCGGGACATCGGGGTGGTGCTCCGCGGCCTCGTGCTCGATGACCGGCTCTACTACCGCGTCGGCGTCTTCAACGGCGTGCAGGGCACCGCCAGCGCGGCCCCGCCCGCGGCCCCGACCGGAGTGAACGGCGGCGATGCGCCGATGTTCTCCGGCATGATCCGGTTCAACATCGCCGGCAAGGAGGAGGGCTTCTCCTTCTGCCAGGTCTGCTTCGCCAAGACGCCGATCATCAGCATCGGCGCGAGCGGGCAGTACCAGAACAACGCGATCCGGCCGACGGTGCCGAAGGCGCCCGCGACGCCGACCAGCCCGGCCGCCAGCACGAACATCGGCATGCACGCCTGGACCGCCGCCGCCGGCGACGCCTTCGCCGACGTGCCCCTGAGCGAGACCCTCGAGCTCAGCGCGGAGGTGCTGTTCGCCAAGTACTTCGTGGGCGACGACTCGGTGCAGTCCGGCAACGACCTGGAGGCCCTCGTCCACCTGCGCTTCGGCGACTTCGGCGTGTACGGCCAGTTCGAGTGGTTCGACTCGGACACCAAGTACGTCGGGAAGGGCAGCACCGCGGGCGACACCAAGACCTACCGCGGCGGCCTGAACTGGTTCGTCCTGCAGCACACCTACAAGGTCTCGGCGGAGATCTCGTTCCAGGACAAGGAGGGCGCCGGCACCACCGTGGACAACACGGCGATTCCCGCCAACCAGTGGCAGTTCCTGCTGCAGTTCCAGGCCAACTTCTAGAGCCCGGGTCGACGGGCAGCTGGCACGGGCGGCGCGGGGCTCTCCCACGCCGCCCGTCGTCTTTTCTGCCCCGGGCCTGACGCCCCGGGGGCGGATCCTTCCCGACCTGCCCAGCGCTGACGCGTCGCGGTGCTGTCCCGCGGTCGGTGCACCGCGTCGAGCACGCGGCATCACGAAGAATTGGCTTCCCGTCGCGGATCGCCTCGCCCCACACTCGGGCCACCACCACCCCGGGAGGGATGACTTCATGCTGGACCGCTCGATCCGCTGCATCGGAGTGCTCGCCCTGCTCGCGCCCCTCGCGGCATCGGCGGACGGAAGCAGGTGTGACCAGGTGCTGCGCCGGCTGGGCGACCGGCTCACCGACGCGACGTGCGTGGAGAGCTCGGACCTGACCACCGCGAATGCCGCGACCACGCCGGCCAACAACTCGCTCGCGGGGCTGCCGCTCTTCGCCTTCACCCCCATCACCGACCGTGCGGTCATCTCCCCCGACGCGGCGAACAAGACGCCGATCTTCAAGGCGGTCCCGGGCATCCAGATCAACGCCCGCATCGCCGGAGATCCGACCGGCGAGGCGCGATTCCTCCTCCGGCTCCCCGACGACTGGAACGGCCGGCTGGTCGTGGCCGGTGCCTCCGGAACGCGGAGCGAGTTCAACGGCGACTTCGCCTGGAGCGACTACGTCGTCCAGAGGGGCTACGCCTACGCCTCGCAGAACAAGGGCGTCCTGAACCTCCAGCTCACGACCTCCGCCGATCCGCTGGGCTGCCGGCTCAATCCCGCCTCCTCGACCTACGTCCACTTCTACGACAACGACCCGGGCCAGCCTTTCATCCGCTGGGCGCTGTTCATGGCCGACGCGGCGAGGCTCGCCCGGCGCGGGGTGGAGGCGCGCTACGGTCATCACCCGCGCTTCACCTACGCGGTGGGCACCTCCAACGGCGGCTACCAGGTGCGGCGGGCGGTGGAGAGCTTCCCCGATCTCTTCGACGGAGGCGTGGACTGGGAGGGCACCGAGGTGAATCCCGCCGGCCCGAATCTCCTCACCGATCTGCCCCCGGTCATTCTCAACTGGCCGGATTACGTCGCGTCCGGCTTCGACGCGAACAGCACGGCGGCGAAGAACATCCGCGCCGCCGGCTATCCACCGGACCTGGTCAACACTGCGACCACGCCGCCGACGTCGCTGTGGGGCCTCTACTGGGCGCAGTTCTACGAGGTGACCCAGTGCCAGTGGCAGAAGCGGCTGGACCCCACCTACGACACCTACGGCCAGGGCACCGGGACATACAACTACTTCGCCCGTCTCTCCGAGTCGAACGTGGGATCGCAGATGGCGAGCTTCGCCACGACCGGCCGGATCAAGCGCCCGCTGATCACCGTCGCGGGGACCCTGGACGGCCTGCTCCCCATCGACCACCACGCCCGGGCCTACGCGCGGAAGGTCGCCGCGGCGCTCGAGGACGAGGGCGACGACGACGATCACCGCTGGCACGAGGGGAGGCGACCGGACTACCGCCTCTACGAGGTCCAGAACGGGAACCACATCGAGACCTTCCGGAGCGTCTTCCCGACCCTGGAGTTCATCGAGCCCCACGCCCAGAAGGCCTTCGACCTCCTCGTCGATCGGGTGGAGCACGGCCACGCGCTGCCGCCCAGCCAGTGCATCCCGCACGGCGGCAGCATCAGCGCCTCCCCCAGCCAGCCCGGACACTGCGCCTCGCTCCTCGTGCCCTGAGGCGGTCCGGCGCCCGAGACCCGGGCGGCGCGCGCGCGGCCGAACGGGCCCGGGAGCCCGGCCGGCCGGCGCGGCGAAGGGCCT
>Ga0335082_10004905_pt1 | contig 14621 bp, 15 predicted proteins | sample Lox_Sample_41_FD_206718 | JGI IMG/M metagenome (GOLD analysis project Ga0335082, IMG submission 206718) | Soil microbial communities from Loxahatchee National Wildlife Refuge, Florida, United States - Lox_Sample_4.1 | ecosystem: Environmental > Terrestrial > Soil > Wetlands | place: USA...
TCCACGCTATTCGGACCTTAGGGGTTGGCTACCCTGCCGCGATCGATTGGAGTCGCCATGCGTGTCAAGCAGATCAATCACGTCTCCTTCGCCGTGCGCGATCTCGCCCGCTCGCGCGAGTTCTACGAAGGCGTCCTCGGCCTCCACACCGTGGAGCGGCCGAACCTCGGGATCCCGGGCGTGTGGTACGGAGCCGGAGAGGGCCAGATCCATCTCATCCAGGTTCCGCCCGGCGTGGCGGTCGGCGCCGCGCCCGAGCGCCTGACCCCGCTCGCGAACCACTGCGCCTTCGAGATCGACGACTACGAGAAGTTCGTCGCGCACCTGAAGCAGCGCGGGCTGCCGGTGGTGGAGACGAACCGCGAGCTCGGGCAGTTGTTCGTGCAGGATCCAGATGGCAACGTGATCGAGCTGATCCGACCGCGCTGAGCGGCTCGTGGATAGGGGGTGACGATGCGTTCGACGCCGAAGGTTCGTGCACTGAGTCTCGCGGGCGCGCTGCTGTTCGCCGCAGGCGGGCTCGCGCTCGCGTGCGGGCCGAGCGGGGAGAAGAAGAGCGCGCAGGGGGAGGCGGCCGCGCCGACCGCCGAGGCGAAGCCGGCTGCGCCGGCTCCCGACGTCGCGGCGCTGCGCGTGAAGGCGAAGGGCATCTTCGGCGTGCTGCCGGCGGAAGCGCCGAATCCCGCCAACCCGATCACACCCGAGAAGGTCACGCTCGGGCGCATGCTCTTCTACGAGCCGCGCATCACGCTCTCGCGCAAGCTCTCGTGCAGCTCGTGCCACGGGCTCGACACCTACGGCGTCGACAACCAGCCGACCTCCGTCGGCCACGAAGGGCAGCGCGGCGAGCGCAACTCGCCCACGGTCTACAACGCCGCGCTCGAATTCGCGCAGTTCTGGGACGGGCGCGCGCCCGACGTCGAGGAGCAGGCGAAGGGCCCCGTGCTGAACCCGGTCGAGATGGCGATGCCGTCGGCGCCGGAGGTGGTGGGCCGGCTGAAGGACATCCAGGGCTACGGGCCGCTCTTCGCGGCGGCCTTCCCCGGGGAGGCGGACCCGATCACGTTCGACAACGCGGCGAAGGCGATCGCGGCCTTCGAGCGCAAGCTGATGACGCCCGGTCCGTTCGACGACTTCCTGAACGGCAACGACCAGGCGATGACCCCCGAGCAGCTCGCGGGCCTCCAGACCTTCATGGACACGGGCTGCATCACGTGTCACAACGGTGCGACGGTCGGCGGCCGCATGTTCCAGAAGCTCGGGCTCGTCGAGCCGTATCCGACGAAGGACGTTGGCCGCGAGAAGGTGACCGGCAACGAGGCCGACCGGTCCTTCTTCAAGGTGCCGATGCTGCGAAACGTCGCGAAGACCGGCCCGTGGTTCCACGACGGCTCGATCCAGAACCTCGACGATGCGATCCGGCTGATGGCGCGCCACCAGCTCGGCAAGCAGCTCGGGACGGGCGAGATCGCGTCGATCCGCGCGTTCCTCGAGTCGCTGACGGGCCGCATCGACGCGGCGTTCGTCGCGAAGCCGGGGCTGCCTCCCGACGCGAACGCACCCGCGCCGAAGGCTTGAGCGGGATTGCTATAACTCGGACCCCGCGCCTGCGCAGGAGACCCCCGATGCCCGTCAGCGAGGCCGCCGTCCTCGACGCGCTGCGGCCGATCGTCGATCCCGATTTCGGCAAGAGCATCGTCGACCTCGGCTTCGTGAAGGGGCTGCGGATCGAGGGTGGCCGCGTCTCCTTCACGATCGAGCTGACGACGCCGGCCTGCCCCGTGAAGAGCGAGTTCGAGAAGGCCGCGCGCGAGCGCGTGTCCGCGCTCGCCGGGGTGGACGAGGTCCACGTCGAGATGACCGCCAACACGCGCGGCCGCGCCGCCGCGACGCCCGAGCCCGGCGCGGTGCTGCCCGGCGTGCGCAACGTGATCGCGGTCGCGTCGGGCAAGGGTGGCGTCGGCAAGAGCACGGTCGCGATCAACCTCGCGCTCGCGCTCCAGCAGTCGGGCGCCGCGGTCGGCGTGATGGACGCCGACGTCTACGGACCGTCGCTGCCGCTGCTGACCGGCGTGCATGGCCGCCCGCGCGCCGAGGATCGCCGCATCGTGCCGCACGAGGCCGCGGGGCTGAAGCTGATGTCGATGGGCTTCTTCCTGACCGAGAACTCGCCCGTCATCTGGCGCGGGCCGATGGTGCACGGGCTGATCCGGCAGTTCCTCACCGACGTCGAGTGGGGCGCGCTCGATTACCTCGTCGTCGACATGCCGCCCGGCACCGGCGACGCCGCACTGACGCTCACGCAGCAGGCGCCGCTCGCCGGCGCGGTGATCGTGACGACCGCCAACGAGCTCTCGCTGATCGACGCGCGCAAGGGACTTCTCATGTTCGAGAAGGTGCAGGTGCCGGTGCTCGGGATCGTCGAGAACATGTCGTACTTCACGCCGCCCGATCTGCCCGACCGCAAGTACTACCTGTTCGGACAGGGCGGAGGGCGCCGCATCGCCGCCGAGCTCGGCGTCGAGTTCCTCGGCGAGGTGCCGATCGACCCGCGCGTCGTCGAGGGCGGCGACAAGGGTCGGCCGATCCTGCTCGACGCGCCGGACGCGCCCGCCTCGCAGGCGCTGCGCGAGATCGCCGGGAAGATCGCTCGCAAGCTCGCCGTGCTCGCCGACGCCGCGCCGCCCGTGGCGGACGCGAATATTACGTGGGTGGGATGATCTCGCGACCGCCCGCGCGTTCGGCAGCCATCGCGCACCGGGTCCATCTTCTGAGCGTCGCTCGCCTTCGGCTCGCTGTGCGCAATCGCTTCGCGGTTGCTTACTCTTCGTGCTTCCCATGTAACAAGTCTGCGTAGAGCACGGGGACCGCGCCGACCGGACCCTCTTCGACGCTGCGCTTGATGTACTGCTCGAGCTCGATCTTCTCGATCTGGATGCCGGGCTCGGGCTCGAAGAAGCTGTCGGGGATGGCGAGCGCGCTCTGCCAGTTCACGTAGTCGGTGATGCGCGTCCCGGTGGTCTGGCGGTCGTAGATCTCGAGCCGCAGCGGCAGCTTCTTCTCGTCCTGCGTGACCCAGACCTCGCGCTTGCCGAGCAGGTCGGTGACGCGATAGATCCCGACCGGCCGCCCGAACGCGTTGTCCTCGCCGACCTGCTCAGCGCCCTGCTTCAGCAGGATCTCGTACTCGCGTCCGAAGGGGCGCCGCTCGGGCGAGTCCTGCGCCTCGGCCTTCGGGTCGCGCCGGATCGCGAGCCCGCGCTTCGTCAGGCCGTCGTAGGCGTAGTACCAGTCGCCCTTCACGATGTTCACGACCTTGTGACCGCCGACGACCGTCTCGGCGCGCAGCCACGGGCCCTTCGACCAGAAGTGCGTGACGTTGAGGCCGGCCGCACCGCGCGCGAGCGCCTGCGCGTACCAGGTGTGGTCGGCGTTCTCCTCCGGCTTGCCGGGAGCGGTCTTGTCGCCTGCCTTGGGCCCCGGCGCGGCCTTCTCGGGCGCGCTCCGCTCCGCCGGCGGTGTCGCGGCCGGGGGCGAGGCGTCCTTGGCGAAGGCGCCCGCCGCGGCGAGCCAAAGAGCGGCAGAGAGGGCGAGGGCGGGACGGCGCGCCATCGGGGGCGGAGCTTAGCGGGACCTCCACTACTCTCCGCGCGTGCGCGTCGCGCTCAGCATCGCGGGCTCGGATCCGACCGGCGGCGGCGGACTCCAGACCGATCTCCAGGTGTTCCGCACGCTCGGAGTGCACGGCGCCGGCGTCGTGACGGCGCTGACGGTGCAGGACACCGAGAAAGTTCACGAGGTGCTGCCGGCCTTCCCGAACGTCGTGCTCGCGCAGCTCCGCGTGCTGCTGCGCGACGTCCAGCCCGACGCGGTGAAGCTCGGCATGCTCGCCACCGACGACGTCGCGCGCAGCGTCGAGCTCGGACTTCGCGAGCTCGACGTGTCGCGCCACGTTCCGATCGTGATCGACCCGGTGCTCGCCGCGTCCGACGGCACGCCGCTGCTCGAGCGGCGCGCCTTCGGCACGCTCCAGGATCTCGTGTCGCGCTGCACCTTGGTCACGCCGAACCTGCCGGAGGCCGCGCTGCTGACGGACTGCGACGTCTCCTCCGAGGAGGGAGTCGAGGCGGCGGCATCGGCGCTCGTCACGGGTCTCGGCGCGAACGCCGCGCTGGTGAAAGGCGGCCACCGCGACGGCCCGCCCGACGACCTGCTCGCGCTGCGGCAGGGCGGCAGCGCGAGCTTCCAGTGGCTGCGCGGCGAGCGCATCGACGTGGGCCCCGTGCGCGGCACCGGCTGCGCGCTCGCCTCGGCGATCGCGGCGCACCTCGCGCGCGGCGCCGCGCTCGAGAGCGCGATCGCGGCGTCGAGAGAGTTCCTCCGCGATGCGCTGCGTCAGGCTCGCGCGCGCGGCAAGCGCGCGCGCTTTCTTGGTTACGGACTCTGAGCAAGCCGCGCGCTTCGCGCGGCGCGCAGCGAGCCGCAGGCGAGCGGAGATCAGAGGAAGAGACCCGGCTGGATCGGGCTTCGCGATCGCCGGCGTCACGCCGCGGCGAAGTCGGCGAGGCGCACCGGCAACCGACGCGCGCCCCAACGTCCGGGCGGGCCGTCGAAGACGCCGGGCAGCGGCGTCGCGCAGGCCACGCAGCGGCCCTTCTCGTCGAGCCGCCAGGCGCCGAGCTCGTAGCCGTCGCGCTCGATCACGCAGGCGCCGCAGGCGTGGCAGTAGCTGCTCTGCCCGCGCGGGTCGTGCACGTTGCCGGTGTAGACGTGGCGCATGCCGTGGCCGCGCGCGATCTCCCGCGCGCGCGTCAAGGTCGCGGCGGGCGTGCGCGGTCGGTCGAGCATCTTGTAGTCGGGATGGAAGGCGCTGAAGTGCCAGGGCACGTCGGGGCCGAGGCGCGTCACCATCCACTCGCTCATCGCGTGGAGCGTCGCGTCGGCGTCGTTCGCGCCGGGGATGAGCAAGGTCGTCACCTCGAGCCACACGCGCGTCTCGCGCACGAGGTATTCGAGCGTCTCCAGCACCGGAGCGAGCTGCGCGCCGCAGACCTTCTCGTAGAAGCCCTCGTCGAAGCCCTTCAGGTCGACGTTCGCGGCGTCCATCTCGGCGAAGAGCTCCGCGCGCGGGTCCTTGCAGACGTAGCCCGCCGTGACCGCGACCGCGCGGACGCCGCGCGCGTGGCAGGCGCGCGCCGTCTCGATCGCGTACTCCATGAAGATGACCGGGTCGTTGTAGGTGAAGGCCACGCTGCGGCAGCCGAGCTGCGAGGCCGCGCGCGCGATCGCATCCGGCGGCGCGGCGTCGGCGAGCGTGTCGAGGTCGCGCGACTTGCTGATGTCCCAGTTCTGACAGAAGCGACAGGTCAAGTTGCAGCCGGCCGTCCCGAAGGAGAGGACGGGCGTCCCGGGCAGGAAGTGCGCGAGCGGCTTCTTCTCGATCGGGTCGATGCAGTAGCCGCTGGAGCGGCCGAACGTGGTGAGGACCACCGCGCCCTGCTCGCGCGCGCGCACGAAGCAGAGCCCGCGCTGGCCCTCGGAGAGCTGGCAGTGGCGCGGGCAGACGTCGCACTGGACCTTGCCGTCCGCGAGCGCGTGCCAGTGCCGGGTCGGATGCGACTGCATGGCGGTCGGAACCTAACGTCTGGCGGGCCCGCCGGCCCGACGCGCCGGGCGCCGGGCACTCGATACACTCCTCGCCATGGCGCACCGTGCCGTTCGGCCCTCCGCCTTCGCCGGCAGCTTCTATCCCGGCGTGCCCGCGGCGCTCGAAGACGCCGTGCAGCGCTATCTGGCCGGCGCCCGCGCGGGCGCGCCGGGCGAGCCCGCCCCGAAGGCGCTGATCGCTCCGCACGCGGGCTACGTCTTTTCGGGCCCCGTCGCGGCCAGCGCGTATGCGCGCGTCGCGTCGCGGCGCGGGGCCATCACGCGCGTGGTGCTCGTCGGTCCCTCGCACCGCGTCTTCCTGCGCGGCCTCGCCGCCCCCGACGCGGACGCCTTCGCGACACCGCTCGGCGATGTCCCGATCGACCGGGCCTGGCTGGCGCGCGCGCTGGCGCTGCCGCAGGTGCAGGTGCTGGACCGCGCGCACGCCTTCGAGCACAGCCTCGAGGTGCATCTGCCCTTCCTCCAGGTTGCGCTCGGCGACTTCGCGCTCGTGCCGCTCGTCGCCGGCGACGCGACGCCCGCGGAGGTCGCGCAGGTGCTCGACGCGCTCTGGGGCGGCGACGAGACGCTCGTCGTCGTGAGCTCGGACCTCTCGCACTACGAGCCCTACGAGACCGCGCAGCGCCTCGACCACGCCACCGCGCGTGCCATCGAGTCGCTGCGCGAGGACGCGATCGGCGAGGACGATGCCTGCGGGCGCGTGCCGATCCGCGGGCTGCTGGTCGCCGCGCGCGCACGAGGGCTCTCCGTGCGCGCGCTCGACCTGCGGAGCTCCGGCGACACGGCCGGCCCGCGTGACCGCGTGGTGGGGTATGGGTCCTTCGCCGTCTGCTGACAGCAAGCGCCGGAACGGCGCGCGCAGCGAGGCGCAGCCGAGCGAAGATCGCACGGGGAGCGAGCCGGCCCGCTCCTCTGCCGACCTGGCGGCTCTCTCCGAGGGCGAGCGCGACGCCCTGCGCGGAGTCGCGCTGCGGGCGGTCGAGGGCGCCGCGCACGGCGCGGATCCGCCCGACGTCGATCCCGGTGCGCATGCGCCGCGCCTGCGCGCGCCGGGCGCGTCCTTCGTCACCTTGCGGCGTGAGGGCGAGCTCCGCGGCTGTGTCGGCCGGCTCGAGGCGGTCGAGCCGCTCGTGCGCGACGTCGCGCGCAGCGCGCACCGCGCGGCCTGCGCGGACACGCGCTTCGAGCGCGTGCTAGCCCACGAGCTTGCCGCGCTCGAGCTGAAGATCTCCGTGCTCTCGTCGCTCGAGCCGCTGCGCGTCACGAGCGAGGCGGATCTGCTGGCGGCGCTCCGCCCCGGTATCGACGGCCTCGTGCTGCGCGAGGGCCTGCGCGGCGCGACCTTCCTGCCCGCAGTGTGGGAGTCGCTGCTCGCGCCGGAGGCCTTCTTGCGCGAGCTGCTGCGCAAAGCCGGGCTGCCGGAGCGTTACTGGTCCCCGACGCTCCGCTTCGAGCGCTACACGTCGCTCGAGTTCTAGGGCTTACCCAGTCGCTCGAGCAGCCGGCCCCAGATGCCGCCGAAGTCGCCGTTGCTCATCACGAGCACGACGTCGCCGGAGCGTGCGCGGCGGGCGATCTCCTCGACGAGGTCGTCGACGGACTCGCGCGCCAGCGCTTGCTTTCCACGCTGCGAGAGCGTGTCGGCGATGGCCTCGGCGGAGAGCCGGTCTCGCACCTCGCCGAAGGCGCTGTAGATGGGCGTGTCGGGCACGCGGCGCACGAAGACGAGATCGGCCTGCGCGAGCGCGTCGGCGTACTCCGACTGGAAGACCGCACGCCGGCTGGTGTTGCTGCGCGGCTCGAAGACCGCGAGCACGCGGCGCCCGGGGTAGCGGGCGCGCGCCGCACCGATCGAGGCGGCGACCGCCGTCGGGTGGTGCGCGAAGTCGTCGAGCACCGTGACGCCGCCCGCGCTGCCGCGCTCCTCCATGCGGCGCTTCACGCCCTGGAAGCGCGGCAGCGCCGCCGCGGCCTCGGCGAAGGGCACGCCGAGCGCCTCGACGCAGGCGAGCGCGCCGAGGCTGTTCTCGACGTTGAAGGTGCCGTGGAGCGGAGTCGCCACCTCGCCGACACGCGCGCCGCCCCGCCAGACCTCGAAGCGCGTGCCCGCCGCCTCGGCGACGAGCGCGCGCGCGTGCCACTCGCCCGGCGCCCGGATCGCGTCGGCGGCGTAGCCGACCACGCGGCAGGGCGCGCTCTGGAGCACGTCGCGCACGCCCGCGTGCGCCGTCGCCGCGACGATCGTGCCGTCCGGCGGCATGCCCGACACCAGCTCGCGGAAGGCCTGCTTCACGTGCTCGAGGTCGCGGTAGATGTCGGCGTGGTCGAACTCGACGGAGGTCAGCAGCAGGGTGCGCGGGTGGTAGTGCAGGAACTTCGGCGTCTTGTCGAAGAAGGCCGTGTCGTACTCGTCGCCTTCCACGACGAAGTGCGCGCCCGGGCCCTCGCGGAAGCTGCCGTCGAAGTCGAGCGCGACGCCGCCGACGAGCAGCGACGGGTCGCGTCCGGTCGCCTTCAGGAGATAGGCGACGAGCGAGGTGGTGGTGGTCTTGCCGTGCGTGCCGGCGACGACGACCGAGTGGCGCCCCGCCATCGCGAGCTCGTAGAGGGCGTCGGGGAAGGAGCGATAGGGGAAGCCCTCGTCGATCGCGGCGCGCGCCTCCGCGTTGTCGGCTCGCACCGCGTTGCCGATCACGACGAGGTCGGGATCCGCCTCGAGCACGTGCTCGGCGCGGAAGCCCTCGCGCACGGCAATGCCCCAGCGCGCGAGCGCGGTGCTCATCGGCGGATAGAGCTTCTCGTCCGAGCCCGTCACGCGGAGCCCGCGCGCGTGGAGGAGGCCCGCCAGCGAGCCCATGCCGGTGCCGCCGATCGCGACGAAATGCACGCTGCGCGGGGACTTCGTCACGCCGCCTCCCCGGCGTCGAACGCCTCGCGGACGAGATCGTGCACGATCGGCCGCAGCTCGAACTTGCTCCGCTTCGCGATCTGGTGGACGCGGTTCGTCAGCATCACCACGACGCACTCGCGCTCGAGATCGATCCAGAGCGAGGTGCCGGTGAAGCCGAGGTGCCCGATCGAGGTGGCGCTGAAGTAGCGGCCCGACGACGACGCGCCCGGGGTCGGCGTGTCCCAGCCGAGCGCCCAGTCCGACTTCTCGGGCAGGCGCTGCCGCGTCGCGAAGGCGCGCAGCAGCTCGCGCGGCAGCGCGTCGCTGCGGCCGTGCCAGACGTCGAGCAGGGTCCAGGCGAAGCGCATCACGTCGTCGGCGGTCGCGAAGAGGCCCGCGTGTCCGGCGACGCCGCCCATCGCCCAGGCGTTCGGGTCGTGCACTTCGCCCCACAGGATCCGCTCGCGCCAGGGACAGTTCTCGGTGGCGGCGGTGCGCCGGCGCAGCGTGTCCGGCATGCCGCCGCCAACGCCTTGCGGCACGAAGAAGGTCTCGCCGAGCCCGAGCGGTCCGGTGACGCGCTCGCGCGTGAAGTCGTCGAGGCGCCGCTGCGACACCGCCTCGACCAGCGCGCCGAGCGCGATGAAGTCGAGATCGCCGTAGACGGCCGCCGCGCCGGGCTCGTGGACGAGTCCCGAGCGCAGCACGCGCTCGACGATGAACTCGCGCGCGGCCGGCGTCGCGAGCCAGCGCTCTCCGGTCTTCCGCTCCTTCTCGAGGAGCAGCTCGTGAAAGGGGCGCCAGGGCTTGAGCCCCGAGGAGTGCGTCAGCAGATGGCGCACCGTCACGCGCTCCTTCTCGCGCTCGGCGAACTCCGGCAGGTACTTCGACACGGGCGAGTCGAGCTCGACCGCGCCGTCGTGCACCAGCCAGAGGAGCGACGTCGTCGTCGCGATGGGCTTGGTCAGCGACGCGAGGTCGAAGAGCGTCTCGCGCGTCATCGGCAGGCTCTCGGGCCGCACGACCGATTGCCCACGCACGGAGCAGTGCTCGAAGGGCTCGCCCTCGTGCCGCATGCGCGCGAGCACGACGGCGCCCGGGATCTCGGAGGCTTCGATCGCCTTGTCGATCGCGCGATCGACGCGGGCGAGCTTGCGCCGGACGAGACTCCACTTCACGACGCGCTTCTCACCCCCTCACCACCCCCGCCTCGAGGACCCGCACCTCTCCGCGACGGCCGTCGATCGTAGCGCGAGCGCCGAAGGGCCACGCGCGATTCGCGAGCACGTGTCCGAAGGGCAGCCCGAGCACGAGCGGCACGCGCAGCGGCCGCAGGACGTCCTGCAGCACCTGCTCCACGTCGGGCGTCGGATACTTCGCGTCCGTGCAGCTCGAGAAATCCCCGACGCCGACGCCGGCGAGGTTCGAGAGCTTCCCTGCGCCGCGCAGCTGCTGGAGCATCCGATCGATGCGGTACGGGCGCTCGCCCACGTCTTCGAGCATCAGGATCGCGCCTCGCGTGTCGATCTCCCAGTGGGTTCCGACGCTCGCGGCCAGCATCGTGAGGCTGCCCCCGACGAGCCGGCCCTCCGCGCGACCGCCTGCGACGCCGCGGCCCTGGAGCGGCTCTGCCGTCGCACCCGAGAGCTGCGCCAGCAGCTCGGCGAAGGCGGCGCGGTCGAGCTTGCTGCCCTTGTCGAGCATCGGGCCATGGAAGCCGGCGAGACCCGCGCGGCGCTGCTGCCAGAGCAGCAGCGCGGTGATGTCGCTGTAGCCGATGAAGGGCTTCCGCGCGGCGCGGAAGCGCGCGGGATCGAGGCGGTCGAGGATGCGGTCGCAGCCGTAGCCGCCGCGCGCGCACAGGATCGCGTCGACGCGCCGGTTGGCGACCAGCTCATTCAGCTCGCGCAGGCGGCGCGCGTCGTCGCCGGCCAGGTAGCCGTCACGAGCGCACAGGTCGTCGCGGTGCACCACCTCGAATCCGGCCTCGCGCCACAGCGCGAGCCCTTCGGCCAGGCTCTCCGGATCCACCGCGAAGCCCGGCGCGGCGATGCCGATCGTGGCGCCCGGTCGCAGCGCGCGGGGTTTGAGGAGGCGAGGCACCGCTAGAAGGGCACCGGCTCTTCGTCGGCGTCGCCCGCTCCCGGGAAGAAGCCGCCGACATCGTCCGCGTCGCGGACCGGACCGCGCGGCGGACCGCCTCCCTGGAACGACCCGCCGCCCGGCTCGTCCGTGAAGTCGCGGAAGCGCGCGTACTGCGCGTCGAAGTAGAGCTTCACGGTGTCGGTCGGGCCGTTGCGCTGCTTGGCGATGATCAGCTCCGCGAGCCCGCGGTTCTCCTCGTTCGGGTTGTAGACCTCGTCGCGATAGATGAAGGCGATCACGTCGGCGTCCTGCTCGATCGCGCCCGACTCGCGCAGGTCACCCATGTTCGGGCGTCGCTTGTCGGGGTCGCGCTGCTCGGGGCCGCGGTTCAGCTGCGAGAGCGCGATCACGGGGATATCGAGCTCCTTGGCGAGCGACTTGAGCCCGTGGCTGATCTCCGCGATCTCGAGGTCCTTGCGCTGCACCGGTGCGTTGCCGTGCGCGAGCTGGAGGTAGTCGAGCATCACGAGGTCGAGGCCGTGCTCGGACATGAGTCGACGGCACTTCGCCTTGATCTCGAGGATCGTGATGGTGCCGGTGTCGTCCATCCAGATCTGCGCGCCGGCCAGCGCGTTGGCCGCGCGCTGGATGCGCCGGTAGGCATCCGCGCTGCCGTAGCCCTTGCGGAAGCTCGTGAAGTTGACCTGGCCCTCCGAGGCGAGCAGGCGCAGCACCAGCGAGCGCTTGGTCATCTCGAGCGAGAAGACGGCCACCTTCTTGCGGTGCGCGACCGCCGCGTTCTTCGCGATGTTCAGCGCGAGCGCGGTCTTGCCCATCGAGGGCCGCGCCGCGATCACGATCAGCTCGCCGCGCTGGAAGCCGCCCGTGAGGTCGTCGAGGTCGCGGAAGCCGGTCGGTACCCCGGTCAGCTCGCCGCTCCGCTCCATCAACATCTCGACGTGGTCCATCGCGTCGTGGAGACCCACCTCGAGCGCAGTGAAGGTCGTGCGCGACTTCGCCTGCGAGAGCTCGAAGATCTTGCTCTCGGCCTCGTCGAGCAGCCGCTCCGAGCGCTCGGACTGCTCGAAGCTCGTCTCCACGATCTCCGTGGCGACGCGGATCAGGTTCCGCTTCACCGCCTTGTCGCGCACGATGCGCGCGTGGTGCACGACGTTGGCGGCGGTGGCCTCGTAGTCGGAGAGCTCGGACAGGAACACGAGGCCTCCGACCGCGTCGAGTCGCTTCTGCGTGTTGAGGTAGTCGGAGAGCGTGTGCAGGTCGACGGGCTGGTTCTCGTCGGCGAGTGCCAGCATCGCGCGGTAGATCTGCTGGTGCGACGGATGGTAGAAGTCGTCCGGCACCACCTCGTTCAGCACGACGTGGATCGCGTTGTTGTCGATCAGGAGCGCCGAGAGGACCGCCTTCTCCGCCTCGAGATCGTGCGGCGGGACCCGGCCGATCCCCGTCGCATTCGCACTGTCGTCGCGCGCGCGAGCCACCTCACCCCCCGTGGTGTGGTGCGGGCGCCGATTCTACCTCAATCCTCGTCGGACTCTTCGCGTCTTTCGCGTCGCTCGCGGCGTCCTCGGCGATCGCCCTCGTCGGAAAGACGCGGTTCTGTTTCTTCCTCGTCTTCCTGCGGCGGCGCGCCCTCGATCGCGACGACCTGGATCTTGATGCGCGCGACGACGTCGCGGTGGAGCTTCACCGGCACCGAGTGCTCGCCGACCTGCTTGATGCCCTCGCGCAGGTCGATGCGGCGGCGATCGATCTCGAAGCCGCGCGCGGCGAGCAGCTCCGCGATCTGCGCCGACGTGACCGAGCCGAACAGGCGCCCGCCTTCGCCGGCGCGCGCGGGGATCTCGAACGCCTGCGCCTCGAGCTGATCCTTGCGCCCGCGCAGGTCCTTCAGGTCCTTCGCCGCCTTCTCGGCGACGATGCGCCGATGGTGCTCGAGCTCCTTCACGCGCGACTCGGTAGCGGGGATCGCCTTGCCCTGCGGGAGCAGGAAGTTCCGCGCGTAGCCCGGCTTCACGCTGACGACGTCGCCGGCCTCGCCGAGATTGTGGACCGACTGCGTGAGGATGAGCTTCACGGCGCTCATTCGGACTCCTCCACGTCCTCGTCATCGCGATCCCGATCCCGGTCGCGATCGCGGTCGCGGTCCGAGTCGCGGTCGGAATCGGCGTCCGCGTCGATGTCCTCGTCCTCGTCGCGCCCGCCATCCTCGGCGTCGCGCGCGGCGCGCGCCGCGGCCTCCTCGGCCTCGCGGGCGGCGCGCTCGGCGGCCTTGCGCTTGCGGTCCTCCTCGAGCTCGACCGCCTCCTGCCTGCGCGCATCGATGTCCGTCACGTCCTCGTTCGCGACGACCGTCAGGAAGCGCAGGATCGAGTCGTCGATGCGCGCGGCGCGCTCGAGCTCGGACACGACCTTCCCGTTCGAGAGGAAGTGCAGGGCCAGGTAGTGGCCCTTCTGGAAGTTGCGGATCTCGTAGGCGAGGCGGCGGCGTCCGAGCTCGTCGTAGTGGAGCCGGATGTCGCCCGCGCGCTCGACGATGCCTTCGAAGCGCTCGCAGATGCGCGCGATCCCCTCTTCGGTGATCTCGGGCTGGACGACGAAGTTGAATTCGTACTCGCGCACAGGCGTCTCCTCGTGGACGGAGCCGTCGGCGACGGCCTCCGAGCCCCTTCGACGTCGCCCGGCGCGGGGCGCGTGGAGTCGGGGCTGAGGGTTTGGGGGCGAGAGAGTTAGCCCGCCGGATGCTCGGCTGCCATCTCCAGCAGTGTCCTGTGCACGCGCGGGTCGTTGGTCAGCTCGGGATGGAAGGTGGTGGCCATGACCGAGCCCTGCCGGATCCACACGGGCCAGCCGTCGACCCGCGCGAGCACCTCGACGTCCGGGCCGGGGCGGCGGAGCCGCGGGGCCCTGATGAAGACGCACTCGAGGTCGGGCTGGCCGGCGGCGTCCGCGCGCGTCGCGAAGGAGTCGACCTGCGTGCCGTAGGCGTTGCGGATCGCCACCACGTCGAGGAGCCCGAGGCTTCGCACGGGGTGGTTCTCGACCTCGCGCGCGAGCAGCACCGCGCCCGCGCAGGTCCCGAGGATCGGATGGCCTGCGCGCGCGAAGTCCTCGAGCGGCTCGTAGAGGCCGAGCCGCTCGAGGCCCTTCGAGATGGTCGTGCTCTCGCCGCCCGGCAGGATGAGCGCGTCGAGGTCGGCGAGGTCCTCCTTGCGGCGGACGCGCACGGCGTCGGCGCCGACACGCGCGAGCGCGGCGGCGTGCGCCTCGACGTCGCCCTGGATCGCGAGGATCCCGACCTTGGGTCCGCGCCGCGCCACGACCGCGCTACCAGCCCCGGTTCGCGAGGCGCTCGTGCTCGGCGAGCGTCTCCATCGAGATGCCGGGCATCGCGCCGGCGAGCCCGCGCGAGGCGTCGAGGATCTCCTTGGCCTCGTCCCAATGCGTCGTCGCGCGCACGATCGCCTTGGCGCGCGCCGCCGGATCCTCGCTCTTGAAGATCCCCGAGCCGACGAAGACGGCCTCCGCGCCGAGCGCGCGGCAGAGCGCGGCGTCGGCCGGGGTCGCGATGCCGCCGGCGGCGAAGTTCGGCACCGGCAGCCGGCCCTCCGACGCCACCCGGCGCACGAGCTCGAGCGGCGCGCCGAGCTCCTTCGCACGGGTCGGCAGCTCCTCGGGCGCGCACGCGCCGAGCGCGCGGATGTCGCCGATCACCTGGCGCAGGTGCCGCACCGCCTCGACGATGTTGCCGCTGCCGGCCTCGCCCTTGGTGCGGATCATCGCGGCGCCCTCGCCGACGCGCCGCAGCGCCTCTCCGAGATTGCGCGCGCCGCACACGAAGGGCGAGCGGAAGTCGTGCTTCCAGATGTGGTGCTCCTCGTCGGCGGGCGTCAGAACCTCGCTCTCGTCGATGAAGTCGACGCCGAGCGCCTCGAGCACGCGCGCCTCGACGAAGTGTCCG
>Ga0335082_10004906_pt1 | contig 14621 bp, 14 predicted proteins | sample Lox_Sample_41_FD_206718 | JGI IMG/M metagenome (GOLD analysis project Ga0335082, IMG submission 206718) | Soil microbial communities from Loxahatchee National Wildlife Refuge, Florida, United States - Lox_Sample_4.1 | ecosystem: Environmental > Terrestrial > Soil > Wetlands | place: USA...
CGGCTGGATCGCCATCGAGCTGCGCCGCCGGCTCGGCGACCGGATCGCGAAACTGGTGCTGATCGACTGGCTCGTGCAGCGGCCCCCGCCGCCGTTCCTGCGCCTGCTCGGGGCCTTGCAGTCGCCAGAGACCTGGTCGACGGCGCGCGACCTGCTGTTCTCCATCTGGCTGCGCGGCGTCGAGGACGATGAGCTGAAATGTTTCATACCCTCGGACATGGGCGCCTATGGCTTCGACATGTGGGCGCGGGCGGGGCGCGAGATCGCGGCCGCCTACCGGCGCTGGGGAAGCCCGCTCGCCGCGCTTTCCAGCCTCGAGGCAAAGCTGCCGGTGACGCACGTCTATTCGCAGCCGGATGAGGCCGACTACCTGGCGGCCCAGCGCGACTTCGCCGACGCCAATCCCTGGTATTCGGTCATCAAGCTCGACGCCCGCAGCCATTTCCCGATGTTCGAGGTCCCGCAGGAGATGAGCGCCGAGATCGAGCGCTTCGTCGCGCCGGCGCGGCGGCTCGCGGCCGGCACGGCGCAGACGGCCGCCGGCTCGCACCCGTAGGGACTAGGAGGACGGCTTCTTCTCGTCCAGGCATTCCTGGACCAGCGCGATCAACTCGCTGGCCCGGAAGGGCTTATGGATCGTGCGGGTCGCCCCTAGCAGGGTCGACATGTTGAGGTAGTCGGCATAGGCGGTCGGCCCGGTACGCCCGGCGCTCGGCGAGCCGCCGGTCATGGTGATCACGGGGACGGCGGCATCGAGATGGCGCAGCTCGCGCAGCGTCGCGATGCCTTCCTTGTTCGGCATGAAGATGTCGCAGACCACGAGATCGCAGCCCGCGCGCTGGAACTGGCGCAGGCCGTCCTCGCCGTCGACCGCGAGCGTGACCTCGTGACCGGCCCGTTCGAGAATGGCTTTGATGGTGCCGCGCACCATGTCGTCGTCGTCGATTACAAGTATCCTGGGCATGCGTCCTGAGAATTCCGCGTACGCATTAATAAATTGGTCAAATAAGACACTCTACTCCCTACGACTGGCTCTTCCAATGCGTCGGGCTAGGCGGCATCGAGGATGCCCAGGCGGCGCAGCAGCGGCATGGTGCGCTCGACGAAGCGCTCGAAGCGCTCGCGCAGCTCGGCCCGGTTGGGTTCCACTCCCTCGAGCTTCTTGCCGTCCTTGGTGAAGGTCAGTCCGCGCTGCTGCACGTCGGCGGCGACGGTGTCGAAGGCCCGCTCGAGCCCGTGCTCGACGATCCCGGCCAGCAGGGCGCGGTCGATCTGGTTGAGCGAATAGCCGGTTCCCGCGACGGGAGCGGCGAGGGTGGCGCGCGACGGGTGCTCCCAGGCGCCGCCGGCGAGCGCGCCATTGAGGCCGTTCGGCAGCTTGAAGCGGCGGGTATCGGGCGGCAGGGCGGGGCGGCGGTCGGCCGTCGCGAAGACGATCGCCTGTCCCGCCGCCAGCAGCGTATGGGCCGCCTTCACCACCTCAGCCTTCGGCGACGCCTTCAGAGCCGGGCGCTCCGGCAGTTCCCCCATCGTCAGCGGACCATCCGCCAGGTTGGCCACGACCGCGCGCACGAGCGGGTTATCGAACTTGAACTCGCCGGCGGGCGACTTGACCTGGAACGCGACATCGGTCGGCGGCTTGTACAGCCCGAGCGCGACGCGCTCGAGCTCGCGGTTGGCCTCGGCCGCCGGCAGGTTCGGAATCGACTTGGCGAAGACGTCGCGACGGAAGCGCTGGTTGATGACGAAATCCTTCACCAGCTCCTGCCGCTCGCGCGTCGTTTGTTTAGCGACCAGATCGGCCGCCTTCTGCCCCATCAGCACGCCGCGATGGTTCTCGATCAGCGTGGCCGAGCCGACATAGGTGAGCTTCGCGCCCTGCAGCTCGCGCGCGACGTCGGCGGAATAGAACAGCGTCCAATCGCGATTGAAATACTCGTGGACGAGGTAGCTCTTGGGCTGGCCGGAGATGCGGTCGACGAACTGCGAGGCCGCCGGATTGGCGGCGAAATAGGCGATCTTGAGGTCGCGCAGCTGCTTGATGGCGTCGAGCGCGGGGCCCACGCGCGCGGCGGTGTCGGGCGCGTCGGCGGGGCTCAGCTCGGTCATCAGCCGCTGCAGCGGCGCGACGCTCGACCAGCCGGGCAGGCAATTGTAGCTGTTATAGACGAGGCCGCCGGGCTTCAGCTTCTTCTGCATGAACTCGACGATGGCGCGGCGCGCCATCGGGCCGATCCAGCTGTAGACGCCGTGGAAGACGATGAAGTCGAAATCCGGCAGGTTGGCGCCGACCATCTGCTGGAAGCTCGCCTCCAGGAAGGTCAGGTTCTCGACCTTGCCGGCCTCGGCCCAGCGCCGCGCCGTCTGCACATGGGTGGGGTTGATGTCGCAGGCGAAGAACTGGCCGTTCGGGTTGGCAGCCGCCAGGACAGTCGAGCTCTGGCCGTTGCCGCAGCCCAGCTCGCAATAGGTAAAGGGGCGATCGATCGGCCGCGGCCGGTAGCCATTCAGGATGGCCACGTAGTTGAGGTGGGCCGGAGCCAGCTCGGCGAAGAAGTTGTCGGTATAGGCGAGATCGTGGACGTAGCCCTGAGACCAGTCGGCTTGAGCCGTCGTCGTAGCCATGCGCGCCCCCGATTGCCTCTGCATGCGACGGATATAGTCTTAACCCTTAAGGTAAGGTAAACGAAGCGCTTTTGCTGCCGGCGGCCGGCGGCAGGGGCGGTCTTCAACCGCCATCGGCGCGGCCGCTTTCGTGAACGGTTCGAAGAGCCAAGCCCCACGATGAGCCGAGATGCCGAGAGGCCGCAGCCGCCGCCATCGACCACGCCGCGGGCAGGCCGCCACCACCTGCCGGTGCCGGCGGCCCTGCTGATGACGGCGGCGATCCTCGCCTTCTCGGTGCAGGACGCTGCCATCAAGTGGCTGTCGAAAGACTACGGCCTTGCCCAGATCATCTTCTTCAGCCGCATCCTGGCCGTTCCCCTGGCCGTCCTGCTGGCGCACCGGTCGGGTGGGCTGGCCCAGCTGCGGCCCAAGCGGCCGCTGCTGCACGTCCTGCGGGCCAGCTTCACGGTCTGCGACATGCTGTGCTTCACGGCGGCGGTCTGGCTGATGCCGCTCGCCGACGCCATCACGATCGGCTTCGCCGCCCCGCTGTTCATGACCATGCTGTCGGTGCCGCTGCTGAAGGAGCGGGTGGGGCCGCGGCGCTGGACGGCGGTGCTCTGCGGCTTCATCGGCGTGGTGATCGTGCTGCAGCCGAGCGGGGCCGGCCTCGGGCCGGCCTCGTTTTATGCGCTCGGCTCCGCGCTCGCCTTCGCCATTCTCATCATCCTCACGCGCACGCTGACCGCGAGCGAGGCCGTGCCCTGCATGATGTTCTGGAACTCGGGCCTGGTGGCGACCGTGATGCTCGTCCTCATGCTGCCGCATTGGCACACGCCGAGCGGATGGGGCATCTGGGTCTTCCTGCTGAGCGCCGGCATCGGGGCGGTGGCGCAGCTCCTGATCACCGAGGCCTTCCGGCTCGGCGAGGTCTCCCTGCTGGCGCCCATTCAATACACCTCGCTGCTGTGGGCCAGCTTCTTCGGCTATGCGATCTTCGGCGACGCCCCGACGCCGATGCTGCTGCTCGGCGCCGCCGTCATCGTGGCCAGCACGCTCTATATCGTCGAGCGCGAGGCCCGGCTGGCGCGCCTGCGCGGCAAGGCGGCGCGCGACCAGGTCTTGGGTTCTCCGGAGGCCGAGGTTATCATCGTCAAGCGCGAGGACGGGCCATGATGACGAACCTGAGACTGCTGGGGTTGGCGACGGCGACGATGCTTCTGGGCGGCTGCGCGCCGGCACCGCCGCCGGAGCCCGCGCTGGTGCTGGTGCACGGACCTGCGGAGGCCCTCGGCACGACGCCGGCCTGGTGCTATTCCACCCTGGCCGATCCCGACTGCTTCACCGAACGAAGCCCGGAGGCCAGCGATCGCCTGATCGGGGCCTATGTGCCGGTCGAGCCGGGCGACGAGGCCCCGGCCGCCCCGGAGTAGCGTGCCGGCTGGCACTGTCCCTATACGATTGACTTGCCCGGCCGCACCCCCAACAGTGTCCGGCACGGCTGGGCCGTGTGAAACAGCGCGCCACCAACGGAGAAAGAGAGCGGAATCGTGCTTCACCTCATCGGAGTCATCGTCATCGGAGCCATCGTCGGGCTGATCGCCAAGCTCCTCGTGCCCGGCCGCGATCCCGGCGGATTCTTCGTGACTCCTCTGATCGGCATCGGCGGCGCGATCGTCGCGACCTATCTAGGCCAGTTCCTCCATTTCTACGCACCAGGCCAGAACGCCGGCTTCATCGGCGCGGTCGTGGGCGCCGTCATCATCCTGCTGGTCTATCGCGCCATCCGCCGACGCTCCGGCGGCTAGCAGCGCCGCCGAACCCGCGGTGCGCTTCGGGAGGACCGCATGATCCCGCTGCGCGACGACAATCCGACGTCGATACCGCCGGTCGTTACGATCGGCATCATCGTGCTGTGCGCCCTGGTGTTCCTCTGGCAGCAGACCTTGGCGGAGCCGTCCGCGACGATGGCGGTCTATTCCTATGGCGTGATACCAACCGTGCTGTTCCACAATGATACGCTGCCGCCGGACATCGCGCGCATCCCGCCGGAACTCACGATCCTCACCTCGATGTTCATGCATGGCGGCTGGATGCACATCATCGGCAACATGCTGTACCTCTGGATCTTCGGGAACAACATCGAGGACGTGCTCGGCCACGTCCGCTACGTCTGCTTCTATGTGCTGTGCGGAGCGGCAGCGGCGCTGACGCAATCCATCATCAATACGCACTCGGAGGTGCCGATGATCGGCGCTAGCGGCGCCATCGCCGGTGTGCTCGGCGCGTATCTGGTGTTGTTTCCGCGGGCGCATGTGCTGGTGCTGGTGCCGCTCGGCTTCTTCACCCAGCTGATGCGGCTGCCGGCCATGCTGGTGCTCGGCTTCTGGTTCGTCCTGCAGTTCATCCAAGGCGGCCTGATGACGCCCGGCGACGAGGGTGGCGTCGCCTACTGGGCGCATATCGGCGGCTTCGCCGCGGGCATCGCGCTCATCTTCCTGCTCCGCGGCCGACCCCCGGCGCCGACGCCCTGGCAGCGCCGCGGGCCCTGGAGCTGAGCCGTGCCACGTTGCATGCCGCATCGGCACGGGCAATAATCGCGCAAAGCAGCAGCCGGCGGGAGGATCGTCGCCATGCAGATCGTCATCGATACGAATGATTGGCAGAGGTTGTCGGCGGCGGTCCGGCAGGAGCTGTTGCGGCTGCTCGGCAGCGAGGCGGCGGCATCGCCGCGCGCGGCGCAGGAGCAGCAGCGCGGCTTCCGCTGGCGCGTGCCCCACGACCTGACGCCGGCGCTCGCCAAGAAGCTGCTGCGCGGCCTCAGCGAGGACGCCGTCAAGCGGCTCAAGCTGTTCGCCCGCAACGGGGGACGGGTCGCGATGCGCGACCTGCTGGCGGTGACCAAGGACAGCGACCTGCATGTGCTCTCCGCCTTCGAGGGCATTGTCACACGCAAGCTCCGGCGCCTGGTCGGCGACGAGAACAAGATCGTCTCGCTGATCATGTGGGACTACGAGGCCGAGCAGTGGGACGCCGAGCACAAGGAACTGCTCGACGGCGTGTTCTATGTGTCGCCCGCCACGGCCCAGGTTCTGCAGCGGCAATTCGCCCGCGGCTGATCGCGCGGAGATTGCCGGCGGGCCATCCGTCGAGGCCGTGACAACAAGCCGGCTCTGATCGTGCGACAACTGCGACCAGATATGGCGAAACCATCCTTCCTGGAAGGATGAGGCGATGACTGATACCTGGGCAACTCCGCGGCGGTGGCTGGCGATAGGCGGTGTGCTTGCGCTGGCTGCCTTGACAGCCTGCACCGAGCGGCGCAGGCCGCCGGTCGCGGCCATGGTGCCGCAAAGCACGAACGGCGTCTTCGGCTACTCCGACAAGATGGTGGCGCCGGATGTCTACCAGGTCACGTATGTAAGCCCGCCGCTGCGGGCCGCGCCGGCCGCGGACGACGCGCACGGGCTGGCCGGGGAGAAGCAGCGGGTCTACGACCTGGCGCTGTGGCGCGCCGCCCAGCTGGCGCAGGAGAAGGGATTTCCGGCGTTCGAGGTCCAGCATGAGAACCGTGACGTCGACGTCACTGTGCGCCATGACCCCGTCTACTATCCGCCGCCGCCGCTCTTCTACGGCGGTTGCCGGTGGGACTGGGACTGCGGCTGGCCGGGATACTGGCCCTATCCCTATGACTACGGCTACCGCACCAGCGCCGCAGGTCGCATCGTCGTCAATCTCACCGTGCAGATGCTGGCCAAGCCGACGCCCGATTCCCTCGACACGGCCGCGACCGTCGAGCGGCTGCGCAAGGCCTATGCGTCGGCCACTTTTTCGATGACGCAGGCGTATTAGAGCCGGCCACCGCCTGGCCGCACCGCGAGCGCGGCGTTCTCGACCTGGATTCGCCACACCAGCACGGCGGCGTTCACGACAGAGAAGATGAGCGCGATCGGCCATTGGCCGAAGACGAGCGGCAGAACCGCGATCTCGCCGCAGACGATGGCGTAGTTGGGATGACGGACGAACCGATAGGGACCGGCGCGCACGAGCGGCGCGCCCGGAACCTGGATGATGCGCGTCGTCCAGTAGCGGCCGAGCGTGAGCATGACCCAGGCACGTCCGCACTGGAGCACGAGGTAGAGCGCGAACCACGGCCAGGAGATCGCCGCTGACGGCGGCACGGCCGTCCACAGCGCCGCGAGCCAGCCGACATGGACGGCCACGAGCAGGAGATAGTGGTCGGCGCCCACCTCGTAGGCGCCGCCCGCCAGCAGGCGGCCGGTGTTCCGACGTGAAAGCACCAGCTCCAGCGCGCGCTGCAGCGCGACCAGCGCGATCAGCCAGTGCGGGACCAGGTTCATGTCACCTGCATCAGCTGGAAGCCGGCCGTGAAGCCGGGACCGAGGGCCGACATCAGGTAGCGCCCGGGCCGGCAGTTCCCCAGCAGGCGCTTGAGCACGAACAGCACGGTGACCGCCGACATGTTGCCGAAATCGCGCAGCACGTCGCGCGCGGTCCGCATCGTTGTGGAGGCGCCGCCGAGCGCTTCCTCGAGCGCGTCCATCACCTTGGCGCCGCCGGGGTGGCAGATGAAGCCGGCCAGGTCCTGCCAGCGCAACTGGCGGCAGGAGAGAAAGGCGTCGACCGCCGGCCGGAATTCGCGCCGCACGAGGAAGGGGATGTCGCGGGAGAACAGCACGCCCAGCCCGTCCTCCTCGACCTGCCAGCCCATAACGTCCAGCGAGTCCGGCCAGGTGTGCTCGCCGCTGTCGCCGAGGATCGGCCCGTCGCCGGCGCCGTTGATCAGCATGCCGGCGGCGCCGTCGCCGAAGAGGGCGGCGGCGACGATGTTGCTCTTCGACTGGTCGCCGAAGCGGAAGGTCAGGCTGCAGAGCTCGACCACCAGCAGCAGCACGCGCCGCCCCGGCTGCACGGCCGCCATCTCGGCGGCGCGCGACAATCCGATCACCCCGCCGGCGCAGCCCAGCCCGAACAGCGGCAGGCGATGCGTATCGCGCCGCATGCCCAATCGCTCCATCACCAGGGCATCGAGGCTGGGCGTGCAGATGCCGGTGGTGGAGACGGTGACGATCGCATCGACGTCCGCGACCTTGCAGCCGGCATCGTCGAGGCATTTGAGCGCGACCTCGGACAGGAGGTTGACGGCGTGCTCCACATAGAGGCGGCTGCGCTCGGCCCAACCGTGCGGCGCCAGATACCAATCGCCGGGCATGCAGAAGTGGCGCGTGTCGATGCCGGCGTTGCCGAACACCGGCAGGAGGCGCTCGATCTCCGACTTCTCGCGGTCGAACGCGCGCGCGGTCATGGCGACGATGTCGTCCTGCGATACACGATACTGGGGAACCGCGGTGGCGAGCGAGACCAGCCGCGGCGATGTGGTCCGGTGCATATACTGGGTCAACCTGGTGCGCTCCTGGCGTCCTGTTACAACTCTGGACAGCGCCCCCTTGCTCCGCCCGATGCCCCCATCAACACTGCCTGTCCGGTTATATTCCCCGGCTGCGGCGTCCTGGAGGTGCCTGAATGTTCGAAGGATTCGAGCGGCGACGCGTCGCGACCGCCGGCTGCGACATCAACCTCGTGCTCGGCGGCAACGGCCCGCCGCTGCTCCTCCTGCACGGCTTTCCGCAGTCGCACGTCTGCTGGCACCGCGTGGCGCCGTTGCTGGCGCCGCATTTCACGCTGGTCGTGCCGGACCTGCGCGGCTACGGCGACAGCGGCAAGCCGGCCAGCGATCCGGAGCACTATCCGTACTCCAAACGGGCGATGGCGCTAGATCAGGTACAGGTCATGGCCGCGCTCGGCTTCGATCGCTTCGGCGTCGCGGGCCATGACCGCGGCGGCCGCGTCGCGCACCGCATGGCGCTCGACCATCCGGACCGCGTGAGCAAGGTCGCCGTTCTCGACATCGTTCCGACGCGCACGATCTATCGCGCCACCAACCAGGGCATCGCCACGGATTACTACCACTGGTTCTTCCTGATCCAGCCGTTCGATTTCCCCGAGCGGCTGATCGGCGCGGATTCCGACTACTATTTCACGCGCACGCTCGGCGGCTGGGGCAGCCGGCGCGATGTCTACGCGCCGGAAGCTCTGGCCGAGTACCTGCGCTGCTTCCGCGACCCGGCCACGATCCATGCCGCCTGCGAAGACTACCGCGCCGCCGCCACGATCGATCTCGTCCACGACGAGGCCGACATCGGCAGCAGGATCGCATTCCCACTGCTGGTACTCTGGGGCAAGCGCGGCATCATGGAGAAGTATTTCGACGTCCTCGCGACCTGGCGCGAGCGCGCCGCCGAGGTTCGCGGGCAAGCCCTCGACTGCGGGCACTTCCTGCCGGAGGAGGCGCCCGCGGAGACCGCCGCGGCCCTGCTGGCGTTCTTCAGGGGGTAGCGGGTCTTCCGGACGCTCCCCTCGCACACTAGATTCAGAGGGCCGGAGGCGAGGGTGAGGCAGCTGCATTCGATGGCTAAAGGACCTGTCGAGACCGACAATCCCGGGCGATCCGCGGTCCCGGCCGTCATTCCGCTGCGGCCAGGGCTGTTTGCACGTCTGCGGGCTTATTTCTTTGCCGGCGTGCTGGTGACGGCGCCGATCGCCATCACCATCTATCTCGCTTGGTCCGTCGTATCCTGGATCGACGAGAGCGTGCTTCCGCTCATCCCCGCAAAATACAATCCGGAGACCTATCTGCCGTTCAGCGTGCCGGGCATCGGCCTCGTCGTCCTGCTGGTGTTCATGACGGCCGTCGGCGCCATCACCGCCGGCATGATCGGCCGCATGATCGTCGGCTACGGCGAACGCGTCCTCAGCCGCATGCCCATCATCCGCAGCGTCTACGGCGCCACCAAGCAGATCTTCGAGACCCTCCTGGCACAGAAGTCGACGGCGTTCCGCCAAGTGGTGCTGGTCGAGTTCCCGCGCACGGGCATGTGGTCGATCGGCTTCATCACCGGTGTTACCGAGGGCGAAGTGCAGGAGCTGACGGAGGAGGAGGTGCTGAACGTCTATCTCCCAACGACGCCTAATCCCACCTCGGGCTTCCTCTGCTTCGTGCCGCGCAGCGAGGTCTATCCGCTGAGCATGACGGTGGAGGAGGGGATCAAGCTGGTGGTGTCGGGAGGCATCGTGATCCCGCCCGATCGGCGCCCGCCGGAGGAGCGCAAGAAGCCGCCGCCGCTCCATGCGCGGCTGGCCGGCGAGTAGCCACCTCAGCCGGAGCGCAGGGTCTTTATCGCCGCGTCCTGCTCGAAGAGGTAGAGCAGCGTGCGGAGCGCACCGCCGCGCGGCGTGGCCAGCTCCGGATCCCGCTGTACGACGAGTCGGGCGTCATCGCGGGCGGCGGCCAGCAGCTCGCCGTGAACGGCGAGATCGGCGAGGCGGAATTCCGGCATCCCGCTCTGGCGCGTGCCCAGCAGCTCGCCGGCGCCGCGCAGGCGCAGGTCCTCCTCGGCGATGCGGAAGCCGTCCTCGGTCTCGCGCAGGATGTTCAGGCGCGCCTTGGCCGTCTCGCCGAGCGGCGCCTGGTAGAGCAGGAGGCAGGTCGAGCGTTGCTTGCCGCGCCCGACGCGGCCGCGCAGCTGATGCAGCTGCGCCAGGCCGAAGCGCTCGGCATGCTCGATAACCATCACCGTCGCGGCCGGCACGTCGACGCCGACCTCGATCACCGTCGTCGCCACCAGGATCTGCGTGCGGCCGGCGGCGAAGTCGGCCATGACGGCGTCTTTCTCCGCGGTCTTCATCCGCCCGTGCACGAGGCCGACGCGATCGCCGAAGCGCTGCCGCAGATGAGCATGGCGCTCCGAGGCCGCCGCCAGGTCGACCGCCTCGGACTCCTCGACCAGCGGGCAGACCCAATAGACGCGGGCGCTGCCGCGGACCGCTCGCTCGACGGCTATCACGACCTCGTCGAGCCGCTCGAGCGGCAGGGCGCGGGTGTCGATCGGCTTCCGGCCAGCCGGCTTCTCGAGCAGGCGCGAGGCGTCGAGATCGCCATAAGCCGTCAGCATGAGGGTGCGCGGGATCGGCGTCGCCGTCATCACGAGCACGTCGGTCGCCTGGCCCTTCGCCGCCAGCAGCAGCCGCTGATGCACGCCGAAGCGATGCTGCTCGTCGACCACGGCGAGCGCCAGATCGCGGAACGCCACGTCTTCCTGGAAGAGCGCGTGGGTCCCGACCACGAGCGCGATCTCGCCCGACTCCAAGCCGGCGAGAATGGCTGTGCGCGCGCCCGCCTTGTCGGCACCGGTCAGCAGCGCGACCCGGGCGCCGGCCGCCTTCGCCAGCGGCTCGATGGTGGCGAAGTGCTGGCGGGCCAGGATCTCCGTCGGCGCCAACAGCGCGGCCTGGCAGCCGGCCTCGGCCGCCGTCAGCATGGCCAACAACGCCACGACGGTCTTGCCGCTCCCGACATCGCCCTGGAGCAGCCGCAGCATGCGCGTCTCGGAGGCCATGTCGGCCTGGATCTCCGCGAGCGAGCGCGTCTGCGAGGGCGTGAGGGCGAAGGGCAGGGCGGCGATCGCCTTGGCCTGGAGCCGGCCGCTGCCGACGATGCGCCGCCCCGCCTGCCGGCGCTGGCGGGCGCGCACCAGGGCGAGGGCGAGCTGATTGGCCAGCAGCTCGTCGAACGCCAGCCGCTGGCGCGCCGGCGTGTCGAGCGCGAGGTCGCGCTCGCCCTCCGGCTGGTGCGCCGCCAACAGGGCCGCGCGCCAGGCCGGCCAGCCTTGCCGCTTCGCATAGGCTGCGTCCTGCCATTCCGGCAGCTCCGGCGCGCGGGCGAGCGCCTCGCGGATCGCCTTGCCCAGCACCTTGGGCGTCAGCCCGGCGGTCAGGCGATAGACGGGCTCGACCTTCTGGAGTGTCTCCAGTTCCGCCAGCGGTACGATGTAGTCCGGGTGGGTCATCTGCAGCTCGGCGCCGTAGCGCTCGACGCGGCCGCTGACGGCGCGAACTTCGCCGACCGGCAGGGCCTTCTGCAGGTAGTCGGGGCGGGCGTTGAAGAAGACGAGATGGATGAACCCGGTCTCGTCGCGGCAGCGCACCTTATAGGGCTGCCGCGGACTGCCGGGTTTCACGTGGCCGTCGACCAGCAGGGTGAGCGTGACGATGGCACCCTCGGGGGCGTCGGCCAGCTTCGGCGCCAGGCGGCGATCGATGAGGCCGGTCGGCAGGTGCCAGCAGAGCGCGACGACCTTGTCACCAGCGAGTTTCTCCATCAGCTTGCCGAAGCGCGGCCCGACGCCCGGTAGCGCCGTCACGGGAGCGAACAGGGGGAACAGAATCTGTGGACGCAAGACCGGAACCGCGGCTGACAAACGATGCTCGGCTTTCTATATCCTACTTCCGGCGAGGTGACAGGAGGGAAGGCCGGCATGACCGATCCGCTCGCGCTGCTGCGCCGGCGGCTGCGCTTCCGCAGTTGGCATCGCGGCACGCGCGAGGCCGACCTCATCTTGGGGCGGTTCGCGGATGCGCATCTTGCCGGCTTCAGCGCCGAGCAGCTTGACCGCTATGGCGCGCTATTGGAAAAGAGCGACCCGGACCTCTATGACTGGCTGACCGGCCGCGCCCCGGTGCCGGCGGCCGTCGACACCGATGTCTTCCGATTGTTGAAAGAATTCAAGCCCCACGCCGCAACGCCTTGACTGCGCCACGTCTCCATCTGACCGGTCCCGGCCGGACGCTGATCGCCGGCGCGCCCGAGGGCTTCGATGCCCTCGTGCTGGCGCAGCTCGCCCAGGATCGCTCTGCGGCGGACGGCGCGGCGCAGCTTGTCCACGTGGCGCGCGACGACGCGCGCCTGGCGAAGCTGGGTGACGCCATTGCCTTCTTCGCGCCGGACATCGAGGTCCTGCGCTTCCCGGCCTGGGACTGCCTGCCCTATGACCGGGTGTCGCCCCATCGCGACATCGTCAGCCAGCGCATCGACACGCTGACCCGCCTGCTGAAGCCGGCAACGGCGAAGCGGATCGTGCTCACGACCGTCGCCGCTCTGCTCCAGCGCGTGCCGACGGCGGCGTTCTTCGACGGCGCCCTGTTCCCGCTGCGGGTCGGCGCCACCACCAAGCCGGAAGCGCTGGTCGACTACCTCGCGCGCAACGGCTACACGCGCTCGGAGACCGTGAACGAGGCGGGCGAGTTCGCGGTGCGCGGCGGCATCGTCGACCTGTTCCCGCCGGGCGCGGCGCAGCCGCTGCGCGTCGACTTCTTCGGCGACGAGATCGACAGCATCCGCGCCTTCGATGCGCTCACCCAGCGCAGCAGCGACAAGGTCGACGGCATCGAGCTCAAGCCGGTCGGCGAATTCCGCCTCGACGCGCGCGCCATCGAGCTGTTCCGTTCGCGCTATCGCGAACGCTTCGGCACGGCCGTCGCCGACGATCCGCTCTACGAGTCCGTCAGCGCCGGCCGCCTGTACGCCGGCCTGGAGCACTGGCTGCCGCTCTACCACGAGCGCCTGGCGACCTTGCTCGACTATGCGCCGGCCGCCGCCGTCACGCTCGACTACCAGGCCGACGAGTCACGCGACGCCCGCATCGAGCTGATCGGCGATTTCTATGACGCGCGCCTCGCCTATCAGAAAGCGGAGGAGGCGACCGGCGCGCCCTACCGTCCGCTGCCAAAGGAAATGCTCTACCTCACGGCGAGCCAATGGGATGACTTGCTGGCCGCTCGCACGGTCGCCCTGCTGTCACCCTTCGCCGCCCCGGAGGGCGCGCCCGACGTCGTCAGCGCCGGCGGCCGCAAGGGCCGCGACTTCGCGGATGCCCGCGCGCAGCCCGACGTCAACGTGTTCGACGTGTTGCGCGAGCATGTTTCGGCCTTGGAGCAAAGCGGCCATCGCACCGTCATCGCCGGCTACACCGCGGGCAGCCTCGATCGCCTGTCGCACCTGCTGAGGGATCACGGCATCGATCGCCAGCGCGCGCTGGCGCACTGGTCCGAAACGCCGGCCCTGCCGCCGCATCATGTCGGGCTGGTGGCGCTGCCGCTCGACGCCGGCTTCGAGACCGGCGACATCGCCGTCATCGCCGAGGCCGACATCGTCGGCGACCGCCTGGCCCGCCCCGCGAAAAAGCGCAAGCGCTCCGACCAGTTCCTGGCCGAGCTCGCCAACTTCGCCGAGGGCGATTTCGTCGTCCATGTCGACCACGGCATCGGCCGCTACGACGGACTGGCCACGCTCGAGGTCGGCGGCGCGCCGCATGACTGCCTGCGCATCATCTATGACGGCGGCGACAAGCTGTTCGTGCCGGTCGAGAACATCGAGGTGCTCTCGCGCTACAGCTCCGAGGACGCGCTCGTCCAGCTCGACAAGCTCGGCGGCCTCGGCTGGCAGACCCGGAAAGCGCGCGTCAAGCAGCGCATCCGCGAGATCGCGGGCCAGCTGATCAAGACGGCCGCAGAACGGCAGGTGCGGGCAGGGGCCGTCGTGCCGACGCCCGAGGGGATCTATGACGAGTTCTGCGCCCGCTTCCCCTATGTCGAGACCGACGACCAGAGCCGCGCCATCGAGGAGGTGCTGGACGACCTTACTTCCGGCCGGCCCATGGACCGCCTGATCTGCGGTGACGTCGGCTTCGGCAAGACCGAGGTCGCCCTGCGCGCCGCCTTCGTCGCGGTCATGGCGGGCTTCCAGGTCGCGGTGATCACGCCGACGACGCTGCTCTGCCGCCAGCACTACCGCACCTTCAGCGAGCGCTTCGCCGGCCTGCCCGTGCGCATCAAGCAGCTCTCGCGGCTGGTCGCGGGCAAGGACGCGGCCGACGTGAAGGCCGGCATCAAGTCGGGCGACATCGAGATCGTGATCGGCACGCATGCGCTGCTGGGTAAGGGCATCGAGTTCAAGTCGCTTGGCCTGCTCATCGTCGACGAGGAGCAGCATTTCGGCGTGGCCCAGAAGGAGCGGCTGAAGGAGCTGCGCACCGACGTCCACGTGCTCACGCTCACGGCGACGCCGATCCCGCGCACCCTGCAGATGGCGCTCTCGG
>Ga0335082_10004907_pt1 | contig 14620 bp, 10 predicted proteins | sample Lox_Sample_41_FD_206718 | JGI IMG/M metagenome (GOLD analysis project Ga0335082, IMG submission 206718) | Soil microbial communities from Loxahatchee National Wildlife Refuge, Florida, United States - Lox_Sample_4.1 | ecosystem: Environmental > Terrestrial > Soil > Wetlands | place: USA...
GCACGCGAGCCCTCCGAGACGCGCCGCGATCCACCCGACCACGACCAGCGTCGCGAGCGCAAGAGCCAGCATCGCGCCGCGTGCGGAATGGACCATGGCCTCCGGGCCGGCCGCACTGCGCACGATCGGCTGCAGCAGAAGGGCCATCAGAGGAGGATGATTCTCGAAGACGTCTTCGTAGAGCGTCCCGCCCTTCGAGACGAGCCAGGCGGCGTTGAGATGCTCGAGCTCGTCCGCGTCGAGGTAGCGGACCTGCGCGGTCTCGACCTGGAACGCCACCGCGAGCAGTGCGGCCAGCCCGCAGAAGGTGATCCAGAGCCCGCGCATCAGGGCCCGCCCTCTCCGCGGGCACCCGGCGGGAGCACCCAGACCATCACGTAGTTCTCGTCGGGAACGATCGCGTCGTCGAAGCCCGCCGCGTAGCGGATCGCGACACCGGATGCCAGGAAGTGTGCGCGCCAGGCGTCGGTGAAGTCCGCCGGCCGGACGTTCAGGATCATCAGCACCGGCTCGCCGCGCTGCTCCGCGAGCGCGACTGCCGACCGCAGTGCATCGATCGGCAGCGTGTTCCGGCGATTTGCGCCCCAGTCGACGAACGTGCCGAACGCCCCGCTCTCCGGATAGAAGATCGGCCTCCCGGCGTACGCCGCCACGGACTGCACGGCGAAGTCGTGGCTCCCCACCAGGACGCGGTCCGCGTAGGGCGGCTGCTTCAGCAGGTGGCCGAGCGCGGCGGCGTTGGAGAACGGGTACCGCAGATCGAGCGCGAAGGCGTAGAAGCCGACGAAGACCTGCACGACGAGCAGGCCGGCGAGGAATCGCTCGCGCAGGACCTGGCGGCGGTCCTCGCCGGGCTCGTGCCGGAGCCAGCAGCCGATCACGAAGAGCAGGAAGATCTGCCCGTGATGCCGCAGCTCCCCGAAGTAGACGAGGAGCGTCACGGCGAACATCGAGAAGGTGCCGGCGCCGAACAGGGCGAGCACCGAGCGGCGCGGAGCCAGCAGCCAGGCGGAGACGCCGACGAGGGCGATGGAGAGCGGCACGGAGACGGCGAGGGAGGGCGCCAGCGACAGCGCATCGAGCACACTCGTGTTCCAGAACGAGCGGGTGCGGAAGTCGGGAAGCGGGAGGTAGCCGTCCTGGATGGTGGAGAGCGCGCGGAGCAGCGACTCGAGGCCGAGATCCGGGCGCACGTAGTGTGCCGACCCGATGCGGATCCCCTGCCAGGCGACCTGACCGAGTCCCAGCGCCACGCCGGCAGCAGCCAGGACCAGAGCCAGCACGACCTCGGGACGCGAACGTCCCACCCCACCGCGCCTCCCCGCGTCGAGGATCGCGAAGAGCGCCAGGCTCGCCGCGAGGATCGCGCCGTAGAGGTGCGTGTTGGCCAGCAGGAAGAGCACCAGCGCCAGCCACGTCGGCCGAGCCCGCGCCCGATGGAGCGCACAGAACGCGAAGGCGAGCAGGAACTCGACGCCGTAGTTGCGGCTGATGATCGTGTACTCGTAGAAGACGAAGTAGCTGAAACACAGGAGGATGCGAATCCGCGCGGAGAACGGCGCGTACCCCAGGATCAGCGCGGCGGAGCCGGCGCCGATCGCCAGATGCAGGAGCTGCATCGACACCGGATCGTGGAACCAGCGGGACACCGCGAAGACGAGCAGATACCAGAGCGCCGGATGTCCCTCCGTGCGCATGTTGTGGAACAGCTGCCCCACCGAGTCGCTGCCGCGGGCGATGAGCCAGATCTCGGCCTCGTCGCGCCACATCTCGTGTCGCAGGATGCCGACCAGCCCCAGCGCGACGAAGAGCGCCAGCGCCATCGGCAGCAGCGCGGGGCCGGACCTCGCCCTGCCGAGCTCCATCAGGCGCGCTCGAGCAGGACGTTCACGAAGAGCCCGTTGCCCAGCGCGTTCTCGACGGCGAGCAGCGCCGCGGTCGCGGCGACGAGCGCCCGACCGCCGTCCATACGCTGGCTCGCGAGGCGGTCGAACCAGAGCTCGCGGATCGCGAGCCCTGCCTGGTCCGCGAGACGATGGAGGCCGCTTCGGCTGAAGAACACCAGGTGGTGTGCCTCGTGCGTGCGGCGCGCGGGACCTCGCCAGCGGCCCGCCGATGCCGCGTACAGCGCCCGGCCGAGCCGCGGGACGACGCTGTCCTCGTGGATCGTCTGCACGAAGAGCGCGCCGCCGGGCGCGAGCCGCGCCGAGAGCGCGCAGAGGTCGAACGCGGGATCGGCGAGATGCTCGAAGGCGTCCCAGAGCGTGATCAGATCGAAGCGCCCCGGGAGCTCCGCGAGCGCCGTCGCGACGGGTCCGACCGCGATCCGCGCGCTCGGATCGGCCGATCGCGCATCTTGCGCGCGCGCCGGGTCGAGCTCGATCCCGAAGCGCTCGGCGGAGGGAGCGCGCCCGCCGACGAAGCGCAGGAAGTCGCCTCGCCCGCAGCCGACGTCGAGCGCGCGCACCGGCGGCGACCCGTCGGGCTGGACCCTGCGGAGCAGGTCGTCCCAGCGCGCGCGGTCCGCGTCGGCGTTGGCGAAGTACGCGTGGGGCTCGAACGAGGTCCGAGCGCCGCGCGCGAGCGCGTCGCTCGACCAGCAGCCGCAGCGCGCGCAATGGAACAGGCGGAAGTCCCCGAGATCGATGCGCGGGCGTGCCGCCGCGCGGCAGACCGGGCAGGCGGAGCCGCCCAGGGTCGTGAGGGTCTCGTCCCTCCCGGCGGCGCTGGCGCGAGATCGGTCCAAGCACGGCTTCCTCGACCCGGTCGCCGGCTCTCCAGGTCGTTGGCGAAGATCGGATGCGGCGACGGGTATACCACGGTCACGAGATCGATCGCATGCGCGACCCGCGATGCGGCGCCGCGGCCGTCCGAGCCGGCACTCCGAGCGCGCGGGGATGGCGTCGCTCGCGCGGCGCTGTACCGTCCCTCGCCGGCGATGCCCGCTTCCGAACGGCTCTTCCCGCATCGGCTCGGGCTCGCGCTCCTCGTCGCCGTTGCCGTCGCTCTCAAGGTGGCTCTCCTGCTCTCGAGCCAGTCGATCGCCGACGGCGACGAAGCGGTCACCGGCCTCATGGCGAAGCACGTCCTCGAGCGCGGCGAGCACGCCGTCTATCCGTACGGCGTGCAGTACGGTGCGGGCGCGGGAGTCGAGTCGCATCTCGCGGCGCTTCTCTTCGCGGTCTTCGGGGTCTCCGATCTCGCGCTGAAGGCCGCCGGCCTGATCGTCTGGCTCGCGACGCTGGGCCTCGTCGGCCTCACGGCCGCGCGCATGGCCGGCGCGTGGGCGGGCGCCGCGGCGGCACTGCTGTACGGCTTCGCGCCTCAGGGGGCGGAGTGGAGCCTCAAGGTCGCGGGCGGGCACGGCGTCGCGGTCCTGCTCGCGGTGGCGGCGGTGGCGCTGATCGAGTGGGGCGCGCCCCCGTTCGCGGCCGCAGCGCTGCTACCGCTCGCCGCCGTGGCGCATCCGATCGTGGCGCCTTTCTGTGTCGTCCTGGCCGCCTATCTGCTGTGGAGGAGCCGCGGAGCGACCGGCCGCGCGCTCACGGCGCTCTCGCTGGTGGCGGTCGGCGGCGCGCTCTGGATCGCCCTGAGGCCGCCTGCGACCGGAGTCTGGAACCCCGCCGCCGCCGGCTTCGACGCCCGCGGGCTCGCGGCGTCGCTGCCCGCCGTCCTGGACGGCGCCTTCGCGGCGAACCTCAACGCGCGCGTGCTCCCGCCCCTCTTGCAGCTCCTCGTCTCCATCGGCTGGCTCGCAGCGCTCGTGGCGATGGCGGTGCGATCCGGTGGACCGCGCCGGCGTTGGCTCTATCTGCTCGCGCCGCTCGGCGTGCTCGTCCTCGTCGATGCGACGCAGCTCGCGCCCCGCCACCTGCTGCTGCTCTATCCGCTCGGCTGCGTGGTCCTCGCAGCGGGACTCTCCGAGCTGCCGCGACGGGGCACGCTCCTCGCGGCGCTCGTCCTCGCGGGCGCGGTGGTGCAGGTGCAGGTCATGTTCGATCCCGCCGTGCACGGCCCGGACCCCCAGGATCGCGGGCTCCTGCGCGCGAACCTCGAGGAGGTGCTGGGGGCGCTCGACGCGCACGGGATCGCGTACGTCTACTGCCTGGACCCGATGTTCCAATGGAACCTGGTGTGGGCGAGCCGCGAGCGGATCGCCGCGCGCTGGACAGATCCCGTCGATCGGCTGCCCGAGCTGCCGGCCCGGGTCGATGCCGCCCGGCGCGCCGGTCTCCGGGTCGCGCTGGTCGAACGGGCCTCGCCCGATTCGCTCCGGTTCGTCGTCCGCCCGCTGCCCGCGGCCGCGCAGCTCGCGGCCGTTTTCCCGCCTGCCCCCGACGAAAGTCGCTGATGGAGCGCATCCTCGAGCCCGGCCCGGGCCCCCGGATTTTCCCTTCCCCTCGAGGGCCCGCCGTGTAGACTGCTTCGGTTCGAAGCCCGGAGCCCCCATGCGCATCCAGCTGGTCTGTCTCGAGGACGGCATCACCTCCTGCGGCTTCCGAAAGCTCGCGGCCTATACGGCCCGCCTGCATCCCGGCACCGGGTCCTACTACGTGTCGACGCGGAGCTACCGGACCGTCCGCGCTGCGGTGTCCGGCAAGATGGGCACGCTCAGCACGCTGCTCGACGGCGAGGACGTCGAGACCATTGCGCGGGAGCTGCGAGGCGACGTGATCGGCTTCTCGTCGATGACGGGCTACGCGGCGCTGACCCGGAGCGTGATCCGTCGGGTGCGCGAGCTGAATCCGTCGGCGTACATCGTCTGGGGCGGGATTCATCCCATCATCGAGCCCGAGGACGCGATCGACGCCGACGTGAACGCGATCTGCACCGGCGAGGGCGAGTTCGCGTTCGGCGAGCTCCTGGAGGGCCTGGAGCGGGGCTGCGACCTCACCGGGACCCGCAATTTCTGGTTCAAGTCCGGCGATGGGACCGTGACGCGGAACGCGTTCCTCCCGCTCCAGACGCCCGAGGAGATGGAGCAGCTCCCGTTCCCGCAGTACGGCGACCCCCGCGAGCGGATCTACGAGCGGGGCAAGGGCTTCGTCCCGGTCACCGTGGACGACTACCTGCACAACGACGGGCTCGGCTATCCGGCGCTGTGGTCGATCGGATGCCCGCTCCACTGCAGCTACTGCGGAAACACGAAGTTCATCGCCAACGACCCCAAGTACCGCCGGCTCCGCCACCCGAGCGCGCGCTACATCGTCGAGCAGGTGAAGGACGCGAAGCGGCGCTTCCCGCACCTCTCGCAGGTGAGCTTCCACGACGACAGCTTCATGGCGATCCGCTACGCCGAGCTCGAGGACTTCGCGGAGCTCTGGCGCGCGGAGGTCGGCCTTCCGTTCGCGGTCTACGGGGTGATCCCGACCTACGTGAAGCGAGACAAGTTCGAGCTCCTGACGTGGGGAGGCATGAACCGCATCCGCATGGGGATCCAGAGCGGAAGCAAGGCGATCCTCGACTTCTACAAGCGACCCACGCCTCCGGAGAAGATCCTCGCCGCCGGGAGCGTCGCATCGTCGTTCGCGCCGAAGTACCACATCCCGCCCGTGTACGACATCATCATGGACAACCCGATCGAGACGCGGGAAGACGTGATCGCGACGCTGGAGCTCCTCTACCGGCTGGCGCGTCCCTACACCCTCCTCATCTACTCGCTCAAGGTGATTCCCAACACCGGCCTGGCGGACGCGATGGAGGCGCGCGGCATCGATCTCGACGAGATCGACGACAGCTACCTGATCGTTCCGCCGCGCGTCGCGAACCTGCTGCTCTATCTGCTCGTGCTCTGGCGGCCGCCGCGCTGGCTCTGGGAGCGGCTGCTCTCGCGAGTGCGGGCGAGCTCGGAGCCGCAGCCGCTCTATCCGCGCCTCGGCTGGGTGCTGCGCGCGCTCTCCCTCACCAAGCGCGTGCTCGGCCACCTGCGCGTGATGGACCTCTCGATCACGCCCGGGAAGACCAGCTACCGGCTCTGGCGCGTGGGCGTCGTGGGCCTGTGGCAGCGCTGGTTCGTGCGACGCCCGCCGCGCCCGGATCCGCCCGCGCCGGCCACCGTGCCCCTCCGCGTCTCCGGCTGAGCGCGTCCGCCGGTCCCCCAGGTAGAGGGCGCCATGATCGGGTCGGCGATGGACGTCGAGGGCATCGGCCGCGTCGCCGCCGACACCACTCCCGGATCTCGCGCCAGCCAAGGTCGGGGCCAGCCCGAGCCCCGCGAGGACTTGAGGCCGAGTCTGGGAAGCGATGGGCGGCGCGCCGGTGCGCGCCGCCCATCGAAGTCTCAGCGAGGCGCCTCGGCGGGGCGATCGGAGCGCCGAATCGGCAGCAGCCGCAGCGCGACGCGCCCGACCAGATCCGAGCACGGCAGATAGCCCCAGTCCCGCGAGTCGACCGATGCATCCGCCGTGCGGTTGTCGCCGAGGACGAAGAGCGATGCCGGCGGGACCACGCCTTCGAAGCTCCCGAGCGTCGCGGCGCCTCGGATCCGACCCGACGGCCCCACGTTCGGAGCGCTTCCCACCGGAGAGCCCTCCTCGAACACCGTGACGGCGCCGTCGCGGATCCGCACGCGGTCGCCCGGAATCCCGAGGACGCGCTTCACCAGGATCAGGCTCGGATTCCGCGGCAGGCGGAAGACCACGAGCTGCCCGCGTCGCGGCACGTAGGGGCGCGGGTCCCCGAGGAAGGCGCGGATCTCGGCGCCGGTGACGTCGAGCTTGGAGATCAGCAGCAGGTCCCCGGGCGCGAGGGTGTCGAGCATGCTGTTCCCATCGACGCGGAAGGTGACGAGCGCGAACGCGTGCAAGAGCACCAGCCCCAGCGCCAGCGGGATCAGCAAGCGCGCGACGCCGATGGGAACGCCGCGGAAGACGACCTTCGGCGGGCGGGCGCCGGGGCTCAGGGAGGACCCCCGCCGGCCTCGCGGTCGGGCGCCACCGGCAGCGTGAACTGGAAGCGGGCGCCGCACCCGGGCTCGCTCTCCACCCAGAGCCGCCCCCCGTGCGCCTCGACGATCGAGCGGCTGATCGAGAGGCCCATGCCCAGGCCATCGGCCTTGGTGGTGACGAAGGCGTCGAAGATGCGGTCGCGATCGCCCGGCGCAACGCCCGAGCCCGCGTCCTCGACCGCGAGGCGGATCTCGTCGGCTCCGGCGCCCGTGCGGATCCAGAGCGCGCGGCGCTCCTCCGGCGTGTCGCGCATCGCCTCGATCGCGTTCAGGAGCAGGTTCAGGATCACCTGCTCGAGCTGGACGCGATCGGCCATCGCGCGCGGCAGCGGATCGGCCGGCTCGAAGTGCAGCGAAACGCGCGCATTCCGCAGCTCGGTGCGCAGCACGCCGATGGCGTCCTCGATCACCCGATGGACGTCGAGCGGTGTCGTCTGCGGGTCCGTCTTCTTCAGCATCGCGCGCACCTGCGAGATCACCCGCCCGGCGCGGTTTCCGTCGCGCACGATCCGCCGCACCGCGGCGCGCGCCTCGTCCAGGCTCGCCGTCTCGCCGTCCAGCCAGCGCAGGCAGGCCTCGGCGTTGGTGACCACGCCGGTGAGCGGCTGGTTGATCTCGTGGGCGATCGACGCCACCAGCTCGCCCACCGTCATGACGCGCGCCGCGTGCGCGAGCTCCGCCTGCGTGGAGCGGAGCGCCTCCTCGGCGAGCCTGCGCTCGGCCATCTCGGCGCGCAGCGCCTGGTTGATCTGCTCGAGCTCCCCGGTGCGCCCGGCGACCCGGGTCTCGAGATCGTCGCGGGCCCGGCGCAGCGACGCCTCGGCGTCGCGCCGCGTCGAGCTGAGCCAACCCGCCAGGAGCGCGGAGATCACGAAGGCGCCGAAGTACGGGAGGTCCTCGGCGTGGATCGCGAACGCGCGAGACGGCGGCATGAAGAAGTAGTCGACGGCGAGGGTCGAGAGCAGGACCGCGAACAAGCCGGGGCCCAACCCTCCGAACCACCCCGCCGCCATGACGGCGCCAAGGAAGAGGAACAGGAACGGATACGGCATGCGGGGCGCCGTCACCAGCACGGTCGCGAGCGCCGCGCCCACCATCATGGCCGCCCAGACATATTGCAGTGTCGGGGACGACCGCCGGCGCGGCGACCCGCCGGGCACTAGGAGCGGGAGCCGGGGATCGCGAGACGCTCCGCGATGCGCACCAGATCGGCGAGCGAGCCGACCCGCATCTTCTGCATCACCTGGCCCCGGTGGAGCTTGATCGTCGCCTCGCTGGTGCCGAGCCCGGCTGCGATCTTCTTGTTGGGGAGACCCGCCACCACCTCGGCCATCACCTGCCGCTCGCGGGGCGTCAGCGACTCGAAGCGCTGGCGCAGCTCGGCGAGCTCCGTCTGCTCGCGCCGCTCGGAGCGGCTCCGCTCGAGGCCGTGCTGGATCGCGTCGAGCAGATCCTGATCGCGGAACGGCTTGATCAGGAACTCGATGGCGCCCTCCTTCATCGCCCGCACGGTCATCGGCACGTCGCCGTAGCCGGTGAGGAACACGATCGGGATCCCGACGCCGCGCCCGCGCAGGTCGCGCTGCAGGTCGAGCCCGCTCGAGCCCGGCAGGCGCACGTCGAGCACGAGGCACGCGGGGCGATCCACCGGGTCCGCCTGCAGGAACTCCTGCGCCGATCCGAAGGTCTGCACCTCGAGGCGCACCGAGCGGACCAGGCTCGCGATCGCTTCGCGCACCGACGCGTCGTCGTCGACCACGATCACGATCGGCTGCTCGCCCACGCTGCGTTCCCGAGATCCCACGAGGAGCCTCCATTCTGGCGCACGCGCAGGGTGTGGGAAAGAGGGCCGAGGTGCGCACGGATCCCCGAGACGCGCTACCTGAACCGAGGGCGCGCGTCGTGCCCGATCGATCCGGAGCCGCTCCGTGAGTCCTACCGACCCTTCACCGCACCTCCCGCCGTCGCGACCGCGCGAAGGGCGCGAGGAGCCTTCGCCTCACCGGCCCTGGCTCGCGCTCCTGGCGTACGCGCTCTGCGCGATCGCCCTGGTCTGGCTCTGGCAGCAGGGGCTCGCGTCGCTCTCCTACCAGACCCTCTCGTACCGCGAGTTCAAGAAGCGCCTGTCGGCGGGCGACGTCGTCGAGGTCTCGCTCGGCTCGGACGAGATCACCGGACGCCTCAAGAGCGCAGACAAGAAGGCGCCGGTGGGCGGACCGCAGCCGGCCGGCGAGCTGTTCCGCACTGTGCGGGTCGAGGATCCGGGGCTCGTCCACGATCTCGACGCCGCCGGCGTCGACTACAAGGGCGTCCGCGAGAGCCCGCTCCTGCAGCTGCTGCTCGCGTGGGTGCTGCCGCTCGGCCTGCTCGCCGTGCTGTGGCTCACCGCCTTCCGGCGCCTCGGCGGCCCCGGACAGGCCGCGCTCTCGTTCGGCAAGTCGCGCGCCAAGCTGGTGGCCGACCGCGACGTCGGCGTCGGCTTCGCCGACGTGGCGGGCTGCGACGAGGCGAAGACGGAGCTCGCCGAGGTGGTCGAGTTCCTGCGCACGCCGGAGCGCTTCACGGCGCTCGGCGCCCGGATCCCGAAGGGCGTCCTGCTGGTCGGTCCTCCCGGCACCGGCAAGACGCTGCTCGCGCGCGCGGTCGCCGGCGAGGCGCAGGTGCCGTTCTTCTCGCTCTCGGGAAGCGACTTCGTCGAGATGTTCGTGGGCGTCGGGGCCGCGCGCGTGCGCGACCTCTTCGAGCAGGCCAAGGGCCACGCACCGTGCATCGTGTTCGTCGACGAGCTCGACGCGATCGGCCGCGCGCGCGGGGTCCACCTCTCCAACATCAACGACGAGCGCGAGCACACCCTGAACCAGCTCCTGGTCGAGATGGACGGATTCGAGCCGAACTCGGGCGTGGTGATCCTCGCCGCCACGAACCGCCCCGACGTCCTCGATCCCGCGCTCCTACGCCCCGGTCGGTTCGACCGCCAGGTCGTCCTCGACGCGCCCGACGTGAGGGGCCGCGAGGCGATCCTGCGCGTGCACGCACGCGGAAAGCGGCTGGCTGCGGATGCGGATCTGCGCGCCGTGGCGCGGGCCACGCCCGGCTTCTCGGGCGCTGATCTCGCCAACGCGCTCAACGAGGCGGCGCTCCTGGCTGCGCGCCGCGGCGTCGTGGAGATCAGCGCGCGCGAGCTCGACGAGGCGGTCGAGAAGGTCGTCGCCGGTCCCGAGCGCAAGAGCCGCCGCCTCGAGGACGCCGAGAAGCGGCGAGTCGCGTATCACGAGCTCGGCCACGCGCTGGTCGCCCTGTACAGCGAGCACGCCGATCCCGTCCGCAAGATCAGCATCGTGCCGCGCGGCCGAGCCGCACTCGGCTACACGCTCCAGCTCCCGACCGGAGACCGCTACCTGCTCACGGAGAGCGCGCTGCGCGACCGGCTGCGCGGCCAGCTCGGCGGTCGCGCGGCCGAGGAGCTGGTGTTCGGCGAGGTGTCGACCGGGGCGGAGAGCGACCTCGAGGCGGCGACGGTCCTGGCGCGCCGCATGGTCTGCCAGCTCGGCATGGGCAAGTCGGTCGGCCTGATGCACGTGGCCCGCGAGGGTGTCCCGGCCTCGCTGCTGCCGGAGCCGGTCGGCGGGCTGCAGCGCGACTGCAGCGAGGCCACGGCGCACGCCGTCGACGAGGAGGTGCGCGCGATGCTCGACGAGGCCTATTCCGGCGCGCGGACCATCCTGCGCGAGCATCGCGACGAGCTCGAGCGCGCAGCCGCCAGCCTCCTCGAGCGCGAGACGCTCGACGAGGCCGCGCTGCGCGCCCTGCTCGCCCACGCCGGCGCGCCGCCGCGCAAGCCGGCTACGACTTGATGTCGATCACCCGGGGCTTGGCGACCTCGGTCTTCGGGATCTCGACGGTGAGCACGCCTTCCTTGAAGCTCGCCTTGATCCGATCCGCGTCGGCGTTGGCGGGCAGCGTGAAGGAGCGCGTGAAGCCGCCGTAGCTTCGCTCCACGTAGTGGCGCTTCTCGCCCTTCTCCTCGCGCTCGCTCTTCTTCTCGCCGCGGATCGAGAGCACGTCGTCGTGGATCTCGAGCTGCACGTCCTCGCGCTTCGCCCCCGCCAGCTCGACGGTGACGACATAGGCGCCGTCGTTCTCGGCCACCTCGCAGGCCGGGGACCAGCGGAACGCGCGGCGCTCGGCGGGGGCGTCCTCGAACAGCCGCGCGAGCCCCCACTCGCGGAACGGATTCCATCCTCGCAGCAGACCGAGCTCGAACGGCTCCACCGCCGTCGAACGCTCCGTCTCCTTCCTCTTGCCCTTCTCGTCCATGGGATCCTCCTGGTTGGTGAACGGAGTCGGTGCAACGCCCGTGCCCGAAATCGCGCGAGCCGCGGGCTGCGCCCGGAGGGGATGTGTCGCGAAGTCGCCGGGCGCGAGGCGACCTGACCCATCGCCGAGCCCTTCGGTCGCGCGCGAGGCGAGCGCCCGGTTCGCCAGCCCTGGCGTAGAATCTGCAATTCGCGCTTCGGGGATCGATGCGGAGGCAGCATGCGCTTCATACGAACCTTCGACAGCCTGACGCTCGACGACATTCCGCTCGTGGGAGGCAAGAACGCCTCGTTCGGCGAGATGATCCGCGAGCTCCGCCCGCTCGGCGTCCGCGTCCCCGACGGCTTCGCGCTCACCGCGGACGCGTATCGCGCGATCCTCGAGGAGCCGGGCGTACGCGCGGCGCTCCAACGGGCGCTCGCGTCGATCGATCCCGCCGACGTCGCGTCGCTGCGCCGCGGCGGCGCTGCCGCCCGCCGCGCTCTCCGCGACGCACCGCTGCGGCCCGAGCTGCTCGACGAGCTGCGCGAGGCGTACGCGGCGCTCTCCCGGCGCTACGGCGAGCCGGCGGTCGACGTGGCGGTGCGCTCGAGCGCGACCGCCGAGGACCTGCCCACGGCGAGCTTCGCCGGCCAGCACGAGAGCTACCTGAACGTCCACGGCTTCGAGGCCCTGGTCGAGGGGTGCCGCAACTGCTTCGCCTCGCTCTTCACGGACCGCGCCATCTCCTATCGCGCGGAGCGAGGCATCGACCACGAGCGGGTCTACCTGTCGATCGGAGTGCAGAAGATGGTGCGCTCCGACAAGGCGGGCGCGGGCGTCCTGTTCACCCTCGACACCGAGACCGGCTTCGATCAGGTCGTGCTGATCACCGCGATCTACGGCCTCGGCGAGAACATCGTGCAGGGCGTCAGCAGCCCCGACGAGTACGTGGTCTTCAAGCCGACCATGGCGGAGATCTCGCGGCGGCTCGGTGCCAAGGAGTTCGCCATGGAGTACGACGAGGGGGGCGGCCGGCGCACGCGCAACCGCTCGGTCCCCGAGTCGCTCCGCCAGCAGTTCGTGCTGTCGCGCGAGGAGACGCTCGAGCTCGCGCGGCAGGCCGTCGCGATCGAGCGCCACTACAGCGCCCGCGCCGGGACGCCGCGCCCGATGGACATCGAGTGGGCGAAGGACGGGCGGACCGGCGAGCTCTTCGTCGTGCAGGCCCGCCCCGAGACCTCCCACTCGCAGCGGGACGCGGCCTGCATCGAGACCTACGCGCTCGGGCGGCGCGGGCCGGTCCGCGTCCGCGGCCGCGCCGTCGGGACGAAGATCGGAGCCGGCGCGGTGGTGCGCCTCGACCGCGCGGCCGAGATGCAGCGCTTCCCGGACGGAGGGGTCCTCGTCACGGCCATGACCGATCCCGACTGGGAGCCGATCTTGAGGCGTGCCTCGGCGATCGTGACCGACCAGGGCGGCCGGACGTGCCACGCAGCGATCGTGAGCCGCGAGCTCGGGATTCCGTGCGTGATCGGGACGGGAAATGCGACCGCGGTGCTGCGCGAGGGCGATCCGGTGACCGTCTCCTGCGCAGAGGGCGAGACGGGCGTGGTCATGGAGGGAGTCCTTCCCTTCGAGCGCCACGTGCTCGACGTCCGCGAGGTGCCCGCCACCCGCACCGGCATCCTGCTGAACGTCGGCAGCCCCGACCAGGCCTTCGCGCTCTCGTTCCTTCCCGTCGACGGGGTCGGCCTGGCGCGCGAGGAGTTCATCATCGCCAACGCGATCGGGATCCATCCGATGGCCCTGATCCATCCCGAGGCCCTCGACGACTCGACCCGGAGCGAGGTCGCGAGGCGGATCCGCGGCTACCGCGACGGCGCCGAGTTCTTCGTCGACAAGCTCGCCGAGGGCATCGCGCGCATCGCAGCCGCGTTCCACCCGCGCCCGGTGATCGTGCGGCTCTCCGACTTCAAGACCAACGAGTACGCGGGCCTGCTGGGCGGGTCGCCGTTCGAGCCGAAGGAGGAGAATCCGATGATCGGGTTCCGCGGCGCCTCCCGCTACGCGCACGAGCGTTACCGCGAGGGATTCGCGCTCGAGTGTCGCGCGCTCAAGCGGGTGCGCGAGGAGATGGGGCTCGGGAACGTGATCGTGATGATCCCGTTCTGCCGGACCGTCGAGGAGGCGGCCCGCGTCGAGGAGGAGATGAGCAAGCACGGGCTCGCGCGCGGCGAACACGGCCTCCAGGTCTTCGCCATGTGCGAGATCCCGGCCAACGTGCTGCTGATCGGCGAGTTCGCCCGGTACTTCGACGGCTTCTCGATCGGATCGAACGACCTGACGCAGCTCGTGCTCGGGGTGGATCGCGATTCGGAGATCCTGGGCCCGCTCTTCGACGAGCGGAACCCCGCCGTGCTGCGCGCGCTCGAGCTGGCGATCGAGGGCGCGCATCGCGCGCACTGCAAGATCGGAATCTGCGGGCAGGCCCCGAGCGACCATCACGAGATCGCCGAGTTCCTGGTGAAGGCGGGCATCGACAGCCTGTCGCTCTCGGCCGACGTAGCCGTCGCGACGCGGCTGCGCGTCGCGGAGCTCGAGAAGCGGCTCGGCCGTCAGCCGTGAAGGCGGCGCGGGGGTTCTAGTCGGCGCTGCGCGCCGCGCACGCCACGCAGCGGGTGGCGCCCGGCAGCGCGCGCAGTCGGGGGATCGGGATCGCGCCGCCGCACCGCTCGCAGCGGCCGAGCACACCCTCGGCGGCCCGGTCGAGCGCGTGGTCGATCGCCGCCACGCGCCGCACGGCGAGCTCGTCGAGCGCCGTCGCGGTGCGCACCTCGGTCAGATCCGCGCCCTGCTCCGCCTCGTCGAGCGGCTCCTCGCGCGCGACGAGCTCGAGCGCTCTCTCTCCGGCCATCCGCTCGGCGAGCCGCCCGCGGATCCGCTCGCGCTCGCGCTCGAGCTCGGCGACCAGCGCGGCGAGCTCGCCGGCGCGCTCGCCGCGCCGGGGGCGCGGGCCGCCGCGCAGCGACGTGGCGAGCGCCCACAGCACGTCGGTCTCGGAGAGCAGCCCGGCCAGGCTCCCGGTCTCGTCGACGACCGGGAGGCAGCCGACGCGGTGCTCTGCCATGCGCTCCGCCGCCTCGGCGAGCGGTGCGTCGGCGCCGATCGTCTCGGGTGCGTGGGTCATGATCTCGCCGACCCGCCACTCGCGCGCGCGCGCCCGCTCGGCGGGCTCGAGGTCGCGCCGAAGGCTGATCTCGAAGGGCAGCGCGGCGCGCAGGTCGTCGATCGAGAGCACGCCGACGACCTGAGGGCGCCGCGCATCCGGGCGGGGCGAGCCGGCGTCGGCCGAGAGCACCGGAAGATGGCGGATCC
>Ga0335082_10004908_pt1 | contig 14616 bp, 13 predicted proteins | sample Lox_Sample_41_FD_206718 | JGI IMG/M metagenome (GOLD analysis project Ga0335082, IMG submission 206718) | Soil microbial communities from Loxahatchee National Wildlife Refuge, Florida, United States - Lox_Sample_4.1 | ecosystem: Environmental > Terrestrial > Soil > Wetlands | place: USA...
GTCCCTGCCGCCGCGTCCCGCCCGCCCGCGGCCCAGGAAGAAAAAGAGGCCGAAACGCCCGCGGCCCAATAGCTGTCAGGAGATGCGGAACATGCCATCCCGCTCGACTCTGCTGCTGCTTCTGCTGCCGGCGCTGCTGGCGCTGGGCCCCTCGGCCACCGCCCAATGCACGGAGAACGACCGGACCGTCCAGCCCGTGGACCTCAAGGTCCGCTTGTGGTACACCAACGGCCGTCCCGTGACTGAGCGCGAGCGTATCCAACTGCTCAACAGCCTGGAGAGCTACGTGGGCGAGGTCTTCTCCGACAACCAGGGGGAAGCGGACTTCCGGGTTTCGCCCGGCAGCTACGTCCTGCGCATCAGCGGCCCCAACGTCGAAGACACCACCACCCCGGTTTTCCGGCTCCTCTGCAACGAAGGCACGCACTTCGAGAACGTGGACGTGAAGATGAAGGCCGGAAGCGAGGCCGGGAGCGAGAGCACAGTCGTCTCCCCGGCCGCCCCCGGGAGCACGGTGGCGGCGGTGGATCTCAACGTCCCCGACAAGGCCCACAAGGAGTTCGAGAAGGGCAGCGCCGCGCTGCAGCACAACGACCTGGCTGCGGCCCGCAAGGCCTTTGAGAAGGCCATCCAGATCTATCCCCAGTACGCCGGCGCCTACAACAACCTGGGCCTCATCGCCATGAAGAGCGGGGACCGCGCCGCCGCCCTGGCCGCCTTCCAGCAGGCGGTGCGCATCAACGACCACTATCCCCTGGCCTGCATCAACCTGGCCCGGCTCCTGCTCCCCGACAAGAAGTACTCGGAGGCGCAGGAGCTGCTGAGCCGCGCCCTCAGCACCGATCCCCTCAACCTCGATGCCCTGACCATGCTGGCCGATGTGCAACTGGAGACCGCCCACTACGACCAGGCCATCAACACCGCCTGGAAGGTCCACAGCATGCCTCACGAAGGCTACTCGGTGGTGCACATCATGGCCGCGCTCGCCTTCGAGGCCCGCCACATGCCGCAAGAGGCCGCGGTCGAGTACGCCACCTATCTGAAGGAATCGCCCAACGGCCCCGCCGCCCAGAGGGCCGCGGCCGCCCTGGCCAAGCTGCAGAACCAGGGTCCGTAGCCGATCGTGCCGGCCCCTGCCACGGTGACGCTGCGGCCGCGGGGCGCGGCCCGCCTGCGCGCCGGACATCCCTGGGTCTATCGCTCCGATCTGGCTTCCACCGGCGGCGCTGCTCCCGGCGCCCTGGTGCGCGTGGCCGACTCCCGCGGCAAGCTCCTGGGCAGCGCGCTCTACAGTTCCAGCTCGGAGATCGCCATCCGTCTGCTGACTTCCCGGGCGCTGGCCGGACCCGGCGACCTCCTCGACCTTCTCCGCCGGCGCCTGCAGGCCGCCTTGGAGTACCGCCGGCGGGTGGTGCGCGACGCCGACGCCTGCCGCCTGGTCTTCAGCGAAGCCGACGGGCTGCCCGGCCTCATCGTGGACCGCTATAGCGAGATCCTCTCCCTGCAGGCCTTGACCCAGGGCATGGACCAGCCCGCCGTCAAAGAGGCCGTGGTCGCCGTCCTGGTGGAGGCGCTCACGCCGGCCTCGGTGGTGGAGCGCGTGGAGCCGCGCATCCGCGAACTGGAGAAGCTGCCGCCGCGCCCGGGCGGCCCGCTCCACGGCGAGCTGACCCGCACCGTCATCAGCATGAACGGGGTGCGCTTTCACTACGACGCCCTGGGCGGGCAGAAGACCGGGCTCTTTCTCGACCAGCGCGAGAACTACGCCGCTGCCGCCCAGCTCGCCCGCGGCGAGGCCCTCGACGTCTGCTGCTACCAGGGCGGCTTTGCCCTGCATCTGGCGCGCGCCGGCTGCAAGGTCACGGGCGTGGATTCCTCGCGCCCCGCCCTGGAGATGGCCGAGCAGAACGCCGCCCTGAACTCCCTGCCCGAGATGGAGTGGATCGAGGGCAATGCCTTCGACCTGCTCAAGGACTACGCCGCCGCCGGCCGCCGCTACGACACCATCGTGCTCGATCCCCCGCCCTTCGCCCGCTCCAAGAGCACCCTGGCCACCGCCCTGCGCGGCTACAAGGAACTCAACCTGCGCGCCCTTAAGATGCTCCGCTCCGGCGGGCTGCTGGTCACCTGTTCCTGCTCCTTCCACGTCAGCGCCGGTGACTTCCTCGAGATGCTCTCCTCGGCCGCCCGCGACGCCCACCGCTCTCTCCGCCTGGTGGAGCAGCGCACCCAGGCCAAGGACCACCCCACCGTCCCTTCCATCCCGGAAACCTCCTACCTGAAGTGCCTGATTGCGCTCGTAAGTGATTGATTAATAATGACAATCGTATATTGACAATAACACACTCACTTTTTATTATCCTATTGCGCTAATCAAGCATCCAACACAGGTGCAAGCATCAGATAACTCCGTTTAGCAGGAGGTAAGAGGACCATGACCATGTTGACTCGTTGGTACCCCTTCCGCGACCTGGTTTCCTTCCAGGAACGCATGAACCGGCTCTTCCAGGACACTCTCGGGCCCTCCCGGGAGGAGTTGATGACCTCCGGGACCTTCGTGCCCCCGGTGGACATCTACGAGGACGAGCACTCCATCACCCTCAAGCTGGAAGTTCCCGGCATCGAGGAGAAGGACATCGACGTGCAGTTGGAGAACAACACCCTCACGGTCAAGGGTGAGCGCAAGTTCGAGAAGGAGGAGAAGGAAGAGAACTTCCATCGCATCGAGCGGCGCTACGGCGTCTTCGCGCGCTCCTTCACCCTGCCCGACGCCGTGGACAGCGGCAACGTCGAGGCCAACTACGAGAACGGTATCCTGAAGATCCGGTTGGCCAAGCGCGCCGAGGCCAAGCCCAAGCAGATCAAGGTGACCGTAGGCAAGGCCCTGGAAGGCAAGGGCAAGGCCGCGTAAGACCTGCCCCAGTCCGCAATCTCGGCGGGAGGCGGCTTGCACGGCCCCTCCCGCTTTCTTTTGCTTGAAACTTGAAACCGGAAACGTGAGACTTTCCTTATGAGCATCCGTTGGGACAAGATGACGGTGAAGGCCCAGGAGGCCATGCAGGCGGCCAACAACCTGGCCTCCGACCACGGCAACCCGGAATTGCTGCCGTTGCACCTGCTGGCCGCGCTGGTGGAGGACCGCGAGGGCATCGTCGCCCCGGTGCTGGCCAAGATCGGCGTCAGCGCCGACGCCGTGGCCGCCGAGCTGCGCCAGGAGATGGAGCGCCTGCCCAAGGTCTCGGGCGGCTCCGGCGTGCTGCAGGCGCACCTCTCGCCCACCGTCACCCGCATCCTGGAGTCGGCCTTCAAGGAGGCCGACAAGCTCAAGGACGAGTACGTCTCCACCGAGCACGTGCTGCTGGCGCTGGTGCAGGCCAAGGGGGACGCGGCCCAGGCCATCCTGGCGCGCCACGGTGCCAGCTATGAGAGCGTGCTCAAGGCGCTGACCGCCATCCGCGGCTCGCAGCGCGTCACCGACCCCAATCCCGAGGCCAAGTACCAGGCGCTGGAGCGCTACGCCCGCGACCTCACCGACCTGGCGCGCCGCGGCAAGCTGGATCCCGTGATCGGCCGCGACGATGAGATCCGCCGCGTGGTGCAGGTGCTCTCGCGCCGCACCAAGAACAATCCCGTGCTCATCGGCGAGCCCGGGGTGGGCAAGACCGCCATCGTGGAGGGCCTGGCGCAGCGCATCGTCTCCGGCGACGTCCCCGAGATCCTGAAGAGCAAGCGCCTCATCGCGCTCGACCTGGGCGCCATGGTGGCCGGCTCCAAGTACCGCGGCGAGTTCGAAGACCGGCTGAAGGCCGTGCTCAAGGAGATCGAGGACTCGCAGGGCCAGATCATCCTCTTCATCGACGAATTGCACACCCTGGTGGGCGCCGGCGCCGCCGAAGGCGCCATCGACGCCTCCAACATGCTCAAGCCGGCGCTGGCCCGCGGCGAATTGCGCGCCATCGGCGCCACCACCCTGAACGAGTACCGCAAGTACATCGAGAAGGACGCCGCCCTGGAGCGCCGCTTCCAGATCGTCTTCGTGGGCGAGCCCAACGTCGAGGACACCATCGCCATCCTGCGCGGGCTGAAGGAGCGCTATGAGGTGCACCACGGGGTGCGCATCAAGGACTCCGCCATCGTGGCCGCCGCCACCCTCTCCCACCGCTACATCTCCGACCGCTTCCTGCCCGACAAGGCCATCGACCTGATCGACGAGGCCGCCGCCTCGCTGCGCATCCAGATCGATTCCCTGCCCACCGAGATCGACCAATTGGAGCGCCGTGCCACCCAGCTCGAGATCGAGAAGCAGGCCCTGCGCAAGGAGGAGGATCCCAACTCCCGCGAGCGCCTGGCCGAATTGGAGCGCGAATTGGCGGAGGTGCGCGAGCAGTCCGACGCCCTCAAGGCCCGCTGGAAGCAGGAGAAGGAAGCCATCGCCCGCATCCGCGAATTGAAGGAGAAGATCGAGCAGCTCAAGGCCGAGGAGCAGCGCGAGGAGCGCAAGGGCAACCTGGAGCGCGTGGCCGAGATCCGCTACGGCCTGCTACGCAAGGCCGAGCAGGAATTGACCAAGCTGAGCGCCACCCTGGACGGCGACGGCCGCGCCGCCCGCATGCTCAAGGAAGAGGTGGACGAGGAGGACGTGGCCCGCATCGTCTCCAAGTGGACGGGCATCCCCGTCTCCAAGATGCTGGAGGGCGAGGTGCGCAAGCTGGTGGAGATGGAAGCGCGGCTGCACCGCCGCGTCATCGGCCAGGACCAGGCGGTGGAGCGGGTGGCCAACGCCGTGCGCCGCTCCCGCGCCGGCCTCTCCGATCCCCGCCGCCCCATCGGCTCCTTCATCTTCCTGGGGCCCACGGGCGTGGGCAAGACCGAGCTGGCGCGCGCCCTGGCCGAGTTCCTCTTCGACGACGAGCACGCCATGGTGCGCCTCGACATGTCGGAGTACATGGAGAAGCACGCGGTGGCGCGGCTCATCGGCGCGCCTCCGGGCTACGTGGGCTACGAAGAGGGCGGGCAGCTCACCGAAGCGGTGCGCCGCCGCCCCTATTCGGTCGTCCTGTTCGACGAGATCGAGAAGGCCCACCCCGAAGTCTTCAACATCCTGCTGCAGATCATGGACGACGGCCGGCTGACCGACGGCAAGGGCCGCAAGGTGGACTTCAAGAACACGGTCATCATCATGACCTCCAACCTGGGTTCCAGCTACCTGCAGGCCGACGCGCTGCGCGCCGGCAAGGACTTCGAGGAGGCGCGCCGGCAGGTGCTGGCGGCGCTGCAGCAGCACTTCAAGCCTGAATTCCTCAACCGGGTGGACGACATCATCGTCTTCAACCCGCTCGACAAGGAGCAGCTCAAGCAGATCGTGGAATTGCAGCTCGGGCACCTGCACGCGCTGCTGGCCGACCGCCACATCACCCTGGAACTGACCGACGCCGCGCGCGAACTGCTCTTCACCGAGGGCTACGACGTGAACTACGGCGCGCGTCCGCTGCGCCGCGCCATCCAGCACCTCATCCAGGATCCGCTGGCGCTCAAGATCCTGGACGGCGAGGTGCTGCACGGCGATCACGTGAAGGTGGACGCCGACGCGCGCGAACCCAAGATGGTGTTCGCCGTCACCCGCGGCCAGCCCGAAGGCGAGCGCAAGGAAGCCGCGAAGAAGCCCCGCCGCGTCCAGAAGGTAAGCTGAGGTACGCCGGCGTCTCGCCGGCTGTCGCGCGGGCGTCCCGCCCGCGGCTCTTCGTGTCCTTGGTGCTCCCTTTGTGCCCTTTGTGGTGAGCTTTTCTTCTTAAATGCGCTCCAGGGTCTGGTGCGTGCGCTCGTTCTTCAGATTGCCGGTGTTGAGGGTGCCGGCGGGCTCGAAGAGCAGGATCCAGGCCTCTTCCTCGGCCACCGGGCGGTGCTCCACGCCCCGCGGCACCACCAGGAACTCGCCCTCCTCCAGCCAGATGGGCTGGTCGCGCAGGTCCATGCGGAAGCGACCTTTCACCACCAGGAACAGCTCGTCCTCGTTCTCGTGGTGGTGCCAGACGAACTCGCCCTTGATCTTGTCGAGCTTGACCATCTGGCCGTTGAGCTCGGCCGCGATGTAGGGCTTCCACATTTCGCGGATGTGGGCAAACTTCTCGAGCAGGTTCACTTTTTCCATCTTGCCCTCGATGTCAGCCAGGGTCGTGTGGCCCAGCCGCCCCGGCTGTGCGTCATGCCAGATCAAACACCAGGACCTCCGCGGGCTCAAGAGCCTTTAGGCGAATGGACTCTTCCTCGCTCGCCCCCGCTCCGTCCCCTTGGTTCAGCTTGATCCCGTTCAGTTCCACCGCGCCGCGCGCCACCTGCACCCAGGCGTGGCGTCCGGAAGCCAGCGCGTGCTCGGCCGACTCGTCCGCCGCCAGCCGCGCCACCCACAGCTCGGTGTCCTGGTGGAGGGTCAGAGCGCCATCGCCGCCCTTGGGGCCGGCGATCCGCCGCAGCCCCTGCCAGGGCGGCAGCGTCTTCTGCTCGTAGCTGGGCGGGAAGCCGCGCTTCTCCGGCAGGATCCAGATCTGCAGCAGGTGGACGGGCTGGTCGGGCGAGGGGTTGGCCTCGCCGTGCACGATGCCGGTGCCCGCGCTCATGCGCTGCGCGTCGCCGGGGCGGATGACCGAGCCGGTGCCCAGGCTGTCCTGGTGCTGGAGCGCCCCCTCTAGCACGTAGGTGAGAATCTCCATGTCGCGGTGGGGATGCAGCCCGAAACCGCGTCCGGGGGCGATCCAGTCCTCGTTGATCACCCGCAGCGCGCGGAAGTGCATCCACGCGGGGTCGTGGTAGGTGTCGAAGGAGAAGGTGTGGCGGGTCTTGAGCCAGTCGTAGTCGGCCCCACCCCGCTCCGCCCCTGGTCGCAGTTTGATCATGCGGATATGGATTCCGCCGGACGGGAAAGGATTCGCGGCGGCCCCGGCTTACTTCTTGCCGTGCCCCTTCTTGGGCTCGCCCTTGGGCTTGGTCTCGGCTTTGGCCTCGGCCTTCTCCGCCTTGACCTCGGGCTTGGCGGCGGGCTCAGAGTCGCCGGAAGGAGGGGCTCCCTTGCGGGCGTAGTCGGTGACGTACCAGCCCGAGCCCTTGAACTGCACCGCCGGCGGGGAGAGCAGTTGCTGCACCCTGCCGCCGCACTCCGGGCACTTCTTCACCGGCGGGTCGGAGAACTTCCGGATGCGCTCGAAGCGGTGACCGCACTTTCGGCACTGGTACTCGTAGAGGGGCACGGAGTGATTCTATTGGGTAATTGAGTAATTTGGTAATCGGGCAATTGATGCGGCCAGGCTGCGCCTCTTGCAATTACCCAATTACCCGATTACTCAATTGCCAGATTGGCTAGACTGGTGGCATGCCCAGCGAAGCCTCCCTCCTTCCCGGCCTCTACCTGGTGGCCACTCCCATCGGCAACCTGGAGGACATCACCCTGCGTGCGCTGCGTGTCCTCAAGGAAGCCGACGTGATCGCCTGCGAGGACACCCGCCAGACCCAGAAGCTGCTCACCCACTACGGCCTCAGCAAGCGCACCGTCAGCTACCACGAGCACAACGAGCTGACCCGCGCCCCGGAGCTGGTCCTGCAGTTGGAGCAGGGGGCGCGCATCGCCCTGGTCTCCGATGCGGGCATGCCCGGCATCTCCGATCCCGGGTACCGCCTCATCACCCTGTCCATCCGGCACCATCTGCCGGTCGTGCCCGTTCCCGGCGCCTCCGCCTTCCTGGCGGCGCTGGTGGCCAGCGGCCTGGCCACCGACTCCTTCCGCTTCAGCGGCTTCCTTCCCGCCAGGCGGGCCGCCCGCCGCGAAGCCCTGCTGGCCCTGCGCGACTCGCCGCGCACCCAGATCTTCTACGAGGCCCCACACCGTATCCGCGAGACCCTGGAAGACGTCGTGGAGGTGCTGGGCGCGGCCCGCCCCGTGGTGCTGGCTCGCGAGGTCACCAAGCTGCACGAGGAGTTCCTGCGCGGCCGCGCCGCCGAGGTGCTGGCGCAGGTGGCGCAGCGCGAGCTGAAAGGCGAGATCACCCTGCTGATCGGCAAAGCCGAATCCGCGGCCGGGGCCGCGCCCGCCGCCGGCGCCGACCTGCGTGCCCGTCTGGACGCCCTCATGGCCTCCCACCAACTCGACGAGAAGTCCGCCCTCAAGCTGCTGGCCAAGGAACTTGGCGTCTCCAAGAGCGAGGCCTACCGCCGCCTGCAGCGCGCCCGAAAGTAGGGCCCCATACAAGGGCGGGCATCGTCCGCTTTCTCGGCTGCCATCGCCCGTTCCGCGCGCCCTGCATTGACTCTCCGGCGGCCAATGCTGTATTTTTTGCGGAACCTCAGAGCCTTCCAGCCTCCAGCAAGAGTCGAGACCTCGAAGCTCTGCTTCCCCATCGCCGGCCGCCGGGCCTGCTGGGCATCAATGTCACTGAGCGGGATGTCGGTGCAAAACATCGGCCGTTACCAGATCGTGGGTGAGCTGGGGAAGGGCGCCATGGGCATCGTGTACAAGGCCCTGGACCCCACCATCGGGCGCACCGTGGCGCTGAAGACCATGCGCCTCGACGTCCACGGTATGGACACCGAGGAGATGCTGAAGCGCTTCCGCAACGAGGCGCGCGCCGCCGGCGTCCTCAACCATCCCAACATCGTCACCGTCTACGACGCGGGCGAGCAGGAAGGCCTCTTCTACATGGCCCTGGAGCTGATCGAGGGCCAGTCGCTGCACGCCCTGCTGGCCGAGCACCGCGTGCTGCCGGCCGAGCAGATCATCGAGATCTCGCGGCAGGTGTGCGCCGGGCTCGACTACGCCCAGTCTCACGGCGTGATCCATCGCGACGTCAAGCCCGCCAACATCATGATCACCCCCGACCGGACGGTGAAGATCATGGACTTCGGCATCGCCAAGGCGGGCGGCGGCATGACCAGCGTGGGCCAGGTCCTGGGCACTCCCAATTACATGTCGCCGGAGCAGGTGAAGGGGCGGCCGCTCGACGGTCGTTCCGACCTCTTCAGTTGGGGCGTCATCCTCTACGAGATGGTGACCGGGGAAAAGCCCTTCACCGGGCAGAACGTGACCACCATCATCTACAAGATCGTCAACGAAGACCCCATCCCGCCGCGCGAGTTGGACGTCACCATCCATCCCGGGCTGAGCGCAGTGGTGACCAAGGCGCTGGCGAAATCGCCGGATGAGCGCTACCAGAAGGGCGCCGACCTGGTGCGCGACCTGCAGAACTACAAGACGGTGGGGACGCCGCCGGAGCCCACCAGCGTGCTGGCGGCGGTGCCCGAAGGCCCGCAGCCGGCCGCCGCGCCCAAGGACGCGAGCCAGCCCGCCGCCGGGGTTGCTGCGTCCGCTCCGACCACCAAGCCCGCGGCCGTGAAGCGGGCCGCGGCGCCGGCCCCAGGCCGGCCACAGAATCTGCTTCTTCCCCTGAGCGCGGTGGCGCTGCTGCTGGTGCTGGCCATCGCGGGAGTGGCCTGGTACCGCAACCGGATCGCGGCCGCACCGCAGCAGAGCACGGCGGCCATGACGCCACCGGCGACGTCACCCTCTACTCCGCCGCCCGCTCCCGTGCAGGCGACTCCGGCGCCCGCGCCGGGCTCCCCTCCGGAAACCTCGCCCGCCGATGCGGCGGACGCCCAGCCTGGATCCGCGAAGCCGGTTCATCATTCGCGAGCGGCGGCGGTGACACCCACCGCCTCCCCGCCGGCTGCCGCGGCCACCGGCGGCCTGGAACTGACTTCCTCGCCTGCCGGCGCCAGTGTCCAGATCGACGGCCGCTCTTCCTCCACCTGGGTCACGCCTTACACCGCCACCGGGCTGGCCGCCGGCGCCCACAGCATCAGCTTCGCCAAGCCGGGATACGCGCCGGTAACGCGCGCGGTGCAGGTAGTGGCCGGCCAGAGCACGCCCCTCGAGGTGCATCTGGCTGCCGTGACCAACCTCCTGGGCGTGACCAGCAGCCCCGCCGGCGCCGCCGTCTGGGTGGACGGCAAGGACACCGGCAAGGTGACTCCCACGCAGGTGGCAGTCACCCCAGGCGAGCACAAGCTGCTGTTACGCAAGGCCGGGTATAAGGACGCCACCACCACCGTGGCCCGCCTCAATCCCGGCGACAGCTACCACTTCGCTCCCAGCCTGGAGCCCGAGGACAAGAAGACCGACTCCGCGGGCGCCAGCGGATTTCTGCACCGGGTCTTCGGGGGGATCCCCGAGGGCAAAGGCGCGCTCGACGTCAAGAGCAATCCCAAGGGCGCGCAGATCGAGATCGCCGGGCTGACCGACACCCACGCCACTCCCCACAAGTACTTCCTCGACCCCGGCCGCTACCAGGTCACCCTCAAGCTGGATGGCTACCGGACGGTGAAGAAGTCGGTGACCGTCGAGAAGGGCAAGAACCTGGAGCTCAGCGAGACTTTGAAGAAGCAGTAGGCGATGCCGCGCATCACCATCACATCCCCGGACGGCAAGGGCGGCATCCTCGTCCTGACCAAGACGGTGACCACCATCGGGCGGGGCAACGCCAATGACCTGGTGCTGAACGACACCAGCGTCTCGCGCTTCCATGCCGTGCTCAAGCTGGGCGAAGACGGCAGCCTGGTCATCGCCGACCGCGGCAGCACCAACGGCGTCCTGGTCAACGGGCAGCGCATCTCCGCCGAGACCCCGCTGCCCGACGGCGCGGTGGCCCGCATCGGCATCTACTGCCTCAAGTACGAGCGCGAGGACGACGGCGCCCTGGTGGTGCACAGAGCCGAGATTCCCTCCGCCCTGAACCAGATCATCCACGGCGGGCCCCGGGAGGCGCTGCCCAGTGCCCCCGAGACCCCTACCGGCACCGCTGCCGAGCTGGTGCAGCAGGTGCGCCGGCTGGAGCGCGAGAACTATCTGCTCACCGTGCTCTACGACGCCGGCAAGGCGCTGACCGGCAAGCTCTCCGCCGACGACGTGGCCGAGCAGGTGATGCAACTGGCCTTCCGCATCGAGGGGGTGGAGCGCGGCTTCATGATGCTGTTCGACGAGCAGGGACGGGTGAAGCGCCAGTCCGACGTGCGCTACCGCCGCCAGCCCCCCACCCACCAGCCCCAGATCATCCTCAGCCGCTCCATCCTGGAGCGCCTGCAAGCCGATCCCGCTCCCATCCTCATCGCCGACGCCAGCCAGGACGAGCGCTTCGCCGCCAGCGAGAGCCTGAAGATCTCCGGGCTGCGCTCGGCCATGTGCGCGCCACTGATGAGCGCCGCCGGCAAGCTGCTGGGCGTCCTCTACGTCGACAACCTGGAGCGCGCCGCCGCCTTCACCCAGGAAGAACTCAACGTGTTCTCCCTGGTGGCGGCCCAGGCCGCGGCCGCCATGGATAACGCCCGCGCCCACCAGCAGCTCGCCGAGCAGGCGGTGCACCGCTCCGCCCTGGAGCGCTTCCTGTCACCCGAGGTGGTCGAGATGGTGGCCGCCAATCCCCAGGACGTGCGCCTGGGCGGCGTCAACCAGAAGGCCAGCATCCTATTTGCCGACATCCGGGGCTTCACCGCCCTCTCCGAGCGCCTGGCCCCGGAGCAGGTGGTCGAGATCCTGAACGAGTACTTCACACGGGTCACCGACGTGGTCTTCGACCACGGCGGCACCTTGGACAAGTACCTGGGCGACGGAGTGATGGCGGTCTTCGGCGCTCCCTTTTCCAAGGGCAACGACGCCGCCAACGCCGCCCGCGCCGCCATGGCCATCCAGGCCCTGGTGCTGGAACTCAACCGCGACTCGCGGGCGCGCCAGTGGCCGGAGCTGCGGGTGGGCGTGGGCATCAACACCGGGGCGGTGGTGGCCGGCAACATCGGCTCGCCCCGCCGCCTCGACTACACCGTGGTGGGCGACACCGTGAACGTGGCCGCGCGTCTCATGGCGCACGCGGTGGGCGGCCAGATCCTCATCTCCCAGGCCACCGCCGACGACCTCGATTCCGCATTCAACCTGGCTCCCCTGACTCCCATCCTGGTGAAGGGCAAGTCGGAACCGGTCCCGGTCTTCGCCGTGCGCTGGATGGAATCGGCGGGCATGGTCAGCTAGCTGCCCGCAGACACACCTCCGCGGGCAGCTTCTAGCTCTTAGCTCTTGGCTCTTGGCTCTTGGCTCTCGCCCTTTGGCGGTTGGCAGGTGTCAACAGCGCGGCCAGCGTGCGCTATCCACGATCCACGATCCAATATCCACTGCTTCTTAAGCCTGCTTCTTCCTGCTCTCTGCCGGCTTCTCTTCCCAGGGGCGCTTGGGGCGCTCGGGGGCGGGCCGGTCGCGGTCTTCCAGCCGGTCGTAGAGGCAGTCGTCGTTCACCGTGCCCAGCGACTCGTTGTAGAGGCTGGTCGCGCCCGTGGCTTCCTTCAGCTCCTCGGTGAACTGGTGAATGGCTTGGAGGTGGTCGGCGGTGGCCGGCAGCTCCGCCTTGGAGGTGCGCAGGAACTTGTAGTAGCCGCGGTCCACCAGCTTGGCGATCTCGCCGGCGACCAGGTAGCCGGGCCGCGCGAAGAGCCGCACCTCGCCGTCGCCGCCCTTCTCGATGGCGGCGCTCACATTGAACTTCTTCAGAAACACCCGGCTCTTGGTGCCCGGGGCTTCCAGGATGTCGAAGCCGTGGTCGCGCAGCCACACGACCGCGTCTTCGTAGCTTCGGTTGGTTTGGGTTGTGGTTGCCATAGTCCTTCCGTCTTGCGACCTTTCTACTCTCCCCTGCATCTCCCTTTCAGATGCGAAAAGCCGCCGTTAGGCGGCCCGGACACTCCTCTCAGGATGCACAGGTTTGTCCGCAGGTAAAAGAATTTTATAGACTAAGCTGGTTATTCCGTCGAGTAGTTCCGCACAAGCATCTCTCTTTCCAGCAACTTACCGCGGATAACAAGCTTGGTACGCAGATGGCCGCCAGGACGAAAAACTCGTTGCCGGTGGAGCGCGAAGAGCCGCTTCGGGAGCCGGACTCCGCCTCGCGCGGCTTGGGCCAGAGTCCCCTCGAACGGATTGGGAACACGCCCTTGCTGCGCCTGCGACGGATGACGCGCGACCTGCCCGGCATCCAGATCCTGGCCAAGGCGGAGTGGCTGAATCCCGGCGGCTCGGTGAAGGACCGCGCCGCCGCCGCCATCGTGGCCGCGGCCCGGCACAGCGGCCAGCTCGCGTCCGGCAAGGTCCTGCTGGACTCGACCAGCGGCAACACCGGCATCGCCTACGCCATGATCGGCGCCGCCGAGGGCTTCCCCGTCACGCTGTGCATGCCCTCCAGCGCTTCGGAGGAGCGCAAGCGCATCCTCGCGGCCTACGGCGCCACCATCGTGTACACCGATCCCGGCGAGGGCTCCGACGGCGCCATCCGCAAGGCGCAGGAGCTGGCCGCCGCCGAGCCCGACAAGTACTTCTACGCCGACCAGTACTCCAACGAGGCCAACGGGCGCGCCCACTACCAAGGCACGGCCAACGAGATCTGGCGGCAGACGGAGGGCCGCATCACCCACTGGGTGGCGACGCTCGGCACCAGCGGCAGCTTCTGCGGCACCGCCCGCCGCCTGAAAGAACTGAACCCGGCCATCCAGTGCATCTCGCTGCAGCCCGACTCCGCCTTCCATGGTCTGGAGGGCATGAAGCACATGGCCACCGCCATCGTGCCCAGAATCTACGACCCGACGCTGGCCGACCAGGACCTGGGCATCTCCACCGAAGAGGCCTACCGGCTGGTGCGCCGTCTGGCGCGCGAGGAGGGGCTGCTGGTGGGCGTCTCCAGCGGCGCCGCCGTGGCCGGATGCCTGCAGGTCGCCCGCAAGCTGGTGGAACGCAAGCAGCCGGGCGTGATCGTCACCCTTTTCCCTGACTCGGGGGACAAGTACCTGAGCGAGCGTTTCTGGGAGGAGGAAGAGAAATGAAGAATACAGAATGCAGAATGCAGATTGTGGCCTCGGCCCGTGCCTCGTCTTTCATTCTGCATTCTTCATTCTCCATTGTGCATTGATGTTGAAGATTCCCCAATCCGCCCTTGCCTCTCTCCGCCGTCACGGCGAGGAGACCTACCCGCACGAGTGCTGCGGGGTGCTGCTGGGCGCCTTCGAGGAAGGCACGCGCACGGTGCGCGAGGTGGTGTGCGCCTCGAACACCCGCCTGGACGCGCTGCACAACCGTTACAACATCGACCCCGCGGAGCTGGTGCGCATCCAGCGCCAGGCGCGCGAGCGCGGCCTGGAGATCGTCGGCTTCTACCACTCCCATCCCGACCACCCCGCGCGCTGGTCGCCCACCGACCTGGCCGAGGCCCACTGGGTGGGCTGCTCCTACGTCATCACCAGCGTCGAGAAGGGCAAGGCTGCGGCGACCAACTCCTTTCTCCTGGCCGGGACGGTCGAGGAGGACAAGCGTTTTGAAGACGAGGAGGTTGTGGCGGATTTGTAATTTGGTAATTTGTAATTTCCAGACCGACCGGCTCCTTGGCCGCCTTGCTTTGCAAATTACAAATTACTCAATTACAAATGGAATCCAAGACCTCCCTTCGGGCATCTCTAGAGAGTTGACAGCTATGAAGATCCTGATCCCAACCCCGCTTCGCCCGTATGCCGAGAAGAAGGACCTGGTCGAGGTGGGCGGGCGCACGGTGG
>Ga0335082_10004909_pt1 | contig 14613 bp, 16 predicted proteins | sample Lox_Sample_41_FD_206718 | JGI IMG/M metagenome (GOLD analysis project Ga0335082, IMG submission 206718) | Soil microbial communities from Loxahatchee National Wildlife Refuge, Florida, United States - Lox_Sample_4.1 | ecosystem: Environmental > Terrestrial > Soil > Wetlands | place: USA...
CGGCCGGCCCAAGTCCGGAGCGCATGAGGAGCCAGAGGGCGAAGTAGTGGCCCGCCGACTGCGGGGCGGTGGCCAGGCGCCTCCCCTTCAGCCCGGCGAGCGACGCCACGCCCACCGCCGCCAGCGCGTCCTGCCCCCGGCTCCGGCCGAGGAGCATCTCCACCCGGGGGGCGGCGTTGCGCAGGGCGGGGGTCCAGGCGGCCAGCCGATCCACCGGCAGCGCCGCCAGGTCCACCCCGCCCCGGTCGCCGCCGGCGGCCAGGGCCGCCACCAGCTCCTCCTCCCGGAGGAAGGGCACGGCCCGCACGTCGAGGGCATACCCGGTCTTGAGGATTCCCGGCCGCGCCTCCGGACCGGTGCTGCCGGCGGCCAGGAGCAGGCCAGCGGCGCTCCCCCGCGGGACGAAGCCGATCACCGTCGGGCGCAAGGGCAGCGAGGCGACGTCCTCGCCGGGAGCGGTGACGCCCGCCGGGAAATCTCCCGAGGAGAGCGTCATCCTCGGACGGAGGCTGGGGAAGAGCCGGTCCTTGAGCCGCTCCAGCCCGCCGGTGGCCGAGGCCGCCGCCCAGCCCGCGACGACGAGCAGCAGGGCGACGAAGAGGTACAGGCCTCCTGTCCGTCGCCGGCCCAAGGGGGAGGCCCGGGGCGAGCTACTTGACCTCGACCTTCTTGCCGATGGTCTTCTCCGCCGCCTCCCCTACCTCGGAGACCGGCGAGGGGCTGGTCAGCCCCATCTCCATCTTGAACTGCTTCACCAGTTCCATCGCCTGGAGCTTCTCGGCGTCCTCTTCGATCTGCAGCGACTGGTGGTCCACGCCCTCCAGCGCCATCTGCATCCGCGCCTCGTTGACCGCGGCGGACTCCTGCACCTTGCGCAGCATCTCGTCGTGGGTGGCGTCGATGCCCGCCACCTGGAAGGACTCCATCGCGTCCGCGACCTTGGCCTGCCACTTCGCCCGGCGGGCATCGCGGATGGCCCCCATCGCCTCCTGGGTCTTCTTGTCCTTCTCGCGCATGAACATCTTCTTCACGTTCAGCGCCTTGTCGTAGGCGGCCCGGGCGGTGGTCAGCTGCTCGTCGTTGCGCGCCAGGGCCGACTTCTCCATCTGCAGCCGGGTGGCGTACTGGGCGGCCAGGTCGTCCCGGCCGGCCTGGATGGCGGCCTTGACCTTGGCGGTGAGGTCGGCGACCTCGGTCTTGTACTTGGCGTTCTCCTTCTCGAGCAGGGTGACGTTCGCCCGAACCATGGCGATGGACTCGTTCATCCGCGGGACCTGATCGTTCAGGTCCCGGATGTTCTGCTCCAGGATCAGCTCCGGATCCTCGATGCTGCTCACGAAGAAGCCGAAGAAGCTGCGCATCGCACGCTTGAAGCGATTCCACATGGGGTTTGGTCCTCGCCCTGGAGGTTGGCGCCTCCGTCAGGGATCTAGCACGTTAGGGGTGGACGCTCGACCCGGAGGGGTGATTGCACCGCTCCTCCGCCCCACCCGGGGTCAGCGCCGGCGGAGCCAGCCCGGGCCGAAGGGCTCCGGGAGGAGCTGCCCCAGCGTGTGCTGGGCCCGCGCGCCCTGCACCGACCGGCTCTGGATGGGGAGCGCCGCATCGGCGAACTCGGCGAGCACCTGCCGGCAGGCGCCGCAGGGCGGCACCGGGGGCTCGCCATCGGCGACCACGAGCAGGGCGCGCAGCGCCCCGTGCCCGCCGAGCACGCCGGCCGCCACCGCGTGCCGCTCGGCGCAGACGGTGAGACCGGAGGAGGCGTTCTCCACGTTGCCTCCGGAGGTGACCGTCCCGTCGGCGAAGAGCGCCGCCGCCCCGACGCGAAACCCCGAGTAGGGCGCATGGGCGCGCGCCCGGGCCGCCTCGGCCGCACGAGCCAGCGCCTCCCAGTCGACGGTCGTCTCCTCCATGCCGGACGGGGCCAGCAGGCCAGCCTTTGCTTCCGCCTGCAAGCACGCCGTCCGGGGCTGGTAGACTGACCTCCTCCAACGCCCTCCCCGTGAGCCCTCCCGACGCGCCCCGGGCGCTCCCCGGAGCCGCACTGTTCACCGCGCTCCTCGCCCTCGCCCTGGTCAACGCGGCGGCGGTACGCACCAACGACTTCCGCGTGTTTCACACCGCCGGGGCCCGCGTCCTCTCCGGTGAGGCGCTCTACCGCTCCGAGGACGGGCAATACCCCTTCAAGTACGCGCCGGTGGTGGGGCTGCTCCTCGCCCCGGTGGGGGCGCTCCCGCTGCGCACCGCCAAGGCGCTGTGGGAGGTCGCCTCGGCGGCGGCGCTGTTCGTCTTCCTCCGCCACTCGGCGCGGCTCCAGGCCCCTGCGCCCAGCGCGGCCTCGAACGGGCTCGCCTTCGCGCTGCTCCTCCCCTACCTGTGGCACCTCTTCTCGCTCGGGCAGATCGACGGTTTCCTCCTCGCCGCCATCGCCCTCAGCGACCGCTGGGCAGACCGGCATCCCCTGGCCTCCGGGCTGCTCTGGGCGTTGGCGCTGCTCACCAAGCCGCCCTACCTCGTCTTCCTGGCCGTGGCCCTGCTCGCCCGCCAGTGGCCGCGGCTCCTCGCCCTGGCCGCGGGGCTCGCCGGCGGCCTGCTCGCGCCAGCCCTGGCCTGGGGCTGGCAGCGAAACCTGGACACGCTGCGCAGCTGGTGGACGATGCTCGGCCAGAGCACCCCGGAGCTGCTCTGCGCCCCCTCCAACCAGTCGCTGTGGGCCATCGCCTGCCGCTACCTGGCCCCGGGGGTGGCCGCCGCGCTCGCGGCGGTGGCGGTGGGGACGCTTGCCCTCGCGGCGATGACCGTCCGGGCCGCCCTCAAGGTGCCGGCCGGAGCACGGGACACGGTGACCTGCGCCTGCCTCGCCGCCACGGCGCTCCTCTCACCCTTGGGCTGGTGGACGAACTTCATCGCCCTCGCGCCGCTTTTCGGCGGCCTCGCCGCCGAATCGGTCCGGGCTTCCGAGCGGTGGGCCCGGACGGTGGCTGGCGCGGCCGTCGCGGTGCTGGCCGCGGTGGCCGTCCTCACTGCGGAGCTCATCTCGCGCGATGCCTTCGTCTTCTGGCTCAACCAGAGGCACTACGGGCTGGCCGCGCTGGCCTGCACCCTCGCCGCGCTGGCCCTGCGCCCGGCCGCCTACTCCCAGCCGATGACCACCTCGTCGATGTAGCGAGCGATGGCCAGCTCGCCACCGGTGCTCAGCTCGACGAAGCGGACGTGGAACCCGAGCGAGCCGTCCCGGTCACGGCTGCCGACGATCTCCCCCCGGGCGGCGATCTCCTCGTCCTGGCCGGGGATGGTCACCCGCACCTCCACATCCCGGCAGGAGACGGGGTGGCCGGCAGCCCAGAAGACGCCGCCGGTGCTCAGGTCGCCCCGCGACTCCTCGAACTCCGGGTCGCGGGCGCAGCGCACGCGGAAGGTGAAGGGGACCCGCGGCGAGTCGCGCCGATCCTGCATCGCTCTGGCTACAATCCCGGCCATGGGCGAGGCCTCCACCGCCGCCATCATGGCGCGAATTCTACATGCTTGCTGCACCGGGGACAAAGGTTGTCAAGAGGCGAGCCAGGGTCGGGACGACCCCAGAAACCGTCGCCTCGACCTCCGCATGCGTCAACGGGCCATCTCCCAGTCCTGCCGCGAGGTTGGCGATGCAGCTCACCACCACCGCAGGGACGCCGTGGTGGGCCGCGGCGATGACCTCGGGCACGGTGCTCATCCCCACGCAGTCGGCGCCCAGGCTCCGGAGCATGAGGATCTCCGCCGGGGTCTCGTACGACGGGCCGGGCATCATGGCGTAGATGCCCTCCTTGAGGCGCAGGCCCAGCTGGCCCGCACAGGCCTGAAGCGCGGCCCGGAGCTTCGGGGAGTGAGCCCGCGACAGGTCGACGAAGCGCGGTCCAACGAGGGGGTCGTTGGGCCCCTCGAGGGGGTTCTTCCCGGAGAGGTTGAGATGGTCGTGGACCACCAACAAGTCTCCGGGGAGGAGGTCCGGGCGGATCGCGCCCGCGGCGTTGGTGAGCACCAGCGCCCGGACGCCGAGCCAGCAGAGCAGGCGCACCGGGAAGGCGGCCTCGGCGGCGGACCATCCCTCGTAGGGGTGGAGCCGTCCGCGGAGCACGGCCACCGCGGTGCCGGCGAAGGTCCCGAGGACGAGGTGCCCGGGATGCCCCTCGACCGAGGGGCGGCCGAGGTGAGGCAGGTCTCCGAAGGGGATGACCCGGGCGTCCTGGACCTGGTCGGCGAGAGGGGCCAGGCCGCTTCCGAGGACGATGCCCACCCTGGGCTCGATCCCCGGGGCGCGCTCGCGCACCGCGGCCGCGGCGCGGTCCAGGCTCTCCCTCAGAGTCATCGCCCGGCCTCGAGGCGCTCGAGCATGAGCGGCGGGGGAGGCCCGGCCTCGGCAGCCAGGCGGTAGGCGCCCCGGATGCGGGCCAGCACCTCGTCCAGGTCGGCGCCCGGGCGGTGATGGACGGCGAGGAGGGGCTCGCCCTGGCGGACGCTCTCCCCACGCCTGCGCAGCAGGGTGAAGCCCACGCCCGGGTCGATGCGGTCCTCGGCCCGGAGGCGTCCGGCGCCGAGGAGGACCGCCGCGCGCCCCAGGGCCTCGGTGTCGATGCCGGCCACCACGCCGTCCGCGTGGGCGGGGAGGTCGGTGCGCTCCGGAGCAGCAGGGAGCGGGCGCTCGAGCGCGTCGGGGTCGCCCCCCTGCCGTCGGACGACGGCCCGCAGCCGGTCCAGGGCGCGCCCCTCGCCGAGCGCGGCCTCGAGCACCGGGCCGGCCGCCGCCGCGTCCTCCGCCACCCCGGCCAGGCAGAGCATCTCCGCGCCCAGGGCGAGGGTCAGCTCCCGGACGTCGGCGGGCCCGCGACCGCGGAGAACCTCCACCGCCTCCTCCAGCTCGAGCGCGTTGCCCACCGTCCGGCCGAGCGGCGCATCCATGTCGGTGAGCCAGGCCACCGCCGGGCACCCGAGCGCACGGGCGAGGTCGACTAGGGTGCGGGCCAGGGCCCGGGCATCCTCGCGCCGCTTCATGAAGGCGCCCGAGCCGACCTTCACGTCGAGGACCAGGCCGTCGAGATCCTCGGCCAGCTTCTTGCTCAGGATGCTCGAGGCGATGAGCGGGATGGAGTCCACCGTGGCGGTGACGTCCCGGAGGGCGTACAGGCGCCGGTCCGCGGGGGCGAGCGACTCGGTCTGGCCGGCGAAGCACAGGCCCGTCTCGGCGACGACGTCTCGCATCTCGGCCAGGGAGAGGTCGGTCCGGAGCCCGGGAAGCGCGGAGAGCTTGTCCAGCGTGCCGCCGGTGTGCCCCAGCCCGCGACCGGAGATCATCGGCACCCGGACCCCGCAGGCGGCCACGAGCGGGGCCAGCACGAGCGACACCTTGTCGCCCACCCCGCCAGTGCTGTGCTTGTCCACGGCCGGCCCCTGGATCCCGGAGAGGTCGAGCGCGTCGCCGGAGCGGAGCATGGCCAGCGTCCAGGCGCGCAGCTCGTCCGGCGAGAGCCCGCGGAAGAAGACGGCCATGCACAGGGCGGCCATCTGGTAGTCCGGGACCGCGCCCCGGGCATACCCCTGGAGCAGCTCGGTGAGCTCCGCGGCCGGCAGCGCCCGGCCGTCCCGCTTGGACTGGATGAGCTCGTAGGGCGTCACCCCGGGAGAGGTTAGACGCCCGAGCGCCTTGCGCCCTAGTGCAGCTTGTAGGCGACGCCGATCAGCGCGTTGAGGGTGAATTCGGTGAACGAGCTGATCGTCGGGCCCATGGCCAGCTTGAAGGTGAGGGCCAGATCCGGCTGGAGGAGGTACTCCACCCCGCCTCCGAACATGATCGGGAAGTAGAAGTAGCTGGGAGAGAAGGTGAGGTACATCGGGAACTCGAGCGAGGCGTTGGCCACCAGCTTCTCCATGATCGGGAAGCCCATCTGCGCTCCGATGGGGAAGGTGATGCCGCTCACCGAGCCGCCGGAGGGGAAGTAGATGAGGAAGCCAGGGTTGAAGGTGGCGGCCATCTTGAAGCCGCCCAGCTCGATGAACTGCTTGCGGAGGAGGAGCTGGAAGGTGAGCCCCACCTGACCCGACCCGGCGCCCACCTCGCCCTGAAATCCGTAGTTGAAGCCGAAGCGCCCGCCGATGTCGAAGGTCGAGTCCAGGCCGTGGATGTAGTCCAGCCAGATCCCCGGCCAGCCGACCTGCCCGCGGAGGACGTTGGCCCCGTCCCCCACCGTCTGGGCGGAATCGACGGTCCACTGGGGGCCCGCCGCGCTCGAGGCCGCCGTGGTTGTGGTTTGACCCTGCGCGAAGGCTGCTCCGGCAGCGAGAATCACCAGCACCGCGAGACCGCGGAATCCGCTTCCCCTGTGCATAATTCCCCTCCCTTGGGGTGGTATGGGCCCGTCGCTAGTCGAACTTGTATGCCGCGCCGAAGAGCGCGTACAGCGTAAATTGCGTGGAGCCAAAATAACTCCCGGTGACGATGCTCGGGCCCAGCTTGAGCTTGAAGGTGAGGGCCAGGTTTCGCTCGATCAGGTACTCCGCTCCCCCTCCGAAGAGCAGCGGGATGACGAAGATCGTCCCGTAGCCGCCGGACGGGAAGAGCACGTACATCGGGAGGTCGAAGGAAGCGTTGATCGACACCTGGTGACTGACCGGGAAGCCGAACTCCACCCCCACCGGGAAAGTGATGCCGAAGAAGGTGAAGCCGGAAGGGAAGTAGAGCAGCAGCCCCGGGTCGAAGACCCCGGCGATGCGAATCTTCCCGTTGTCGAAGAACTGCTTTCGAAGCAGGAACTGGAAGTCCAACCCGACCACCCCGGCATTGACGATTCCCTCGAAGCCGTAGTTGAAGGCGAACTTTCCGCCGATCTCGGTGGTGGCGTCGGTCCCGTGGACGAGCTCCGCCCAGATGCCCGGATAGCCGACCTGGCCCCAGAACACGTTGTTGCCCGCCCCCACCGTCTTCCCCGACTCCACCGTCCAGGGGGCGTCCTCGGCCGCCCGGGCCGGTCCCGCCGCCAGCGCCAGGGCCACCGCGCCGGCGCCGAACACTGCCATTCGCTTGCTCACGCTCACACCTCGCCTTTCCGTGTCACCGTCCGCCTGCTTCGAGCCCGCGGCTGCGGGCCAGGTCCAGCACTCCCAGAAGAATCGCCTCGGCCATCGCCCCGGCGCGCGCCTCCACCCGCTCCAGCGCCTCCCCCGGCGAGGCCGCCTCCGCAACCTCGACGTAGATCTTGAGCTTGGGCTCGGTCCCTGACGGCCGGAGCAATGCCCGGGCGCCGCCCTCGAGGTCGAAGCCGAGGAGGTTGGCGCGCGGGAGCGAGAGAGGCACGGTCCCTTCCGGGGAGCTCCGCTCCCCCCGCCCGTAGTCGCTGACCGCCGTCACCGGCCGCCCGCCGATGCGGCGCGGCCTGTCGTCGCGGAACCCCTCCATGACCCGCGCGATGGTCGCCGCCCCCGACGCCCCTTGCAAGGTGATGCTGCGCTGGCGCGTGGCGTGGACCCCGAACGTCCGGGCCAGGCCATGGAGGTGCTGGACCACGCTCGAGCCCTGCGCCCGGAGCCATCCGGCGAGGTCGGCCATGGCCACCGCGGCGCCGATGCCGTCCTTGTCGTGCACCGCGCTCCCCACGCCGTAGCCGAGGGCTTCCTCGTATCCGAAGACGAACCGGGCACCGTCCTCGGCGCTGCGGCGCTGGGCCCGGTTGGCGATCCACTTGAAGCCGGTGAGCGTCTGCTCGTAGCTGGCACCGAGCCGCTCGGCGATGCGGGCGAGCTGGACGGAGGAGACCACCGTGCTCATCACCAGGGGCCTGGGCACGGGAGGGCCCTCGCTGAGCAGGTAGTGCCCGAGCAGCACGCCCACCTCGTTCCCGTTCAGCAGCCGGAGTGTCCCGCCCTCGCTCCGGACGAGCACCGCCAGGCGGTCCGCGTCGGGGTCGTTGGCCAGGACGAGGTCCGCGCTCACTGCCTCGGCCAGCGCGCGCACCCGCTCGAGCGAGGCCGGCTCCTCGGGATTGGGGGAGGCGATGGTGGGAAACGCCGCATCGGGCGCCTGCTGCTCCTGGACGACGTGCACCGAGGCGAACCCCGAGCGGTGCAGCGCCTCGACGGCCAGCGCACCGCCTACCCCGTGCAGCGCGGTGTAGGCGATGACCAGGTCGGTCCCCTCGCCGGGGTGGCGGCGCTCGGCGAGGACGGCCTTCAAGTACCGCTCGCGGACCTCCGGGCCGATCTCGCGGAGGAGCCCCGCGGCCCGCGCTTCCGCCTCGCCGAGCAGCGGTACCCCCGTGGCCGGCCCCGCCTGGGCCATCTGCGCCGCCACCGCCGCATCGTCGGGCGGGATGAGCTGGGCGCCGCTCGGACCGTAGAGCTTGCAGCCGTTGTACTCGGGGGGATTGTGGCTGGCGGTGACCACCACTCCGGCGGCCGCCCCGAGCGCGGCGACGGCGTAGGCGGCCAGGGGCGTGGGGGCGAAGCCGGGGAAGACCCGGGCCGGAATGCCCGCCGCGGCGAGGACGAGGGCTGCATCGGCGGCGAGCTCCTGGCTCATGCGCCGGGCGTCCCGCGCCACCACCACGCCGCGGCGCGGCGCCTCCGGGTCGGTCCGGGCCAGCCAGCGCACGAGGCCGGCCACCGCGGTTCTAAGGACGGCGCGGTTCATCCGCCCCGGTCCGGCGCCGAGGGGCGCCCGGAGCCCGGCGGTTCCGAATCCAACCGGCTGAGCGAAGCGCTCCTCGAGCTCGGCCACGTCGCCCGCGGCCACCAGGGAGGTGAGCTCGGCGCGCGTGGCCGGGTCCGGGTCCCCGGCGGCCCAGGCGTCGATGGCGGAGCGAAGCTCGGCGCGGATCATTCCCCGGGTCCGAGAAAGCCGATCCGCCCGGCCGCGGGTCGGAGAGGGGCAAGCGCCCCGGGGCGAGACTGTCGCTCGGAAACCGGGGGCGTGCCCACAGCTTTCGTCGCCGCCCCGGGGCGCCGGATGTCGCCCGATGTCGGCTAGAGCAGAGCGAGTGAGGCGGAGGTCCCGAGTCGGCTCGCACCCGCCGCCACCAGGCGGAGGGCCGCGTCGCGGGTCCGGATTCCGCCCGAGGCCTTCACCCCGAGCTCTGTGCCGACCACCCCGCGCAGCAGTGTCACATCCTCGACACGCGCCCCGGGAGGTCCGGTACCGGTGGAAGTCTTCACGGCGGCGCAGCCGGACAGGAGGGCCACCCCGGCGCCGAGCACCACCGCGCGCCGGTCGAGGAGGCCGGTCTCGAGGATGAGCTTCACCGGCCAGGGCCGGGCCGCCTCCACCACCGCTTCGGCGTCCAGCAGCGCGCCCTGCACGTCCCCGGCGCGCAGGGCGGAGAGCGCCGCCACGGCATCCACCTCGCGCGCGCCGTCGGCGATGGCCAGCCTGGCCTCGAGCGCCTTGACCTCCGGAAGGTGCGCGCCGCTCGGAAAGCCCACCACCGCCACCGGCACCACCGGAGCGCCGCCCAGCGCCTCCACCAGGGTGCGCACCCGTGACGGGTGCACGCACGCGCCGCCCAGCCCGTGCGTCCTTGCCTCGGCGCCATGCCGCCACACCTCCTCGGGAAGCGCATCCGGGCGAAGCAGGGTGTGGTCCAGGTAGGGAGCCAGCGAGGCTCCCTGGCGCAGGCGCTCGGCGGCCTCGGCGCCGAAGGGGAGCTGCGCGGCCGCGCCCCCCGGACGCCGGAGTCCGAAGGCCGCCGGCCGGAGCGCCTCGGGCAGTGGGCCCGGCTCGCCTTCCGTCCAGGAGGCGACGGCCGCCGCCCAGGCCCGGAGCCGCCCGCTGTCCGGGCTCCCGCTCACAGCGTGGTGGTGAGCACGAGCGGAATCTCGACGTCCACGTCGTCGCCGCTGAAGGCCGGGAACACCATCCTCCGCGCCCGGGCCCGGAGGCACTCGCCGACGTCGGTCCCCTCCAGGTCGCGGCGGTCGAGCTGGGCCTGCTTCACCGTCCCGGACGTGCCCACCGTGGCGATGATGTTCACCTTCCCCCCCTTGAAGCCGGGATTCTTTCGCAGCTGCTGCTCGATGCAGGCCTGGAACGCCCCTTGGGTCTGTCCCACCACCCGGGCCACGTCGTCGTTGCTCGGGCCGCCTCCGCCGTGAGACGGACCCCGGCTCTCGACCCGCCGGACGCGCGGTCCCACGTCCGGCTTGCGCGTGTCCCCGTAGAGCGCGCGCAGCTCGGCGGTGTTCGGTCCCTCGGGCTCGGGCTTGCCGGACGCCGGTGCCGGGGCCGGCTTGGCCTCCGGCGCCGGCCGCTTCGCGGGCGCGGGAGGTGGGGGAGGCGGGCGCTTGCCGAGGAGAAGGTCGCGGAGCTCCTGGACGCGGCGGACCGGCGCGGCCGGGGCTGGGTCCGGCGCCGGGGGGGACTCGGAGGCGGCCTCGGCGTGCGCTTCCACGGTGACCGGCCGGCGCATGGAGACGAAGAGGGCCACCCCGCCCACCGGGAGAGCCAGCGCACCGGACAGGGCGAGGGCCAGCTTCCACGGGCTCTTGCGGTGGAGGCCGGAGGCGACGAAGTCGGACACGGGCGGCGGCGTCCGGCCTCGCCTCGGCTGGCGCGCCAGCTCGAGCACCTCCTCGCCGGGGACGGGTGTCGCCGGAGTGCTGGTGCGCGGCCGCCGGGGCGTCACCTCCCGCGGCGTGGAGGCGCGCGGCGTGCGCCCGCCGGGCGGGGAGATGCCGTCCGCGGGGGTGAGCGGCCCGTGCGGAGGCGTCGCCGGCGCGCCTGCCTCCTCGAGCAAAGAAAGGAGCTCGGGCACCTCGAGCGCGCGGCGCCATCCGTCGAAGCCGTCGCGCCAGACGAAGGTCCGGCCGTGGACCTCGCCGCTGCGGATGCGCTCCACCAGCGCCTGCGCGTCCATCGGCCCCACCTGCTTGGCCTGCACGAGCACGAACCAGTCCGGGTCGACGGGGACCGGGTCGGGCTCAGCGTCCGCCCAGGAGGGAGGCGACGCGGAGATGCGCACCTGAGCGCCGCATTCCGGGCACCTCACCACATCGGGGCGGCGGGACCCCTCCTCGAGGGAGAGGGCACGTCCGCAACTGGTGCAGGGGAGAATCAACGGGCCGGGGCGCCATCGTAGCTTGAGTCGGTTGACTTCGGGGCAGCACCACCACTAAGGACGCCGCCCTTGCAGACAGGTGAGGGCATGCCCGCCAAGGACCTAGGGACCAAGCACGTCTGTTTCAAGTGTGGCGCCAAGTTCTACGACCTCAAGAAGCCCGAGGCCCTCTGCCCGAAGTGTGGCGCCGACCAGCGGCAGAGCCCGGCCAACCGCCCCGCGCCCGAGACGCGCAAGAGCCGCCCCGCCGCTCCGAAGGTGGTGGAGCCCGTCGTCCCCGCCGAGCCCGAGGAGGTCGGCGAGGAGGAGGAGCTGGAGGCTTTCGACGACGAGGCCGAGGTCGAGGACGACGAGGCGTAGGAGCCCTCAGGGGCGCCGGGCGGCGAGCCAGTCGGCCACCGCCTGCCCGGTCCCGAAGGGCCAGGCGCGCAACCGCTCGGGGGGCACGCGGCGCACCTCGGCGATCTCCTCCCCCAGCTGGAGCGTGCCGCTCGCCCGCACGTGGTAGGCGACGATGAGCTCGTTGCGCTCCGGGAAGGCGTAGGCGCCGATCAGCCGCACCACCTCGCCGGAGAGCCCCAGCTCCTCCCGCAGCTCCCGGAGCACCCCCTCCACCGGCGTCTCGCCGCGCTCGAGAAAACCGGCCACCAGCCCGAACCACTTCTCCGGCCAGCCATGGTTCCGGACGAGGAGGACGTCGCCGCCGTGCTCCACCAGCCCGGCGACGACGGGAAGCGGGTTGTCGTAGAAGACGAAGCCGCAGCCCGGGTCGGGGCAGGCCTGCCGCGGGCGGCCTCCGTCTTCGCGCGCGGCGAGGGGCCGAGCACAGCGAGGGCAGAAGGTCAGCGGGGTGCGTCCTTCCGGCGAGGCCATGGCACCTTCCACCTTGCCATGCCGAGGAGGGCGTTGGCGCGCCGGGGGCTTGCTGTTAGAAGGCCCCCACCGTGCAGGACAAACTGATGGCCCTGGCGGAGCTCCAGAAGATCGACCTGGAGTCCGCCTCTCTCCGCAAGGCCGCGGAGGTGTACCCGAGGCAGATGGCCGAGCTCGAGCGAGAGCTCGGCGCAGCGCGAGCAGCGGTGGAGTCAGAGCGTGCCCGCCTTCTCGACACGGAACGGCAGCGCCGGACCCTGGAGCAGAACATCTCCGACGAGAAGGACAAGGTGAAGAAGTGGGAGGGGCGGCTGGCCGAGCAGCGGTCGACCCGGGAATACGCCGCCCTGGCCCGGGAGATCGACATCGCCAAGAAGGCGAACGCCACCATGGCCGAGGAGCTGCTCGAGCTGGGCAAGGGGATGGCCACCCTCCGCGACGCGGTGAAGCAAAAGGAGCAGGAGCATCTCGCCCGGGCCGAGCAGGTGGGGACCCGGCTCACCGAGCTGCGCCAGCAGTCGGAAGGATTCGCCGCCCAGGTGAAGGCGCTCGACGCCCGGCGCAGCGCCGCGGCGGCCAAGGTCCATCCCCCCCTGCTCCAGCGCTACGAGAACGTCCGGCGGCGGAGGATGCCCGCCCTGGTGACGGTGGTGGCCGGGACGTGCCAGGGCTGCAACATGAACGTGCCCCCGCAGCTCTACAACACGCTCAAGACGACGCTGGGTACGGACCTCTGTCCCTCCTGCCACCGCATCATCTGCGCCCCGGAGGCCATCGAGCCGCCCGCCGCCGCCAAGGCGCCGGCGGCGAAGGTCCCCGCCGCCAAGGGATGACCGCCCCGGTCGAGCACCCTTCGTCGATCCACCGGCGCGTGCGCGCCCTGCGCGTCTTCTCCGATGGAGCGGCGCGCGGAAATCCCGGCCCGGCCGGGGCGGGAGCGGTGCTCGCCCTCCCCTCCGGCGAGGTGGTGGAGCGGCTCGGCCTGTTCCTCGGGAGGCAGACCAACAACTACGCCGAGTACATGGGGGCCATCCTCGGGCTGAGGCGGGCCCACACGCTCGGCGCGGAGGAGGTGGAGCTGGTCGCCGACAGCCAGCTGCTCATCCGTCAGCTGGGCGGCCAGTACCGGGTGAAGAGCCCGACGCTGCGGCCGCTCTACCAGGAGCTGCAGCAGCTTCTCGCCCGCTTCCGCCGCCACCAGCTCAGCCACGTCCCGCGCGAGGAGAACCTCGAGGCCGATGCCATGAGCAACCGCGCCATCGACGAGGAGCTCACCGGGGAGCCGCTCTGAGCAGGCGGAGAGGCCGGTCGTCCGCTTCGCCGCGCAATGCCGAGCGGCCCGAGGGACGCAGGCCGCGCCGAGGCCCGCTGGGGGGGCCTGGCGGGAGGGCCCACCTCCTGTTAGAGGATGGGGCTGCCGGAGTGGCCCGGGTGAACGCTGGCTCCCGACCGATGAGGTCGGGGGCGGGAGGAAAGTCCGAGCTCCACGGGGCAAGGTGCTGGTCAACGGCCAGTCGGCGCGAGCCGCAGGACAGTGCCACAGAGAATAGACCGCCTCCGGGTACGCCCGGGGGTAAGGGTGAAACGGTGCGGTAAGAGCGCACCGCGTCCAGGGTGACCTGGACGGCACGGCAAACCCCACCTGGAGCAAGAGCCAATAGGGAGGCGCCCGACCCCGCGAGGGGCCGGGCCGGGGCTGCCCGTCCCGATGCCTCCGGGTCGCTCGCTGACGAGGTTCCCGGGCAACCGGGGCCCTAGAGGAATGTTCACCACCCCGGGGGGTGGGGGGAAACCCTCGCTTCCTCGGGGTACAGAACTCGGCTTACAGGGCCACTCCGGCGCTTTTCATTCAGGGCTGCACGGCGATGCGCGCGAGGAGCACGCGGTCGCTGTCGGTCCGCACCGCCTGGGCATTCCGCACGGGGAGGCGGGCGTCGGTGCGCGGAAGCCAGAAGCCCACCCAGAGGTCCATCGCCCGCTGCTGCGAGCCCGGGGGGAGCTGGATGTTGAAGGTGTCCTCGACCACCTCTCCCGGACGCCAGCTGCTCGTCGGTCGGCGGCCCTCGGCCGGTTGATGGTCGAAGTTGGCCCGCGCCGCGCGCCCCTCCGGGTCCTCGGCGTGGACGAAGACCTGCCAGTTCTCCGACAGCGGCTCCAGCACCCGGAAGTAGAGCTTCACCTGGGTGACGTCGCCGGGGACGAGCGCGCCGGGGGTGAACGTCGCGCCCACCAGCTCCACCTTGCCGTCGAAGTTGGCGCCGCTCTTCACCATCCCCGGACGGACGCCGGGGCGCGCCGCGGTGGCCCCGGCCGGAGCCGCCTTGTCGCCGCCCGGCGCCTCCACGATGCACCCCAGGGCCAGGGCGGCGACGAGCAGGAGCGGCGCAGGGGGACGCCACGGGAAATGGTTCATCGCCACGGCTCGATGGAATAGGCGCTCGGCGCTGCAACCGCCAGCGTCTTGTTGTATTGCCAGGCGCCCCGATGCCGGCCCCTCCCCTCCTCGCCCTCGTCGATCCGAGCCTGCTCGGACTGGAGCCGGGGCTGCTCCTCGCCCTGGGCGGAGGCGCCCTGCTCCTGCTCGGGCTCTCGGCCGTCGCCTGGCGGCGAGCCCGGGCCCAGAAAGACGCCCGGGCCCCGCCCGCGGCTCTCGCGCCCGAGG
>Ga0335082_10004911_pt1 | contig 14612 bp, 8 predicted proteins | sample Lox_Sample_41_FD_206718 | JGI IMG/M metagenome (GOLD analysis project Ga0335082, IMG submission 206718) | Soil microbial communities from Loxahatchee National Wildlife Refuge, Florida, United States - Lox_Sample_4.1 | ecosystem: Environmental > Terrestrial > Soil > Wetlands | place: USA: Florida...
GATTCAACAGCTCGATCACTCTGTCGGCGTCGGGAGCGCCGCCGGGAACGACGGTGAGCTTCAATCCCAACCCGATACCTGCGCCGGGGGCGGGCAGTTCGACCATGACCGTCAGCGTCGGGGCGAACACGCCTGCGGGACTTTATCCCATTACCGTTACCGGCACCGGAGGGGGCATCCAGCAGACCACGACCGTGAATCTGACCGTGACCCGATCGAACTTCATTCTGACGGCGTCTCCGCCGATGGTGACCGTGGCCCAGGGGGCGAAGGGCAGCACGACGGTGATGACGACAATTCTGGGCGCGTTCAACAGTGCGATTACCCTGTCAGCCGCGAAAATGCCGCCCGGAAGCACCGTCAGCTTCAACCCGAACCCGATTCCTGCGCCGGGCGGAGGCACATCGACCATGACCATGACGGTTGGGGCAAGCACACCGCCGGGAACCTATCCCATCACGGTCACTGGAAACGGGGGCGGGCTACAGCAAAATTTCACGGTCATGCTGACCGTGGTTACGTCGGTGTGGCAGCAGGGATTCGATTTCCGGGGTACGGCGAACTACGTTAACGATCCACCGGACGCAACGAGCGTTCTTGCCACTACGATTTTCCCGACGGAGGGCGGCCTTACGACCTACGGCTGGGCGTACACCACGCCGGTCATCACCGCGAATCGAAACAACTCCGTTGACCCGCGGCTGGCCGGCATTAACTATGTCAACAACGGCACCCCAAGCCAGTTTTATGTGAATCTGTCGGCTCCCGGCACGTATAACCTGTCGCTGGCGATGGGCGATGCCGGTTACCCGGGATGCCTGGTTCGCTGCCAGATACAGTTCCTGGATGGCAACGCGGTGCTGGCAACGCTGACGCGCGGGCCAGCCAACGTGGGCTACTTCTATGATGCGGCAGGAAATATCTGGTCGACGGCGCAGTGGCCGACCAAGAATGTCAGCCGGCAAGTGACTCTGGCGGGGACCCAGTTGACGGTAAGGCTGGGAAGTTCATCCCCCACCGGTGACACCACACCGATCGCTTACCTGGGCGTGAGCCAGGTTTCGGCCGGACCGACGTTCGCCCTGCGTGGGCCAAGCTCGCTCAGCGTGGGACAGGGCCAGTACTCCACCGCGGGTGTGTTCACCATCCTCATCGGCGGCTTCAACGGAGCCATCAATTTGTCCGCAACCGGCGGGCCTGCCGGCACCATTGTGAGCTTCAACCCGAGCACCATCCCGCCTCCGGGCGCAGGCACGTCCATCATGACCGTCAACGTTCCCAGCAACGCACCGCTGGGGAACTATCCGCTCACGGTTACGGCGAAGAGCGGAGGAATTGCGCAGAACCTGAGTGTAGTGCTGACGGTCACCGTGGCTGATCCTCCGTCCTTCACCTTGACGGCGCCTGGCGCCATAAGCACGGCACCGGGAGGAAAGGTGACGGGAACGGTATCCACCACGGTAGCGAACGGATTCAACAGCGCCGTAAACTTGTCAGCCACAGGCGGGCCCGGCGGAACCACCGTCAGCTTCAATCCGAGCACCATTCCGGCTCCCGGTTCGGGCAGTTCGGTCATGACGGTCAACGTTCCGGCAGGCGCCGCATTCGGCAGCTACCCGATCACAGTGACGGCCAGCAGCGGCCAGGGCAACCAGACGGGGACAGCGACACTTACCGTCTCGGCCTCGGGCGCTGTCAACCTTCCCTCCGGCACCGGATGGGCGTCACTCGGCGGCGGGCTGAGCTTCTGTGATGTCAGTCCGGGATACACGTACTACAACCCCGAGGTAGGCGCCGTGGATGCGTTTGACTTTCTGACCAACTGCATACGCGCGACCTTAGTGGCGTGGAGCGGCGGCGCGGCCGACACCGCCAATGAGCGGTACTACCTCTGGACCTCCGGCCACAACAACTACCAGGGGAATGAGATGTACGTGCTCAACCTGCAAGGGCCAAGTCCCTCGGTCACGCGCGTCACGGACCCGGGTTGGAGCGTTGTCAACTCGGATGTACCTCCCGACTGCGCCTGCAAAGGCACGTACAACTGTGGCCAGGGAATGTGGCATGATGGCGCCGGCAACCCGGTAAAAAGCCCATACTCGGAGTCAGGCTCCAGCGGCCCGCTGTTTGAATCCATTCCCGCACCCGATGGAAGCGCCGGCCAGCCCTCATGCGGTTACGGGTCCAGATTCACTCCTAACGGCCGCGAGATCTATGCCGGCATGGTCTATCACCCCTCGACGAACAAACTCTTCACCTGGGGCGGAGCGCCGGCGGCTGATCCATCCGGATTCATGTTCAGCAATTGGGTGCTGGACCTGAACCAGAATCCTGCCGCATGGACGCGGCTGAAGGATTCCTCGTACGCCTGGATTACCGCTGCCGCGTATGACTACACCAGCGGTCATTCCACCAGCGGATCCGATCTGGTGTTTGATGAAAACCAGGCGTTGTACGCTTACAATCCCTCAACGGATACGTACAAGGTTCTGGGAAACAACATCGCTTACATCGGATACAACACCAATCTGGATCTCGATCCGGTCCATCACTATCTAGTCATGGAAAACGGCGATGATAACGATGGATACCATCTGAGACTGCTCAACATCGACAGCTGCGACGGCACGAACTGCACGGAAACCAATCTGGACGACACGCCATCGTGCGCAGGGGCGCTGGGATATTGGGCCGGTGTGACGTGGGATTCCAAACGCAACGTCATGGCGATCTTTCCGTCGTCAACGAACTGCAACGGAGTGGGATGCACCGAACCGTTCAATACCGTCTATCTGTTAAATCCTGATCCGAATAATCCGGTCACGATTACTTACCAGGGACAGCCGCAAACCATCCCGCCGCAACAGTGCTTCGCGGCCAGCTATGGACCAACCCCGCCGACATCCTTCGGCCCGGGAGTCTATAGCCGGTTCAGGTACTATCCCAACGAGGACGTATACCTGTATATCCCGGATCCGTCGGACCTGTGGATACTGCGGCTGGAACCGTAGCGATGGGGACGGCGCCGAGAGCTGCTCCCGGCGCTTGCCCAATCGCCGCAAGGAATTGGCAATCGGTGGAATGGAGTGCCTTTACGCCTTTTGACGGAACTTCGCCATCTCCTCGCGGTTCGGCCCATAGGGCGCCGGAGCCACCCCTCCTGCCAGCCTGCACAACACTGAGAGTTGCCCGCGATGATGGATCTGGTGATGCAGGAGCATGGTCCAGAGAATCTGCCGTATGGTCACCGGGGTGCCGGTGAAAAACATTAACTCCCGGCCCAGGTCGGCGGCGCTCAGCTTGCGCACTCGTTCTACCGCATCGGCGTGGATGCGCTGAAAACCGGGCGCCAGCTCGGCAATCGTCCTGGGCCGCTCAAGGCCCGGCGGCTTGGCCCCCATCTCGAAGACGCCACGCTCGATGCTATATGTCATGAAAGCGTCGACCTCTGCCAGGTGCCAGGCCAGCTCGCCCAGTGAGCGGCCACCGGCATCGGGCCTGAAGTCATACTGTCCCTGCGGAAGGGCACGAATCATGGCCTCTGTTTTCTTGGCTTCCTCGTCCCAGACACTTAGAAATGTTTGCAGTTCGTTGGACACTTACGTTTCTCCTTTCGCGCGATGAGCTCCCGACGATGCAATTCTTAAATGGCAAAAGTCACCGTCACGGCCTTCAGCAGGATATCGTACAGGCGACACCGGCTGTCCACCGCGCGCAGCATGGGCCGGGCAAGAGCTCGATGCACGTAGCTCCCGGGACGCGGATCCGCCTGCTTCCCTTCGCTGCAAGAGGTAAACTCTCCTACGCGCCCTGATCCAGTGCCGGGGTGTTCGATTCCAGTCTCTTCGATCCGAGGCCTATAGATGAAACCGTTCCTGGTTGCATTGATCACCCTGACTTTGGCGGTAGCATCCGCCCAGAACAAGAGCAGCAATCTGGAAGCGCGGCGCACCCAGTTGCGCAACGCCTTGCAGGAGGAGTGGGAGTACCAACTCCGCACTTATCCTGAGTTCGCGACGTATGTCGGCGACAACCGGTACAACGACCGTCTTGGCGACTATTCGCCCGCGGCAATTGCCAAAGACATCGAGCACACTCGGCAGGTGCTGAAGATATTCGAGGCGATCGACACGTCGGGATTCCCCGATCAAGAAGCTCTCAATCAGCAGCTCATGGTGCGCGACCTGCAAGAAGACATCGAAGGCGCGAAGTTCCATAACTGGGAGATGCCGGTCAACCAGATGGATGGCATGCACCTGAACTACGCGTCCATGCCGACGGGGATGCCATTCAAGACGGTCAAGGACTACGAAAACTACCTCTCCCGGCTGCACCAAATACCGCGCGTCTTCAACGAAGTGACCGAGAACATGAAGCTGGGCATGCATGACAAATTGATGCCGCCCAAGTATCTGCTGGAAAAAGTTACGGTGCAGGCGCAGGAGGTGGCTGATGCCAGCCCGGAGAAGAGTCCGTTCAACCAGCCGGTGCTGAAATTTCCGGCGGAGATTCCGGCCGCCGATCAGCAGCGCCTGCGCGATGCCGTGATGACCGCGGTGAAGAATGAGGTCAACCCCGCGTACGCAAAGTTTGCTGCATTTGTGAAGAACGACTACGCCCCCAAGGGCCGCACGGAGATGGGAGTCTGGTCGCTGCCCGACGGCGATGCGCGCTATCAGTACTCAGTTCACCGCATGACCACGACCGGCCTGCAGCCGGAGCAAATTCACCAGATGGGCCTGAAGCAGGTGGACGAGATCGAGGCCGAGATGCTGGTCATCGCGAAGTCGCAGGGCTTCGCCGATCTGAAGAGCTTCAACCAGCACATCCGCCAGGATCCCAAGCTGCACGGCACCTCCGGTGAGCAGATCCTCGGACTCTACCAGCACTACACCGACCAGATGTACGCCAAACTGCCGGAGCTGTTTGGGCGCCTGCCGAAGAACAAGCTGGAGGTGATTCCGATGGAGGCGTACCGTGCGCCCAATGCCGTTCCGGCGGACTATTCGCCGGGAGCGGGCAAGGGTGTACGGCCCGGCCGCGTCAATGTGAACGAGTACGATCCCGAGCATCGTTTGCTGCTGAACGTGGAGGCCATCGCCTACCATGAAGGCGTTCCCGGGCACCATCTGCAGTTCTCCATCGCGCAGGAATTGACGGACATTCCGCCCTTCCGCAAGTACGGCGGCTATACCGCCTACTCCGAAGGCTGGGCGTTCTACTCGGAGCGGCTGGGCAAGGACGTCGGCTTCTATCAGGACCCCTACAGCCAGTACGGACGCCTGGAAAACGAGATGTGGCGCTCCATCCGGCTGGTGGTGGACACCGGAGTGCATTACAAGCAATGGACTCGCCAGCAGATGGTGGACTTCTTCCGCGAGCACACGGCCATGGACGAGCCCAACATTCAGACCGAAGTGGACCGCTACATCGCGTGGCCGGGCCAGGCGCTGGCCTACAAGATCGGCCAGATGGAAATCCTTGAGTTGCGCGAGCAAGCCAAGAAAGAACTCGGCCCGAAGTACGACATCCGCGTCTTTCATGACGAAGTGCTCGATGCCGGAGCTTTACCGCTCGATGTTCTGCACGCGCGGGTCACGAAGTGGATTGGCGGGCAGAAGGCAGCAACCACCGCGAAGAAATAGAGCAACGTGGGCGCTCAGGTAAGAGTCCTGCGAACCCTTTTTCTTATCTAACACAGTTGTTGCAAGCAATCGGAGAGGTGTGTCCCGAATGGCGAAGCCGACGCTGCTGACGGTGGACGACGATCCCAACGTCCTGAAGGCAATTGAAAGGGACTTGCGATCGCGCTACGGCGAAAAATATCGCGTGCTGCGCGCCAACTCGGGTGATGCAGGACTGCAACTGCTGCGCGAGCTGCGGGTGCGCAACGACGCGGTCGCGCTCCTGCTGGCGGATCAGCGCATGCCGCAGATGGACGGCATCGGATTCCTGAACGAAGCCAAGAAAGTTTATCCCGATGCCAAGCGAGCGTTGCTGACCGCCTACGCCGATACCAGCGCCGCTATCAACGCCATCAACGAAGTCAATGTGCATTACTACTTCCTGAAGCCGTGGGACCCGCCCAGCGAGCACCTATATCCGGTCATCGACGATCTGCTGGAAGACTGGACGGCGTCGTACCGTGCGCCCTACGAGGGCATTCGCGTGCTGGGCACGCGCTGGTCGCCGGCTGCGTATGAGGTGCGGGACTTCCTGGCGCGGAACCATGTTCCGTATCAGTGGATCGACGTCGAGCTTTCTGCCGACGATCCGGAGGTAACGGAACTTGTTGCCTCCATCGGCGACGAGATGGCACATCTGCCGCTCACGTTGTTTCCCGATGGAACGCGCATGTTCCATTCCAGTTCGGCGGAACTCGCCGAGAAGATCGGCCTGCGCACTCGCTCGGAAACCCAGTTCTATGACCTTGCCATCGTGGGCGGTGGGCCCGGCGGACTTGCCGCAGCAGTCTATGGAGCGTCCGAAGGGCTGAAGACAGTAATGATCGATCGCGAGGCCCCGGGCGGACAGGCCGGCCTGAGCTCGCGCATTGAGAACTACCTGGGATTTCCGTCCGGTCTGAGTGGCGCCGACCTGGCACGGCGCGCGGTGATGCAGGCGCAACGTTTCGGCGTGGAGATCATCGCGCCGCAGGAGGTGGTGGGACTTCGCGCCGAGGGTCCCTACCGCATTCTGAAACTCGCCGATGACAACGAGATCTCCTGCCATGCCGCGCTGGTGGCCACCGGAGTCCAGTGGCGCAGGCTGGAGGTGCCGGGAGTGGACCGCCTGCAGGGCGCCGGGGTCTATTACGGCAGCGGCAGTCAGGAAGCGGCTTCCTACAAGGGCGAGACCGTGTATGTCGTGGGTGGCGCCAATTCCGCCGGGCAGGCCACACTGAACTTCGCGCAGTACGCGGAGAAGGTGGTGATGCTGGTGCGGGGCGAGTCGCTGTCGGCCACCATGTCACGCTATCTCATCGACCAGATCGAGAGGACGCCGAACATTCAAGTGTGGGCGCATGCTGAGGTCATCGAAGTCCACGGCGAAACCCATCTGGAAGAGATCTCGGTGCAGTGCTCCGACACCAACACGGTGGAGCATGTCCCCGCCAGCGCGATGTTCATTTACATTGGAGCGCTGCCCCGGACGGACTGGCTCGACGGTACCCTGGAGCGCGACGAACTCGGCTTCATTCTCGCGGGACCGTATCTGTGGAGGGACGGGAAGCGCCCGGAAGGATGGACGCTGGAACGCGATCCCTTCCTGCTGGAGAGCAGTCTTCCTGGCGTCTTCGTCGTCGGTGACGTGCGCCACGGTTCCATCAAGCGCGTGGCCTCGGCTGTGGGCGAGGGCGCAATCGCTGTGCAGTTCATTCACCGTTACATGGCGAAGGTTTAGCCGATGTCCAAAGTCACGACTTATGAGCTTCGGACAGTCGCGGTCTTCCAGGATCTTCCTGACGAGCAGTTGGAGTGGTTTCTCGATCACGCCACAGTAATGCATCTCTCGCCGGGCGATGTCTACGTTCGGGCCGGCGACCCTGCGGACAGGATGGTGGTGGTCCTCGACGGCCAATTGCAGGTGCAGATAGGGGGCCCAAACGAGAATGTGTTTACTACCGCTGCCGGGACAGTCACCGGTTTACTGCCCTATTCGCGGATGACGGTGTTTCCCGGTACCGGCCGAGCGCTGCAAGTCTCACGGATCCTCACTTTTCCGGCCGCGCTGTTTGACGAACTTCTGGTCCGAATGCCGTTGCTGGGCCGTCGCCTGGTCGGCATCATGGTCGATCGTACGCGCGAGGTCACGCGGGGCGAACAGCAGCGCGATCGCCTGGCAGCGCTGGGCAAGCTTTCCGCCGGCCTGGCCCACGAACTGAACAATCCCGCCGCAGCGGTACGGCGCACCGCCCAGCAGTTGCGGTGCACGGTGGGTGAATATCGCAAGTCGGTCAGCGAGATGGAGGGTATCCAGCTCACCGCAGACGAGCGATCGGCCATTGAGACATTCGAGAACTCCTGCTGCACAGCCGAGCCGGAGACCGACGTCCTGAAAGCCAGCCAGATTCAGGATGAGATTGAAGCGATCCTGCGGGAGCACGGGATCGACGATGGCTGGCAGTATGCGCCGTCGCTGGTAGAAATCGGGGTTGGGCCCGGAGCGCTCAAATCCGTGCTGGAGAATGTCCGGCGCAGTGTGGCCGAGCCTGCGCTCAAGAGAGTGTCAGCCCTGATGGAGATCAATGACCTGCTTGCCGAGCTGGAGAACAGCACCGCCAAGATCTCCGATCTGGTGCGCGCCGTCAAGGAATATTCGTATATGGACCAGGCGCCGGTGCAGGATGTTGACCTGACCAAGGGCCTGGAAAATACTCTGACCATCATGGCGCACAAGCTGAAAAAAGGCGTGACCGTCAGGCGCGACTACAATCCCACACCGCTGCTGGTGAACTCCTACGGTAGTGAACTGAACCAGGTGTGGACCAACATCATCGACAACGCCGTCGATGCCATGCACGGACAGGGCGAACTGCGCATCAGGACTTTCGCCGAAGGAGACTGTGCCGTGGTCGAAATCGGGGATTCGGGACCGGGTATCCCGCCGGACATTCAGTCACGCATCTTCGAGCCGTTCTTTACCACCAAGGGAGTGGGCGAAGGCACGGGCCTGGGGCTGGATACCTCGCTGCGCATCGTGCGCAAGCACCGCGGATCGATCAACGTATCGTCAGTTCCGGGTGACACGCGATTTCAGATTCGCTTGCCGGTCGCCGCGGTGGCGGTTCACGATTGAAGATTCGACCCTTGCGACGCTGCCTTCAGATGGCCTTCTCGATGACGTGGAAGGAAACCACGGAGCCGGTGACTCGACTGCGGCCATAGTACAAGAAGAGTCCGATCCAAAGCGCCTGGAGAAGCACGATGACAAGGGCCGAGATAATTTCCGACAGCCCGCGCGCCAGATCCGGCGCTACGCCTTCTACTGGCATCACGAAGGCGGCGAATATGAGGTAACACATCGCGATGATGCTCATCACCTGATAGGCGGAAATCCGAGCAGAGCCGCGATGGTCGGCGCGCAGGTTTTCCGACAGCGCCCGCCATCCCCAGGTTCCGACTACCGGAACGACTAGCGCCCATCTCCACTGCTGTGCCAGAAATAGCGCCAGCCCCGCCAGGCCGGAGAAGGCAAACGCAATGGACGTGACCGCCTGCACCGGAATGAGTGGCTCTTCTTCGAGGCCCGACGCATAAGCGGCCTTCTTCGTACGGCCGTGAAAGACGAGGTTATACCGCCGGAAGATTTTCGCCAGCCACGGATGCGCCTGACGCAACGGCATCCCGTAGCAGCATCCGAAACTGATGCACGCCAGCCGTCCGATGGCTTCTGCGATTGCATAGGATATGCCGCACGCGGCCAGCAGCGGCATTGCAAACATCGTGATGTGCATCCGAGAGCGCAGCACCTGCTCGCCGAAAAATACCGCCGGCGGAAAAATCAGCGCCGCGACGAACCCCGCTCCAGCGATAGTGAACGTGTTGCGCTTGCGTTCGACGATGGCGGCAACGATACGCGAGGCGGGAAGGCAAAGGGCGATGGTGGCCGTCACCAGGACGAACGCCAGCGTCAGCGGCGTGCCCAGCGAGGCAATCAGCAGGATTGCCAGGGCAATACCGAACGCACTCGCGGTAGCGCTGAAAAAGCCGTAAAACGTGAGGTTGATTCCCTGCCATGCGCCTTCCGCGGTCTTTGCCTTAGGCACCGCGGCGATCATCTGCCAGCGCTCTTCCGGAAGGTTGCGGAAGCCCCAATACAGCAGCACCGCAACCAGGGTTGCAATCGCGGCGACGAACACGGCGTTGAGCATGTTTACCTCCCTAGATCGGAGTCGCAAGCAGCGACCGGACCATCACATCCGTCTCAACCAGACTCTGGCCGAACGGAACGGAGTAGCGGCTTTGCACTCCCGTGCGTTGCTGATTCTGGAGCAGGTCTGCGGCAAAGCGGATCCGCCCCGGCTCAAAGAGAAGAACCACGGTGCTGCTGCCCGGACGGAACAGGGCCTTCGGAGACCCGCGCCGTAGTGTCATTCCCTTGCGCAGTGGCTGGGGATTTTCATAGCAGTGCTCGCTGTAGCGCTGTTCGATCTGTCCGACCATCAGGGCCACAACTTCGATCATCGCCACACGGCCCACGCCGGTTCCACCACGGCAATCGGTATCCAGGACGGTGACTACTCGCAGGTTCTTGGAGTGCGGCGTCAGCAGCCGCACTGTCGCATTTGGATTGCAGGAGTGATAGCGCCCATCGACCGCGTAGAAGTCCTCGATGGTGCCGGTCACCGGCGAATGGGTGTAGTGATACTTTTCCGGCGTGAGACGGAATACGGCGTAATCGCCATTCCTGAAATGCCGGGTCCAGCGAACCTTAGGGCCTCCCAGCAGCTCCGGAAAGCCAAAGAACTTTTCCTTGATCGGCAGCACGTCCGCCTGGATCATGGAACCGATGAGCACGCGGGCATCGGCAGGACAAACCACGCAACGCTCATGCGGCACGGGCCGGCACATCCAGTATCGAATCTTGCGCTCGAAGATCTTGCGCGGCGAATCGAGCGTTGCCGGATCGTCTACCAGTTCGCGGAGATCAATGCCGCTGCTGCGCAGAAAGCGGCGCATTCCCATCGTGCGCGAAAACAGCAGATTGTCGTAATTGAGGTAGCCCAGCAACTCCGACACATAGCGGCTCGATGCTGCGCGCGACAGCCACGCCGCATTCTCCAGCCTGGGCGAGTACAAGGCGCGCACGGTGCGGTCGCCGACCAGCCGTTCCTCGGCAATCGCCCCAGTCTCGCGCACGATAAATTGATGCCCCATCAGCTTCGCCCAACCGCCTGACTACTCTGGCAAGCCTCCCGTTCGGTAAACACCAGCAACAGGTTAAGGACCGACTCAATCTCATTCACGGTCAACTGGTCACGCAGCAGTCGCTCCTCAACGCTTTCCAGAAAGCGGGCGACGTCCTGCACTCGAACGCCACAGCGCACCATGAACCGCCAGTCCGGGTCGCCTTCCATCTCGGCGTCGCGAACGTCCGCTCGCAGGTGCGCATAGGCTTCGGCTATCTGCATGAGCCGCAATTCGTCGCGATAGTAACTCTCCGCCAGACGGTTAAACTCGCTTGCGCTCAGGTGCATGGCATCGCTGCTGGAAGCGGCGCCCAGCGCCGCTTTGGTCAAGCGTTCACCTGCCTGCGACTGGCGGTGGTTCAGGCGGTCCCGCAAGTCCTGCAGGAGACCCCCAGCCCCAAGCGATTCGATGGCCTCGGGCGCGACCTCCTCCAGATAAGCGAGGAGCGCATCCCGGTAATCGCGAATGGAAACCCGCAGATAATCGGGATGCCGCCAACTCGACCGCGTCCGCGTGCAGTGCCGCAGGATGCTGCGCAGGAGCTGATTTTGGGAGTTCTTGTGCACATAGAACGCCGGCAGCCCGGCGGCCGCGAAGAAGAAGGGCTGTCGCCGCTCGCTCTCGGCGGTGGGGTCGTCTGGGATTTGCTGCGGCGTGATTGCCTCGCTCACAGCCAGCTGATACGCGATGCGCAGCAGGAGCTGTTGCAGCTCAACCGCGGGCGTGAGGTCGCGATCATAGCTGGGAAACAGGCTGTAGTAGCGTGCCTCAAAGCCGGAAAATCCCATGCATCCCAGCTCGCGCAAGCGCAGGGGCATGTAGAACGACATTCTCCGGTCCACGATGCCAAGCTCGTCCAGCTCCGAAGCCAGCCGCGACAGATTGCCCGGGGTACCATCCAGCGCGGAAGCATGTTCGGTGGAGAGCCATGCCACCGGATAGTTGATGAGCCGGTAGTCGGGGACGAGGTCCCCTCGCAGCCGAAACAGGCGGGCGACGAAACTGTCCAGCCACAGTGGTCCGTAAGGGGTTGCCGGCCGGCCGAAAACACGCAACCGGGCCTTTTCCTTCCACTCCCGCCACATCAGGCGCAGGTGGGTAAAGTCCAATTCATGCGGAAGGAAAGCGAGCAGCCGCTCCGGGTGGAACTGCGCAAAGTCGATACGGTAGGGCGCTGCCGAATACGTGGCCACGAAGAGCGGCAGGAAATGTTCGAAGATCTTGATGGCAAGATCCCCGAGCCGCTTCTCTTCCACCGACGCTTCGGCAGGGCCAAGCTCCGCCAGCGCGCGAGTCAGGGCACGGCTGCCCAGGCTCACGTGCATGCCGTTGTTGGCCAGGCTCACATTCGACAGGCTGGGCAGCACGATCAGGTTGTTGGCGATAATACCGGCCTCACGCAGCTTGGCCACGGAATTGAGCTGGCTGCGGCTGAGCACCTGATGACACAGGTGCATGTAGTCGGCCTTGGCTTCGCCGTCCTCCCAGCCCGACAGGCACGGGCTCATGAACAGCTCGCGATAAAACGAATCGGAGATGCACGCGGACAGCTCCGTCTGGCGCACAGGAGGATGCGGTGCGTGATACACCATTCCCCTCTGGCCGTTCTCCATCAGCCCGAACCGAAGATTGGCCCATGACATCAGCAGCGAGGCGAACAGAAAGCGCCGGGCAGCTTCGTGCGACACCTGCTCGCCGGTCGTCCGGCCAACCGCAGGCATGAGGATGTGAAACGAAGTTGTCTCGGGCGAGGTGTTGTCGTTGGAGAAGTGGCGCAAAAGCCGCTCCGCCTCGTCCCGCAGCCTTTGCGGCATGTGGGGCTGCGCTCCCGCCAGGTCGGCCAGGGCCAGCTTCAGTGCGTAGCTGATCGGCAACCGCAGCCAACGCTCCCCGGCGCTCTCGAAGCAATAACGCGCAGCATCGGTGCGGCAGCGCTTCGATAACGATCGCGGCGCCAGCCCCAGGTCCGATTGCAACACCGATCGCGCCTGCGGAGTGAGCTTCCGTTCGGGAAAGCAGACCCAACTGTTCTCCCACACGCCAGCCGAGTCGTTCAGGAATTCCTGCAACTCGAGATAGGCCTGACGCGGCGCTTCACCGCTGGAGATACGGCGGGCCACATTGCGGAAGAACCGTGACTCGCGGATGGTAAGGGGCAGGTCACAGGACGACGCGGAGCCTGCCACCACAGCCTGAAGCTCATCCTCGCTGCCCGCCGTCACATCACCGGGGCTGAACGGCAGGCAATCCAGCAACAATTTGGTTTTACATTGCTGACCATGCAGCTCGCTCGCCACCGCGGTCCGAGTCAGCATGCGTCGACGCCTGCCCTTCGAGGCGAATTTCCCGCCATGCTGTCAGTATGCGGAAGTGTGTTGACAAGCTAGTTAATGCACCATGAATAGTGCATAAATTCCAAAGAATGACTATGGGCAGTCAACAGGCTACGCGCGCCGATCGCGAAGGCTACAAAACAGGCGGACCGCCGACGAAGCGCCGGCCGGCGGCCATATCGGCCTCCGCTTCTTTCAAGGCCTGCTGCGGATCGCGACCCGTTACCGCCTTGTACCATCCTGGGTGATGCGTCCACGCCCACGCTTCGCTTACGGTGCCGCGGGTCATCGCCTGAATCGTGCCCGGTTCGCCGAAGGTGCTGAGGTAGATATGGAAGAAAATCCCGAACAACATCACCAACGCCGAAATGTCGTGGATGACATACGAGATGGAGACCAGAATGCGCCCGAAGGTCGTGGGGAACCACATAATGACGCCGGTGATGACGTAGGCGACGCAGCCCCAGACGATCTCCCAGAACTGCATTTTCTGCCCGGCATTAAAGAAGCCCGTCTCGGGTGATTCCACGGAGTCGCTGCGAGTGACGTACTGCTTGATGTGCTTCATCCAGCGCGAATCGGCCGGCGTCCAGGTCATCACCTGCCACCAGTTGATCGCCTGAAGGGCGAAGAAAAAAACGAAGCAGAGTCCGAACCAGGGATGCAGGAAGCGCGTCATCGCCCCTCCGCCGAACAGCGGCGTGAAGAAGCGGAAGATCCATGGCAGATAGATGGCAAAGCCGGACAGCAGCGAGAGGAAGAAGAATATGCCGACCATCCAATGGAGAAAGCGCGTGTACACCGGATGGCGCAGCAACTCGCCGGCGTAAACCACCGTCTGTCCGAGACGGTCAATGGCGTTGGTGCGATGTTCGAAGCGATTAGCTGCGGTAGCCATCTAGTTCTCCTTCCCCACAGGAGGCCGTGGCGGATCGATTACCTTCACCGGAGGCGTAGGTTGCATGCGTCGCGGGCCCTCGAAGACGTAATGCATCACCACGCCCACAAAACCGAGCATGGCGGCGAACAGTCCGATGGGCTTGAAGACGCTCTTCCACACCGTGAAGGCCAAAGGAATCCTGGGACTCGCCGGCAAATTGCCGTATTTCTCCGGCTTGGTGATGTCGTGCAGCACGTAGATAACACTGGTGCCGCCGATGGTCTCGGGATCATACACGCCGGCGTTCTTGAAGCCCGAGACCTCCTGCAACTGTTTGGCACGCTTCTCCGCCAGGAACTTCATGTCGTCCTTGGTGCCGAAGTGCAGGCATCCCGTCGGGCACGACTTGATACAGGCCGGCTCCAGCCCGGCTCCCACCCGGTCGGAGCACAGCGTGCACTTGTAAACCTTCTTCGTGCTGGCGTT
>Ga0335082_10004912_pt1 | contig 14611 bp, 13 predicted proteins | sample Lox_Sample_41_FD_206718 | JGI IMG/M metagenome (GOLD analysis project Ga0335082, IMG submission 206718) | Soil microbial communities from Loxahatchee National Wildlife Refuge, Florida, United States - Lox_Sample_4.1 | ecosystem: Environmental > Terrestrial > Soil > Wetlands | place: USA...
AACAGAACTGATGTGATCATCCAGAAGAAGCTCTTCACTCGCATCTCACTATTCCTCCAAAAAACGGAAAGCGCAGAGTAGCAGAATCGCGGCACCGACGAAAAGTCCGACGTGGGCGTGCGGGTTAGCTGCAGGCAAATCCTTCCACAAACCTCTGCTTTTCAGTCTCTCCCGCAGTGCCGGAAGGTTTAGCTAGCGATGTGGGAATACCTCGCGAAAGGCCCATTTCGGGAAGAGAAAAAGTGCATTTGTGATTTAAATCACAGAATCTCGCACCTGCGTCTTCTACCATCGATTTCATTCCCCGGGGTGGTATCCATCATGGCAACTTTTGTGGAATATCTGATGCCGACCTGTATTTCCGCTGTTCCGGAAAACCGCGAATGGAAGCAGGCCTACATGGCCGCCGTACTGGAAAAGAATCGCACGCGTGTCGCGGGACTGATCCAGGACGCCAAAGCAAAACTCTCGTCCCGGCTCGACGAACTGACCAGCGGCTCGTTGGCTCACGACGAGATTGAAGCAATCCACGACGCTTACTACCTGCTGCAAGCCCTGCAGAGTAGTCTCTCGTACCGCGACGATCTGCAAAACTAGCCTCACCCTGTTCCGCATTAAGACATCGTGTGGCGCCTTGATATTCGCGGGGTTTCGCTCACGCCGAGTCGCTATTCGTGAGAGATCTGGTGTTCGCCGGGCCGATGGGTTAGCTTGCGAAGGACGAATTCCTGAACGACGCCGCTAAGGGCGCGGGTTCCGGTGCTCATGGCAAAGTTACCGACTACCAACTTCACCCCGCGATTTGATTTTGGATAGTAAAGATTGGAAATGGTCGAGGACCCCAGGTCCCCGCCAAGACTGGAGTAATTCGGCTGGCGCTTCCCGTTGTCCCCGTAGCAGATGAAAGGGCTGGAAACAGCGTGCCAGAAGCGGGAACTGTTGCTGCCCGTGCCCTGATAAAAATAGCGCGGATCCTGGTGCAGGAGCGACGGCAGGATGGCGCCGCCGATCATGATGTCGGTAACAGCGTCGGCCGAATTCGCGCCGAATCGCTTGGCATAGCCTTCTGCACCCTGGCCGAAGTCAGGCGTGTCTCCAGCTTGCTGCATCCCCGAGAGCATGGCTACACCGAGAGCGGTAACCGGATCGATGATCACTTTAGCCGCAAGCCTGAACTTCAGTTTCGTGGTCAACGGCACAGGATTCTTGTCGTATACAACGTAGAAATTTGGAATGATTCCGAAGACTCGCTGCTTTTCTGCGATTTTCACTTCTTCGGTAGCAATTTCTACGGGCGATTGCGTCACCTCAACAGTGGTAATCGCGGTGGGGACGCGAAGCTGAACATTGGGCAGGATCTTGTATTGATGCGGCTCAACCGTAAAATCCGGCGATGTCAAGGGAGCAAGTTCGGGAGCCGTCACGGTCACGTGATAGGCAATGCCAGGCTGGAGATCGTGGAACTCGAAAAATCCGTTCTCACCCGTAACTAGTTTCTGACCATCCTCACCCTTAGAGTTCTCGAGAACAACGGTGGCACCACCGACAGCTTCGTTGTTGCTGTCAGTGACTGTACCGACAAGGATGGCACCGTTCGATTCCGGCGCAGGCGTCTCCTGAGCTCGTAACGAAAGCGAGCACACGAATAGTGCGGCAATCAGGAGCCGAAATGGCATGCTTATCCCCATATACATGGTCGCATAGGGAGTGGTCGTAGGGTATACCAACATTAGAGTCGCAGAGGTTACGTTGGGATGTGAACTGGGCGTTTTTACAGGAATTAAGCTGTGGAAATCGCTGCGCCGGCCTACCTCCGGCTCTGCAGGGCTTGCGTTTGAATGATTCAGAGGGCTTTCCCCCTGGCGGAGGCTCTCCCACACAAACTTGCGACAAACTTTTGACATTCTGCTGATCTCTCCGCCTCCTCCACATCGTTAGCATGCGGAGATGACCTCAAAATCTTGTTCTCTTCCGAGTCGAGCATGGTGACGTCTGTCGCAGCTCCTATCATGCCCGGAACGCGTCCTTCACTGGTTCGCGCGCCAGCCCCGCGCCTGGTTTCTGTCGACATGCTACGCGGATTCGTCATGGTGCTGATGGCGCTCGATCACGCGCGGGACTTCCTGACCAACCTACGGTTCTATCCCGAGGATATGGCGCACACGTACGGAGCGCTCTTCTTTACGCGCTTCGTCACCCATTATTGCGCACCGGTCTTTGCTTTTCTGGCGGGAACAGGAGCGTATCTCTCGACGCGACGCGGAAAGTCAATCGGGCAGGTCTCATGGTTCTTCCTGAGCCGCGGGCTGTGGCTGGTATTGCTGGAGTTCACTGTGGTCGATTTCGCCTGGGGATTTGAGCCATGGGCACACGCCGGAGTGATCTGGATCCTGGGCTGGAGCATGGTCGTGATGGCTGCAATCGTGTGGCTGCCGCTGCGATGGATCGCGGCGTTGGGGCTCGGCATGATCGCGACGCACAATGTGCTCGACGGAATCAATCCCACATCGTTCGGAAAATTCTACTGGGTATGGGTGATGCTGCATTCGCCGGGTCCGGTCGCGGTCACTGATCACTTCACTTTGTCCGTGAGATACGTATTGATTCCTTGGGTAGGGGTAATGGCGGCGGGATTCGGATTCGGCAAAGTCCTGCAGCGCGCAGACCGCCGGAAATGGATCTTGAGGGTTGGAGTTGCGGCGACTGTTTTGTTCTTCGTACTCCGCGGGATCAATCTCTATGGCAACGGAATTGCCGGGCTGCCATTTGGATACCCGAGATCGGCAGGACCATGGAGCGTTCAGCCGACGCTTTCGCTGACGCTAATTTCGTTCTTCAATACTCTGAAGTATCCGCCGTCTCTCGATTATCTGCTGATAACGCTGGGACCCGCGCTGGTCCTGCTTGGAGTAATGGACAGAGCGAAGGCAGAGCGCGGAGTGGGCCGGGTGCTCATCGTGTTTGGACGCGTGCCATTGTTCTATTACGTGTTGCACCTCTATCTTCTGCACATCATGGCGATCGTGATTACCCCGGTGTTTCATCAACCGGCGTGGCATGGCGTAGTAATTGCCGACCACGCGCAACGGCCTTTGGGATATGGTTACGGCCTGCCTTTTGTGTACGCGATGTGGCTGCTGGCAGTGGCGATTCTTTACTTCCCATGCCGCTGGTTCATGGAATTCCGAAGCAGGCATCGAGAATGGACTTGGCTGAGTTATTTATGACAATGAACGGTGATGGATTGCGGACAATGGCACGGATCCGCGATTTCGATGTCCGTTAAGATAGTCGTCTTATGACTCTGCCTGACGGATTCACCTTGCGGCCTGCATCGACCGAAGATCTGGAGATACTGGTGGGACATCGTCGGGCCATGTTCCTGGACATGGGCTACGAAGACGAGGCAGTACTGGACTCGATGTCGAGGCGATTTCGAGAGTGGTTAATGAAACAAATGAGTGCGGGAAACTATCTGGCGTGGCTTGTAATGGCGCCGGATGGATCAATCGCCGCAGGAACCGGCCTATGGCTGATGGATTGGCCTCCGCACATGATCGGCACGTCGGAGCGCCGCGGAAATATCCTGAATGTCTACACCAGCGCAAATTTCCGCAAGCGGGGCCTGGCGCGATCGTTGATGGAAACGGTTCTTGCGTGGTGCCGTGAGAATAGGATTGATACGGTGATCCTGCACGCCAGTCCTGCGGGACGAGGGTTGTACGAGTCGATGGGATTCAGCGAGACAAATGAGATGCGACTACGGTTCTAGTGAGAACCGTTTAGAACGAGATCTGAGCGCAGCGTATAAGCGCTGAGGTCGGCCACCTTGAAATCCTTCGCAAAATCGAGGGTAACGCGGTCGGCTTCCTTGTCGTTTTCCAACAAAATGATCTCGACCGACTGCGGCTTGCGGCCGCAGCGTTTGGGCAGGTTGGTCAAGACGGAATTCTGCGCCGTGAGAAATTCGAGCGGAATGCGGAATGACCCCTCATCGATGGTGATTTCGCCTGACTCACCCGCTTTCCCTTTCGGGTAGAGAAGCCGGACGCGCACTTTGGAATGAGGGACCGGATTGTTCACGCGGCCGCTAACGAGGACAGTGTTCACAGGACACTGCGCGCCAGATTGCAAAGCGAAGACCAGAACGGCCGTCAAGAGACTTATGGTGGTTCTCATGCGGACCCTGCGAATCTAATTATCCCCTCTTCAGAAGCCCGGCGACAGCCGGCTATGAACGTCGCACGCAACATGACAGGCTTCTACAGCAGACCCACACAGGCCGGGTTACAATGGCTTGCTCTTCGGTGTCGACCGAGCGTTTCGAAAGATCAGGAGATTACTCATGATTCGCAGAGTGTGTCTGGCGTTGTTTGTGTTGGCGGCTATGGCGCCTTGTGTACTGGGTCAAACGGTGGATGAGATTATCGCCAAGAATGTACAGGCGCGCGGGGGCGCGGAAAAGCTGAAGGGCGTGCAATCGATCAAATCGACAGCGACCCTTTCGATGGGACCTGGCATGGAGGCTCCGGGAGTGCTGATTCAGAAGCGGCCGGCGCTTGCCCGACTGGAGTTCACCATCCAGGGACTGACCGCAATACAAGCGTACGACGGCAAGAACGCATGGCAGATCATGCCATTCATGGGGAAGAAAGATGCCGAACTGATGTCAGCCGACGAAGCAAAGGAAACCGAAGAGATGGCCGACGTTGATGGTCCGCTAGTCGACTACAAGAGCAAAGGGCATCAGGTGGAGTTGCTGGGCAAGGAGAAGGTCGAGGGCACGGACGCCTACAAGCTCAAACTGACGATGAAAAATGGCGATGTGCAGACGATTTATATCGAGGCCGACTCGTTCCTGGAAATTAAAGAAGAGACCAAGCGAACGGTTCGCGGAAGCGAGCAGGAAGTGGAATCCGCTATCGGAGATTACAAGGAAGTAAACGGGATTCTGTTCCCTTTTGCGGTTGAGAGTAACGTCAAGGGCAGCGCCGAAAAACAGAAGATCACGATCACGAAAGTGGAGTTGAATGTGCCGACGGACGATTCTCTTTTCAAGATGCCTCCTCCGGCACCGAAGGCGGACGCGCCGAAGCCGGACGCACCGAAGCCGGACGCACCGAAGAAATAGATTTGTCTCAGGGTTGAGGATCGTGTTCCAGCAGCACGTTGGTGGCACGACGCCTTTTCAATCAATTGCAGAAATGTTTGTGATCCATGCGATTTCCTTGTGAGGTGATCATGAGCGATCGTTCGCGTGTGTTGGCCGTAGTGTGCCTTCTTTTGATGCCGCTGGGAGTAATGGCGCAGGATGTAACCCTGGATTCGGACACGATCAGCGGACTCCCGATTCGGTCCATTGGTCCCGCCGCCATGGGCGGACGCATTGCCGATATCACCGCGGTCCGCGAGGGGCAGCGATTGACGATCTACATAGGGTCGGCGAGCGGGGGCGTGTGGAAGTCAGTGGACGGTGGAACGACTTTCAAGGCCATATTCGACAAGCAGCCTAGCCAGTCGATTGGATCGATCGCTATTGATCCACAGAATTCCAAGACAATTTGGGTGGGCACCGGCGAATCGTGGGTGCGAAATAGCGTGTCAGTTGGCACGGGAGTGTACCGGTCGCGTGACGGCGGCGACAATTGGGAATCGATGGGCCTGCCTGATTCGGAGCACGTGAGCCGGCTCATCGTGCATCCGAAAGACAGCAATACAGTGTACGCATGCGCGCTGGGACATTTGTGGAACGCCAACGCAGAGCGGGGAGTTTTCAAGACTACGGATGGCGGCAAGACATGGAACAAGGTTCTCTATCGTAACGACAGCACGGGTTGCGCTGAGATGGCGATGGATCCGCAGGATCCCGGAGTGCTGTATGCGGCGATGTGGGACGTGCGGCGTGAACCGCATAACTTTCGCTCGGGCGGTCCGGGCAGCGGACTGTTCAAGAGCACGGACGGCGGAACAACTTGGCACGAACTGCGCAAAGGATTGCCTGACGGAGATCTTGGAAGAATTGGCATCGGGATCGCGGCCAGCAAACGCGAGCGGGTTTACGCGGTCGTGGAAGCAAAGAATCACACAGCGCTATTCCGGTCGGATGACGCGGGCGACAACTGGACCGAGATGAACAGTTCCTTCAACGTCAGCGGCCGTCCGTTTTATTTTGCCCGTCTGGCGGTCGATCCGAAGAATCCGGATCGCGTGTACAAGCCGGGATTCTTCCTCACCGTAAGCGAGGACGGTGGGAAGAGCTTCAGCGCGGCGTTCTCTGCGAGTGAAGGACCGTCGGGAGGCGGGGTACACAGCGATATGCATGCGCTGTGGATCAATCCGGAAAATCCCGATCAGATGCTGGTCGGAACCGATGGTGGTGTCTACCAATCATTCGATCAGGCGAATCACTGGCGATTCATGGCGAACCTGCCCGTGGCGCAGTTCTACCATGTGAGCGCCGACATGGCCGACCCGTACAACGTGTATGGCGGACTGCAGGATAATGGCACGTGGATGGGACCGTCGCGCGCAGTGGATGGCATCGGAAACCGCCACTGGCGCGTCATCGGCATGGGCGATGGATTCTGGGCATTTTCCGATCCTGCGGATCCCGATTATGCCTACGTTGAGTACCAGGGCGCGATGATTTCCCGCTTCCGCAAATCGACGGGCGAGGCGAAAGATGTCAAGCCGCTGCCGCGGCCGGGAGAGCCTCAGTTTCGCTTCAACTGGAATGCGCCTATTCATATGAGTCCGAACCAGCCAGGAACTTTGTACCTGGGAGGGCAGTTTTTGTTTCGATCGCGCGATCACGGAGAATCCTGGGACCGCATCTCGCCGGACCTGACAACAAACGATCCAGCGCGCCAGCATCAGGAAACGTCTGGCGGGTTGACGATCGACAACTCGGATGCCGAGAAGTACGAAACCATTTATACGATTGCGGAGTCTCCAAAGGATGCGAATGTCATCTGGGTCGGAACCGATGATGGGAACGTGCAGATCACGCGCGACGCGGGCAAGCACTGGAACAACGTGGTGAAAAACATCCCTGGCCTTCCGGCAAATACGTGGGTGTCAACCATTGAAGCCAGCCACTTCGATGCAGCGGTGTCTTACGCAACATTTGATGGACACGCGCTGGGCGATATGAAGACTTATGTTTACCGGACAGGAGACTACGGCAGGACGTGGACCTCACTGGCGACACCGGAACTGAACGGCTACGCGCATGTCATCCGGGAAGACTTGGTGAACAAGAGCCTGCTGTTTATTGGTACGGAGTTTGGGTTGTTTCTCTCAATCGATAGCGGGGTGCACTGGGCGCAGTTCAAAGGGAGCCTCCCGAATGTTGCCGTCCGCGATCTAGCCATACATCCGCGGGAATCCGACTTGCTTGTTGCGACGCACGGCCGCGGGATTTACATCTTGGACGATTTGACACCGATTCGAGCTCTGACGCCGGACATCCTGGCGAAGGACATCGCGATGCTTCCGTCGCGCCCCTCTGTACTGGCATTGGCGGCGAGTGAACAGAGATTCGATGGCAGCGCCGAATTCGAAGGACGCACCCTTCCGGAGACAGCCTCGATCGCGTATTACCAGAAAAAACGGCACGTGTTTGGTGATCTAAAAGTTGAAATCTTCGACAACAACGGAATGCTCTTGTCTTCGATGCAAGGAGACAAGCGGCGAGGGTTGAACCGAGTGCAATGGCCGGAACGAGCTAAGCCGCCCAAGATGCCTCCAGCAGCGGGATTGGTAGAGAACGAATTTGTGTTCTTCGGGCCGCAGGTGCAGGAGGGCACGTATACCGTCAAGCTGACAAAGGGCAAGGAGACTTATTCGTCGCAGGTACGGTTGATACCTGATACTCGCAGCAAGAGCACGGCGGCTGATCGCGCGCTGCAACACAAAACCGTGATGCAGCTTTACGATATGCTCGCGCAGTTGACATATGTCGTGGACTCAACGACGGACTTGCGAGATCAGGCCCGGCAGCGTACGGCGAACTCTTCAGACGGTGGTTTGAAAGATCAATTGAACGGACTAGTGCAGAAGTTGGAGGATTTCCGCTCGACTCTTGTGTCGGTGAAGGAAGGCGGAATGATCACCGGCGAGAAGAAGCTCCGCGAGAATCTGGGAGAACTGTACGGTGGAGTAAACGGGTACTGTGGTCGTCCCACGCTATCGCAGGTGGAAGCCACGGCCACCTTCAAAAAGACGCTGGATGAGGCATCGGTCCAGTTTCAGTCGCTCACTGCGTCCGCGCTGCCTGCTTTGAATACGGCCCTGCAAGAAAAAGGCTTGGAGCCGTTGAAGGCGATGTCGCGAGAAGACTGGGACAAGAAGCAGAAGTAACCGGTGACTTCTTAGGACAAAGTCGAACCGTGCAAGTAAGCTCTTGATTGGGCAGATCATCTCGCATTACCGCGTTCTCGAGAAGATCCGGGGCGGCGGAATGGGCGTAGTTTATGGTGTAGTTTAGGGCCGAGGATCTTTTCGCTTCGACGCAACGTTGCCCTCAAATTCCTGTCCGATGACGTCGTCAGACACACGCAATCATTGGCGCGATTCCAACGCGAAGCCCGGGCCGCATCGGCCCTGAATCATCCCGGTTTCCCGCGGACACACTTCGAACACACTGCTGATCAGCAACTTCCGCTGATTGCAGGCCCCGAATCGCCTACCTTTTCGCAGACCGTAGTTTTGACGGGCCATTTTGCGCCTGATAAACTTTTAGTTTGTCCAGTCATCGCTCATACCAGAAGGGAAGTCCGTGCGCGCCGAAACCCGCCATCAGCTGAAACAGGATGCCTTTAGCCGAGTCACGATTGGAGCGGCTGAGAAGACCGCAGATTGGACCGTCGAGCATCGTTCCACCCTCATCATCACCGCAATCGTTGCAGTTATATTGGTCGCCGGGGTCATTGGCGGCTGGTACTACCTGAACGCGCAGGACCAGAAAGCAAGCCTGGAACTGTCAGCCGCGGTTCGCACCATGGAGACGCAACTGCGTGCGCCTGGAACGCCGGAGCAGCCGGATTTTCCGACCTTCACGTCGGCGAAGGAGCGCGCCGAGGCTGCGAAGAAGCAGTTTCAAGCGATCGCTGACAAGTATCCGCATACCCGGACCGCCGATATGGCCCATTACTTTCTTGGGGTAACGGCGCAGACTCTGTCGGACAATGCGGCCGCCGAGCGCAATTTCAAAGATGTAGCGTCCGGCGGCAACCGCGAAGTTGCATCCATCGCAAAGAACGCTCTGGCTGCATTGTATGGGCAGACCAGCCGGCAGAAGGAAGCCATCGCTCTCTATCAGGAATTGATCAACAAGCCTACGACCGCGGTGAGCAAGGCGACCGCACAACTGCAATTGGCAGAGCTGTACCAGAACTCCAATCAACCACTGGATGCCAAACGGATGTACGAGCAGATCAAGAAAGAAAATCCGGCGAGCGACGCGGCCCAACTGGCTACGGAGAAACTCGCGGCCATCAAGTAGCCTTCTCGTCGAGATAAACCACATTTGCCTTTTCTGATGGGTTGAGTACCATGTTGTCCAGCTTTCAAAACCCAATCCCTGGACCAACATGGCCGACATCACACTTCGCGTCAACGGAAGTGAAAAAAAAGTCAACGTCTCTCCTGAAACTCCTCTCCTCTGGGTCTTACGTGACACGCTCGAACTGACCGGCACCAAGTTCGGCTGCGGCGCCGGATTGTGCGGAGCCTGCACAGTGCACATGGACGGCGCAGCGATCCGTTCCTGCTCGACGCCCGTCTCGCAGGTCGCGGGCAAGAGCGTCATCACGATTGAAGGCCTTGGCGCAAACGGCCTGCACATTTTGCAGCAGGCCTGGCTCGCAGAAGAAGTTGCCCAGTGCGGATATTGCCAGACGGGACAGATCATGTCAGCGGCGGCACTGCTGGCGAAGACGCCCCATCCAACCGAGGAACAGATCACGCAGGCAATGAATGGAAACCTGTGCCGGTGCGGAACGTACGAGCGGATACGCAAGGCGATTCACCGGGCGGCAGGCAACGGTGGTGCGCAATGAGCCCACTTTCCCGCCGCGAATTCGTTGCCGCCGGAGTGGCCGCCGGAGCCGGACTTGTCATTGGTTTCTATCTTCCGCATGGAGAAGGATCGCGCAAGGAATCGTTCTCCCCAAACGCTTATCTTCGAATTACCCCCGATAACAAAGTGACTGTAGTCGTCGCACGCTCCGAGATGGGACAGGGCGTGCGAACGGCTCTTCCCATGATTCTTGCAGAGGAACTCGAAGCCGACTGGAAGCAGATCGAGATTGAGCAGGCTGGAGCAAGCACGTTCTTCGGTGATCAGACGACCGGCGGAAGTGCGAGCATCCGCACGACATGGGATCCAATGCGGAAGGCGGGAGCGATTGCGCGCGAGATGCTGATCTCCGCTGCGGCTCTGACGTGGGGAGTGCCGCGCTCCGCCTGCATGGCTGAGAATGGCCACATCCAACACGCGGCATCGAAACGCAGCTTGAGTTATGGAGAGTTGGTGGGCAAGGCTGCCACATTACCCATTCCGAGCGATGTGCCGCTGAAGCAGAGTAAAGACTACAAAATTGTCGGCCAGCGGCTGGCGCGCGTCGACTCGCCCGACAAGGTGAAAGGTCAGGCGACGTTCGGAATCGATTTCAAGATTGCGGGGATGAAATACGCCGTGCTATCACGGTGTCCAGTGATTGGCGGGAAGGTTTCCGCCTTCGACGATAAGGAGTCTAAGAAGATCACCGGCGTGAGCTTCGTCGGGAAGGTCGGCGACTCGGCCGTTGCAGTGGTCGCCGACAGCGTTTGGGGCGCGATGGAAGGCCGCCGTGTGCTGAACGTAACGTGGGATGAGGGAGCGAATAAAGACCTGAATTCCGCGGCGATCGCGGCAGCGCTGAAGCAGGCGGCGTCGAAGAAGGGCGTGAACTTATATGCGGCGGGAGATCCCACGAAAGCAGCGGGACGGAAGATCTCGGCAGAGTATTCCCTGCCCTTCATGGCGCATGCTCCCATGGAACCGGGAAATTGCACGGCGCATTTCCAGGGCGCGAATTGCGAGATGTGGATTCCGACGCAGGTTCCCCAGGACTGCCGCGATTCTGTGGCGGCAGCGATTGGGCTCGATCCAGATCAGGTGAAGGTGAATGTCACGCTGATGGGTGGAGGATTCGGCCGGCGGCTGGAGCATGACTATGCGATTGAAGCGGCCCTCGTTTCCAAAGCGATCAACGCGCCGGTGAAGGTGATCTGGACGCGCGAAGATGACATGCGATTCTCGCCCTACCGTCCAGCGAGTTTGCATCAGCTGAGCGCAACGCTGGATGGATCTGGCTACCCCGCCGCGCTGACCCATCGAATTATTTCTCCGTCGATCAGCGGCCAAAAAGGAATGCCCGTTCCGAACGGAGTGGATCCAGACCTGCCAGACGAGGCTGGGCCGGTATATGGGATTCGGAACTATCTGATCGAATACGTGCAGACAGACACTCCAGTGCCGCTGGGCTGGATGCGGTCGGTGTACGCGCTGCAGTGCGCATTCGCATTGGAAAGCTTCATAGATGAGCTGGCTGTGGCCGCGGGGAAAGATCCGGTGGAATATCGGCTGCACCTTTTGTCGAAGGATGAAGATCTACCGTACTTCACCACCACCTGGCACACAGCCCGCATGCGAGCCGTGCTGCAGTTGGCGGCGGAAAAAGCGGGATGGAACAAGCCGTTACCAGCAGGCCGCCTTCGCGGAGTTGCCTGCTTCGGCTGCTTCTCCTCTTACATGGCGGAGGTAGTCGAAATCACGATGGAAAATGAACAGCCGAAGGTTATCCGCGTCGTTGCGGCGGTGGACTGCGGCCAAGTGGTGAATCCTGCGATTCTCGAACAGCAGATTCAGGGCGGAATCATTTACGGTTTGGGTAATGCGCTGCGAGCGAAGATCACGATCGACAAGGGTCGCGTGGTGCAGGGGAATTTCGACGATTACTCTCCGTTGCGGATGGATGAGGCGCCGACGGTCGAGGTGTATGCGGTTCCGAGTGAAGAATCCCCGACGGGGATTGGCGAGCCGTCGGTTCCGCCGATTGCTCCGGCGCTATGTAATGCAATTTTTGCGGCGACGAAGAAGCGGATTCGGGCGCTGCCGATCGCAAGCTGATCTGGAAAGACCATGAACTAACAAGCGTGACGGCGCGCTTGAAGCGGCTCGACATCTCCTTGCAGCTATCTTCCACCAGTCACAGCATTGACCCCACAAAAACGTATATCCTGTAGGGCCAAATTTTCCGGGGGTGCCTCTTGTTTCTTCTACGAATCGTAGTTCTGCTTTTATCTTCCTCATTGCTACTTTTCCCGCTGGCACAAGCGCAGAGTTCGCCTGCTTCCTCAGTTCCGGCTTCACGGCTTGCGCACATGCGCCGCGGAGTCAATCTGAGCGCTTGGTTCGCACAGGTTTACGATCCGAAGGGATACACCAAAGAACATTTTCAAAGCTGGACCACGTCGGCCGACATTACCCTGATCAAGTCAGCCGGTTTCGATCACGTACGGCTCAGTGTGAATCCGCAGCCTTTCATGGATGCGACGCATCGCTCCGACTACGAAGAATATTTTGGCCATCTTGATGCCGCTATAAAGATGATTTTGGATGGCGGACTTTCGGTTGAACTCGACATGCATCCTGATTCAGATTTCAAGGCGCGCCTGAAAGAGGATGATTTCGTGGAGCTCTTCGCCGATTTCTGGCGAACTGTGGCGAAGCGATATTCGTCCTATGACAGTGAGCGGGTCTTCTTCGAAATCCTGAATGAACCAGAAATGAATGATCCGTACCGCTGGTACGGAGTGGAGACGAAGCTGGCCGCGGCGATCCGGCAGGCAGCACCTACGAATACAATTCTGGCTTCCGGTGCGCGTTGGGACGACGACGATGACATGTTGTTCATGGAACCCCTGCGGGATACGAACGTGGTTTATGTCTTTCATTTCTACGAGCCGCATATCTTCACGCATCAAGGGGCAACGTGGGGTGCATTCTATTGGCATTGGTTGAAGGACCTGCACTATCCGTCGTCGCCGGAAAATGCGGCGCATGTCGCCACACTGCTGCCTGATGCCGCACACCGTCTTGCAGTGATCCGGTATGGGCAAGATCACTGGGATGCATCGCGGATCGAGGCGGAAATCAATCAGGCAGCGGACTGGGCAAAACGGAACGGCGTGCCTGTAGTCTGCAACGAATTTGGAGTGTTTCGTGAAGCGCAGCCGCAGGATCGGAATGGATGGATCCGGGACACGCGGACAGCGCTGGAACATCACAGCATTGGCTGGACGATGTGGGATTATTCAGACAACTTCGGAGTTGCAATCAAGAAGAATGGAAAGGCCATCCTGGATGAGGAAACTGTGAAAGCGCTGGGAATGAAGATGCCGTGAGTCTGCGGAATGCAGATCAGCGGCCGCGCTACTCTCTCATGTCGTCGGCGAAGTTCTGAAATGCGTCCAGGTCTTCCTTCGGGCCTGAGCCCCTTCCCTTTTTTCGATCGAGCGCATCCTGCGCCGCACTCTCCGGACTCCACGTCTTGAGGAAGACTCCCTCACGGATGTAGCGAATCTCTTGCAGCGTCGAATCTGAGGCTCCAGCGTATCGGTCGATCTGTTCGAGGAAGTAATCGAACAATGGCTCAGGTAGTTGGAATGTGTCGGCCACGTCACGCCGTGTATAGTCGAAAATCTTCTTCTGCTTCCACGGATCGAATTTCCTGGTAGCGAGCGAGTCATTTACAGATAAGAAGACTTGCGAGGTGGGAACGACAACGCGGACCTCGCCTCCCGTTGAAGGATGAACAACCCACACCGCAACCGTGTGATTCGAATACGGCCAAAACAGTCCGACCGTTCGTACGCCGGAACGCTTCACGAGGAACGAATAAAGCGCTGAGAGTTCGTCGCATTCGGCGGAAGCCGTTGGCGTGAGCGGCGAAACGCTCTGTACCTGCTTCCACTGTCGCCAAACCTGATCGGAGTTTGGCGGCATGTTCGTAATCGTCCAGTGCATATTCCAGAAGCCCGCGTCGCGAGTGGCTTCATACAGAAGTCGGACGATCACAAAATCGGAATAGCTGATGCTGTCGGGCTTGATCTTGTAGGCTGCGGTAAAGGATTCAAAGCTCGAGCGCATGCCCGAACTGTTCTCGAGAACCTTCGCCCGTTGTCGGACCTCGGCGATCAACTGAGCCACACTAGTGTCCGGTGCGGGAGTGTGTGCTTTAGGATCAATCGCGTCTGAGGTCGCAGTCCATATCAGCCACAGGCAAACACCCAGCAGCGCGCGTCGCAGATTCACGCACGAATCATATCGAGAGAAATTAAGAAAGGAAGGCTTCGTGCGAGAAATATACTGGGAACTAACAGCGCCCCGACGGTGTCTGATAATTCGGGTTCTGTCCGCTGTTTGCTCTCCGTCTTCGTCTGTCTGAACTTTGCTTTCGAGGGTTGGTCCATGCTCGAAGCCGTGCACCTTACCAAGAAATATTCAGGATTGGCTGCGGTACAGGAATTGTCGTTTCGGCTAGGCCCCGGACAAGTACTCGGA